>Ga0080006_1126350_pt1 | contig 18823 bp, 21 predicted proteins | sample RS3BMetagenome_FD_69209 | JGI IMG/M metagenome (GOLD analysis project Ga0080006, IMG submission 69209) | Ferric oxide microbial mat and aquatic microbial communities from Rainbow Spring, Yellowstone National Park, USA - RS3B (SPADES... ... | reverse complement strand
CGAAGCTGAACCGCCAGTTGCCCCCGCGAGTTGACCTCCACAACAAGGAGTCGTCCCGCGCCTTCAACATAAGGGCTCAGTGCTTCATCAGGAAATGGCGCCAACACGCCCAACTGCACGTGACTGACCTGCAACCCGTCCGCCAAAAGGGCTTCGCGCGCTTCCGCTATGACCCCTTTTGTGGATCCGAACCCGACCAGCGTGAGCGCCGACGCCTCCGGCCCGACGGCCGTGACCCCGTTTGGACCTGTGTACCCCGCCAACTTCCTGGCGCGTTTGTCCATCTGCAAGTTGCGCATCGTCTGGTCTTCCATCTCGAAACCGAGTTCGTCATGCTCGTTGCCAAGAGCGATAAACCGGCCGCCTTTTTGGCCGGGAATCGCTCTTGGCGACACGCCGTCCGCCGTGACAGCATAGCGCCGAAATTCACCCCGGGTCACACCAGCCAAGTCAGCGTCGGCCAACAGCTTGCCGCGTTCGATGCTCACTGCGGTCGTGTCGAGCAAGTCCGTCGACCCTTTGCTCATGCCCATATACAGATCGCTGGCCAGAATCACCGGACATTGATAACGCTCCGCCAGGTTAAATGCCAGTACTGCGTAGGTGAAACACTCTTGCACACTGGTCGGTGCGAGAACGATGCGAGGAAACTCCCCGTGCGATCCGTACAGAGCTTCGTACAAGTCGCTCTGCTCCGTCTTGGTCGGCAGCCCGGTACTCGGACCACTGCGCTGCACGTCGACGATCACGAGCGGGGTCTCAGACATCCCCGCCAACCCCAGGGCCTCCATCATCAACGAGAACCCCGGACCCGATGTACACGTCATCGATCGGGTACCTGCGTAGTTCGCACCAAGCGCCATGTTGACCGCCGCGATTTCGTCTTCCGCCTGGATGACGACGCCACCATACTCAGGCAAATACTTCACCAGCGAGTACATCACCTCCGTAGCCGGAGTAATCGGATACTGAGCCAATACCCGACATCCTGCTGCGAGCGCCCCCAAGGCAACAGCTTCATTGCCAGAGATGTAAAGGTGATTTCGATCCACCGACTCCGGCGCTTCGGGCAACGCGAGATGTCCCGCAAAGTGTTCGTTGTAGTAGGCGAAGCCCTTTCTCACCGCACTGAGGTTGCTGTCGACGACGTCCTGACCCTTCTTGGCAAAGCGTTCTTCGATGACGGGCAGAAAATGTTCCGGGGTCAGTCCCGTAATCGCCGCGGTCACGCCAACGGCCACCATGTTTTTCATGATGGCACTGCCCGCTTCCTTCGCCAATCCAGTCAGTGGAATGTTGCAAAACTGAACGCGCGCATCATCGGGCGCCTGCAGGTTACCATCGGCAATCACAATGCCACCGTCCACCAACTCATGCCAGCTGACATTGACGGTCTCCTGGTCGAAGGCGACAAGGATGTGCAAGTCATCCCCGTGGTGCGTGATCTCGCAGTCCGCAACGCGAATCTTGTAGTTGGTGTGCCCTCCCTTGATACGGGACATAAAGTGACGGTAAGCGAATACATAATACCCAAGCCGATGCATCGTCCAGGCGAAGATCTCCCCTGTGCTATCGATGCCGGCGCCCTGTTCTCCTCCAACTTTCCAACCCAGCTGATGACTCAAAGCGCTTCCCTCCTGTGCAATGCGCAGTGGATAACTCGCTGTACTATTTTATATTTTAGCAGTGTTCTGAATAAACGAAAAGGGGATCAGGGAAAATATTTCGCGGGGCGCATAATGCTACAGAGGCTTGGGTATTCTCGTGGTACACAATACTTGTGAGGGATGTGGTGGAATTCATGATGCGGCTGCGCGCTGCCTTGGGGTCAGTCGCGCTACTGGCGGGTCTTTGCCCGGAGACGGACACACCCGCTTCAGTGCGCGCTCACGCCGGGCAGGGCAGAGTCCTCGAGGTGCAACAGCCCTGGCAAGCCACGGCTGTGCGGCCCCTAAAAGTCGGTTTCCGATCAGATCGGCATAGCGCGTGCAAGCAGCGCGACGCACGACACAAGGGGACGGCAACGAGCCCCGATGTCGAGGCGATCGCGACGTTGGCGCCTGTCTTGACGACCGCAGAGACGCTGGGCCACCTCTCCGTCAGAACAGCCTACGATTGCACCCTGACCGCCTACGGCCCCGGGTTTGAGTCCACCGGGAAGCACCCAGGTGACCCCGGCTACGGCATTACAGCTTCTGGGAAAGTGGCACAACCCAGGCACACGATCGCCGTCGACCCTGAATTGATTCCACTTGGATCACTGGTCTACATCAACGGTGTAGGCTATCGCGTGGCGGAAGATGTGGGCGGTGCCATCCGTGGACACCACATCGACGTGTTCTTTTCAACCGATGATGAAGCGCGTATCTTCGGTGTCAAGCAACACGTCCGCGTCTTTGTCTTCGCACGGCCCGATGATCACTGAGAAGCGCGAGCACTGGCATGGGTCAGACGTCAGGCACCAGAGTCGAGGTACGCGCGCACCTCGACCACGAACTGAGTCAACACCGGGGCAAGACTTGCCGCCGCGAGCAAGAGGACATCATGGTCCTGCAAATACTCCTGAACGAGGTAGCGACGCAACGACACGACTTCGATCATTGCCGCCGCCACCTCCGGGGTAATGACGCCCTCATCACCGAGCACCGTAACGATGTCGGTGTAACTCGCAGGATCCCTCATCAACAGTGCGTCGATCATTGCATTGCCGATATCCGCGGTGCACTCCACCGCGATTTGCATACGCCTCTCCAGCGCTCGACGAATCCGCTCTTGCGCCTCGGGATCTACGGTCTTGCGCAGGGCCATCTGATCACGCCCGATTCGTCCACTTTCCACGTCCAGACGCAACAAGGCGGGTGCCACACGAGCACGCAAGAGTTCAGTCACAAACACGAGACCTCGCCTCCCTCTTTTTGCGATCATATACCTGGCGGCGCGGGTCCGTCCAGATGGGTCTGATATAGCGCCACAAAATGTCCGCAAGCGCCTACCTCGTATCCTTTCCTTCCCCGCGTATTTGAGTATAATGAGGATAGGTCAGTCAATGGATTAATGGATTGGTCCATCATCGAGGCAAAAAGGGGGAGACCGGATTGGCCATCCCCGTCATTCGCAAAAACGGAATCCCACTTTACATTCAGGTGAAGGATAAGATCATCGCGGACATTCGCGATCGGGTCTACCGACCTGGAGAACAGTTGCCTACAGAGAGAATCCTGTCGGAGGATCTCGGTGTCAGTCGCAACACCGTCAGTCAAGCGTACCAGTCGTTGGAGACGGAGGGAATCGTCGCATCGCGGCAAGGCCGCGGCACCTTTGTGACCGACTATGACGACAGACAACGCATGACAAACCGCCGAGACCTGTTGAGCAGAGTAGTCGATGTAGCCCTCGAAGAGGGTCTGCAACTCGGGTTCTCGCTCGATGAAGTGCTTGAACTGACCACCCTGCGCGTTCGCCAGAAGACTGCAATTCTGCACAAAGCAAGAATTGTGTTTCTTGAGTGCAACCGCGAACAGGTAGAATACCTGTCAAGAAAGCTTGAGTTCGGTGGCGTGCACATCGATCCGGTCGTGCTCGACGACCTGCGAGACCGCAACTCGCCTGCATGGAGTGCAATTCGCTCGGCGGACCTGGTCGTCACGACATTTTTTCATTATGACCAAGTACAGGGACTACTCGAGCATTCGCGCGAAGTGCTCGCCATCGCACTCGATCCGGAGCTGGAGACGATCGTCCAGATCGCTCGCATCCCCTTGGATCAAAAGGTCGGGCTTGTCTGCCGAAGTGAAAACTTCGCGGGCAAGGTGATGTCCGCTCTCGCTCAAGCAGGACTCGACTCGCTTCGTATCCAGTCCTTTATCGAGCCGGACGCGCGGTCTCTCGCGAGCTTCGTCAAGACGCTCGACGCAGTGGTGGTATCGCCTGGGCGACGACGGGAAGTGGAAGCTCATTGTAGCCAACGGCAGAGTGTCATCGAGTTCGTGTTCAGACCCGATGTCGCATCGGCCAACCTGTTACGTGCGGCGGTCGCCACAGTTCGCCGCGTCTGAGGTCGAAGAAATCGAAGGCGACTGCATTTGATTCGTCATACGCCGCTGTTGCGGCCAGAGGAGTGACCACAATGTTGCAGGAGTTGTCCTGGAAAGTCGGCGGTCAGCAAGGTGAGGGGATCGACTCGACTGGCAAGACCTTTTCAAGTTCCTTGAACAAGATGGGGTACTTCATTTACTCGTATCGTCATTTTTCTTCCCGGATTAAAGGTGGACACACGAATGACAAAGTCCGCGTCAGCACCGTGCAGCGGTTTTCAAGTGCCGACGCACTGGATATTCTCTTGGCCTTCGACCAAGAGACGATTGATTTTAACGGTCACGAGTTGCGCCCTGGTGGAGTGGTCATCGCAGACGCAAAATTCAACCCCACTTTGCCTGCCAATATTGCAAAAGACGTTAGCTTGTTCAGTATACCGTTCACCAAGATCGCCGAACACAACGGCGCGGCCATTATGAAAAACATGGTGGCCCTTGGCGCCACCAGTTTCGTCATGGGGCTCCCACCCGACTTCTGCGCGGCTGAGCTGCAAAGCAAGTTCGGAAAGAAGAGCCAGAAGATCGTAGAACAGAACCTCCTCGCTGTGAAAGCGGGCTATGATGCGATGGCAGAGCAGGGTCGCAGCTTTCCGGAGTTTGCCCTAGCTCCCCCGACCCCTGATCACCATCTGCTGATGATTGGCAATGATGCCATCGGATTTGGAGCCTTGGCTGCCGGTGTGCGCGTCATGCCGGCCTACCCGATCACTCCGGCTTCCGATGTGATGGAATATCTGATACGGCAGTTGCCGGCTGTCGGTGGACTCGTCATCCAGACCGAAGACGAGATCGCCGCGCTCAACATGACCATTGGTGCGTCTTACGCAGGAGCGAGGACGCTTACGGCAACATCGGGCCCCGGTCTGTCGCTGATGATGGAGGCGATTGGCCTGGCGGGGATGACCGAGACGCCTGTGGTCATTGTCGACACGCAGCGCGGAGGTCCAAGTACGGGCTTGCCCACCAAGCACGAACAGAGCGACATGTATGCGGTACTGTTTGGCACGCACGGAGAGATTCCAAAGATCGTGCTGGCTCCCGCGACTGCGGAAGAGTGCTTCTACGCTTCCGTACAATCATTCAACTATGCAGAGCAGTATCAGTGCCCCACTCTTCTGATTACGGACCTGGCGCTTTCCCTGGCCAGCCAGTCCGTGATGCCCTTCGATTACAGCACGGTGACCATCGACCGTGGCCTGTTGGCAACGGCTGAAGACTTGGCACACGTTGGGCCGAGTGACATGTTCAAACGCTATGAACGACGGGAAAACGGCGTGTCCCCTCGCGTCTTTCCCGGTCAAAAAGGCGGGCTTCACCACGTGACCGGCGTCGAGCACAACGAGATCGGCCGACCGGATGAGGGGGCGGCCAACCACGTCAAGATGATGGACAAACGCCTCGGAAAACTTCAAGGCGTGGAATTGCCAGGTAGCGTTTCCTATCGCGGAAGTCAAGATCCGGACGTTTTGCTGGTCGCCGTCGGCTCCTCCTATGGGCCGATCGGGGAGGCGGTCGTCAGACTTGAAGCCGCCGGACTCTCGGTGGGCCATGCACATGTTCACGTGCTCTCGCCGTTTCCCGTGAAGAGTCTGTCTCAGCGTATGGAGCGCGCTCGGCAAGTGATCGTCGTCGAATCGAATGCCACAGGGCAACTGTTCCATCTCATGCGCTTTTACGGTCTATCCCACGCTGAGATGAGCAGTTACACAAAGTATGATGGCACGCCATTTCTCCCCCGTGAAGTGGAAGAAAAAGTGAGAGGATTGATGATCGCATGGCAACGGTAAAGGAATTTCGCAACAGTATCCGTCCGAACTGGTGTCCCGGATGCGGCGACTTCGCTGTGCAGGCCGCGATGCAACGAGCCCTGGGCAATCTTGACCTGGAACCGGAGAACGTGGCGATCATCTCTGGGATCGGCTGTTCAGGGCGGATCTCGGGGTACGTAAACGCTTATGGGTTTCATGGCGTACACGGACGTTCCCTTCCGGTGGCGCAGGGCGTGAAACTGGCCAATCGCAAACTCACCGTTTTGGCCGCTGGTGGGGACGGCGATGGCTTTGGCATCGGCCTGAACCACTTCATGCATGCCGTACGGCGAAACATGGACATCACGTATATCGTCATGGACAACCAGATCTATGGGTTGACGAAGGGACAGCACTCCCCAACCAGTTCCTTTGGCTTCAAGGCGAAGACAACGCCGGCAGGCAACATCGAAAACTCAATTAGCCCCCTGCAAGTCTCTTTGGCCGCTGGCATTACGTATCTCGCTCAGGGATTCTCGCACGATGTCAACCAGTTGACGGAGCTGATTCAAGGTGGCATCGAGCACCGGGGCTTCTCGCTGATCAACGTGTTTAGCCCCTGCGTGACCTACAACAAGGTCAACACCTACGAGTGGTACAAGGAACACACAGTCAACCTGAATCAGTTTGCCGAATACAACCCACTCAACCGCGGGGCGGCTATCGCCAAGGTCATCGAAACTGATGGACTCTGCACGGGCCTCATCTTCAAGGACACGGAGAAGCCCGTCTTTGAAGACCTCGTCAAGGGGTATCAGGACGCTCCAATCGTCGATCAGGACCTGACACTCGGGCAAGAGCGCTTTGACCGGATCATGGCCGAGTTCGCCTAACCAGGCAGCATCCCAGGTCGGCTGCCGGCCGCAAACGGTCAGGGTGCCTCGTTGACGCCTGACACGCCGAGCAAGTCAAAAAGTGCCCCGGATCCTTGGTGGGATCCGGGGCACCTTCACGAGCTGATTGCACCTTACTTCGTGCCTGCAAAGCTATGCAGGATTTGAAGGGCTATCGACTTCTCGCTGGCCGGGAGATAGACGTCGACTCGAATGGACCCGCCAGTGGAGAGGTTTGCCAAGATGCCGAGGTCAGGATTTGGATTGCTCGGGTTTTGCAAGCTAAATTGCACCACTTGCTGAGGAATCAGCCACTGCACCTGACCAGCGGACTGCCCCTGATAGAACCCTTCGAGATCTCGGGAGGATGGCTGGATGTCCTCTACGATGGACTGCGCCGAGTCCTTTGGGTTCGTCAAGCGCACAGTCGATCCCGAGCCGCCACTGGCACTCTGCGTCAGGGTCCAGCCTGTCGGCACGAGGACGGTGACGGCTGCAGGTGGCACCGCCACAAATCCTTCGTTGCCGTTGCCAGAGCTGACAGCCGTGGCAACCAAGGGCGATGCGCCCTCGACATGCACCGTCACCGTGTGGCTTGGCGTAGTCGGTCCCGACGATCCCGCCGAGCCAGACCCGGATCCTGTGTTCGCCCCCGTGGAGCCAGACGATCCCTGACCAGCTGTGGAACCCGAAGGCCCCGAAGTCCCAGACTTGGACCCTGACTTCGCTGCGGACTGTGTGCCAGAGCTGGAAACAGACCCCTTTGTGCCTGGGGTCGTTGTCTTCCCGCTGTCGGACGTCGTGTTCCCGTTCGATTTCGGGGTCGTCGGCGAACCCGCGGTACTCGTGTTGAGATTGTTTCCCGTTTGTGATGTAATGGGTTGGGGTGAAGGTTGTCCACCTCCCGCGACCTGCGTCCCACAGCCTGTCAGAAGGCCAAGTCCGCAAAGCAGTGCCAGTCCCCCCATGATGCGCAGCTTTCCCGTCATACTGATCACACCTTTATCAAAGTGGCCGGCCTCAGGCTTTCTAAGGAGACGATATTGATGAACCCAGGGTTACGCCTCGTGTTCCACCTCGTAGCCGGGACAGCACTCGGCGCGATGATCTTCTTCACAGGCATCGTCGCCGAGCAGGTCTTTGCCAGCCTGCCGCTCAACTCAGCGGGCAACGTCTTGGCGAACATCTTTCCCCCTTACTATACACTGACTACGTTGCTTTGTATCGTCGCTCTTGTCACGTGCTGGCTTCTGACGCAAACTCGCCACGGATGGTGGACTTGGTTGGCACGCCTGTCGCTCTTGGCGACGGCTGTCTTTATGGCGGTCGGGTGGCTCGTGCTGTTGCCTATCATGAACAGGCTGAGACTCGCGATTCCTTCATTTACAGGGCCACAGACACCGGCCATCACGCGATTTTTCATGTTTCACGGTCTGTCGATGGGGTTGAACCTGCTGTCCGGACTGCTGCTTGCCTTTGCCATCGGTATCATCGCCGTGATCTCCACACGAAAGGGTGACCTCACTTGAGCCAAAGCCTCCCCTCACACAGTTGGACCGCCACTCGACTGAAACCGGGTGCAGAATTATGGCGGACCGAGCGCTTTTCGTATCGGATGAAGGGCCGGGAGTTCACCATCGAGTTGTTCACATCTTTGGAAGGATCACACTACGCGATCGCAACGCCCGCCGATGCGGATGTCATCATCGTATACGGAAGTCAGGTCGTCGAATCGGCCCAGCTTGCGCTCGAACAGGCCATCAAGAAGATCGACCGCGATCTCCTGGATCTGGCCATCATGGAGGTTGGGGAAGACAAGACGTGAGGGCTTCAAAGAGAGGCCTCTCTGCCCTCAGGCTTATGACAGCGGTGGAATGATCGCCGCTGTCAAGGCCCCGAGGAGAATTCCCAGTAGCCCCCCCACGAACACCTCGATCGGTTGGTGTCCAAGCATCTCCTTGAGGCGCTTCTGGTAGATCTCGTTGCCGGAAAAGTGACGATCTATGTAGCGCCCAATCTCTTCTTCCAGTTGATTCAGGACGATCGCTTGCTCCCCTGCGTGCCGCCGGATGCCTGCAGCGTCATACATCACAATCACGCCAAACACCACGCAGGCGCCGAACAGCATCGATCCCGTTCCCGAACGAATGCCAACCACCGTCGCAAGTGAGGTCACGGCTGCTGAATGTGAGCTCGGCATGCCACCGGTTGAGAACATCTTCGCGACGTCCCACTTCCCCTGCGCGAAAAAGAAGATCGGCACCTTCACCACCTGAGCGATGACGATGGAGGAAAGCGCTGCGATGATAGCAGGGTTATGAAGTAGGCCCCGCAGTAAAGATGATAGCCACATGCCGCTTCCCCCTCTCACCATGTCCTCTAGTATACGCCATTTGCCGTGACGGCCCCGTCCGCCACGTCGATCCGGTTTTCTGATCGCGCCACTCGATCGCGTGTCCGCTCTAGCCGATACAATGTGGGCCGTCCGCTCGCGCGCGGATACAGATAGCAAACAGTGACGACCTGATTCGGATCGCCTTCGAGCCCGACCGCATCAGGCCCTGAAAGCTGTTGCCATGCACTGAACGGCATCTGATCGGTGACAGCGCGCAGCGCCATGTCCTCCTGAGACCGAACGTCGATTGGTGCGGGCTCAAGCCACGAAGGGTCCAATCGTTCCTCTCTGCGCAGTCGCTGTCCACCCCACCAGATTGTGCGGGGACGCATCTTTTCACCAAGCAGATAGTCCGCATGCAGGAGCGCCGCGACGGTCTCCGTAAACAGTCCGGCCACCTGGAGAAACTGCTCCATACGACGGACGAGATCTGCGGGTTGATGTCCGATTCGGGACCAGCCCTGCTGGGCCCAGAAGTCTCCGAATGCCTGATAAAAAGCGAAAGGACTATCGAACAGATTGGCAGTCACGTAGCTCAAGACGTGCGCGAAGCGTCCGGAATTATAGTATTTCTCCAAGATGTCCTCCAGGCGTTTGAGCCGTAGAATGTCTTGGTAAGGCAACACCGAACTCCGCAGAATCTCGTAGGGAGCAGATTCCATGTACTCATAGCCAAAGCTCGCCGCACGGTGGCGGAGACCTGTTCCACGAAGCATCTTCAGGAAGCCCAACTGCAGTTCGTCTGGCGCAAGGGCGTAGACATCATTGAAGGTGCGTGCGAAACCGGTGTAGTCCTCCTCCGGCAACCCCGCGATCAGGTCCAGGTGTTGCACGACCACACCCGACTCACGCAGTGTCGTGACTGTCTGCGCCAGTCGCGAAAAGTTCTGGCGTCGCTCAACCAATGAATTGGTCAAGTCGCTGGTGGATTGAACGCCGATCTCAAACCGGAACAAGCCGGGTGGCGCGTGCTTGGCGAGCCAGGCAACCACTTCCGGCTTCAAGATGTCCGCTGTAATTTCAAAGTGGAAGGTGGTCTGACCCGGTTCTGCGATCAGAAACTCGAAGATTTTTAGGGCGTAATCTTTTCGTAAATTAAACGTACGGTCCACGAATTTGATTTGCCGCACACCGGACCGGATCAAGCGACGCAAATCGCCCAACACCCGCTCCAATGACGCATAACGGACACCACTCTCGATCGAGGAGAGGCAGAACTGACAAGAAAATGGACAGCCCCGGCTGGCCTCGAAGTACACGATGCGATTCTGCAATTCGCCCATATACTCATCCAGATAAGGGGACGGGAAGTCATCCAGCGTCGTCGCCTTGGCCCGTCCAACGGTACGATGTAACTCTCCGTTGCCATCGCGATAGCACACACCAGGGATCTCGGCAAATCCTTTCCCATCCCCGTGTGCATCGACGATTTCGCGAAGTGTCAGCTCGCCCTCGCCCTGAACGATCAGGTCCACGCCCTTCAGGCGCTCCATAAAAAACTCGGGATCAAAAGACACCTCCGGTCCGCCTAAGACAATGAGCGCCTTTGGCAACACGGCGCGCAACACGGGGACCAGACGAATGATCTCCTCGATATTCCATATATAACAACTGAGACCGATCACATCCGGTGCTTGTTCAAAAATGCAACCGGCCACATAATCCACAGGATCATGGATGGTGAACTCCATCAAGGAAGCACCATGAGCATCACGGATCGCAGCCCTGAGGCACCGCAAGGCGAGAGACGAGTGAACATACTTGGCATTCAGTGTGGCGAGCACGACATGGCTCACAGACGAATTCCTCTCCCTGCAAAAGATTCACATGCCCCTGGCACCGACTGCGCTCGAGTCTCATACCCTGTAACGGCACCCTGTGGTCCCTGGGCCCTCTCGAAAAACAACGTGAAGGGAGTCGAACACCTGATGATGAGTGTATACCCCATCCACCTTTCAGGTTACACCTGCATCGCCGTAGACGTTGCCCTCCCAAAGACCCGGCTTTTGGCTATCCAGACCGCCACGGGCTACATCATGTGCGGAGCACTGGATATCAGCCTTTTGAACTCACGACTGGCGGACCGGAAAATCATCGCCGGACGGGCCGTGGGAGTCCGCACGATCGACGAACTTCTCGACGCACCCCTGGAGTCCGTCACCGCCGAAGCGGGGGCCATCGGCTGGGCACCCGGAATCTGTTGCCGGGACGCTCTCTTGCGCCTCTGCCGCCGAGAAGCTGAGTCTGATTAACGTGACTGCAGGTCGTCAAAGGAAATGGCCCGCGTGTGAACCGTATGCTTCCAAATGCGGTTCTTTCGCGTAAAAAGGGCCATCGACGTGACAGGGAACCACGTGATCATGAAAAATGGAAATAACGGCAACCCCAAAAATGCCTTCCAATTGACTTTGTCCAGTATCATCGCAAGTGGCATCTGCACGAGGATGAAGATGTTGATGGTCGCCCAGAACCACGTCGGCAAAAGCTCCGTGACGTTCGCCATCGCGCTGCTCCCCGGCACAGATAGCTGAAACAGGAGCATGAAGCTCGTCAAGAATAAAATCAAGAAACGCATCGGCTGAAACAGGTAGATCGCCGCGTCCAACTTTGCCAGATTGCGCTCGCGCAGACTCGCGCCAAACAGGGGCATCATGTAGTGCTGTGCGCAATTGAAGTGCCCCTGCATCCAACGCAACCTCTGACGCAGCGAAGCCCGCAGCGTAATGGGCTTTTCGTCGTATACACGGGCATCATGCGCCCACACGGGATAGATTCCGATCGTGACACAGCGCGCACCGAACTCCACATCCTCCGTGAGGCCCGTAGCCTCCCAGCCCAGTCTCTGCAAGAGCGGCATATCAATACACAACCCCGTGCCACCCAACGCGCACGACAAACCCAAGTTGTGCCTAGCGAGTTGCCACATCCGATTCGTATACCAATAAGAAATCGCCATGGAAACACTCACCCATGAATCAAAGGGATTCTTAATGTCCAAGTAGCCTTGGATGACCTTCTTGCCGTCGAGTAGCCGATCGTTCATCACTCGCAAGAAGTTCGTCGCCACGAGGTTGTCCGCATCGAACATCACCACGGCATCATACTCCTGCGGACTCTCCGCAAGACGCTCAAGCATCCAGCGAATCGCATAACCCTTGCCCCGATCGCCCTCGCTGAATCGCTCCGCGGCCATCACACCGTAAGAGCGTGCGATGTCGGCCGTGCGATCCGTGCAGTTATCCGCAATCACATGCACGTCATAAAGGTGCGAAGGATACTCCATCCGTTGCAGATTCTCGAGAAGTTGCGCGATCACGGCCTCTTCGTTATGGGCGGCAACCAGTACGGCAAAGCGTTTTGACGGCTCATGGCGCACGGTCCGCTTCCGGTATACGAGCCCAAATACAGACAGCGTCACCTGATATAAACCGATGAGACCGGTGACCGCTTGCATCGCCAGGAATAACCCGTCAAGTGCAGCATTCCAGAATCCCATCTAAGTCTCTCCCGTCACAGCAATGGCCTCTTTTAACCGCACGCCCAAGTTCTCGACAGTCTGCGAGAGGGCATACCGATACCTCGTCACTATACCATGTATGCAGTGGCCCGGACAAGTAGACGCCACGTGGACTCGTCTTGTATAATAAAAGCTTGATTGTCTGCGCACGCGTCCCTGGGCACCTCGCAAGAGGTCGCCCCCGTGACAGATACACCTTGGAGACGAGAGAGTGGGGAACGAATTGCAGGCTTTGTCCATGTTATTGGAACACTTTGTGCGTCACTATGGGGTGCCTGGTGTCTTTATCGCCATGGTCCTCGAGAGTGCCTGCATCCCTTTGCCGAGCGAAGTTGTGATGACCTACGCGGGGTATGAAGCGTTTCGCGGCAACATCAGCTTCTGGCCGGTTGTGATTGCCGGGGTTCTGGGCAACGTCGTCGGCTCGCTTATCGCCTACTACGTCGGCAGCCGAGGCGGGCGCCCGCTTCTCGCGAAGTATGGAAAGTACGTGTTTTTCTCCGAGCGGCACTTCGCAGCAGCGGAGACGTTTTTCACGCGGTATGGCGCCATGACGGTACTGGTCTCCCGCGTCTTGCCCGTCTTGCGGACTTTCATCTCGCTACCCGCCGGGATCGCCAACATGCGCCGCGGCACCTTTCTCCTCTTCACGACGATCGGGTGCATCCCCTGGGTCTACTTGCTCACAGCCTTCGGCTTCAAACTGGGACAGAACTGGAGCACCATCAGCGCTCACTTCACCTCGCTCACCGTGCTGTTTGCCCTGATCTTTGTCGCATCCATCATCTGGTTCCTCATGAGAAACCGGCGAACGGTCCGTCGCTAGTAGACTCGCCATACAGCCCCTTTATAGTTTTGTAGGCAACGAACAAAGGAGTGAACGCGACGGCGCCACTCCTCTCATGGAACAGCAAAGGGACGAGTGGTCAGTCGCAACTTCCGGGTTGACCGGCTTCATCGCGCGTTCGGAAACTGGAACCGCACCCGCATGTGGAAACAGCGTTGGGATTGTGAATGGTAAAACCCGAACTGCCGAGAGACTCCACGAAGTCGATCTCCGCACCGGCGATCAAGGACGCACTTTCTTCATCCACGAGCACAGGCACGCCGAACTCCAACAGGACCTGATCCGAAGACTTCTTGTCATCGATCGCCAGTCCGTAACTGAACCCGGAACATCCACCTGGCTTGACAAATAACCGCAAGCCCTTATCCTCTTGCCCATCCAGCAAATCCTTCACCTTGTCAGCGGCCTCTTTCGTCAACGTGACCACGCAGAGCAACCTCCCCGAGAGCAGCGCATCAACGCCTGCCTTGCCTTCATTGTAACGCGCAACGTCTCAGATCGCCAGCGGCGTTCTGGATGAAACAGACTCCGGACGGCTTGAACGGGCATCTAAAAGTCGGTCATGGCAGAAGGTGACAGCATGGGCAATGACCGCCCCCCCTTCGGGACCGGCGCAACGCCGCCACGGGTCAACAAGTGTTGCCACTCCGCCTGCACGTCTCGCCAGAAGGGCGTTAACGCCTCAACCCCAGCGTGCTCCGCGGCCCTCGCTACAGGCGATCGCAATGCCTGGGCCGCCCATCCAAAGCCCAAGGCAAGGTCGTCACCGAGTCGTCCAGATGCCCTCTCGATCTGTGACTTCGGCATCATGGACAGTCCATAGACAAGCATCGCCAGCACGACCATCATCCACAGCTTTCTCATCACAAAAACACGCTCCCTCTTCGCTGCTATCAGCTTGGACGGGAGCGCATGGAATTATACCATCATCTGCAAGTCTTCCAGTACGGCTTGTGCATGTCCATCGACCTTCACCTTAGGGTAGATACGTGCCAGATGCCCGGCCGCATCGATCACAAACGTCGAACGGTCAATGCCCATGTAGGTCTTGCCGTACATGCTCTTCTCCTTGTATACATCGTACGCGGTCGCCACCTTGGCGTCTTCGTCCGCCAACAAGGGATAAGGAAAACCGTACTTCGCAGCAAACTTCTCATGCGATTTGACGCTGTCTGTGCTAAGCCCTAGCACAATGGCTCCAAGGTTCACAAACTGCGGATGCAGTTCGCGAAACCCGTTGGCCTCCTTGGTTCAGCCCGGTGTGTCGTCTTTCGGATAGAAGAACAACACGACTGGCTTACCCCGCAAATCGCTGAGCGTGATGGTCTCGCCACCCGTGGCCGGCAAAGAAAAGTCAGGCGCAGCCTGTCCAAGTTCCAGAGCCATATCCAGAAGCTCCTCTCTGCTGAGGGCCGTCGAGGCGACCTTAGCCTCCTCAGTATACAAAACGGACAGCCCAACCACCACCGTCAGCGCAAGACCGTAACCTTGACACCGCGAATGCCAAAGTCAAGGGCCTGTGTGGCGGATGGCATGAAGATGTCGATGCGATCACCATGGATCGCCCCGCCAATATCCACGGCCGTCGCAAAAAAGCCTGCCACCGGCAAATCGGCATCCTCGTAGCCTGAGATGAAGAGCCGAGTGCCGAGGGGGATTACGGCGGGATCCACCGCCACATCACCAAAACGAAGGGGGTTGCCGAAGTAGTCGACATCTCCCCACGGACCGTTGCACGCGGCACTGCCGTCATAAGCAGTCGCCACCATAGAAATCGGGGACGGCGCGCTGGCGGCGCGAGCCAACGCGTCCACCGCCCGCACTGCCGAAATTTGCGCGGCACCTGCAGACTCTGGGATCAGCAGCGCTTCACCGTGAGACCATTCTGCAACCGCCCCGTCATGTGCCAGCCGGGCGCGAGGCAACGGAGCGTCCGCGTCCGCCAGCGCGGCCCTCTTTGGCGCGTCCACGTAATCTGACCGTGAAGCGCTCAGGCTAGCCGCCTGGGCGGGGGCCGGAGCCGACAGCAAAGCAAGCAAACCGACCGTTAGGCACCCGGTTGCCAAAACAAGACTTGTGTAACGACTGTGACGTCGCATAGAGCCTCCCATGCCTCCGGAGTTAGCTGACGGGTTCGGGAGAAGGTTGTCCCGTTGTTAGTCGGTGTTCACAGTACCCCACCGAAGAGCAATTCACCCCAACTGACCTGGTTCCTCCGTACGCGCGAACGCGACTCGGCGATTGATAGTAACCTCCCCATCCTACGCGGCCCAACGACCCATGTCACCCGGCAATATTTTCATGCCGATGGCCCTGCCACCTCATTGCCCTTGATCGACGATGCGCACACGCGCAATGGTCGGATCATCCGGTCCCTGCACGGGAAGCCCCGCCCTTAAGTTCTCTTCGATATAGTCGACGTTGTCAGCCGTAACGACCTCGCCTGGCAACAAGATGGGAATCCCCGGCGGGTAGACCATGATCATGTCGGCAATCGTATGCCCCACGGCAGCCCTCAGCGATACCACCCGGGTGGGCGCGTAGAACGCCTCCCGCGGATTCATGGCTAGGCGCGGTGTGGACGGAACAAAGACCCGCCCGTGCTTCCCCGGCGATACAAGGGCCTGTCGGGCGATCTCCGTAAGTGCCTTGACCAATGTATCCACACCCGCCTCATCATCTCCTGAGGTGATGATGAAGAGCACGCTGTACAGATCCGACAGTTCGACTTCGATGTTATAGTCCGCCCGCAATTTGGTTTCGACATCATACCCGGACAAGCCAATGTCCGCCACCCTCACCGTGAGCTTGAGCGGGTCCAGCGCAAACGTTGCGGAAGAGCGCAAGATCTCCTCGCCAAAGCAGTACAGTCCCTGGATTTTGTTGATCGCGAGACGCGCCTGGCGAGCGAGTTCAAGTGCCTGATGGATCAGACCGCGACCGCGCGTTGCCAGTTGACGCCGAGCCGCATCCAGTGACGCCATGAGCAGGTAAGACGTCGAGGTCGTGCTAAGCATCGACAGGATGGCGTGCACGTGGCGTGCACGCACAAGCCCTTCGCGGACGTTCAAAACGGAGCTTTGCGTCAGCGAGCCTCCGAGTTTGTGGACGCTCGTGGCCGCCAGGTCACAGCCCGCCTGCATCGCCGACAGGGGTAGTTCATCATGAAAATGAATATGTACCCCGTGAGCCTCATCCACGAGCACCGGAATCTGTCGCTCGTGCGCCAACTCCACAATCGCACGCAGGTCTGCAGCCACCCCAAAATAGGTCGGATTGATCAAGAGTACGGCTTTGACGCCCGGGTGCGCAACGAGAGCCGCTGCTACGGTCTCCACGCGGACGCCGTGAGCGATCCCAAGGTGCAGATCAATCTCGGGTTGCATGAAGAACGGTCGTGCTCCGGACAAGATAATCGCACTCAGAACCGAGCGGTGAATGTTACGGGGGACGAGGATTTCATCGCCAGGACCGACCACGGCCATAATCATGGCCATGATCGCACCACTGGTCCCTTGCACGGAAAAAAACGTGGCATCCGCACCAAACGCTTTCGCAGCGAGCGCCTGTGCATCGCGAATAATGCCCGTCGGATGCATCAGGTCATCAAGTGGACCGATGTTAATCAGATCGAGACTCAGTGCCCGGTCACCCATCACATCGCGAAACTCAGGGTCCATGGCCTTGCCTGTCTTGTGACCCGGGATATGAAACTGCAGCGGCCTCCGTGCCGCATGTTCAAGTAGCGCCGTCAACAGCGGCGTCTGCTGTTGCTCCGAAGAATCGTTCAACCCACTCCCACAGTCCTCTCTCTGAAACCATATGCTTTCGAGCCCTTACTCTGGCGGTTCCGAATACGGATCATCCACAGCCCGTTCGGTAGCCTCACGGGCCAACAAGTCGCGGTGAGCCTGTAACTCTTCTTGCTTCAACTTCATCGGCTCATACTGCTCGGGCGTCTGCCACTGAGACCAAATCGACACCACGGCATTCTCCCAGATCTCATCCCGTTGAGCCATGAGAAACTTGCCGAGCAGCGCGTGCTCCCGCTCGTTCAGGGCCTCCAGCTGCACGCGCCCCTTCACGGCCCCGTCCATCTTGTTCACTTGATCAGGAAGACTCTTGAACCCAACGCCGGCCTCAGCATCGATGTACATCACGCTAGCGCCGAGCCCATGCAACCCGTGCCCTTGAATCGCCCGTCGCAACGTGGCCCAAACCAGAGCCACCCTTCGCGGATTCGGCACCTCATCAGCATCCTTGACAAAGCGGATGCCCCGCTCCACTTTTGCCTTGCCGTGAATGGCCGGGTTGTCCACGTACACTTCATCGCCGTCGATCAAAATGGCGGAGAGGTTGGCTAGCGCGTCCGGCCGTTTGTGTCTGTCGATCGCCTTGAGTTGGAGCTTATCCACCGCACCCACCTGCCTGTCATTGCGTTATGTGTTGCCTTGTATTGTACCAAAATTGCGCATGAAATTCTTCGGCCAGGGAACATCTAAGACTGACTTGCAAAACTCGTCAGCAGCATAAACCGAAAGGAAGCGACAAGCGTCTTGCCAAAACGACTGACTTCTCTAACGGGACTGATGATCATCACGGGCACGTTGCTCGGCACCCTGCCCGTCCATGCACAAACCTACTACCTGGGGGCAGCCGGTTTTCCCAGTATCATTCGGGTCGGCATCAGGGAGAACAATGCTTCAGGGGAACCGGATCCACGCGGAAGGATCATTTACGTGACCAACGTCAACTTCGACGAGTACTGTCGTTGTGTGTTGCCCAACGAATGGTTTCCGAGTTGGCCGCTGGCTTCGCTTGAAGCTGGTGCGATCGCGGTAAAGATGTTTGCGTGGTACCACCAGTTGCATCCCGTGACCCTTGACGGCTTCACGTTCGACGTGGATAATACAGTCAATTTCCAAACCTACCGGGCCGAGTCGGAACAAGATCAGACAGATTCCGCGTACTACAATACACGCAATCTCGCCTACGTAAAGCCAGACAAAGAAATCTTCGAACTGAATTATCGTGCCGGTTATCAGGACAGTCCGAACTGGCAATACCGCAACGCCCAAAAAATGGCCCAATGGGGCACGCAATACCTAGCTACGCAAGGGATGACGCCGCTTCAGATTCTCGAATTCTACTACACGGGGCGCATGCTCACCACCATCCCCGGAGTCGGGAGCGTGACCAAATGAGGCTGTCCAAGTCCCGCGCTGCCAGGCACCTGCGCGCTGCCGGCGTCACGCTGATCCTGCTTGCTCTGACGTCCTCTCCCGCCGCAGCAGTGCTGGCGGCATCCGTAACTGCGCCAGCAGCCAGC
>Ga0080006_1136923_pt1 | contig 18833 bp, 19 predicted proteins | sample RS3BMetagenome_FD_69209 | JGI IMG/M metagenome (GOLD analysis project Ga0080006, IMG submission 69209) | Ferric oxide microbial mat and aquatic microbial communities from Rainbow Spring, Yellowstone National Park, USA - RS3B (SPADES... ... | reverse complement strand
CGCAGCAACCCGCCAAAGACCCAAACCCCAGACAAACCCCTCTCAGAGCCCGCCTAAAGCCCAGATCCTCAACACCGCCAACGTATCCCTTCCTTCCCCGATCCACCTGTCAAAGAACAAAAACAAGTTGAGACAACAAATCCGCCTCTGCACTGGGACACCCTGCGCAGAGCCATCCGAAGCCCCAACCCGTTCGGTCATTTGAATGTAACGATCCCTTTGCCGGGCGTCAAGCCTCCTCCTTGCCGGCCGATGCGCGGGCGGCAAGGCGCGGAAGAGGTGCAAAACCTCTTGCCGAAAGCGGGCAGGGCCTGTTAGGGCGCCCGGCGCGGGGCGGGCAGTCGTCTCTTGCGGCTGCCGCCGAGAGGGGAACAACCGATAGGTGGCAGACGCGGGCGCAGATTCAAGATCAGGCGGCGGGGCGCAGGGAATGGCCGGAGAGGACCCGGCGCTTGCGCTCTCGCCGCTGCGGACCCGACTCCTGGAGCTTTCCGACCGCGTCGGGCTTGCCGCCACGCTCGCTCTTCCCCTCTTTCTGCTCTACGGCCGCGCGCTTGCCGAGGTGATGATCGGCCTTGTGGATGCGAGTTTCCTGGTTTCCTGCCTGCTGCTGCGCACCGGCATTTCGCTGCAACCCGTCTGGCGGCGCGCCGCGCTTCTCTGGTGGGGGTGGGAAATTCTCTGTGCTTTGCCCCTCCCTCCGCTCGGGCTTGGGCCGGGGGGGCTGCCCTCGCTTCTCCAAGCGCTGGCACTCGGTCGGTTTTTGCTCTTCGCGCTGGCTCTGGAAGAGCGCGTGCTGGCCGGCCCCTTTGCCCGCCGGGCGCTGCAGACGGTGCTGGCCGCGGCGGCGGCGTTCATCGCGCTGGCCAGCTGGGAGCAATACCTCACCGGGCGAAACTTTCTCGGCGCGCCGCGTGCGGGCGACGGCGCGCTCACCGGACCCTTCATCAAACCCCGCGCCGGGGCTCCGTTCGTGCGGCTGCTGTTTCCCGCCATGCTGCCGCCCGTGGTCGCGCTTCTGAACCGCCCCGCCTGGCCGGCGCGCTTGGCCGGGGCGGCGCTGGCGGCTTTCGGCCTGGTCACGGTGGTCTTGATCGGCCAGCGTATGCCCGCGCTTCTCGCGGGGCTCGGCCTGCTCGTCGGCGCCTGGCTGTTGCCGCAATGGCGCAAGCCGGCGCTGGTTGCGGTGCTTGCCGCCGCTCTTGTCTTGGCGGCAACGCCGGTCATTTCACCCCCCACAGCCGCCAAGCTGCTCGCGCGTTTCGGCGAGCAAATGGCGCATTTCGCCACCAGCGCCTACGGCCAGCTCTATATCCGCGCGCTGCGCATGACCTTGGCGCATCCGCTGTTCGGCTTCGGCTTCGACGGGTTTCGTCGGTTTTGCCCCGCCCCGCAGTTCTGGCACGGCCTGCCCCTGCTGGGCATTACCGATCAAGCCGCGGGAGGGGCCGAGATCTGCAATTTGCATCCGCATAACTACTATTTGCAGGCCGCAACCGATGGCGGCCTTCCCGGGCTCTTCCTCTTCGCCGCGCTGGCGGCGGCCTGGCTTGCGCGGCTCGGCCGGGGCTTGCGGAGTGCGCCGGAGCCGCTGCGGGTGGGGCTGTTTCTGGCCGCGCTCCTGCATCTCTGGCCGCTCGCCTCCACCAGCGGCCTGGCCGCCTTGCCCGATGACGGATGGTTCTATCTGCTGCTCGGCTTCGGCTTGGCGGAAGCGCGGGCGCGCCCCTCCGCCCCGCCTTAAAAATCGAGATCGGGATAATGCGCCGGCGGGATCAGGCCGGGCACGCGGTCCGCCAAGAGGGGGCGGAAGCTCGGGCGGCTTTTCATGCGCGCATACCAATCGCGCGCGGCGGGCACCAGGGTCCAGTCGATATCGCCGGCGAAATCCAGCACCGAAAGATGCGCCGCGGCGGCAAAATCAGCCAGCGAAATGCTGCTGCCCGCCAGCCATTTGCGCGTCTCCGCAAGCCAGCCGAGATATTCCAGGTGCTGGCGCAGATTCGCATAGCCCTCCCGCAGCGCCCCCGCCGTCGGCTGCCCGCGGCCGGCCATGCGCTTGAGGTGCTTCTCTCCCACCAGGTTGCGGGTGACCTCCTCATGAAACTTGCCGTCGAACCACGCCAGCAAACGCCGGATTTCCACCCGTTCGGCAAGCGTGCGCCCGAGCAGGGAGGTATCCGGATACGCTTCATCCAGATATTCGCCGATCACCCAGGAATCCGGGATGACGAGGCCGTTCTCCTCCAACAGCGTGGGCACGGTGCCGGCCGGGTTGAGCTCGAGATAGTCCGCCCGCCGCTCCCACGGGCGCTCCAGGCGCAGCTCGAAGGGCAGGCGCTTCTCCGACAAAACCAGGCGAATTTTCCGAGAAAACGGGCAAAGCGGAAAATGATAGAGAATACGCATGGCCAAGCGATATGCCACCGCGGCGGGGCTTAGCAAGCGGCTTTCACGCTTTCCTGGCATGGAATCACCTGCCGCGGAGGAAAAGCGAAAATTCCGCTTGCACGCCCTATATGATCATCATATCATATAAACCTTCGCACCCGGGCGGGAAAAAGCGCGGGGCAATCGCATCAAAAAACGCATGCGGAAAGGGGAAACGTGGCACGCAAACTTCTCATCGTCATGGCGAATACGGACCCGCGCAACCCGGAAGAGCTGGGGGCACCGTTTTTTCAAGCCACCGTCGCGGCGGCGATGGACTACGAGGTCGAGGTCATCTGCACCGCGACCGCCGGGCGGCTGATGCGCAAAGGCGTCGCTGAAAAGCTGACAGTCAAGCCGGGTTCGCCGAAAACCGTCTACGACTTCATCAAGGATGCGCACGAGGCCGGGGTCAAGTTTCTCAGTTGTAGCCCCAACCTTGATCTCTTCGAGATGACGGAAGCGGATCTTATTCCCGAATGTTCGGGGATTGTTGGCGGCGCCTATTTGATCGAAGCGGTCATGGAGGGGGAAGACACGCGCGTGCTCACCTATTGAAAGGCGATCCCGATGGATGAACAGGTGGCAATCCGTCCGCACCCGGGGCCCGCAGCAGATCCGGTCTCGGCAAACCCGCCGGTTGCGCGCGAGAAGCTCGAGGAAATTTTCGAGGATATCCGCAGCCATCCTTTGTACGACATGGAATTGCACGGCTGCCTCAATTGCGGCATCTGCACGGCAACCTGCCCGTCTGCACATTATTACGATTATTCCCCGCGCGAAATCGTCCAGCTGTTATGGACGGAGAATTTGGAAGGCATCTACGATGCGATGCAGGAGAAAATCTGGGCCTGCGCGCAGTGTTACACCTGCGCAGCGCGCTGCCCGTTCGAAAATTCTCCCGGCGGCTTGGTGATGATCATGCGCGAGGTGGCCATCAAGCACGGCATGCAATCCGCCAAAGACGTGTTGCGCCCGTTCTCGCGCGTGCTGCTGAAAGTCATTTCCACCGGCAACCAGCTCGCGCCGAACATGATCACGCGCGATGCCTTCCCCGACTGGGGGCCGAATGTTTCGAAAGTCAGCGCACCGTTGGACGTGCTGCGCAAGGCCATCCCGGTGCCGACCATGCACACGACGGATACGGCATGGATCGTCAATCTGCGCACCTCCGTCGAACTTTACACGATCTGGGAAGAAACCAGCGTGCTGCAGCAGATCGAAATGGTCGATGAAAATCTCTTCGACGTGATTCGCGATGTGATGGATGAAAAGCGCGAGCAGTATGAAGAATGGCTGCTTGAGCAAGAGGAAGCCGAACACGACACGTGAGGGCTCGGGAAACGGATGAAGAAGAGGCGGTCATGACAGAGAAACAAGGCGCATACACCGGGTTTGGACCGGAGTGGCAGGAAAGCAAGCTTTCCCCGCAAGAGGCGCAGCGCGCGACCTCGTGGGTGGAAGCGCGCATTGATCGGCGCTCGATGTTAACGGGCAAGGATCGCGTTGAAGATGTCCGTGACGCGCTGCGCGAGCTTGAGAAAGACGGCGAAATTATCGTGCACCGTATCACCGAACAGCACGAGCCGGTCACCGCGCGAACCCTTTACGGCTGGACCAAGAAAATCCCCACCAACCAATTGTGGCACCATAAATCTTGCGGCCAGTGCGGCAACATTCCGGGATACCCGACCTCGCTGCTCTGGCTGATGAACAAACTCGGCACGCGTTACCTGGACGAAACCGATCAAACCTCCTGCACCGCGTGGAACTATCACGGTTCCGGCATCGGCAATGTCGTCAGCCTCGCTGCCGTGTTTTTGCGCAATTTCCATCAGGCCTACGTTTCCGCGACGGCGCAGGGCTTGCCGGAAGGTTACTACTACCCGCTGGTGCATTGCGGCACATCCTTTGGAAACTATAAGGAAATGCGCCATTTTCTGGTGCATTCGCCGCAACTTCGCGAGCAGGTGCGCAAAATCCTCGGCAAGCTTGGCCGGTTGATCGACGGCAAACTTCTCATCCCCGAAGAGATCGTGCACTACTCCGAATGGCTGCATGTGATGCGCGAACGCGTGCGCGAGCACCAGGTGATCGATGTCAGCCATATTCGCGCAACCGTCCATCCCGCATGCCACGTTTACAAAATGGTTCCGGAAGATGTCATTTACGATGAAACCGTGCTGGACGGAAACCGTGTGGCCGTTTCCACCGGGTTGTTGCAAACGCTCGGCGCGCAGGTGATTGACTATTCCACGTGGTACGATTGTTGCGGCTTCGGTTTTCGGCACATCATCGGAGAGCGGGAGTTCAGCCGCTCGTTCTCGATCGATCGCAAAATCAAGGTTGCTGTGGAAGAAGCGCGTGCCGATGTGATGATCGGTCACGACACCGGCTGCATCACCACGCTGGACAAAAGCCAGTGGATCGGCAAAGCGGTCGATAAAATCTACGAATTGCCAATCATGGCGGATTGCCAGTTCGCGGCGCTGGTCTGCGGGGCGCATCCCTACAAACTCGCCCAGCTGCATTGGCATGCTTCACCGTTTGAAGCGTTTTTGGAAAAAATCGGAATCGATTGGCAAAAGGCGAAAGCCGAATTCGACGCCTATCTGGAGGAGGTGAAAGCCGGGCGCATCGAAACGCTCTATGATCCGAAACGCGCGATCACCTCCGGGCCGGGCTTCACCCGTCCCGCGCCAATCGCCACCAGCGCGGCGAAACCATGAGCGGCGCCCCTATTCTCGTGCTCGGCGGCGGGCCGGCGGGGCTGACCGCCGCGCACGCCTTGGCGAGCGTCGGCCAGGCCGTGGTTTTGGTTGACAAGGCGGATCGTCTCGGCGGCGCGCCCATTCTTTCCGGCTACGCCAAGCTTGTGCCTTCCGGGCAGTGGGCGCGCGATGCCATCGGCGGAATGGTGCGGCGTGTCGAGCAGAACCCGCTGGTGAACGTGCATCGCAACACCACCGTCGCCGCGTTTGCAGGCGAACCCGGCCGTTTTCATGCACGGCTGTCCAATGGCCAGGAGGTCGACGTTGCCGCCGCCATTTTGTGCACCGGCTTTACGCATTTCGATTCCGTCAACAAACCGGAATGGGGGTTCGGCACCTACCCCGACGTGGTCACCACCACGCAGGTGGAGCAAATGATTTCCTCCGGGCGCGGGGTGCATTGCCCGTCAGACGGGCGTGAGCCGGAACGCGTGGCGATTTTGCTCTGTGTCGGCTCGCGCGATCGGCAAATCGGGCGCGAGTGGTGTTCAAAAATCTGCTGCACCGTGTCCGCCAATATCGCAATGGAAATTCGCGAGGCGCTGCCGCGGTGCCAGGTTTACATTTACTATATGGATATCCGAACCTTCGGCCTTTACGAAGATAAATATTATTGGGCCAGCCAGGAAGAATATCGCGTGAAATATATCAAGGCGCGGATCGCCGAGGTCACCTCGGACGGCAAGCGCCTGATCGTCAAAGGCGAAGACACGCTGGTGAAACGGCCGATCACGATACCGTTTGATCTGGTCGTGCATGCGATCGGCATGGATCCCAATGTCGATAACGTCCTGCTTGCCGCGACCTTCGGCGTCAAGCTGGAACCGCACGGCCATATCGCGCGCGCACCGACCTACACCGCAATGGGCGGAACCTCACGGCCCGGCGTGTTCGTTGCGGGCGCTGCAACCGGGCCCGAGACCATCGATGATTCCATCGCGCAGGCGCAGGCGGCGGCCATGGCCGCTTTGGCCTTTACGCAAGGAGGGCTTGCCCAGGCTGCCGAATGATGCCCCTCACGCAAAAGCAACACCCCGGCGCAGGCTCCGTCGTCTTGGATTTGAGCGGCCCCAAGCTTCGCGCCGCGCTTTCCGATCTGATCGATGCCGCCGAGCCGAGCGGCGGCATCGAACGCTATATCAGCGATCTGCAATTGAAAGTCACGCTTTTTCGCAAATTGCTGGCGGAAAACAACGTGCTCGCGCTCGATGCGGCGGCATTTTCGGCGCTGATCGGTTTTATCCCGACCGTGCGTCGGCGCATCAAAGATGCGCTTGAAAAGTACGGCCTGGATCGGTTGCTCGGCGCCATCGAGCGCTTGCTGAACGGTGAGGGAACGGCCGCGGAAAGATTGCGGCAGTTCACGGCCGCCTTTCCCAACGATCGCGGACACCGCTGGGTGCGCGATCTCGGCGCAGAGCTTTTGCACTTCACGGATCCCCAAAATCTGCCGCTCGCCACCCGCTGGATTTGGGATATGCAAACCAATACCGGTGTTTTGAGGGAAATTTGGCATGCGGAGGATGTCGACAATCTGCACATTCCAATAAATGATGAATTCGAAACGTTTCAGACCTTGCGCGAAGAACTCACCGGGTTTCTGCGCGGCGAGGGGTTTTTCCGCGATCTCGGTCTTTATATAGATTTGCTCTGCGCCCATATCTACGCGCTTTATATCAACGACCGCGCCGGGCAATATCTGCGCACCGATTTCGGCCGCAATGAGGCGCCGATGGCGCATACAAGGCGGATGTTGGGGCTCGATGCCATCGAACGCGAGCCGGCTCGCAGCTGGCTTGCCCTGATCGAAGAGCGGGCGGCGGAGGCCGCCAAAGCACTGACGCGGCCCGGAGCATAGGGAAAAGCGATGCCGATCCATGAAAAATCCCTGATTCGTCCTGAGAATCTCATCACACACGACGAACTCGTGATCGATGAGGTCAACGTCTCGGGGCATTGGAGCACCTTCATCCAATCCCGCGTGGTCACCGATTACGACGAGAGGCTGCAGGAGGAAATTGCCGCCCTTCCGGGCGGGGAGAACATTCACCGCTGCTGGCAATGCGGCTCATGCACCAACAGCTGCACGGTGAATGCCATCAACCCGGATTTCAATCCGCGTTATTGGATTTATCTCATCCGCCTCGGCATGACGGAAGAGCTTGTCCGCGACAAAGAGATCATATGGCAATGCGTCTCGTGCAACAAATGCACCTATGCCTGCCCGCGGGATGTCAACCCGGAAGGGGTGATGAAAGCAACCGCGCGCTGGCTGGAGCTCAAAGGCTACACCGAGAAGAAACCCTCCGCCATTTTTGACGAGGAATTTTCCGCGCAGGTCTTTGCAAAAGGCCGTATTGAAGAAGGGCGGTTGTTGCAGCGGTTCTTTGCGCGCACCCGTCAGAAGCTTTTGCAAGATTGGCTGGTGGAACTCGGGCGACGGCTGCTGTCACACTTGCCGCTGACCTTGATGCTGAAACTCGGTTGGGCCAGCCTGTTCCATCCGCGCGCGCGCGGCTGGCGCAGAGCGCGAGCGGCGATCGCCGACTACGTTGCCGAATGCGAAGCCATGGAGCGCGAAGTGCTTGGCTTGAACAAAAAAGGACCGTCATCATGACGAACCGGCCGGTTGCCTATTATCCCGGTTGCGCGCTCGAAGGCACCGGGCATGCGTACCATCGTTCCACGAAAGAATTGGCAAACGCGCTCGGCCTTGGCCTTGTCGAGCTGGAAAATTGGAATTGCTGCGGGGCGATGGAAGTCAAAAACATCGACCCCAAATTGCAAACCTATCTTTCGGCCCGAAATCTCGCCATTTCGGAAAAGATGGGTTTCGACACCGTCATGGCGCCGTGCAACGGCTGCTATCACAATCTCAAAAAAGCCGAATACGATCTCGCGCATGACAAAACCTCGCAGGAGGTGGTGGAAAGACTCTCCAAAAAGGCAGGCCACGCCGCCTACCGTGCCGGGTCGGTGCGCACCCTGCACGTGCTGGAATGGCTGAAAGAAGCGATCGGTGAGGAAGGGCTGAAAGCACGCATCAAAAACTCCCTCAAAGGCCTGAAGGTCGCCAATTATTACGGCTGCATGTACACACGGCCGCGTCATATCTTTCCGGAAAAGGACAAAGGCCCGGGGAGTGAATCGACCTCGAAGCCCCACTTCATGGATGACTTGCTTGCCGCCGCCGGCGCCGAAAATGTCGAATATCCCCTGAAAACGGCGTGTTGCGGCGGCGCGCACACACTTTCCGATTCCGACACCTCCACCAGACTCGTGCTCAATCTTCTCACCACCGCCGAGGCGTGCGGGGCCGATGTGATTGCAACGGAATGCCCGACATGCCATTCGGGCCTCGAGATGCATCAAGTGCGCGCCGAAAAAGTCTTCGGGCGCAAAACAACGGTCAAAATCCTTTATTTCACGCAGCTTTTGGGAATGGCGCTCGGGCTTTCGGCCCGCAAAGTGGGGGTGCACGAAAACGTTTCCGATTCACGGGCGCTTCTGAAAGCGCGAGGGCTCGGCTGAAGATGGCAGAGCCCTCTCCTCCTTTTGCCGAAATCTCTGCGCGCCTGGAATGGATCATCGCGCGCGATCCGGCGGAGCTTGCCCCGCAGGCAGAGCGTTATGCCGCAGAATTGTTATCGCTCGGTGAAACGATTTTAGAGGCCTGGCTTACCGCGCACGGAATCCAACCGACCGAGGCCAAAAGCGAGGGGTTTCGCCTGCTTGCGCTGCATCGGCAAGGCGCGGCGCGCGAGCCCACGTTCAATGCCTGCCGTGAATCATGCCGCGAACTCGTCTATCATTACAATTTGATCCGGGCCTCGCCGGAACCCCTCAAAGCAGGGCATTGGGTGCGGCTCGGTGCGATGGTGGCGCTGCACCTGGCGCTCTTTGTCGGCGGAAAGCTTGAAGTCTCGGGGCTTGGGGAGTTTTGCTGCTCTTCGCGGCCATTGCGGCAAAACGCAGTTTGCTCCACTATCACAACAGCAACGCAAGCGGAAGCAAGAGGAGGACCGGCGGATGCCGATCGTGCGGGGCTGCAACTTGCCCGATGATCTTCTTTACGACGTTGAAAACAACATGTGGTATCGGGAAAATCCCGACGGAACGGTTACCGCGGGCATGACCGCGGTGGCCTCCGCAATGGCCGGGCAGATCGTTGCCTTTACGCCGAGAAAGGCGGGCCGTCCGGTGCAAGCCGGCAAGTCGTGCGCAACCGTCGAATCCGGCAAATGGGTGGGGCCGGCAAAAATCGCCTTCGACGCCGAGCTGGTGGAAACCAACGATGCGTTGGTTGCCAATCCGCGTCTGGCGAACTCCGATCCTTACGGCGCAGGATGGTTCGTCAAAGTCAGGCCCAAGGACTGGGGGGCAGCAAAAGCGGCTTTGATTCCAGGCTCTGCAGTGGCCGCGCCGTATGAGGCAAAAATGCAGGCCGATGGTTTTGCGGGCTGCACCTAGGCAGCCCAAGGAGAGAGTGTCATGGCAGAGGCCACCAACGCAAAGCGCATGTCGATGATCGTCACGAAAGGCACGCTCGATTGGGCGTATCCTCCTTTCATCTTGGCAACAACCGCGGCGGCGATGGGCCTTGAGGTATCCATGTTCTTTACCTTTTATGGCCTCTGGTTGCTGCGCAAAAAGCTGGATTTGGAGGTCTCCCCGCTCGGCAATCCGGCCATGAAAATGCCGCTTGCCGGCATGCATATCGCCATGCCGAACCTCTTTGCCGCGCTGCCCGGGGCAACCGCGCTCGCCTCATCGATGATGAAGGACATGATTCGCAAGAAAGGCATCGCCTCGGTCGAGGAACTCCGCAACTTGGCGTTGGAATCCGATGTCAAAATGATCGCCTGCCAAATGACGATGGATTTGTTCGAGATCAAGCGGGAAGACCTGATCGAGGGGCCGGTGCTTGGCGGGGCGGCAACTTATATCGAAAGTGCAACGCAGTCGGACATCAATCTTTATATTTGAAGAGCGTCTGCGAAAACGGGTGAGAAAATGACCGAACATGTTCTGGATGCCAAAGGGCTGAACTGCCCGTTGCCGATTTTGCGGGCCAGGAAGGCACTGAAAGAGGTGCCCCCCGGCGAAACGCTCAAGATCTTGGCAACCGATCCGGGTTCTGTCAAAGACTTCGAGGCGTTTTGTCGCTCGACAGGCAACCAATTGGTGGAATCAAAGGTAGAAGACGGTGTCTATAGCTTCCTTATCAAGCGGACCGAATGAGTCTTTTCCGAACCGGTCTTTCGTCGAGGCCGTTGGGCAGCCGGCGGCGGAGGGGCTCGATCCCGCGCGCATGGCCCGCCAAGCCGTGGTGGCGGAATCTTTTCTGAAATCGATCGCCAATCGGCATCGGCTGCTGATTTTGTGCACGCTGCTCGAGCGCGAACTCTCGGTGGGAGAGCTCGCGGAGAAGGTCGGGCTTGCGCAGTCAAATCTCTCGCGTCACTTGGCCACCTTGCGCAGGCGGCAGCTGGTAGCCACGCGGCGGGCCGGAACCACCATTTTCTATCGGGTGCATTCCGCGCGCGTCCGCCCGATTTTGGCGGAACTGTATCGCCTTTTCTGCGCGCCCCGTGCGGGCTGAATCTGTAGCCTTCGCGCGTTCCGGCGCCGGCCGGAAGGAAAAGCGAGCGAACAGCGTTCATGCATCACAGGGGCTTTTTCGGCTCCGGCGATTTCGCGCCTCCGGCCGGCGCAACGTCCTTGCGGGCTCCCTTGATCGCCAGCGCGCGCGCATAAACCTCGGATCGGGGCCTGCCCGTGCCTGCGGCCACCAGGGCCACCGCATCGCGCAGGCTCTGCGTTTTCAGCGCTTCCTCGAGGGTCTCGTCCACGGTCTCCAATTCCGAAGGCCTCGCCTCCGCCGCCGGTCCGACCACAATGGTGATCTCCCCGCGCGCGGGATACGCCGCATAATATGCGGCAAGTGCGGGCAGTTTCTCCCGGCGCACGTCCTCGAAGCGCTTGGTCAGTTCGCGTGCCACCGCTGCCTCTCTTTCGCCGAACGTGGCGGCGAGGTCCTGCAGCGTCTCGGCCAGGCGATGCGGTGCCTCATGCCAGATCAAGCTGGCCGAAAGCCCTGCTTCCTCGGCTTTGCGGACGGCCCGGAAATGGCGCAATCGCTGCCCCTGTTGCGGCGGGGGAAACCCGAGAAACAAGAACGGAGAGGGAGGAAGGCCGGAAAGCACCAGCGCCGTCAATGCGGCATTCGGCCCGGGCACCGCATGCACGCCAAGCCCCTCGGCAAGCGCCGCCCGCACCAGCCGATAACCGGGGTCCGAAATCAGGGGCGTTCCGGCATCGCTCACCAATGCCAAAAGCCGGCCCTGGCGGAGCCTTTCGAGGATCGCCGGAATCCGGGCGGCCTCGTTGTGCTCGTGCAGGCTCGCCAGCCGCGCACGAATGCCGAGCGCAGCACAGAGTCGCCTGGTGCGGCGGGTGTCCTCGCACAAAACCAAATCGGCAGCGGCCAGAACGGCTCGCGCGCGTTCTGAAATATCGCCGAGATTGCCGATCGGTGTAGAAACCAGCACAAGACCATGGGCCGGAGATGTTTCGCTGGATGTTTCGCTCGGCTCGGCGGTGTGGGAGGAATGGCAAGATGTTTGGGCGGACTGTGTGGCTTGGAATGTGCGCGTTCGCATTGTGGGGGTGTTCCTCGGCGGGTCCAGGAGGCGTCTTCCGCGGGGCTCCTCCGACCGCGTTGCCCTCCGCCGGGCCGACACGCGTCGAGAGCGGGGGTTCCGCCTCAGAGTTCCGGGTGGCCGCCCTGCTGCCGCTCTCGGGCGCCAACGCAGAGCGCGGCGAAGCCCTCCGCAACGCCGCGAAGCTTGCGCTCAGCGGAGCGGATGCCCCGCGCTTGGATACCAAAGACACGGCCGGCACGCCAGCCGGGGCGGCCAGTGCCGCGCAGGCGGCCATTCGCGCCGGCGATCAGATCATTCTCGGGCCTTTGACGGCGCCCGAGACCGCCGCCGTTGCTGCCGAGGCGCGGCAAGCCGGCGTGCCGGTCTTGGCCTTTACCTCGGATGCTTCCCAAGCCCAACCCGGGGTTTGGGTCTTGGGCATCACCCCGGAGCAGCAGGTACGCCGGCTCGTGGCGGCGGCCCAGGCGGAGGGGCGCACCCGTTTTGCCGCCCTGCTGCCCGAGTCGGAATTCGGCCGCGCGATGGGCGCCGCACTCACGCGGGCCGTCGCCGAGGCCGGGCTCACGCCGCCCGTCATCCGCACCCACGCTGCTGGCCTCCGCGCCATGACGCCGGTCATCCGCGAGTTCTCCGATTACGCCAACCGGCGCGGGCCGATCGATGCCAAACTCCGCGAAGCGCGCGCCCGGCACGATGCCGAGGGCCGAAAGCTGGTCGCCGAACTTTCCCGCGCAGCGGTGCCGCCGCCCCCGTTTGACGCCCTCCTGTTGGCCGATACCGGCGAGCAGCTCGACGAACTCGCTTCGTTGCTCTCCTATTACGACGTCTCCGCCCCGCAAGTGCGATTTTTGGGCCCGGCCCTCTGGGCAGACCCGGCCACCCGGGCCGCGGCTGCGCGGGCGCTGCGCGGAGCGTGGTACGCGGCCCCGGATCCCGCCTTCCGCACCGCCTATGCCGAACGCTACCAGGAGACATACGGCGCGCCGCCCCCGGGGCTGGCGGATCTCGCTTACGATGCGGCCTCCATTGCGCGCCTCGTCGGCGCAAACAAAGGCAACGCGATGGCCGTGCTGACCCAGTCGAACGGGTTTCTCGGCGTCGACGGCGTGCTCGCCCTGCGGCCGGACGGGCGCGTGGCGCGCGGTTTGGCCGTGTTCGAAGTGGTCTCCGGCGGGAGCAAGCTGGTCAGCCCGGCGCCGCAAACCGCAGCGGGCCCCGGGATGTAAGGCCGGTTGGGACGGTCGGGCGAAGCGGTATGCGCGCCACGCTTTGGCTCTCGGCAACCCTCCTCATCGGGGCAACGCCATGGCTGATCCTCGCGGCTTTGGCCGCCGCCGGATACCTCTCCGCGCCGCTGGCCCTGGCCGCGATGGCGCTCATCGCTGCGGCCGCGGCGGCGCTCGGCTGGTGGTGGGCCAGCGAAATCGCGGCCATGCAGCAAGCCGTGCGGCATCTCGCGACCGAGGATACCGAGGGTTTTCACCGTCACGCCGAGCGCATTCGCCTGCCTTCGCTCGGGCTTGTTCTGCGCAGTCTCCTGCGCATCGTGCGCGGCTTCGAAGCCAGGCTCGGCCGCGCCGAACGCCGGCTGCAGACCCTGGAGGCGATCATCGAGCTGCTGCCGAATCCGTTGCTTTTGCTCAAGCCCGACGGCACGGTCGCGCGCGCCAATGCGGCCGCCCGCGCCGCCTTCGGGGCAGATCTGCCCGCCTTGCTGCGCCATCCGGACTTCCGCCGAGCGGTCGATCGCGCCGCTTCCCGAGAAGGGCCGCAGCATGTCGAACTCTCCTTGGTGGTGCCGGCGTTGCGTGAGCTGGAGGTGACCGCCATTCCGCTCGAGCGCGACGGCGCCGCGCCGCCGTCGGAGGTTTTGGTGGTGCTCGCGGACCGCACGCGCGAACACGCCGTGGAGCGGATGCGGGCGGATTTCGTGGCGAATGCGAGCCACGAGCTGCGCACGCCGCTGGCCAGCCTGATCGGCTTCATCGACACGCTGCGCGGCCCGGCCGCGGATGATCCGCAAGCGCAGCAGCGTTTTCTTTCCATTATGGCCGAGCAGGCGGAGCGCATGAACCGGCTGATCGACGATCTTCTCCAGCTTTCGCGTGTCGAGCTTTTGGAACATCAGCTGCCGACCGAACGCGTTGATGTCGGCCAGCTTGTCGCGGGGGTGGCAGCGAGTTTCGAGCCGCGCTTCGCCGGCCGGCACATGCGCCTGGAGATCTCCATCGATCCGGCCACGCCCGAAGTGCCGGCCGATGCCGAGCAGGTGATCCAGGTGGTCCAGAACCTGCTCGACAACGCGGTGAAATACGGCAAAGAGGGCGGATGCGTGCGCCTGGCGCTGGCCCCTGCCGGGGCGGTGCCGGGGCCGTGGCCTTCCAAGGAGGGGCTCGTGCTCACGGTGGCCGATGACGGCCCCGGCATTCCGCGCCAGCATTTGCCGCGGCTGACGGAGCGCTTCTACCGCGTCGACAAGGGTCGCTCGCGGCTGGCCGGCGGCACGGGGCTCGGCCTTGCCATTGTCAAGCACGTGGTCAACCGCCATCGCGGCCAGCTTGTCATCGAAAGCCAGGAAGGCGTGGGCAGCACGTTCCGCGTCTGGCTGCCGCAAGGCGCCGCACCGGAGGCGGCCTGAACCGCCTCAGGCTTTCATCACAAGCGGCGGCGCCAGCGCAAAGCGGCGGAGAATCTCCGGGTCAGGATCGCGGCCAAGCCCCGGCCCTTCCGGAACCTTCACGCGCCCGCCGGGTGCCTCGATCAGCTCATGATAGGGGCTGGCTTCCAGGTTCAGGAACAGCCGCTCGAACGGCGCATCCGGCGCCAACGCGGCCTGCACATGCAGCGAAGCCAGATACCCCGCGCCGAAATAGGCGCAATGCGGCACCAAGCGCACGCCGTGGCCGGCGGCAAGGCCGGCGATGGCCAGCAATGGGGTGATGCCGCCGATTTTGGTCACGCTCGGCTGCGCGATATCGAGCGCGCCGAGGGCAAACTGGCCGAGAAAATCATGCAACCCGGCGGCGTTTTCGCCGGCCGCAATCGCAATGCCGCCTTCGCGGCGCACCCGCGCCAGGCCCGCGTGGTCTTCCGGCGGCCAGACCGGCTCTTCCAGCCAGGTGAGGTTGTAGCGCGCCAGCGCTTTTGCCATGGCGATCGCCCGATGCACCGGCCACGGGCAGTTGGTATCCAGCATCAAGGACACATCCGCCCCGATCGCCTCCCGCGCGGCGGCCACTTGGGGAATGTCGATTTCATGCAGCTTGATATGCCGATAGCCGGAAGCAACCGCCCGGGCTGCGGCTTCGGCCACCGCTTTCGGCTCCTGATAGCGCATCAGGCTGGCATAGGCGGCCAACCCGTCGGGGCGCGGTGCGGCCCCGAGCAAGCGGTAGAGCGGCAGATTGGCGGCTTTGCCCGCGATATCCCAAAGCGCGATATCCAGCGCGGAAAGCGCATAGGTCAGCGGTCCGTTGCGCCCATAAAGATGGAACTGCTGCGCCAGCCGATGATGCAGCCCGCGAAGATCGCGTGCGTCCTGGCCGAGGGCGGCGGGCGCCAGCATGGTCTCGATCGCGGTGCGCGTGGTGGGGCAGGCGGCATGGCCGAACGCCTCTCCCCATCCTTCCAACCCCTGATCGGTGATCACCCGAAGAAAGAGGCTATCCAGCCGCGTCCATTGTGCGCCGGCGAAAGCGCCGCTCGGCGCGCCTTCTGCGCACCCCACCCGAATCAGGTGCGCTTCCATTGCGGTGATTTTCATCGCTCCCCCCTATTGTTTGCGCGTTTTCCGGTTCTTGCGGTCGAATCCAGCACTTGCCCCGCCGCCTTGTCCAGCGTTCGCGTCTCGTCATTTGGACAAATCACGCCGCCCTCCTATTTTAAGGCATGGATCGAGAATCGCCCCCGTCAACCCGCGCGCGCTTTCGGCCGGAAGCTCTGTTCAAGCCGCAGCGGATTGCCCTTTTGGGCGCGGATTCCGAGATCGGCGGGCAAATTCTCACCAATCTGGCGGCCGGCGGTTTCCAAGGGGAGATTTATCAGGTCGGGCGCGCCGTGCCTTTGCCGAACCTTGCCGCGTTTCCCGACCTCGCCTCTCTTCCCGTAGCGCCGGATCTCGCCATTCTTGCCCTGGCGCCGGAGGAGATCGATGCCGCCCTGGCCGGGCTTGCCGCCCGCGGCACGTTTGCCGCCATTGTTCCGGGCCCCATGCCGCAGCTCGACCTCGGCGCCATGGCCCGGGCCCGCGGCGTCAGGGTGCTGGGGCCGAACGCCTTCGGCATCGCCGTTCCGGCGATCGGCCTGAATGCGACGCGCGCGCATCTGCCGCCGCGGCCGGGCCGCATGGCGGTGGTCGTGCAATCGGGCGCGCTCGCCCGCGCGATCATGGACTGGGCCGAACCGAACGGGGTGGGCTTCAGCCATATCGTCGGCATCGGCGGCAATGCCGATATCGGCTTCGGTCTGGTGCTGGATTGGCTCTCGCGCGATCCGGGCACCGGGTTGATTTTGCTGGCGCTTCGCCGCATCCGTAACCGCCGCGCGTTTCTCTCCGCCGCCCGCGCCGCCGCGCGGCTTCGGCCCGTGGTGGCCTTGCGCGAAGGCGGCAGGCTCGCCGATCCCTCCGGTATGGCCGACGGCGCCATGGAAGCAGCTTTGCGCCGTGCCGGAATTTTGCCGCTTTCCGGGCTGGAAGACGTTCTCGCCGCGGCCGAAACGCTCACCCGCGCCAAGCCCGTCCGCGGCGAGGCGCTGGCGATCGCCGCCAATGCGATCGGGCTCGGCCGGCTGGCTGCGGATGCGGCGCTGCGTTCGGGGCTGGCCTTGGCCAAGTTCGCCCACGCCACGCAAGCGGCGCTTCACCTGACCCTACGCGGCCAGGCCGAAGAGATGGACGTGCCGGAATCCGGCCCGGTTTACGTCAATCCCGGCGCGCCGATCCGCTTGGCGGAAGTCACCTCGGTTTTGGCCGGCGCCGAGGAAGTCGGCGGCGTTCTGGCCCTGCACGCACCGGTCGGGTTTGCGGACGCCACCGAGCTTGCGGCGCTCGCCGCTGCGGTGCAGGCCGCGCGCGCGCCGGTGCTGGTCTGCGCGATGGGCGAGACCACCGGCGCCGAGCATCGCAAGGCGCTGGCAAGCGCCAATGCCCCGGTGTTTGCCACGCCCGAGCAGGCGGTGCGGGGGTTTTTGCATCTCGTGCAGCATCGCAGAAGCCGGGCCGCTGCGCGCGAGTTGCCCTCCAGCCAGGTCTTGCACATCGCGCCCGATCGCGAACAGGTGGCGGCGTTGTTCCGCGAGGCCCGCGCCCAAGGGCGTGCCGCGCTTCGGGAGGATGAAGCGCTGGCCGTGCTGGCCGCCTACGGCATTCCCGTGGTGCCGACGCGGCGGGCGGAAGCCGCCGAAGATGCGGCCGCCGCGGCGGGCGTTCTCGGCTTTCCGGTGGTGCTGAAAGGGTGCCGGCCCGATTATCGGAGTTTTGCGCCCATCCATCTCGATTTGCCCGATCCGGCGGCGGTGCAGGCCGCGGCGCAAGCCATGCTGGGTGCCGACGAAAACCGCCCGCAGGGGCTTCTGGTGCAACGCCAAGTGGCGCGCGCGCGGCAATTGATGATCTGCCTGCAGGAGGATGCCATGTTCGGCCCGGTGATCGGGTTCGGCCTCGGCGGCAGCGTGGCCATGGCGCTGCAGGATCTCGCGCTGGATCTGCCTCCGCTCAACCTGCCGCTGGCGCGGGCGTTGATGGCGCGCTCGCGTGCGGCCCGCTTGCTTGCCCTGCCGAACGGGCAGATGGCACCCAGCGCCGAGGCGGTGGCCGAGGCCTTGGTGCGCATCAGCCAGTTGATCGTGGATTTTCCCGAGATCGCCGATCTTGTGATCGACCCGCTCTTTGTCGATTTCACCGGCGTGCTGGCGGCCGATGCGTGGCTCAGGCTCCGCCCGCCCGGCGAGCGCGCTTATCTGGCCATTCCGCCCTATCCCGAAAATCTTGTCCGACATTGCGAGATCGGCGGTGAGCGGCTGGTCATTCGTCCCATTCGTCCGGAGGATGCCGAGGCGCATGCGGCGTTTTTCAAGCGGCTTTCGCCCGAGGATGTGCGCTATCGATTTTTCACTTCGCTCCGGGAACTTCCGCCGGAGATGATGGCAAGACTAACGCAAATCGATTATGAAAGAGAAATGGCATTCATTGCCGTTCGGGAAGAAACCGGAGAGACCATCGGGGTGGCACGTCTGGTGCGTGAACCGGCAACGGCGGAAGCGGAATTTGCCGTGGTGGTGCAACCGGATGCGAAAGGCAAGGGTGTGGCCACGCGGCTGATGCAAGAAGTGTTGGATTGGGCGAAAAGCCAGGGCGTTCAGGAAGTCTACGGTGAGATTTTGGCCGAGAATGCGCCGATGCTTGGGTTTGTGCGGCATCTCGGTTTTACGCTCCGGCATCTGCCAGGGCAGGAAGATGTCCTCGAAGCCCGCCTCTTGCTCGGTGAGCGGGCTTAAGGGGCGGGCGCAAGGCAAGACAAGCCGGGGCGGGCGCGAAGCATCGCACGGCGGCCAAAATTGTTTGTTGAAATAACATTCCCTCTTGCGCTATGTTAGAAATTATGCCATATTGGTGTTATGTCGGTTTCGCGAACGCTCGGGTCCCACCCCTCTCTGTTAGAAGGACAAACGTCGCCGGCGAGAGATACTCCGGCCGCGCTGGTCAAGCCGCGCCGCAAGCCGGAACCCGCCTGGAAACGCTTCGACCACCTGATCCATGACGGCCCGGCCTATTTCGCCGCACTCCGCAAGGACCGGCTCGCCCAAGCCCGCGCCGCGCGGCAGGAAAAGGTGCGCCAGGCCGCGCTCTCCCTGTTCGCCGCGCGCGGGGTGGCCGCCACCTCGCTCGCGCGCCTCGCCTGGCAGATGGAGCTTTCGCCCGCAAGCCTCCGCCGCGCCTATCCGGACAAAGCCACGCTGCTCGCCGCCA
>Ga0080006_1145854_pt1 | contig 18838 bp, 10 predicted proteins | sample RS3BMetagenome_FD_69209 | JGI IMG/M metagenome (GOLD analysis project Ga0080006, IMG submission 69209) | Ferric oxide microbial mat and aquatic microbial communities from Rainbow Spring, Yellowstone National Park, USA - RS3B (SPADES... ... | reverse complement strand
TTGCCTATCATACATTCTGGGAATTATACCACCATTACCAATTGATAGATTCTCAGCCCACTTTTTATGAGTTATTTCCCTGTCCACGCTCATTAACTTGTGAACTATGCCTTTGCCAACAGTTATTTCCCCTAATGCAATAACTTTCTCCTCAAGGCCCTTAAAGTTTTCAGAGAAGTAAATGTCGGAATCAAGGTTGACTATGTAGTCTCCCTTTGCTACTTTAGCCCCTTCAATCCTAGCTATTAACCTACTGCCCTTCACTTGGAGGACTCTTGAACCTTCTTTTTCAGCAATCTCTACAGTTTTATCCGTGGAGAACGAATCAACTACTATTACTTCGTCAGCTACTCTGAGAGAGGAATTGACTGCAAGTTTAATTGTTCTTTCACTGTTAAGCGTTGGGATTATAACACTTATTTTCATCCTTACTAGCTTAGAGGGACAAATTTTTAGCTTTTACGAGAACACTTAACGTAATAAATTGATCACCTAGGATGAATTAATTCTTCCTTTATTTTAACTAGTCAATGATTACGCATTACATTATCAACAAAGTTTTTATTGCGTTCATGAACTTCTATTATTACCTCGCTTGTCCTATCTAACGTGCTTTCACTACCTAAAAGTACTTCCTTTTCAAAGCCTTCTACGTCCATCTTTAATAAATTAACAGATTTAAATCCAAGGAATCAAGTTATAATTATCCTTTTATGTCCAGAAACGTGGGTTTCGTATGATAGTTAATCTGAAATCATTCGTAAACTTACCTGCTAAGGTGATTCTCTTAAGGAGGAGTGACTTTGCAGCATTTTACCAGGTCGTAATAGAAAATATTTACTCTCCTTTACTCTCCAACATTAAGGAAGGAGACGTTGTTATTGATGCGGGTGCAAACATAGGCTTGTTTTCTATCCTAGCATCTTTTAAGGTTAAGGATAATGGAAGGGTTATAGCTATAGAACCAGAGCCTCACAATTTAAAAATCTTGAAACAGAACGTGGAATTAAACAGACTGAATAATGTAATTGTAATTCCTAAAGCACTATATGACAAACCTGGCAAAATGGTCAGCATAAAAGGCGAAGGCGTTGGAGCTTATGTATCCGAAGATGGTGAAGGATTAGTTGAGACTACTACTCTCGATAAGATAGTGGAAGAAACTGGCTTAAAACCTAGAATACTAAAAATCGATATAGAAGGATCTGAAGGCAAAGCACTAATTGGTGGTATAAATACTGTGAGATACTTGGAACTAATAGAAATGGAGGTTCACGATGAGGTAAACATGAAAAAAGTCGAGGAAATATTATCCGGATTTAGGAAGAGAGATTGGCCAATAGAGGATTTAGGAAATGTCTACAAGCAGTTCTTAAAGCATCCCTTCAAGATACTTAAGATTGAAGCAACTAATCATTTTTCTACCACGAAACGAATGCTATTATCGAAAATTAAAGGGCAGGATAGGGATAACAGTAGATTCTATCCTAAACAAATAGTCTATTATAAAACATAACTAATAACATCGTTAGCTATCAATTTATTGGTTTTCGTCCTTAACTGACAATCATAAACAATCTCTTAGCTAGAGGTATTAAAGAGTGGGAGAATTTTCCACACTTATAACACGAGAATGCTTAAATCTAGATACTCTTCATTCTTAATTAATTACTTCTTAACACATATAAATATCCTTGAATCATTTTATTACGTAAATACTTCGGTGGAGTATGTTTAACTTTAAAACCTAGCTTTTTTACTCTTTCTTTTAACATTCTATAGCCATAATTATATTCAATCACAATTCTCGTAAATTTTAGCAGTGAATCGTCCGAAGCATTTTTGAACAAATCATATTCGCATCCTTCACAGTCTACTTTCAATTTTGAGCCCTCATCTATATTGAATTTGGTGATAATTGTGTCTAAACTATAAACTGGTACTTGTAAACCTTGTTTCTGATCTATTAAACGTGATGTAGCATCACTGTCGAAATTTTCTCTATTGAGACATAACCGTCAAAACCACAACCTGCGTTAACTAAAGTTATTTTATCTTCCATATGCTTAGTGTCCTACTTCAATTTTTCTAGCCAAGATGACCGGCTGGGAAATTATTACGGGAGACCGGTTTTCCCCGAATTCACGGCCCACCCCTTGACCTCTACCCCTGGTGCCCTCCCCACGACTAGGTTGGCCAGGCACATCCGGGAGTAGGCCTCGAACTGAGCACGGCCTCGAGCGCCTGACCCGCGAAGCTCGTAGCCCTGACGGCCTCTCCGAAGCTCCTCTTCACGGCCGAGAAGACCGACTCGATCAACCACCTCCGACCGTAACCCTTCTCGTTCCTCCAACGTTCCTAGCCTAACCTCCTGAACTCCCTGACCGCCCTCCTCCTGGCGGGGTGTCCTGGTCGAGGCGTTCTCCCTGGGAGGGACAACAACGTCCACCCCAGTTGCGTAGACAGTGTTGGCGTCGTAAGCCTTGTCCCCCACGAACCTGGTCACCTCCTTCCCCTCGGACTTGAGCTCCTCCACGGCCTTGACTGCGGACTCGACCTCGCTCTCCACGACCTCTGCCCTTATCATCTTAAGGGGGCTATCCGTCCTCGCCCTCACGGACGGGGTCTTCCGCTCCCTTTGAACCCCCGTTAAGATAACTCACGGGTGAAGGGCCTACGTTCCTGAGGTCTATGATAATGTAGGTTGCCGTGTCGTTATACTCCAGGTAAGCTGAGAGCTCCATCCTCCCCTGTTCCCTGGGGGTGTGGATCAGGGCATCGTGCAGGGTGGAGCCAATGAGGCAGATCAAGTGTGGTGACCACAGGTTATACCGCGCTCCCCAACTCCACTAGGCCCCAGGGCTATTAGAACTAATCCCCTCCAGTTCTTCATGGGGATAAGTGTGGAGTCACCACTTCTTAAGGATTTTCCCAGCGAAATCGTCCACCGTGGCGATGGGTGATGGAGAACGGAGGCTTCCGCCTAAGGGGTGAAGTTGGAGTGAGCTGAGATCGGATGGTGTCGGAGGCCACCGACCTCCTCCCTCAAGGGTTCCAGGGGTTCACAGTTCCCACCGTGGGGGGTTATACCTGATGGGTAGTGGATCAGAGGTCCTCCCACCTGGTTCCGGATCCCGAAGAGGGGATGGGATCCTTCATGCGATCGGGGCAGGGCGATTTCGGGTTTCCCTCCCGCAGTCCCATTTCCCGAAACGAGCTGGGGAGGGGCGTCGATACCTTCATGGAGAATGGCTTTAAAGGGGTAAATGAGGGGCAGCCTCCCTTGGCGTAGCTTTACGCCCTTTAACTCCTTCTCTGTAATACGAAGATGGGACTTTTCGTCGAATGTCGCCTTGAGGTCAAGGCGGTATCCAACGACCCCTTTACGTTGCCCGAACTCACCCCATCACGTCATAACCTTGAGTTCCACCGTCTGTGGTACGTCGAACATGGAGAGGAACAGTGAGACGGGTATAACGTTCTCGTCTACCTCCTCCTTGCTCAGGAGTGTAATCCTCTTCATCCTTCCCAATACCTTCCTCTCCCATCTCACCCTCCCGAACTTCACCTCGAAGCCCAAGAGCTCTTCGCCCCTCCTCACCACCACGTCCACCTCCCCCCTCACCTTTGTGTAGAAGGTCTCGTAGACCCTGGAGAGGTGGTTCACCACCACTCCCTCTACCAGTTTACTCTCCTCGGGTGGGTTGACTGAGGTCCAATAGGAGAAGGCCCTATACACCAGCGGGTCAGTGAAGTAGAACTTCCTCTCCTTCCTGGGCAATAAGTCCCCGTTGAGGTCCACCTGCTCTAGCACCTTGAGGAGGTACATTTTCTGCAGTAGCTCCACGTAACTGATGGCGGTCTTCACTGTGCCCACCCCGAAGGACTTGGAAAGGGTATGGTAACTGAACTCGCTGGCAGTCCTCTCCACTATCCCCCTGACCGTGAACTTGAAGAAGGTCTCGCTCCTCCTTAGTTTATTCACGTCGCTTATCACGGCAGAGAGGAAGTCGCTCAATGTGCTCTCCCCGACCCTTCCCGTCCTAACGTAGTCCCTTATGGCGTTGGGGAAACCCCCGGTAGCCAGGTAGCCCTCCAGGAGCTCGTTGAGCCTTGGGACGAGGTGGTGGTACCTGGGATACTCTCCCAAGACGAAGTCCAGATCACCCTGAGGTAAGTCAATTTTGAAAGACCTCACGTACCTGGAGAAGGGGAGGGGTAACATGAGCAGTACCCTCCCGTCCCCTCTCCTCCCAGGGAAGGTCTCGATCTCCCTCTTGGCCGAGATGGAGAGGGAGCCGGTCATGATCAACACGTCGTTCCTGAAGTCTCCCCTGTCGATCCTCTCCTTCACAGCCCTATACCACTCCCTGGGGTAGGTCACCTCATCCAGGAGGATGAAGGCTGAGCTGACGTTGTTCAACCTCTTGACCTTCAGGAGGTCTCCAAGCAACTGATCCAGTTCCCTGTGATCTACAAGCTTGTCGCAGGAGTAATAGAAGATTGCCTTCGGGTTAACCTTCCTCTCCAATAACCTCTTGACCAGTAAGATCAGCGCTGTGGACTTCCCCACCTGCCTGGGACCGAAGATGAAGTTCAGGGAGTAGGGGGTTAGGCTTACCTTGTCCAGGACGTCTGGAGCCCACTTGACCTCGGACTGGGAGTACTTCCTGTAGACCTCCATCTCCTCTATCCTCTCCCCCGACGACCACCACGGGTTATAGTCCTCAACCATTTGTGGAATTAGACTCCACAGAGACTTAAAAAGTTTGTTTACTGAAACTCCACAGAGACTTAAAAGACAATCGAGGTGAAATCTGGTGACAAGAAGAACGACGAGCCTAGCCCTTCACGGTAGACCCAAAAACCTCCTGTACTTAAGTGCCATCTATTACGCGGGACCACGGGAATTTTGGATCTACCGTTAAGGGCGGGGAGGAGGTCAGAAGAGAATAGGCCTAGTCCACTAGGACAACCGGGTGTTGTCCAGGTCTTTCCCATACTTTACGAGGAAAGGGGTTAATGCTATCAGGGTCCCTAGGACGGAGAGGAAGGCCACCCCGAAGCCCGCTGAGTCAGCCACGATCCCCACCAAGGGGGGAGTGACTACAGCTACTGCAACTGAAGTCGCCTACTCCTGGGTTTACGCTGGATACGGGTCTGGGAATACCCAGCTCGATCCCGTGGTCCTGGACTGGGAACTAGGCATGGGTCTCCTGGTCACCTTGAGCTCCGCGAACTGGGGCATCGCAAGTGACCTGATAGGGTATCAATGGGATGTGGTGAACCCATGGGTGTCCAACTGGAGCGACGCGCTCCTCACTTCCATGAGCGCGCAGCGCTACTACGCGGAGCTGACACTGAACGTCTACGCATCGGTTGAGGACTTCGACCTGATCTCCGCCTTACTCAACTCCACGTCCTCCAATTACGGCGTCCCCGCTCCAGTGGTGAAGTCACTGTTACTGGAGAAGTCCAACGGGATCACGGTGGACCTCCCCTCCTATGGCAATGCTTTCGCGTGGCAGGGGAAGGAAGTGGACTCCGGAATGGTCATGGCCTACTACTGGCTCACGGACTGGCTCGAGTCGGCCGGTTACCCCTCCCTGAGTTCAGGAGCCGGGGGTCTCGCCTCATACGGGGACGTAACAGCGAACCTGGAGTTGGTCAATTCGATCCTCGCGGGGGCCCAGTCGGCGGGGTTAATGTGGTCGGTGTCCACGTCCTACTACTACACCCCTGGGCTGGCGTTGACTTGGTTCCAGGGGGCGGACTACAGCCCCTCGTCTCCCTCTTCAGCGCCCCTATACATCCAGGTGAGCTGACGCCCCGTGCTACAGGGGAAGGAGGCCTGCCCTTTCGGCGTGGGGATCAGAGCGGAGTTCCACGCGAGGACAGGCGTGAGTTCGGGCGGCTTCTCGCCTAAGCGCAGATCGCTTCACAGTCAGAGAGTCTTGAATAATATTTATTAATTACCGTTTAACTATTCGTTATAAATCAAAACTTATACTTTAGATCTGTCTTCAAAACACTAAATAATCACTATAAGGTATAAGTTATAGAAATTCTTTTAATTGATTTCTCTATATGGGGAACACGCTCCCTAACTGGAGCAGTTCACGGCTACACGACCTATTCGGGAACAACTGCGGGCACTCATCATCGCGTGACCCTCTCCGGTTGAGGTGGAACTCCAAAAGCTTTCGGGTTTCCCTTCGCGGTCATGATCCCACCCCTTTGGGCAGGGCCCACATGTTAGAAATCAGTGTGAACAATATAGAAACATTTCTATTAACGTGAAAAGGAGTCAGCCCTTGAGTGATCCCCTCTCCCGTCCTCTAGGGGGTCTCGAGCACCCAGCGTCGCATGGCCTCCCTAACCTCGAGCCTCAGATCGAAGTACTCCCCCACCAAGGAGTCCCTGTCCACCCTCCTGACCTTCGCGAGGGTCCTCTCGCCCTCCTCGCCCCAGGCGATCCCCCAGACGGCGGTCCAAGTCCCCCTGGTCAAGCGACCTACGGCGAACTTGGAGGTCAAGTTCTCGACCAGGTCGGGGTTACGGGTGAAGACCGTGAACAGCCTAGAGTCCCCGTCCCTGAGGCTGACGTGTGGGAGGAAGCTGATTGCGCCTCTCCCCTTCAGGAAATCGACGTGTCGCTTCACAGACCTCAGCGAGACTCCGAGCCTCCTGGCTACCTCCACGTAGTTCGCCCCGCCTATCTCCGCCATGAGCTTCAGGAGCCTCAGGTGGAACTTGGAGGGGGTGCGAGGCCTTCGGTCCTGGAAGTAGGACAGGAAGAAGTGCTTCCCGGAGACCGAGGCGTCTCTAAGCCTTATCGAGAGGTCCTCCTTAGACTCACCGTATACCACGTAGTAGTTACACTCGCTTTCCCCCTCGAGGCTGAGCACCAAGCCCCTAACCCCCCTCATCCCATCCCCGCAGACTACGTGCGACTCGACCATCCCCAGAAAGTCGGAAGCCACGTAAAGCGACACCTCCCCTAGAGTCCCATCTACCCTGTACCTCCTCAGGAGGTAGTTGACAAGTGACGTAGAGACCGCCAGGGAGGACGCCAGTTCCCTCTGCGACCTGATTGGATCCCTGAGTACCTCCAACAGGAGCCTCTCCCTCTTGAAACGGCCTCCCTCACCGGTCGCGTAGGACTGGGTGGTCAAGGACTGCGAAATACCCTCCATCACGAGGGCCGCGTAGGGGCGGATTTAAGGATTGGGTTTACTCACTGCCTGTAAACCCGAGTAGGGGAAGTCACGGGGTGAGGAGTGCGTTCCCGTTGGATGGACCCCGTGGATCAGCGAGGCTAGCTCAGCAGACACGTGTTAACCAAACAGGCGTTCAACCATTATAAAGGTAAGGTAAATTGGAGGGAAATTTCTGATCCACCTTGAAGGACAGGGGTCCCCCGGGGTCTCAGGGATTACACCCTTCACGGGCGCTACTCGCCGTACTGCCTAACCTCCTCCCCAGCTTCTGCAGGAGGGATCGGTTGCCGCTCCTCACTCCCTCAGAGTCGACCGGAGGCGAGATCGTCAGGGTACAGGCATACTTCACGGATTCGGCTAGGCGACGCTTACCCTGTGAGTAGGGTAGTCAATGCAGTAGCTCGCGAACCAGTACTTGAATTGGGGGCGTCATCTCAGCCAGCGAATTTCTCCTCCCCCCACCCTTATCGCCCTCTTCACGGGAAGTCATGCAATGTGGAGAAGGCCGTCTCCCCCGCCCTCGAGGCCTTCAGGGAGAAGGGGTCCTCACTAGCTGGGATCTCCACCTCCTTGATCCGCGCCCCCCTCCCTCCCCGCGAGGAATAGGGTCACGGGGGTCCTCCTTCACTAGGCCTACCCCCAGCACTCCATGTCCCCCGACTTGAAGGAGATCGAGATCGGCACTTCCCTGGGCTCCGCGCCCACGGCGTACCGTCAGCCACGATCGAATTCATCCAGTATACAACAGATCCGCGATTAAAAGTCGTAGACAAGAGTTTCAGATAAGCCGTAAATTCTATATATTTTGAAGTTAAAACAACAAAATACGATCACACCGGACGATGGAGGAAATCATGACCAGGTGTGGTAATACTCGAGATGTGCTGGATCCTCCTTGAGGGTGGGTGGGTCGGGATCATCCCGCTAAGAGGGCGGAGAAGGAGGAACGGGTTAACCTGACTTCGGTGAAGTCCAAGGGCTGAGGATCTAACGTAAACATGAAATTATGAAGCCCAAACCCCGATCTCCGGGTTTACTTTCTGGTAGTACACCTAAACGTTAAATACGTCAACACTAGGGGCGCACCAGTGGTGTTCTGGAAAACAGTCTCATAGAGGTGCGTGGTCTTGGATCAATTGGCTAGGGAACTCCTAGGAGCTCTCAAATGGCCCTCAGATGCTGATCCTTCCTCGGATCAGCTCCCGCTGAGCTACTGGAGGGTGACCAGGCTTGTCAACGCGGTGCGCAGGAGGAAGGGAATGGAGGAGGTGACCCACGTGGCGGTGAGGAACAGATGGGCCCAACTCACCTCTTCCGTGATAAGGGGGATCCAAGTGATCCCGGAGTCCAGCTATATGGGCCTGCAGAGGTCCTCCATTGCCTTCTCCTTCTATTGGGACTCCCCGTCCAATAGGAGGTTTGGAGTGGACGCGGAACTACTCTGGAGGAGTGTCGGGGGAGGTGAGGTGGAGAGGGTGTCGGTTGGCAGGGTCTACGACACCGCGAGGTACTTGGCGCGACTGGAGGTCCTGCACGCAGGGGATGACGAGATCCAGGAGACCCTTCACAGGGTTGAGGAGTTCCTCAGGGTGAATTCCGGCGAGGTGATCTCCGTCAACCCTTACGTCCCCCTATACACCCCGACCAAGTGGGACAGCGGGAGGAAGGAAAGGAAGGTCCTGGCCCTACTGACCTCAAACCCGCGATCTGTCCTGGAGTCTAGAGAGTTCTCGGAGCAGGTGAGGAGGTTGACGGCCTCGAGGAGCTTTAGGATTGAACCCGTTCTAGACGGGAGGAAGTTCATTGGCGGGTTGATGTACCAAGTGGTTTGCTTTTCCAATGGAGGAGGGGTCATGGGACTGAAGTCCACCCTGGGGGACAGGGTGTTGTTGGCCAAGGACAGTTTCAGGGGGTTGGATATGGTCGTCTCTTTCGCTGATAGTGTTTCCGAGCTGGATGGGGTGCTCTCCAAGGTCTCGCGGGAACTCCCTGGTGCCTCCCTCCTCTGGAGGCATAGCAGCTACTACAACCGCGAGAACGTCCACTACTCTGCCCTCCTGCGTGAGACCAGGGCCGAGGGAATCCCCGGAGCCCAGAGGCCCTGCGTTTGACCTCCGGAGTCCTCGGGCTCGGATTCAGGTAGGGAAGGCGATCGGCCGGCGCTACGCAGGGGGTCCCGTGGAGAGGAAAGAGTTCGTGTAGCTCGTGCGGGGGACGCTAAACGACCATCCACGCCGTCTCTCCACCACTGAAGTCCTCACTTTCATCCCATTCCCTGTCACGTGTTTGGGGCACAGGGTACTGAGCAGTCTTATCGTCCAGTGGGGCTCCGGCTCCATTAGAGTGGAAGCGTGGAGTTCGCGTGCGAGTGAAGGGGGTCTTCCGATTCACGCGGGGTCCTGTGCTGCAATTTCCTTCTATTTAAACCTGACTGATATCCAACTTCCGTAGCACTTAATAACGCCGCGTCTAGCTTCAACTAGATCGGTCTTGAATTCGTCAAAGCATGAGTCCGATGGGAAACACCCTCTCAGGGTCTCTCTACTCCTCATTTCCTTCCTGGGCTTAACGGGCGTAGGACTCCTAGTCCCGGTAAGCCACGCTCTCCCCACCCCACAGGGTAGGACGTGGTACGTCTCCGTGGGTGGACAGAGCCCGGACGGCTCCCTAATGCTCATGGGCTTCTACCCCAACGTCATAGTGGTGGACGCGGGGGACACAGTGATCTGGACAGTGAACTCGATGGAACCACACACCGTCACCTTCCTCAGCGGTGAACCCAACTTGAACCCGTTCGAGGAGAGGTCCCTCGCTCCCATCGGCGGTAACGTGTATAACGGCACCGGGATCTACAGCTCAGGGTTAATGATGCAGGGGATGTCCTACAACCTCACGTTCACCCAGCCAGGGGTCTACGTCTACGGCTGCCTCATCCACGCCGGGATGACCGGAGTGGTCGTAGTGCAGCCGCGTGGGTCTCCTTACCCCTACACCCAAGCCCAATACGATCAGATCGCCGCCGCGGAGGAGGCTAACGACCTCGCCAACGGCTACACCAGCCTCGGCACTTACTCCGCCCCCGCCTCTCCTGGCCCCAACGGCACTTCAACTTACTACGTCTTCGTGGGTCCATCCACGGTGGAGGACGTCACAGTGCCCCTCAACGGCAGCAGCGGGGTCAAAGGGTACGCCGACTTGAGCATGATCGCGCCCTTCACTTTCAGGGTCACCCTGGTCCTGAGCGGGCTCACGCCGGGGGCGAGCTACAATGCCGCCACCAGAGGGGGGCTCTTCGAGTACTCATCCATGAGGGCCGTGTATACGCCTTACGCCGGGGGTTACCAATCGGGTACCGTGGTTCCCACGATCTCCTTCCCCGCCTTCACTGCGGACTCCTCCGGGAGGGCCAACGTGACTTTCGTAGTCCACGGTGTGCAGACTCTCCCCTCGGTTGGGGAGTACATACAGGTTTCCGGCAGTGGGGGGACAGTGGCTGGCGGTGACGTGGTCTTCAGCAACACAGGCTTCATGACCTTCTACCCCTCCTCCCTCACGATCTACGCGGGGGATAAGGTGGTGTGGCTCGAGGCGAGTACAAATGACGTCCACACCGTGACCTTCGTTTCACCTGGGATGCCGATCCCGGAGTTCGGGGCGCCCCTCTCCTTCGCTGTCATGGGTAACAACACGGACTACAACGGTACGGGCTACTACAACTCCGGGCCGATGATCGTGGGTCAGAACTACGAGTTGACCTTCACCAAGCCGGGAGTTTACACTTACGTCTGCCTCATCCACGACAGCCTGGGTATGATAGGCCACATCGTAGTCCTGCCTAGGGCCCAGGAGGTGAGGAGCGTGATCAACAACACCGTGCAGCAGACCACTACGGAACAGACAACGGTTCAGCAGTCGACCACCACCACCGTAGTACAGCAGTATACCACGACGCAGCAGTATGGGACCACGACCACAGTCCAGCAGTCCACTACGGTGCAGCAGGTAACGACTCAGGCCTTAACGATGCAAGTCCAGGGGACTACGGCGATAGCTCTTGGCGCAGCGGGGCTCATCTTAGCTGTGGTCGCCCTGATCGCGGCCTTCTTAATGAGGAAGTGAGCTATAGGCCCTGCCTCCACTGATCGCTGAGGAGTTGACTCTGACCCACTCCGACGTCAGTGGAGACCGAGACTCGGGTGAACCCCCATCCACAGAGATCTTTTTCGTTCACAGTGAGTGGTCCCCTTGATCGGGGAAGCGGAGATGTGGACCCAGTGCGGTCACGCTGGCTGTCAGGCGGCTCTCAAGCCGTCAAGGGGAGCGGTCGAGGGCTGAGTCCCCACCGCATCGGGAACGCACTTGAGACGAAAGTGTAGGATGAAGGGTAAAAGGATGGGAACTCATCAGCAGAGGGGGACTAGCGGAAGTCCTCAACTCGCTAGCTAACGACGCGGGTAAAGGTGAAGACGGGGGACGAATGCAGTAGGAAAGTGTATTCGCCGAAGAGGAGGTCCGTGGAGTGCTCCCTGACCGGGTTGAAGGTCAGAGGGAGTGCGAAGGCGAAGCCTTTTTGCGCGAACGCTAGTTGGGACCATCGTAACCCCTTGAGGTTTCCCACAGCTACGTCAGGTGTAGAGGTGGTGACCCCTAGGGTGGATAGCTCACTCGACCCCGGTCGACTGTTGAACCCCTCTTAAGGGGAATGCGTACTCTAATGTCGTGAAGCCGTGCTTCCCTCTTCTCCACCTCTGCATCCTATGCGGGGCTTCCACACCTCCGTCGCTCGCGGTCGCTCCAGGTACGCGATTTGAGGGAGTTCGTTGGGAAACCTATTTAAGCATCAGCAGGGGAACTTGGACCATGGGGGACAAGAAGGACATACTGGAGGCGATATCCGACAGGTTGAACCTCTCCATACTCTCCCTGCTGTCGATCAGCCCCACCTACGTCAGGAAGTTAGCGGAGTCACTGGGCATGTGGGAGACCCACGTCTCCTCTAGGCTAAGGAGGCTGGAGGAACTGGGACTCGTGCAGGGAAGGTGGGAGAGGGTGGAGGGGAGGAACGTGAGGGTTTACTACCCCAAGTTCAACAGGCTGGAGATCACGCTCACCCCCACGGGCTACCTGGTCAGGAGCGACGCGACGAGGGCCCCCTCCATGTATAGGTACTCCGTTCACCTCACCCCAGCGCCTAAGGCGACCTTCTTCGTCGGGAGGCAGGGGGAGTTGGAGTTCCTCCGCATGGCGCAGAGGGCCGTAGTATGGGGCCCTCCGGGGATCGGGAAGACAGCCCTAGTGAGCAAGGCCCTGGAGGGGAGGAGGGTCGTATGGCACGATGTGACCCCATCGGACGACCTCAGGTTTCTAGCGTCTAAGGTCGCTGCCTCGCTTGGGGGGGAGAAGGTGGGCAAGCTCGACAGGGCCCTGAGGAGCGGCCTGAGGGATCCTGAAGTGGCTTCTCTGCTCGCAGAGGAAGTGAAGGACGGTGGGATCACCTTGGTCCTAGACAACTACCACCTATGCATGGACGGGAAGGTGGAGGAGGCGCTGCTCTCGATCTCGGAGATGGGGGGCTCGTTCGTCGTGATAAGCAGGGAACTCCCGTTGAGGTTCGCCTCCCGCGATGTTCCAGTGGTGGAGCTCAGGGGTCTGAGGGGGGGAGAGCTGGGGGAGTTCCTGAGGGGGAAAGGGATCGAACCCAGGGAGGAAGTCATCGCAGCTGCGGAGGAGTTGGGGGGGAACCCCTCAGCGCTCAACGTCCTCTCGGAGGCCCTGTCCTCCGGCCGCCCCCTAGAGGAGGCCAAGGCCTTGGCGTCCTCCCACCTCGCCGGGGAGGTCTCCAAGGTCCTTTCGGCAGAGGAGCTAAAGGTCCTGAAGGCGCTTTCGTTCTTCAGGACCCCCGTTCCCCTGGGGACGTTGCCTAGGGCGGTAGGTGGGAGGGGGGTTAGGTCGATCCTGAGGAGGCTCATTGCCCTCGGCTTAGTCAGGGAAACGGATGGGCTTTACGGTGTACCAGCTCATTTGGCCTCCGCCCTCTTGGGCGAGGTCGAACCGGAGGAGGAGAGGGAACTCCACAGGAGGGCTGGGAAGTACTACTTGGGAATCAGGGATCCGACCTCCCTGCTGGAGGCCCTTTACCACATGGCCAAGGCTAGGGAGAGGGAGACCGTGATCTCCATACTGCGCGACCCCTCGTGGGTGACGTTCGCGGGCCTGGGCGAGAAACTCCTGGGTCTCCTCTGGGACTTGAAGGATTGGGACTTGGACAGACGCGAGAGGGCCGTGCTCAGATACGCCGAAGGGGTTTCCTTCCTCTCCCTGGGCTCATACGAGGAGGCGAGAAGGGCTTTCGAGGAGGCAGCAGAGGAGGCGTCAGGGACGAACGACGTGGACTTGGAAGTGGTGTCCCGCCTAGGGGTGACAGACTGCTTGAGCTACTTAGGGAAGTATAGGGAGGGGGTGGAGAAGCTGATCAGCGCGATGAGGCTCTGCGAGGCGGCTGGCGCCCACAGGAAAGCCCAGTGCCTCTACCAGCTGAGCAGCATATACGCTGAACTGGGCAGGACGAAGAGGGCACTGCAGTTAGCAGAGGAGTCGCTCAGGTCCACTCAGGGGGTTGACGACTTACTGCGCAGGAGGACTCTCCTCCTCTCTGCCTCCCTCCGCCAAGTCCTCAACGACTACGACGAGGCGATGAGGAGATACAGCGAGGTACTCTCCTCCTCCAGAAACGCGTTCATCGTAGCTCACTGCCGCTGGGGGATGGGGTGGGTCATGGTGAACAAGGGGAGGCCGGAGGAGGGGTTGAAGCATTTCGAGCAGGCGGCCGAGGTCTTCAGATCCCTCCTATTGCAGGCCTACTGGCTTTACGTCAATTCGGAGGGGACTGTGCTCAAGCTTAGATTGGGGGAGGTGGAGGAGGCCTCCAATGGGGTGAACAGGATCCGGGAACTCCTGGGGAAGGTGGAGTCCCCCACACCTAGGGGGGTGGCGCAGCGGGCGATCGGGATATACGAGTTCGAGGTGAGGGAGGACCAGCGAGCCGGGTTGAGGCTCATGGAGGAGAGCGAGAGATCGCTCAGGAAGGGCTACAAGCACGAAATGGCGCACACCCTCTGGTGTCACGGGCTTCTCCTAGCCAGGTCGGGGGAGAGGGAGGAGTCCCTGAGGAAGCTGAGGAGGGCCTTCGCCTCTTACGTGAGGTTGGGCGACAGGGACCGCTCGGGAGAGGTCAGGAGATCCATGGAGGCGGTGGAGGAGGGGAGACTCGACCAGATCTACCCGGGTTGGGCTAGACCTTACCTCTAGGGGGAGCGTTCCGTGAGGGCTGGGTGAGTTCACCATCCTCCCACTCCTTCGAAATCGAGGCGAGACCTCAACGCTCCTAATTTATACCTGGAACCCCTTTTCTCCGATAGGATCTCCATCCTTGATAACACTTCACGGTCTACCTAACGGGTTCAAGGATACACCTTGGTGACGCAGGACCACATCGAGGCCACGGCGTGAGTTGCGGGGGAGATCTGGTCCAGGCCTCACTCCAGCCTCTCCAGGGGCCTCACGTTTCCCCTCAAGGGCTTAGTGACCCAGCCCGGCGCAGCCCAACGCACCGCGTTCTCTATCACCCTCAGGACATTTCGGTCTCGGTATATGGGATAGGTCTCGTGACCGGGGCTGAAGTAGAAGATCTTCCCCAACCCCCTCCTGAAGCAGCAGCCGCTCCTGAAGACCTCCCCTCCCTTAAACCAGCTTATGAACACCAACTCGTCAGGTTCAGGCACATCGAAGGGTTCCCCATACATCTCGGATCGGTCTATGTCGAAGTGATCCTCTATTCCGCGGGCGATGGGATGTGAGGGCGAAACCACCCAGACCCTCTCCCTTTCCCCAGCCTCCCTCCACTTCAGGGTGCAGGTGGTCCCCATGAGGCTCCTGAAGATCTTGGACATGTGGCCGGAGTGTAACACGATCAGGCCCATTCCCTCCTCCACTACCCTCCTCTTCACTGCCTCCACCACCTGGTCCTTGACCTCCGAGTGCGCTAAGTGTCCCCACCAGATGAGGACGTCCGTCCTACCCAGGACCTCCCCTGTGAGGCCGTGCTCAGGTTCCTCGAAGGTCGCCGTCCTGACCTCCAACCCCTCCCTCTCCCTCAGGTAGCCCGCTATGGCGCCGTGGATCCCCTCAGGGTAGACCTTCCCCACCTCCGGGTTCCTCCTCTCCGCCAGGAACTCGTTCCACACCGTGACCCTGATCTTGGGTTCCATTTGAGGAGTTATGCCCTCAGCGTATTAATGTTTTCGCCCTTTTGGACCCAGGGGATTTTCAGGGGTTCGATCAACTCTATGCACCCCTAGGGTCCCCGTGGCCCTGAACGACAGGCCCCGGCGCCCCCCCTGTTGTGCTGTCAAGAGGGGCTAAAGGCCTCTCACCTCTCGCCCCTGATCATCAGGTACGTCCTCAGGTATTCAGCGTGGCTCCACAGGAGAGGCACCACGGACAGGGGGGATCCGTCCCTCGGGTTCACCTGCTCTGGGAGGAGGTTAGTGGAGGTTTTGACTCCCCTAGCCCAGGAGAGCAAGCCCTGCGCCCTCTTCAGCTCTCCCCTGAGGGCGTAGTACTGCGCTAGCCACATTGTGGTTATGATCCAGGGGTTCCCTGGGACTCCCTGTTGGACCCTTTGGTAGTAGTCGTTCTCATATCTCGCCAACCCTCCCACTCCCTTGACCCAGAGGGCGCCCTCCAAGGTCCTGGAGTTGCTCTCCGCCAAGGGATCTGAGGGTTCGAGGAGACCGAAGAGGACTACCCCCAAGGTGCTCGAGTCCAAGGTGGGATCGACGTCCACTATTCTCCCGCTGTCCACGTTCACCGTCCTGAAGAAGGCCCCTCTCTCCCTGTTGAACAGGTGAGCCTTAGCCGCCTCCCACACCTCCTGCGCAGCCCTCCCCCACTTCTCCGCCTTACCCTGTTCCCCTAGGACCTTGGCCAGATTGGACGCAGCTCTCAACCCAGCGTAGACCGAGGCGACGGTGTAGGTGTGAACGCCGAGCCTCTCCTCCCACAGGTCGAAACTCTCCAAGGGCAGCTTCAACCTCTCGTCCCTGAACTGGGTCATGAAGTCCGCAGCCCTCTCCACCACGTCGAAGACCTCCCTCAGGGTGTGGTAATCCCTGGACTCGGTGAAGTGCCTCCACAGGCCGTAGATCACCGTGGCCGTCTCGTCCTCCTGGAAGTTCAGCGACCTGTGGGTCTTGGCGGTCCAGGGGTGCCAGCTACTCCCCAGGGTCCAGTCGGGGTTGAACTTCTGGGCCAAGTAGCCGTCAGCGGTGAAGGACTTGAACATGCTGCTGTAGAACTTGGAGGTGAAGGACCAGAAGCCAGCCTCGTCCAGGGTCACGGCGACCCAGGCAGCGTCCCTGGGCCAGACGTAGGCATAGGTGTCCAGGTTGAACTTGAGGATGTCTGAGTCCAAGGAGGCAGGGATCTCACCTCCCTCCCCCACGTGCGCCAAGGTGACGAGGAGGCTCGTCCTGGCCAGGTCGTCCTCGGGTTCAGAGAGCGTTGAGGCCACGTCCTCCCAGAACTTGGAGGTCCTCCTGATGCCCCTTCCCTTCCTGAGTTCCTCCAGGTTCTTTGAGACCTCCTGGTAGCTCCGCCCTGCCACCAGAAAATAAGTGAACTCCGGGTAGGCTATGGAGATGGCTGAGCTCACGGATCCCTGGGCTATGGGGTTCTTGCTCAATTGCCCGTCCTCGCAGTCGGGGAGAACTGCGTTCTGGTCCCTCCTCCCCGTCGTATACTCGTATATCCTGGAGGTGGAGGCGATTCCGAACCAGGTGGACCCCTTGTAGTGATACAGGGCGTCCGTGGAGGGATCGTAGAGTGCTGTGTCGCCTATTTCGTATCCGTTGAGCTTGAGGTCGTGGTAGAAGAGCACCCTGACCATTCCCTGCCCCCCTATGTGGAACTCCCTGACCAGGGCGGGCACTTCAATGGACACCAAGTCCCTCACCTCCACTTCCAGGCCGTCCCACTTGGCCTTGAACGTGGACTCCATGTTCCCGAACCTCACCTCCCTCCCCTCCATCCCCTCAGCCCACGTGAATTTGCCGTCGTGCCACACACCGAACTTAGACCTCCCACCGAAGGAGTGGTTCCATTGCCCCAGGTAGGGGTAATACAGGTCCCTTAAGTTGTAGTCAGCGTCCATTAGGACCGCCAGGGTCCCGTTGCTAAGGAGAACGGACCTCATGGTCCATGATGTATGTCCCACTATATAGCCTTTCCGTATATACTGTACTCCGCCTGAGTGCAAGGACTCCAGGTGGGGAAGCCTGTGGAGGCGCTCCTTAACCTCTTCCTTACGGCGCGCTGTGGAACGGTTCCATGGAACCTCGCTGCTGGTAGAGGGGCCGTCCGAGGGAGTGCGAGATCGAGAAGTGGGAAACGTTAGCCAGTCCGACCCCCTCTCCGTCCTGAAGAAAGCTTTCCGCCCTTGACCCGGATCTGTAAAGGTGCATAGTGTCGACACTTAGATAAATATTTGCATATCGAACGTCAGTCATGAGAAGAAAGCTGTCTAGGCAGGATCTCTCCCGTCCCTCCTCCCAGTCACCACGTGGTGAAGTGGTGAGGTCGAGGGCAGGAGTGGCCCTGCAGGCGTGGGAGGACATTTGAGGCCGACGCCCTCCACCACCCAAGGGAGGTCGGGGAGAGGGCCCTGAGGACAACGGGGTGAGGGCCTTCTCCAGACCCTGAGTGCCCTTGGGCACTGTCTTCACTCGGGTTAAACGTTACGGGGAGGTAAGCTCGTGGGGTCGTGGGGTGAGGCGAGGGAAATGGTCCGGGGGAAGGTGGTCAGCGAGGTGGACGAAATGTGGGCTTATGTAGGAAGGCCCTTCACAGGTGTTCACGTGCTTTGTGCACACTGGGTTTTCACGTCCTCCGTGGGGGGCAGGGACCAGGGGCGTTCAACGGGCTCAGGAATTATATCCCGATGGGGGGAGGTGAGCGACGACTACAACGTGTTCTCGTTGAGGGATCACACCGTCACCTCACCTGTAAACCCCAACGGGTCCCTCCACTCCTCGCTGAGGGACGGGCTGGGTTCAAGAGGTGACCAAGGCCGTGAACAGGAGCCTAAATGGTCAAGTACTCCATAGCCCTAGTCCTGTGGGAGAGGGGACTGGTACCGGAATTTGTAACTAAATAACGACACTATGTAAAGGTGTAACTCTTTAAACTCATAACTCTTTAAATATTACATATACGTATACTTTTATCGGATGAACCCATGGTGTCGCATTAAGCCATAAATCATAGGGTTAGGGCGTTCCCCTTGAGAGTGTAGCGTTGTTCGCCTCTTGTGAACAATTCTCACTAGAAGAAAAATTCGTAGCTTAGTACCCTACACCATCGATGAACCTTACAAAAAATGGGGGTTAAGGGGGCGGAAAGCCTCGCCCCTTCTCGGTAGACCCAAAATCATATTATGAAAAATAACTCCAGCAGGATAATATCGATTCATAGCAGATAACAGGATTTATAAGAGTATTAAGAATTCAGTTGTAGAAAGGTTTAAGGTGAGGGAGATGTGGTATTACCACGTGAGTAAGTGA
>Ga0080006_1138759_pt1 | contig 18861 bp, 19 predicted proteins | sample RS3BMetagenome_FD_69209 | JGI IMG/M metagenome (GOLD analysis project Ga0080006, IMG submission 69209) | Ferric oxide microbial mat and aquatic microbial communities from Rainbow Spring, Yellowstone National Park, USA - RS3B (SPADES... ... | reverse complement strand
GCAGTGTGAAGAGAAGGTAAGGAATACCAAAGAGAAGATGAAGAGGCTCTCAAACACACTGAAGATTGAAGGATGCATAACAAAGATTCAGAGACTGGAGAAGAGGGTCAAGGAGCTGAAGAAGCAGCTCAGGGAGAAGTCGTACCCAAGTGCAGTTTTTGGGTCGAAGAAGCTATTTCACAAGATGTTAATCGCCAAAGGTCAAAGGCGTGACGGGCTGCTGCAGGAGTGGAGGGAGAGGAGGTCTAACCACTTCTTCTCAGTTGGGCAGGCGAACCAGAGGGGGAACGGGAACACGAGGCTTCTGCACGAGGGCGACAGCTGCTTCTCTCTTGAAATAAGGAACTGGCCTGGAGGTGATTTCAGTGTTCTACTTCACCTTTCAGGTCACTGGTCGGAGCTCCTGAAGGGCGTGATATCAAGGGCGGAGTCTGTGAAGCTGGGAAGAAATGTTGAGCTACTGGAGGATGATGGAGGTCTCGCCTACTCGGTAAGAGTCATCCGCTCTTCGAAGGGGTACCAGGTTCTGATATCGTTCGAGCTCGACAAGCCTCCTGTCGAATGGAGTAACAGGCTTGCTGGAATAGACGTCAACCCTGAGGGAATAGCATGCACCATAGTATCTGAGGACGGGAACCTCATTGCTACAAGGTTCTTCAGGGACAACCGTCTCATCACAGCATCGAAGAACAAGAGGAAGTGGGTACTGGAGAATATTGTGAACAGGATGCTCAGTTGGTGCAAGGACACGCATGGATGCAATGCTATAGCTGTGGAGAGGTTGATATTCAATGGTGCGTACGACTTCGGTTCGAGGACAAACTTCAAGTTATCAAACTTCATGAAGAGGAAGATGCTCCAAACGATAAGGCTCCGTGCTCTGAAGATGGGGATGCTTTCTGTCGAAGTGAACCCACCACATACAAGCAAGGTGGCAATTGTCAAGTATGGGAAGCGCTACGGAGGGTTCAACAGGCACCAGCTTGCTTCATTCATTATAGCAAGGAGAGCTCTAGGCTATGGAGAGGCACCAGTGCTTGATTGCCTTCCTAGAACAAAATGGGAAAGAACAATGTGGAATAATTGCATAAGGTATTATGGTTATCCTCCTCAAATCCAGACTTTGCTCCATAGCGAACCTATGGAATGGAAGAGCTATCGAGATGATAATGGAGGAGGGGAGATAACAGAGCTGCTCACTGAATCACTTGCTATAACCTCATCTCAGATGGGGTTAAGCCACACTCCCTCTGACGAGAGGGAGTTGATACAATCGAAACAACAAATGGGCGAGCGAGTAGGATACATCCAAACGACCATGCCAGCTAGGAAGCTAGAGGGCATAGAGTTAACCCTCCGGGCAAATTTATCTTGTGTCTGTAGGCAACTATCTTCATGTGATAAAGAAGATAGTGTTATTTGCTAACTCTTGCTTATATATCATTCAAGACAGCACTAACTATCTGTATAGGATAAGAGAGCAATTTTATCGTCTCAAGACTATTACAGTGCCTACTTGCATTAGGTCCCCCCATGCCTGTGCCAAACCCGTGTTAACTTCTTTCTTCACCTGTCTCTTTCCTGCCTCCCCTCTCAGCTGCCAGAAGACTTCGCAAACTTTCATTAGCCCTGCAGCAGCAATAGGATTTCCGACCCCAAGCAAACCACCAGAGGGGCAAATTGGTAAATCTCCGTCTCTCTGGGTTACTCCTTCCTTTGTCAGCTTGGGCGCCTCGCCTTTATCAGCTAACATCAACCCTTCCATGTGATGCAACTCTTTATAATCAAAAGGGTCATACACTTCTGCAAAGTCAATCTGTTTCCTGGGGTTTTCTATCTTCGCCATCTTGTATGCCATCAAGGCTGCTTCCCTAAGATACTCAGGAAAGTACAAGTCTCTGTTTGTCCAGTATTGAGTATCCACATTCCATCCAACCCCATCTATCCACACAGGATTGTCTGTGTACTTCTTTGCTACCTCTTCTGAAGCCAATACAACTGCAGCTGCACCATCGGATGGAGGAGATACATCAAGTCTCTTTACAGGCCAGACCATAGGTTCACTTTTCATAACATCATCAACGGTTATGTTTGCTGCAAGCTGTGCAGCAGGATGGTCTAATGCATTCTTCTTATTCTTTACAGATACCAGAGCTATATCCTCTTCCCTGACGTTGTGAACATGCATATATCTCCTCATTTCTAGAGCAAAAATCCAAAGAAGTGTTGTGCCAAGGGGTCTCTCCAAAGTATGGTCAAATATGCTCCAGAATGCGTATTGAGGATGAGGATGTAAAGGAGACATCTTCTCTTCTGCAACAACTAGGCATGTATCAAATGCTCCTGAAGCTACATGCCACCAGCCAGCTATAGGAGCAAAAACACCAGTACCTCCTCCTACATAGACTCTTGAATATGGCTTACCTACTCCTCCTGCACCATCCAGCAGATATTCTCCCTTCATATGCACTCCATCAAAGGCATCAGGAGCGCTTCCTAGCACTACAGATTCAATATCTTTTATCTCCATACCAGCTGAATCTAAAGCTGTTCTGCTAGCTTCAAACGCCATTTCTCTTCCTGTCTCAAGCATTCTTCTCCTGAAGAGAGTCATACCCGCCCCTATTATTGCAACCCTTCTCTTTCCCAACAACCAAAATCACCTTGAGAGTATAATTGCTCCTCCTGTTGGCGATGATAAACCTCGCCAGGATGCTACCAAGGCATTTGAAACCCTTTTCAATTGCATCACTCCTGCTTCCCCTCTCAGTTGAAGCAGAGCCTCTAATATCCTTGCCTGGCTTGTAGCTTCTACCAGATTCCCTATAGCTAGACTTCCTGAACTAGGATTCAAATATGCAGGCATATTTTCCGCCATCTCTTCACTTTCCTTGCTATCCCCAGTCAATGCATCAAGATGCTGAAGAAGCTTGTAAGAGTACTGGTCATCTACCTCAATCATATCAAAGGATGATAAACCTTCCTTAACCTTAGCAATTTTGCAGCATTTCCTGAAGGAATCTTGCATGTATACCGCCTCAGGATACTTAGTATTGTCTGTAGCAGCTTCATACCAAGGTAAAGAAGAACTCCACGCTATTCCATCTATATACACAGCATCCTTCTTTTCCTTTTTTATCCACGATTCAGAAGCAAGAATAAGAGTTACCGCAGCTTCTGCGTATTCAGCCTTATCCATTCTCTTTAACGGCTTAACAATCTCTTCTGACTCTGAAACTTCTTTCTCATTAATATCTGCAGAGAAAGATGCTCTGGGGTTCTTCAGCCCTCTTCTCTTCTCTTGAGCAACAATTCTATCCAGTATATGCCTATCGAGTTTTCTTCCATTCATATAATAAGACATTTCAAGGGCAGCAAGAGTGTCTGGATTAACTATAGGTCTCACATAGCCTGGTTCAAGAGATAACATTTCAACTTCATTCTTGCTTACTACGTCAGCCACCTTGCTATGAGCTTCGACAACGACTACATCTCCTATACCTGATGATATTTGCATCGCTGCTTGAGCTATTCCTATCAACCCATCGGCTGATACTGTAGATACAGCTCTTCTAGCCCCGCCTATCTGGTCAGGAACCATTTCATCTGTTATGCTCCAACCTTCCCAGAAATCTTCGTCACAGGAAATGAACGAAGATACATCTCTCCTAGGGTCTATGTTTGCGTCGTTGTAGGCTTTTGAAGCAGCTTCAAACATCAATTCCCTTACGGATAAATCTGAAATGATCGGTCTGAAACCCTCGTAGCCTAGCCCTATTATACCGACACGAGTAGGCATCGCTACCTTGGCTGAGGTGCAAGGATAAATAAATTTTGAACTATAGAATGAATGAGAATTCAACTTCTGCTCCAGGCCCCAGCTGAACCAGATTAGCCAGCTCCTTCTCGTCCATCACCCCTACAACCTGATAACCCCCTGTTGTCTGTCCATCCTTGTTTACAACGAGCAGCTGACCGCTCTTGGTCAGCTGAACCATGCCAGGAAAGACAGGTATACTTACTATTTCTCTATGCAGAAAAGACGGAAGTTCAGATTGAGGAGAAAGCCTGTAGCCCATTCTGTCGCTATCAGCTTCTATCGTAAACTTCTGATTTACAATCCATTGCTCTATTCCTTCGTTCAGGTGAAACCCTCTAAGCAGTAGAAGATTATCTTTTAGTTCAAAATTAAAGGAACTGAAAGGTTCTTCGCCGTTCATGTCAAGCCTGGACAAAGTATCTTTAGTTCTAAGAGCCCTGCCCCAGCTTCCTCCAAATCTGCCTGGCACATACGTAGACCTGCTTGCAAGCACTTCCTCCCCCCAGAATCCTCCCTGTATGGCAATATAATTTATGAATCCATATTCAGGTATGCTCAAAAGAAGCCTTGACCCTTTATCCACATCTATGCAAGTATCAAGCTGCACAATTTCATCGTCTATATATGCCATGCATCGAGCTCCTGTAACAGCTATCTTTGCTCTTCCTTTGAAGATGATAGAAAAGTTCCCTGCTATAACCTCTACCACAGGAGCTCTTAACAGGTTTCCAACTATCCTGTTTGCTGCAAAGTAGCTGTTCAGGTCAAGCGCACCTGATGAAGGTATACCGTATCTTCTCCCTCCAATTCTCCCCGTATCCTGTATCGTTGAGAAGATACCTGGTAATTCAACCTCCGCTATAGCCTTATCAATCAGCTCTGACAAATTTTACTTTATCACCTGGCTTTACCAGTGATGGAGGTTGTCTTTTTACATCAAACGTTTTCACTGTCAATCTGCCTATTATTCTCCATCCGCCCGGGCTATCTATCCCATAGAACCCGGTCTGCTTATCTGCCAGACCAACTGATCCAGCTGGAACAGAAGTCCTTGGTCTTTTTAGTCTTTCAACCCTTATCCTTTCGTCAACATCTCCCAGATATACAAAACCGGGGGTGAAACCGAGCATATAGCATGTATATACGGTCGAAGTGTGAATTTTGACAACTTCATCTTCATCTATCCCCTTCTCCTCAGCAACACTCTTCAGGTCAGGTCCATGTTCTCCTCCATATTCTACCCTAAGTTCCAATATATCACCTTCAGTCATTGCTTCTTCATCCTGATCTTGGATCATGCTTCTGACAGTGTAATCTATTTCCCTTTCATTATGCACCTTGCTCCTGTCTGTTAAAATGGCTAATGTACCATACGATGGAACTGTTTCTATCATCCATTCAGGCTTTATCCTTTGAAGAGACCTGTCAAGCAGATGAACTCTCCTGTTGCATTCTATACTAACATCTTCGCAAAAAGTAACATATACATAATTTAACAGATGTGTTATCTTCACAGAGTTATTATCTGTCTGCATATTTGACATCACATCTCTGAAAGCTTCAAAACTGCAATCCCTGCCTCTTCCAACCTCTTTCTGACAGCTTTAGCAATAGAGCATGCATTCGGAGTATCGCTATGTATGCATATGCTCTGCACTTCAAGATTGATCGAGTTTCCATCAACTGTGTTTATTGCTGAACCATCAACCAGCTTCAAAGCCCTTTCCGCAGCAGCATCAGGGTCAGTTATCAGTGCTCCCTGAGTTCCCCTAGGAGCAAGTCTAGCCTTAGAAGTGTATCCTCTATCTGCAAATCCTTCAGAGAAGACCCTGACCTTTTCTTGGGTAGCTTTCTCCATCACCTTTGATTCTGGCAGGGTAAGAATAGCCTTCCCCGACATCTTTGCTGCATCGACTACTGCAGAGGCATACTGTTCCTCTTCGACTGACATGTTGTAAAGCGCCCCATGAGGCTTTATATGGTAGACCTCTGTTTTCTCTGACCTGCAAATTTCCTGCAGTGCACCAACCTGATAGAGAATAGCAGGAACAAGCCTCTCCTTGGGAATTTCGACTCTTGACCTTCCAAAATTTTCCCTATCAAAGAACGAAGGATGGGCACCAATCCCCTTACCTGTCAAAGCGCATCTCTTTACAATTCTGAGCATAGTGTACGGGTCTCCAGCATGAAATCCGCAAGCTATGTTCGCAGATGTCACATACTCCAAAATGCAGTAGTCTCTATCGATTTCCTTATCAGATTCTCCCATATCGCTGTTCAGATCAACGGCCTTCATTGTAGCATTCTTGCATTGTATGGGTAAATAAATTTGAAGCTAACTATCCCAGCCTCAAGGAATGAGACTTCAGCCCGCTTAACCCCCAACTCCGTTAAAGTTGTTGCAATTCTCCGTCAGCCAAGTGAACCTTTTTCTCTCCTACATTGATTATGAGAAGTCCTTCTTCATCAATCCCTTCAGCAATCCCTTCAACATAATAATCGTCAACTTTTATCTTTACTCTTTTTCCCATTATATCTAAAGCATGTAAATACTCTTTCATAACCTCATCCCTGTCCATGTTGGTAAAGCGATCAGTTATGCGCCTAACTATCTGAGTGGCAATCTCATTTCTATCTATATCTCTCTTCAATACATCTTTCAGGCTTGTAACTGGGTATCGTGCATCTATCATGCTGATATCATTCTCAACGTTAAGCCCAATACCAAGTGCAACTAAAACAGGCTCATTGCCATAGTATTCAGCATCAGAAATTATCCCGCATACCTTTGCACCTTTTACAAAGAGATCGTTGGGCCATTTTACACTGCAATCAGCCCCAAGTTCTTCAATTATACCTTTGACTATTAGGCTGGCGGCGTAATTGCTTATCAGCAGATTTACCTGCTTATCGGGCTTAAATGCATATGTAAGCCACACCCCACCCTCTTCAGAAACCCATCTCCTTCCAAGCCTCCCCCTGCCTTTCGACTGCTTTTCTGCAATTACAAAAAAAGGTAGCTCTTCTCCTTTCAAAAATAGTCTCTTTGCTTCTTCCTGAGTTGAATCCAGCAACAGATATCTGAAGACCTTTGGTTCACTCATTTCTGAAAATATATCAAGCCCTTCTTCTTGCTGAGACTAAGCTGAGAATATCCCTGTCTTTCAGTACATAGTCGTTTGGAAGCCTCAATTTTGTCCTTGCATCTATTGCATAGAGCAATCCTTTTGCCAAGTCGGTATGAATCAATTGCGCCAGGTCTAGTACTGTTGAACCAGATGGGAGCAGGTGGGCATCTGGAAGCACATTGTTATGCTTGTCGCTCAGCTTATCTGCATCTTGAACAGGGTATATTACGTTCATCTTAAGCAGTTTGAATACAGTCACATTCAGAGCAAACTGCACACCTGTTCTCATAAATTCTTTGAGAACCATCCTCTGTATAAGCTGAAGTGCACTTCTCTGAGCCTGGCTGAGAGCTTTTTCGTCAAGTATTTCAAAGCTTTCATCTCCAGGGTTGTACCTGATAAGGTTGTTCTGTTCTGCCCTCCTGAGAGCCAGCTCCGCTTCTGCACTTGCGGGTACTACTATCAGGTCAGGATGACTATCTCTGAGCTTCTTGTAATTCTTCATTGCTCCCGGTAAGTCCATCTTATTGGCAACTATTATCGTAGGCTTTGATATCTCTCTTAAAGTACCTGCGAAATCCCACAGCTGACCTGCAGTCCAGGAATCGAAATCTTCTCCCTTCATGTTGAGTTTTGATAACGTTGCCTGAACCTCTGAAGGCTTTATCTTCATCCCTCTTAACGGCTCTGCAAGAGCTTCAGCCGGCTCAGAATTCTTCAAAAGTTTAAGCACTTTATCTCTGTTATTCTCCATTATCTTAACATACCATGCAACAAGCTCGCCCTCTATCTCTTCAAAATCCTTCAGGGGGTCCCCTGTTCCAGGGTCGGCTATTCTCCCTTCTTCATCTATGCTGCCAGAAGCATCTACAACATGGATTAGAGCATCAGATTGTGATGCAACACTGAGGAACTGGTTGCCCAGACCCCTGCCTTCGCTTGCTCCCCTTATCAGCCCAGGCAGGTCTACAAGTTCTATCGGTATATACCTCCACCCATCAATGCACTTTGAGTTAACAGGGTTATCCTTCACCTTCATCTCCCTGCATACGCAGGGCGAGATCACATATGCTGTACCAACTGAGGGCATCTTTGTCGTAAATGGATAGTTGGATATCTCTCCCTGTCCAAGGGTAGCTGAATTGTAAAAAGTAGTCTTGCCTGTGTTTGTCTTTCCTATCAGCCCTATTCGTATCGCCATTGTCCAAACCGTATATAGCTGGTATTCTTAAATTAATCTTCCTATTATAATGTATCTGGCATGTAATGCTACCCAGAAATGCCAGTGAAGGTTTGAAAGGACAACGATTAGATACTGCATAAGGCTAGGGTCAGAGAGGGCGCTCTTGCCATCGCTAAGGGTGATAAATTCTCCTGCAGGGATAATAGTCGAATATGGCAATAAAAGGATAGCTCTTGACCCTGTAAAGAGATTCAAGGCGGATTACGTTTTCATTTCTCATGCTCATTCAGACCATTTACCTCCTTCAGTAGGCGACGCAACTGTTATTGCGTCAGATGAGACTGTGAAGCTGGCAGAGGAGAGGGGGCTGAAGATTTCTTCTCACAGAGATTCTATCAGAGGCGCCGAGCTGATCGATACAGGCCATATACTCGGGTCAAGAGGCTTATTGCTTGAAAAATCGTTACTTTACACTGGGGATATAGCTGGTAGAGCAAGGGGATTTATGCCTGCCCCTGAAAGAGCTGATTGCGAGACACTTATAATAGAAAGTACATACGGCAGGCCTAGGTACAGATTTCCCCCACTTGCAACAGTGTTAAAAAATGCAAACAGACTGATCTCTTCATACATAGAATCTGGCAGAGGGGTTGCAATAGAGGGTTACCCCCTTGGCAAATCTCAAGTGCTGACTTATCTGTTTCAGTCCTGGTCTCCTCTTTACGTCTATGGTTCCGTTGCCAGATACAACAAAATTTACTCATCATTTGGCATAGACTTACCTGAGAAGACATACCAGTTGAATTCTCCCGATGAGCTAGAAGTACTCAGGAAGGAGAAAGTTGCAGTGTTTCCGACCACAGCAATGAAAGGCGAGGTGAGGGAAAGATTGCGAAAGATGAATATACCTATAATCAGGTTTACAGGATGGGCTATGGCTTCACACAGCAATTCCTTGAACGCGTTTCCTGTCAGCGACCACGCTGATTTCTCCGAGCTTATCAGTTATGCGGAAAGGTGCAGGGCAGAACTGGTGCTGACGTTCCATGGTTTTTCATCCGACCTCGCAACATTCCTGAGAAGGAATGGTAAAAAGGCAAAAACGATAAGCGAAAGACAGCTGAGTATAACAGAGTATTTGGAATAAAAGGTTTTAGATACCCTCTTCCTCATCTATGCTGCACATGATCAAGGTTGCGATAAACGCTTATGGTACGATAGGAAGAAGGGTTGCAGATGCGGTGAAGCTTCAGACAGATATGGAGTTGCTTGGAGTGGTTAAGAGAACTCCAGATTATTTGGCTCACGTTGCAGTTCAGAGAGGGATAAAACTGTATGCATCTGACCAGCAGACAAAGGCAAAGCTTCAGCAGGCTGGCCTGAAGGTAGAAGGAACTCTTGATGATATATTAGATTTATCTGATATTATAGTAGACGCTTCGCCTGAAAAAGGAGAAGAGAATAAGCCTATATATGAAAAAGCCGGAAAAAAGGTGGTCTTTCAGGGAGGGGAAGAGCATTCTATTGCAGGTACCAGCTTCGTTGCACAATGCAATTATGATGAAGCCATAGGTAAAAGGTATGTAAGGGTTGTCTCCTGCAACACAACTGCACTCTGCAGGGTATTGAAGGCGATTGACGATTCAGCAGGTATAGAGCAGGCAATAGCGACTCTCGTAAGGAGGGCAACAGACCCGGACGACCCCAAAAAGGGACCGATAGACTCTGTTGTGCCAGACCCTGTACAGCTGCCAAGCCATCATGCCGATGATGTGAAAACAGTGCTGCATAACATAAATCTTACAACAATGGCAGTAAAGGTTCCTACAACTCATATGCACCTGCATGCGTTAGCAGTTAAATTAAGGGAGCCTGACGCTGAAAAAGTTGTTGAAGGTATACAGAGAGCTCCAAGAATTGTCTTATTGGAGTCTAAGGAAGGCTACTCTTCAACATCTGGAATTATGAATTTTGCAAGAGAGCTGGGCAGACCAAGGGGAGACCTGTACGAAGTTGCTGTATGGAAAGATTCGATAAGAGTCTCAGATGGCTGGTTGTATTTATTCATGGCCATACACCAGGAAGCTATAGTCGTTCCTGAAAACATAGATTGTATCAGGGCAATGCTGGGAACCTCTGATTCAAAGACTTCGATAGATAAAACAAACAGGTCTTTGGCATTGATAAAGTGAAGAATCATATTTTGTATATGAAAGGGGTGATGGGTGCAGGGATAACAAATTTTTCAGATGTTCAGCTGATTAAACAGGCTCGGTGCAATATGGCTTGGGTTCAGCCAGGGTTTTAAGGACGGGTAAAGCAATTGTCATAGCAACGACAGATGGCAGAGCATATTTCGAGTTCGTCAATCTTCTCAAAAGACTATCGCTTCCTCACAGGGACCTTTTGCCCGGCGAGGCTTTTATCTACAGAGATTCTCTCATACTTACAACAAGAAAGGAGTTACCTTTGATTTCTCCAAGGGCATACTTTCTCTTTGAAGAAATGAATGGAGATTTTGAGCACGATGCTGTATTTCTTCTCTCAAGGCTCTTTCAGTCAAGAAATGATAATTTACTGCTAGGTGTTGACCCGGGGGGTATGACTGGTATAGCGGTACTTTACAGGGGCTATCCTGTATCATTCCACACCTTCTCCAGCTACTTTGAAGCCATTGCATTTATAGATAAAATGCTAAGACTACATGTAAATAAATTAATCCTCAGGATAGGAAAGGGAGATTTCAGGGGCGAAAGGATAGCGAGTCAGGCAAGTAAAATTGCGGAGACTCTCCAGAAAAAAGATTCTAGATGTCAGATTATAATAGAAATGGTTGATGAAAGCGGAACTTCAAAGAGAGAGGAGAGCACCAAACTGAAAAGCAACGCATTTTACCCCTATGTAAAAGGTTTCAGAGCTGCTATACAGAAGGATGCGCTTGCAGCTCTTGGAATTGCGAGGAGAAGAGGTAAGCCTTTTGCGAATGCTGTTTAAAGAAGATTTTTTAACAGTTAATCAGCACCTTATCTGATGGATAGACTATGGGCTCCCTGGAGACAGGAGTACCTTGACTCTGAGAGCGAAGAATGTATATTTTGCAAACTTCCAAGTTTAAGAGAAGATGCAAGTAACCTCATTCTGCTCAGGAAAAAGTACACATTTTTGATAATGAATAGGTATCCATACAACAGCGGGCATCTGATGATAGCTCCGTACAGGCATATCTCGGACTTCGACAGCCTGAAGAAGGCGGAATTTATTGAAATGATGGAGTTGACAAGCATTTCTTGCAAAGCCCTAAAGCTAGAGTACGGCGCACAGGGGTTCAATATAGGCATGAACATAGGCAGGACTGCGGGGGCTGGCTATGAACATCTACATCTGCATGTTGTGCCTAGATGGAATGGAGATACAAATTTCATGCCTGTCATCTCTGACACAAAGGTAATTCCAGAACAACTTGCAGAAACATACAGAAGGCTAAGCTCTGCATTAAGGAAGATTAAAAAACAACAATAGGTTCAGGATGGAGACTTCTCCATCACCGTAGCCTTTACACCCTTATCTGCAGCAAGAGTCTTGAACCTCTCAGCATCCTGTCTAGTGCCGACAATTGCTCCCCAGTGCATTGGCACTGCAACATCAGGATTTATCGTACCTGCAGCTGCGGCAGCCTCCTCAGCAGTCATAACATATGTCCCGCTTGCGGGAAGAAGGGCGAGCGATACATCCTTGAAACTCTTCATCTCCTCTATATTATCAGTATCTCCTGCATGGTAAACCTTTGTGCCTCCAAAGTCGATTATGAAACCCACTCCCAGATAGTCCCTCGGGTGAAAAGGCATTCCTGGAGCTCTGAACTTGTTAACATTATAGGCAGGTACTGCCCTGAAAGTTATCCCTTTTTTTTCAACTACTTCATCCGGCTTCACAAATATCTTCTCGTATGAGGTAAAAGACTGGAGCTTTTCTCTGCAGTTAATGGATGCAACTATTATGCTTCCCTCTTTCACCACCTTTTTTATGTCGTTATCGCTAAGGTGGTCAAAATGCTCGTGAGTTATGGTAACTATATCAGCCTTCTCCTTCTGAGGCATTATCTGAAAAGGGTCTGTATAAACGATCAGTTCGCCATATTTGATCCTGAAGGTGTCGTGTTCAAGGTAAGTTATTTCTAATCCTTTATGGTTCAGCATGCCTTTAACTGCGCAGGATGGGTTAAAATTTGTTTTGTATAACTTTTCTATATCGCATTAAGCTCTTCAATAGACGTAAGAGTCTTTCTCAGCTCTTTTGTTATATCAGATATGCCATTGGACTCCCATAGCTTTGATATGATATAGCCTCCTGCAACCATCACTATTCCAGGCACATCTGTAATGGGGTCAGGCACGGCTATGAGAGCTATCCCTGCTTTTATCAAAGATTTAGCAATCTTGCCTCTTCCTCTTGTTCTAGAAATCGTTTTCTTTACATCACTCATATCAAGAGAAGTAGCTAGATCTCTGTATGCTAAAGCCCTTCTCTCTGCATGCGCCTTGACTTCTTGTATCTGCTTTTCCATCACACCTTTATCCTTGATCAACCTGTTAAACAGATTGTATGCAAACAATTAGACAACGTGTTTAAATGACGTTAACGCATCTTCATCTTTTTCACCAGAGACCCCGTCCGTAAGGGCGGGGTAGTTTACTCATCAGCTAGTATCCATCTAACTTCAGCTCCATTCTTTACAGTCAGAGATACTGAACAGTATTTGTTTTGTGACAACTCTACAGCCTTGTTTGATTCTTCTCTTGTCACTTCGGGCCCTCTTACGAAATATGTAACGGTTATTTTGCTATACCTTGTAGGATAGCCCTCTACCCTTTCCCCTTCAACCCTTGCCTTTGCGACTGTCAACTTCTTTCTCTTCTTTTCTATTATGTTGACAACATCTACCAAAGAACATGAGGCGAGTGAAGCAAGAAAGAGCTGAGAAGGAGTAAGTGAATCTCTTTTTCCTGTCTGTATAAGAGTGCTATGTCCTTCTGAGTCCTTTGCCACAAAACTTCTTTCTCCTATCCATTCAACATCTACTGTTGTCTTTTCTCCCATAGCCATTGTTCCTATGCATTGTTATTATAAACTGAAGCATTAAACAACTAAATGCCAAGCGCAAGCTTAGCAACTTAAGCTCCAGTTAAGCTGCTAAAATATGCAATATACCTTAAGTTGCTGAGAACAAAACAAATTACATTGCTCCTTCATTCAAGCGAAGAAAGTGTATTGTATAAGCTTGCAGAGGCATCTGCAACAAAGCAAACTAACAGAGGAGACATTATTTTATAAACAGAGAACTCCATCATATCCATTTCAGTGCAATTATCTTAAAGATGACTTCAAGCTACTTGTTAAGGTCTTGCTTAAGAAACTTAAGTATCATTCTTTTAACTTCTTCAGCTAAATAGCAGCAATGCCTGCCAAAAGCAAGAACCGTAATTCCCAATATGATGGGAAACCCAAGATTTAATCCATATGGGAAGGTCAATTATACCAGATAACTCTTAACAATCTCTTCATACTTTTTCGAAAGCTCTTTTTCAAGGGCATCCAGGTCAAGGACCTTTCCTCTCACTAAAGCTATTGCGCTTGAATCTCCTTTCATCAGAATGGTAATCTTGTCATCTTCGTAAGCCTTATGCAGCCCCGTCTTAACATAATCATCATAATCCAACTTCAAATCAATTCTCTTTTCAGGATTTAAAAAATAGGTACCTGTTCCATCTCTGCTGCACGACCTTTCTAAAGCAGGAGGTTTCAGCTTCTCTTTGTCTGTTATTTCGGAAGAACATTCATTGCACTTTTCATTCCTTCGTAACGTTAGTTTATCGAAAGAAAGAGAGTCCAGGTCGATGAAGACCATCTTTGAGGCTAGATTGGGTTTCTTTCCTATGATCAATCTTACCGCCTCAGATACTTCTATGCTTGCAGCTATTCCAAGAATGCTAGGATGCACGCCTGCAATGGCACAAGTTATACTATCGTTCAGATTTGGATAAATACACTTCAAGCATGCAGTCTTGTAAGGAATTATGGTAGATACAACTGCATAACTGCTGATTGCGGAGCCGAATATCAATGGTTTCTTCATCCTTATGCAGGCTCTGTTCAAAGAATACTTTGCCCATGCAGAATCAAGGCAATCTATAATTATATCAGAATCACTGCTAATATCTACAGCATTATCTTCATCAATTGCAGAATCTGATACATCTATTTTAACTTCAGAATTTAATCTCTGCAACCTTTCTCTAGCTGCAACAACCTTAAGTTTTCCCACATTATTTTCAGTGTATAAATATTGCCTATGCAAGTCTGTCTTGGTAACTATATCCCTGTCTACAAGGTTAAGTCTGCCTACTCCCATCCCTACCAGCTGCATTGCTACAAGGCTCCCTAACCCACCAAGACCTGCTATCGTTACCTTTGCGTTTGATAGCTTTTCCTGCCCTTCAATCCCTATCTGATGCATAACTATCTGTCTTGCATACCTTTCAAAGTCCATGCTACTGTAGTTATGAAGAGTAAGCTTATTTGTGTATCTGGCAATCTTTTCTTATACTCTACAGTAACTAGGTCTGCTGTGAAAGTGCTGGTTACTGGTGGTTCAGGGTTTTTGGGCAGTCATGTCTGTACGAAGCTTTTGAAGAAGAGGGATGGAGTGGTAATTTTTGACTTAAAGCCTCCAGAAGAGCAAATTCTCACTGATAGCAATGTCTCATACGTTCAGGGAGATATAAGAGATGAGTCAGCTGTGGAAGAAGCTGCATCAGATTGCAATGCAACGATTCACTTGGCAGCAATAGCAGATGTAGATACATGTCAGCAGAATCCAAGACATGCTTTGCAGGTAAACGTTGAGGGGACAAGAGTGGTTCTTGAATCAGCAAGGTGGAACTACCATAAGAAGTTCATTTTTGCCAGCAGTGCTGCTGTCTATGGAGATCAGAAGAAGATGCCGATCAACGAAGATTGCAAGTTAATGCCAAGAAGTATATATGGTGTAACAAAGGCTTCAGCAGAACTACTTGTAAATTCATACAGCTATGCATATTCCTTTCCATGCACAGTACTCAGATTCTTCAACATCTATGGACCAAATCCTGGATACGCAGGAGTCATACCTAGCTTTATACGAGGAGCAGTGGAGCATGGAAGGGTTACCATCTTCGGTTCGGGAAGGCAGACTAGAGACTTTATCTATGTTGATGATGCAGCTGATGCAGTTGTGAAATCTCTTCATTCGTCGAAGAAAGGAATATACAACGTAGGCACAGGTAAAGAATCATCGGTCTTAAAGATTGCAAGCATTGTTGAAAGAGTTACGGGGAAGAAGATACATAAAGAATTTAGAGATTCAAAAGAATCTGAAATAATGAGGAGTGTTGCTGACATTACTAAAATTGTAAAAGAAATAGGATGGAGACCTAAGACAAATATTGTCAAGGGCATAAAAAATATTGCAGGCCCAAGTCAGTAAAGAAGTTCAAAAGCCTCGTAAACATTCTTGTGACCCTCTGTCCTTTTCTTTCCCGTTTCCTTTTTCCTTATAAGCTGTCTCTCAATAGCCTTAAGAACCCTGTTGAGTGCTTGAATATCTCCCCAGCCTTCATCAACCGCAGAGTAAGAGCCTGATGGACCATTCAACACGACCCTTGCATGAATCAGCCTTCTACCTTTTTTCTTTTCCCTGTGGGCCTTAACATATAGCGATAGAGAAGAACCTCTCAGCATATCTTCATGCTTCTTGAAAAAAGACTCAAGCTCTGACTGCATGTTTTTGATATCAATCTCATCAGTCCCCCCTGGTATCTTTACAGTAATCTGCACGTTTACCCCTCTTTCTTGATCTACAGCCTCTGCAACCGGCTTCAGCAGGTCGTGTCTCGTTACTATTCCAACAAGCTCTCCAAGCTCGTTGAGAACCAGCACTGAACTAACATCATTCTCTTCCATCAGTTCAAATGCTTCAGCTATTGTTGAATCAGGTCTTACTGATATCACTGGCGAAGTCATTATTGTCCTGATAGGGTCTCTTAGGAATTTATTCTTCTCCCCTACAAATTCTCCCCTGCTCATCCTTACCTTGGGCTTTATGATCTTGGATAGAGTATCATGCACTGTAACTATTCCAGTCACCTTTACTCCCTTAACAACAGGAAGCCTCGTTACACCGTTTCTTCTCATCAGGCTGATTGCCTTCCCTATGCTTTCGTCTTCTTGAATCGTAACAACATTCCATGCTGGGGTCATAATATCTTTCACCTTTCTCTTGCCATATTCGCCCTTCAGGGCATCTTTGAGCAATATGCTGTCTGTAATCAACTCGACAACTTTCCCTCTATTCAATACAGGCAACACTCTAGTATCATACTGAACCATCATCTTTGCCATCTTCTGCATTGTCGAGTTTTCGTCTGCAGCAGGAACCTTCTGGTAAACAGACCTGACTTTTGCAGTTGTGGGGTCAAGTAAAGTCCTTGCTATTGCCCTCTCCGTCAGTACACCTGCATATTCGGAATCTTCTCCCTTGACGACTATAAGAGCCTTCTGACCAGACTCCTTGAGCTTACCTATTGCCACCGAAAGGCTATCATCTTCTCTGACTATTTCTATCGCATCAGCAGGCATGGCTCTACTGGCTACAAGCCAAGCATTAAACTTGTATCCTTTTTTCTCTATATTCGTTTGACCTATATTTTTTGGCTGACTTCTGAAGCGACTTTATGAGAGGTAGCTCCTTGCCTGCAAGATAAAGTATCAATGCTCCCCCTGCGGAGCTTACATGGTCTATCCAGGAGTGTATGTTAAAGACCTTTAAAGCGGTGCTGAGATGCCCCCCGCTGACTATTGTTGTACCATAAGATGTTGCCAATATTCTCAAAAGTTCCTCCGTCCCTTTACCAAATTCCGGCCTCTCAAAAGCTCCTGCGGGACCTGACATAAAAACAGTTCCACCGCTCCTGATAACCTTTTCATAAGACTGTATAGTCTTCGTGCCTATGTCAAGTGCTTTGGCGTTTGATGGCAGAGAATCGACATCTACCTCCTTTCTCCCTCCCGCTTCATCCTCTATTGCCAGGTCAACAGGCATTTCAAAGACATCAGGGTATTCTTCAAGCAGCTTGCTAGCCCTGGCAACGGCTGCCTGCCCATCGCTTATATTCAAATCAGGCTTGTACCTTCCTGCAGCCTTCAGAAATGCAAGTCCAGCCAGACCACAGAGAAGCACTTTATCAGCCCTTTTATTTTCTATCAGTGCAGTTATGGCTTCCAGCCTGTCACTGACCTTGCTTCCCCCCAGCACAGCTATAAATGGCCCCTTCTCAACCTGCTGAATTCTGCCCATGGCCTTCAGCTCCTTTGCTACAAGCCTACCTCCAGCAGTTGGAAGGACTTCAGGGAAGCCAACTATTGAAGGGTGAGCTCTGTGGGCTGTGGGGAATGCATCTAAGACAAACCCGTCAAAGAAAGGTGCAAGCTTCATCACTATTTGAGTTTTAACTGCTTGCTCGGGAGAATATTCCTGCGCCTCCTCAGCACAGAACCTTAGATTATCCAGCATGAGAATCTCTCCCTCCCTAAGTTCGCTAATTCTCCTTCTTGCAGCAGGTCCATGGACATCGTCTATAAATTCAACCTTCCTGCCAAGAATTTCAGTAAGAGCCTGAGCGTGCTGCTCCATTGGTATATAGTCGCTTCTTCCCACCCTTCCCTGGTGGCTGCAAACTACAACTTTTGACTTAGAAAGGTCCCTCAGAGTAACCGCACTTTCCTCTATCCTCATTCTCTCTATCAGTCTGCCTTTGCTGTCTACAGGAGTGTTGAGGTCTGCCCTTACAAGTATCGTTTTCCCTTCCGGCTCCAAATCTTCTATAGTCAGAAAATCGTTTGAATTCTGATGAGCCAACAGGTATCAGATACTTTAGGAAGTGGGGTATTTTAACCTTAGCAGTATAAAACATACGTATTCTGATATAGCAAAAGTATGCCTTTTACATGCCGATTCCGTGAAAATTACGAAACTAATTCTTATTTGTTACTCTGGACGACTTTATAATATTCAGATTTTAACTATGGAATTTGTGTCATGATTAAAAGAAGAGCGGTGACTCCTGTGATCGCAACAGTCATTCTCATTTCCGTTGCAGTGGCCATAGGGATTGCTGTGGCCTTTTGGGCTGGAGCCATGACAGGTCAGTTTTCCAAGTATGGCAAGCTTCAGCTTAGCATAACAACCCACTATGCGTCAGGTATAAGTGGAGGGTGGAACGTAACTGTTGCTGGAATAAATCAGGGTTAGCAACTGCTAACGGAAAACGTGTAGAATCGTGTATGATTGTACCCTTGGGTGATCAGTGGATTTTAAATCCTTTAAATCGATTCCAGCTGTCAAAGGGGTGAGGAAGGCATGGGCCATCCCTGGAAATCTAAAGGGGAGAAGAGGACAATAGTCTGGTACTATAAGCAGCCAGATAAAGTGCTGCAGTATCTCAAAGATATGCAGGAAGCAATCAAATACACTCTCCAGGTCGCTTATATGATGACTCTAAGAGATGAGAAGCACAGGCTCCTTCCTTCTCCTATAGCTTTAAGACGAGAAGTCAGGGAGTGGTTCTACTCCCGCTACTCTTACGCTAGGCATCACATAAACCCTGTCTGCAGGACTGCTGTTGCTATGCTGAGGT
>Ga0080006_1138786_pt1 | contig 18892 bp, 20 predicted proteins | sample RS3BMetagenome_FD_69209 | JGI IMG/M metagenome (GOLD analysis project Ga0080006, IMG submission 69209) | Ferric oxide microbial mat and aquatic microbial communities from Rainbow Spring, Yellowstone National Park, USA - RS3B (SPADES... ... | reverse complement strand
TCTGAAGAGTGTTATGGGTGAAATCATAAAGGCAAGGAGACCTGAATACACAGTTCAGGAGATAGCAATGAATGTCCATTATTATAACATCATGAGAGAGATGACCGAAGCTTATTAGTTACGTAACACACCTTCTTGTAATAGGAAATGCAGCGTTGCAATTTGATGTGACGGCGACTAAAACTCCTCAGCAAAATATATATGACGGCTGCTTATTTTTTAAGCATGGGTATCAGGGCCATTCATGACCTTAGTGTCACCCTCGAAACATACATGCCTGCGTGGCCGACAAATCCCCTTGTTAACATTGTGCCAGTTGGAACCGCCGCAAGAGATGGTTACAATGTGGAATCATACTTTTCTGTAACGCATTCGGGCACTCACATAGACGCACCATATCATATGCTTGAAAAAGGGACAACGGTAGACAATCTCAGTCTCTCTCAACTCGTCGGGGAGGGGTACTGCATAAAGGTAAATCCCAGGGGCGAGGAAATAGGGGTGAGTGACATTGAAAACAAATGGAAGGTGGAGTACGATGGAAAGATAATCCTTTTAAACACAGGGTGGTATAAAAAAAGGGGATACACCAAGGAATTCCAATTTGATTTCCCAGGTCTTTCAACCGATACGATCGATTTTTTCATCACTCATAAACCGAAGATGATAGGCATTGATACGCTTGGAATAGAACCTTACAGTCACAAAGATTTCAGGGTGCACAAGGCTTTGCTCCCCCATGGAATTGTTTTCATAGAAGATTTAACTAACTTGGACGCTCTTGTAGAAGGCAGGAAATATCTCATCGTTGCTCTGCCCCTTAAGATTAAGAATGGCAGCGGAGCAATGGCCCGCGTGATAGCTTTAGAAGAAGATTGAGGTGAGATTATGACAGAAGAGGTTGGAAAATACAGAAAGGAGCTCGGATTCTGGCATGTGGTCTTTTTGACCCTCGGGGCAATACTTGGTCCTGCGGTGGCTTATGTTCCGGTAACAGTTCTAGCACTGGGTGGGCCGGCTGGTCTTTTTTCTTGGCCAGTAGCACTCATACTCATAATTCCAATAGCACTGGTTTACGTAGAGCTAGGTGCGATGTGGCCACGTGCAGGCGGGGTTGCCTATTATCCGGCAAAGAGCCACGGACCGATAACTGGTGTTCTTAATGGATGGGCGGCTTTCGTTGGTTACTCTCTTGCGATGCCTGCGGTTGTAGCTGCAATAGTTGAATATGGGAGCTACTACGTTCCTCAGTTCTATGCGAACGGAAGGCTTTCAATAATCGGAATATTGGTTGCCATTGTTGCTACAGTCACAATTACGCTGATAAATACGAGGAGAATAAGATTTATGGGGAATGTGAACAATGCATTCACCATAATCAAGATAGCTCTTGTCCTTATAGTGAGCTTCGTACTTTTAGCCTTCTTCCACCCCTCTAATTTCACCAGATTCGGAGGTTTTGCCCCTCTTGGCGCCACCGGAGTATTCCTGGCTATTTCTGCCACCATATTCGCATATGCGGGATTCAGACAGCCTATAGATTATGCTGAAGAGGTCCATGATCCTGGAAAATTTCTGCCACGTGCTATAGTGGCTTCCCTCTTGATCGTGATGCTCATATACCTGATAGAAAGTTTAGCATTTTTGGGAGTAATTGATTGGTCCAAGCTCGGTCTCAGTCAGAATTCCTGGGGGTCCCTCACATCTCTTGGTTACCCTTATGCGTCAGCTGCCCTTGTAGTAGGCATCGGAATAATTGCGGTGAGTGCAATAATAGGTGTTGTAATAGCTTCATACAGTGACGGGATCATATATTATGGCGGGGCCGCTAGAGTTGCTAATACCCTGGCTAGGTACGATGGTTACTTCCCTCAACCTTTCGCCAGATTGGACAAAAGGGGCATACCGATTTACTCAGTGATACTTGTCCTGATTATTTCAGTAGTTTATCTTGTCCTACTGCCTTCGTTCTCTTCCATACTGGGTATTTTCGTTGATGCAGTTGTCTTTTCTTATGCACCTTCGGCAATCAGTCTGGCAGTTTTCAGAAAAAAGTTCCCCAATGAGAATAGGCCCTACAAGCTTCCTGCATATTCTGTACTGGCTCCGATAGCATTCGTGGTTGGGGGGCTTCTCATATATTGGTCCGGCTGGACGGCTGTGTGGATTTCAATGATATCCGTGTTCGTGGGCCTTTTATTCCTTACCGTATATCATCGCAGGTCAAAAATATCTTCGAACGACTTACTATCGGGCATATGGCTTCCTATCTACATGATAGTTGTTCTAATTTTGTCTTACACAGGGAGCCTCGGGCCTCTAGCAAAACCCATTATTCCCTATCCCTATGATACCGTGATTTTCATAGTTGTAGCTTTGATATTCTACTACTTTGGATACTACAGCGGGGTAAAATATACTGGCAAAGGGACCCTGGATTCAGAAGTGGTTTGAAGCCCTGTAAAGATGTGCTACTATTTTTTTCATTTTCTATACAACCCAACTCTTATGCAGGGAGATTAACAGTTTTATATCATTTTATTATTTCTATTCATGTTTATAAGTGACCTGGCCGGATCTCCGTCACTGGAAATGGTAAACCTGGTTCTTCAGAAAATTGCAAGGGGAGAGAAGGTGATATCTCTGGCAATTGGGGAGCCAGTTTACAATACTCCTAGTGAGATTATAGAGGTAGCATACGAAAGTATGAAAAGCGGAGATACACATTACACTTCCTCTTACGGAACACAGGAGGTAAGGGAAGCAATAGTGGAAAAAGTGAAAAGGAAAAATAAAATTAACGCGTCATTAGAGAACAGCATTTTCATAACATCAAAACAGTCAATTTATTCCACATTCATGGCCATAGCGGGAAAACGCAAAAAGGTGCTTCTCCCGAATCCAGGTTACTTCTACTCTGAGCCAGCGATGCTGGCTGGTTTTTCACCCGTTCGCTACGACCTTCGTGATGATCTGTCCCTCGATGCTGAAAAAATAGCCGAGAAAATAGATTCTGATACGGCAGCAATAGTCATCAACACCCCAGGAAATCCCACTGGACGAGTTATAGATCGTGGGGATCTTGAAACTATATATGAAGCGTGTAGGAAAAAGGGTGTGCATATAATAAGTGACGAAGCATATGAAGACCTTGTTTATGAAAAGGAGCATTTCTCAGTTGGATCTCTTGAAGATTCTCCAGATGTTGTGATTACGATATTCAGTCTTTCCAAGAGTTATTCTATGACAGGATGGAGGGCGGGATATACCATTGCCAGGGAGGACATTGTGACGAATATAGCTAGGGTTATAGAACATACCTACACCTGTTCCCCTCCTTTCATACAGAAGGCATCGGCCTACGCACTAAAGAACGGGCAGAAATTCATTGAGCAATTTAAGAATGAGTTCATGAAAAAGAGGGAATATGTGAAATCAAGGCTAGAAGTGATGAATGGGCTTTCGCTGAGACCTATCGAAGGAGCATTCTACGCATTCCCTTCATACTCAAAGAAGAAGAAATCCACAGAGTTCAGTAAAGAACTTCTTGAAATGTACGGCACTGCTGTCCTTCCAGGTTCAGCATTTGGTCCTGCAGGGGAAGGTCATATCAGGATATCCTTCGGAGGCTCGATGGAAAGTATAGCTACGGGACTGGACATGCTAGAAAAGTACCTCACCTCCTAGATTTTGACATACGCCTTACAAATTCCATTGATTCCAGATATCTAAGCTGTATGGCCTCACGATCCGTTCCAAACATTATGAAGTTGAATTTTCTTTCTAGAATGGGGGAAAGATTAATGTTGGACAGGGGCGAATATATACCGGAGATAAGATCATTTTTTATCACAGATGCAAGGATCCTGTCAATTGAGTGCAAAAATTCCTCGCTTTCCCATGAGAAGTCGATCTGGAGGGAGGCGGAAAGATCCACCGGTCCGATGAAACAGCCGTCAAGACCCGGGGTGGAAGCAATTTTCTCAATGGAGTCGAAGGCTGACCTAGTCTCTATCTGCACCATAACTAGGGATTTATTTGCTTCTTTTGCGTAATCCTTGTATCTGTAACCATACTTGGAAGCTCTGCCAGGACCCACTCCCCTCACTCCAGCTGGAGGTATTTTGGAGAAAGAGACGGCCTGTCTGACTTCCTCCACGGTTTCAATACCAGGGATGATAATCCCGGAAACCCCTGTATCCAGCACCTTCTTTATTTCATTCTTTTCAAGCCCCCTTATTCTCGCTATTACAGGCATCTGTCTAGACGCCATGAGAATCTGTTGCAGGACTGGAATATCTATGACAGAATGCTCCATGTCCACTATGAGAAAATCTGGAGAGAGATAAGTCATCATTTCAGATACAGAGGGATCGGCAATGCTTATGAGAGGGGCAAGCAAAGAGGTAGAACTCTTCAGAAACTCTTTGAAATCCTGATTCTTCAGCATTGTTATGAATTACTAACCATTAAATTATTCTTCTCCTTGAAATGAATCGATGGCAATAAAAAATGGTTTTATATCTTAAAAAGTTAACACACGGGGGTTGATTTAATGCTTTATGTCAAAAACAAGTTCAACGGGGAAGTCATAGCGGAATTAAAGGAAACGAGTATTGAAGATGCAAAAACTGTATTAAGGAAAGCGGTGAACGCGTTCAAAGATGTATCGAGGTTGCCGGCCTATAAGCGAAGCGAATCCCTAATAGATCTATCGGAAAGAATTTCGAAGGGGGCAGATAGTCTTGCAAAAACTATTGCCATGGAAGCGGGGAAGCCAATAAAGTATGCACAGAAAGAGGTTAGAAGGGCGGCTTTTACCATAAAAACGTCTGGAGAAGAGGCCAAACGTATATACGGGGAGACGATACCATTTGACGTTGAGCCAAGGGGTGAGGGCAGATTTGCCTATTATACCAGGGTTCCAATAGGGCCGGTTTTCTCCATAACACCATTCAATGATCCCCTTAACTTGGTGGCTCATAAAGTCGGACCGGCAATAGCCGCCGGAAATTCAATAGTTAACAAACCAACCACCCTCACTCCCCTTTCCTCTCTCAAACTCGAAGAAATGTTGAGGTCAACAGAGCTGCCTGAGAACTCATACCAAAATATAATCGCAGGAGGAGAATCTGAGGTCACGAAGTTCTTTCTTACTTCGGAGGAAATGAAGAAGGTTACGTTCACCGGCGGTATTGAAGCTGCGGAAAAGCTGGTAAAGACCGCAGGTCCAAAGAAATACTCCATGGAATTGGGAAGTAACTCTCCCGTGATAGTATTCGAAGATAGTGATTGGGAGAATTACGTGGATTCGATAGTTGATGCGGCCTTTGAATCTCAGGGTCAGAACTGCATTCACGCACAGCGCCTCATAGTTCAGAAAAACATTATCTCAGAATTTAAGGAGGCGATTATAAAATCGACCAAGAAGCTCAAGGTAGGGAATCCTCTGGATGAAAACACAGACATAGGACCGATGATCAGCGAAGGAGAAGCAAAGAGGGTGGAGAAATGGGTAAATGAGGCTGTTAGCGAGGGAGGCAATGTTCTGACTGGAGGAAGGAGAGAAGGGAGCATATACTATCCCACAGTTATGGAGAACGTCCCTAGGAAAGCTACAATTTGGAAAAATGAAGTATTCGGGCCGGTCACTCTGATCATTCCATTTGAGAAAATAGAAGAGGCAATTGAAATTGCAAATGATGTTCCTTATGGTCTTCAGGCAGGTGTTTTCACTTCAAATATAGAAACAGCGATGAAGATGATAGACCATCTTGATTTTGGAGCCGTTCTAATAAATGATACCTCTGATTTCAGAGTAGATACTATGCCTTTCGGGGGGATGAAGAAGAGTGGCATAGGAAGGGAAGGAATAAGATTCGCAATAGAGGAGATGACGGAAATAAAACTGGCTATTTTCAGAAGGTAGCTTCCTGAGCTCCCTTTTTCAGAACAGGTTAAATCCAGGAACCTTTCTTCCTCCTCTAATTTAATGATTTTTCTTTTCCGAGGATTTCCATCAAATCAGTAAGTGCTGCTTGGGCTGTGGCCATTCTGCCAGCTCCTGGCCCTATTACATAAATCTTCCCAAGAGTATCAGTTTCTATTTCGATAGCGTTCATAACGCCCTTAACCTCCCTCAGGATTTCACCGTTCTGAAGTATTTCAGGCCCCACGCTGGCTCCATTCCTGTCAACACTAACAAGAAGCTTAGCTCCAGCCGCAGCCTCCTCCCTCGTAACATTCCTTATACCCTTTATTTTGACGTCCTTCATCCCATAATTCCAACCGAAGACGTTGGAAATTATTGCAGCCTTTGCGGCTGCATCATATCCATCAACATCATTTGTGGGGTCAGCCTCAGCATATCCTTTCTCCTGTGCCTCCTTGAGGGCAACTGGATAATCAACACCCTCAGCCATCCTTGTGAGAATGTAATTCGTGGTTCCATTTAGTATTCCCCTGACTTTTATAACTTCGCTCCCTGGAAGTAATTTCATGATATTGAAAGATGGGGTTCCCGCCATGACTGTGCCCTTGAAAAGGACCCTTCTTCCATTCCTTTTAGCTATTTCCATCATCTCTTTAAATCTCACGGCAATGGGGCCTTTGTTTGTCGTGATCACATCCTTGCCGCTTTCGAGAGCCGCCTTTATGAATGAGAATGCAGGCTCGGCGTCTCTGTAATTTACCCATGTGAACTCACACATTATATTGGCCTTTGATTCCTTTATAGCTTTGATTACATCATCATTGGACAGAGCCACTGTTTTCTGTTCACCAATCCTTTTTAACACGTCCCTCTCTGGATTTTTTATTATTCCGAATTTAATATCCACTATTTCTGAAACTTCACAATTTCTATTTCCCAAAATTTCCTTCTTTGAGTTAAGTAATTCAAAAAAGCCCTGACCAACAGTTCCAAATCCAACAATCATTATATTGCATTTCTTGGCTGGCATGGAGATAATAATGATTACCGGGATATTGAAATTTGCCAATTTATTTATTCACATTAAAATATCATGATCCTCGTAAGAAAATAGCATCAAATGGGCAAGAAATATAGCCTGAGCGCAAAAAGAACGATCCGGGTGAGTATTGCTCCCAATAAATCTCTGAGCTGAGGGAACATCCCGTGAACTCTTTTATGTCCGAACCCAGTAAAGGGTTGCAGAATACGATCAGGAACTCAAGACTCGATTGTTAATCATCCTTAACTCTCTTAAAACCCTGCACTTAACGTTCTATCGCTGACTGATGGCCTTATTATATTCATATACCGCCATAATAAATGAAAAATGGCTCAGGGCCTGAGGATAATTTCCCAGGTATCTATGGGAACCAAATTCTATCTCTTCAGGCATTAGGTAAAGATCGTTAAGAAGACCTAGCATTTTTATAATTCCCTCATGGGCCTCAGCAAGGCGCCCCATCCTTAAAAGGTTCCTGATGTACCAGAAGGAAAGTAAAATGAATGAGTTATCGTTTCCTTTGAGGCCATCATCAAGAGTGTAACGTTTCAACATATATTTTTCAGGCATCAACTTGTTTTCTATCTCCTCGAATGTTCTCTTGTAAACGGGGTCATCTACAGGACAGAATCCTATTAAAGGGAGCCTGAGAAGTGATGCATCTATATCTTCGGATGCATAACTTTGAGTGAAATATCCGGATGGTGAAACCCCTCTTTTATATACTTCCTTTTTGATTAATTCGGCTTCCTTGCTCGCTTCCCTGGAGGATTTTTCATCTCCCATTTGCTTGTAAAGCCACGATAGATCAGTGATCCCCTTCCAGGCAAGGACCTTGGAGTAGACATAGTGCCTCTTCTTTCCCCTGATCTCCCATATTGATGAATCAGGCATTTTCCATATTTTCATCAGCGTATCCCCCAGTAAGAAGACCTTTTCCAGCATGTGAGCACTTATAAGGCCAGAATTTTCGAGCAGAAGCCTAAGTGAGCTGATGAGCGAGGCATACTGGTCTACCTGAAGCTGACTGCGCGCGGCGTTTCCTATCCTAACGGGTTTGGAACCTTCGTATCCGGAGTAGTCAAGTATTTCTTCTTCAAGTACGGAATCGCTACTTATCCCATAGACAGAAAAGAGTTTCCCGTCCTTCTCAAACTGGTCCATAACTGAGAGGTAGAACCTTGTGGCCTCGTTGAGGTATCCCATCTGCAGAAGAGATTCTATCGCATATGAAGTATCCCGCACCCACATGAACCTGTAGTCCCAGTTCCTTTCACCTCCTATGGATTCAGGAAGAGATGTTGTGGGAGATGCCACCATGAATCCAGTTGGTTCAAAGAACAACCCCTTGAGGGTTAGAAGAGATCTATTCACAACATCATAGAAGATCCCCTGGTAAGATGATCTCATGAGCCACTCCTTCCAGAATTTTCTGGTCTGCCAGAGTCTTCTCTCACTTGAAAAAATTTCAGGAGGGTAGGCTTTCTTAAGATTGTGTGCAGTGACCATCCAGAGCACTTCTGTCTCAGGCAGTTCGAAAATTCCTGTGACACTGTCCTCATTCAGATCTAGGTCCAGCCTCGTCGAAAGGAATTGAGTTGATTTTCTTGAGAAGAACATATACCCGTTGTGATCTATTGCGCGCGCTTTAGTCCTATATTCCTTCTGGAATGGACTAAATGAAACTGAAATTTTCACATCCTGGAATGCCTCGATCCTCCTATGTATCTCTGAGAAATATACGAAACTCTCAGAACTCATGGGCAAGAAGTCCATAATTGAAAGAATTCTTTTCCCGCCAGATCTGAAAACGGTGAACAGGATATTGGTATCCGGCTCGTAATACTGGCTACCCTCAACGTTAGGCGCAACAGGTTTCACCGTGAAATACCCTCCTCTCTCTCTATCCAGTATTGAGGAAAAAATCATCTCAGAATCAAAATTGGGGAAACAGGCGAAATCTATTTCTCCTTCACTGGAAACAAGGGCTGCTGTCCTGTTGTTCAGAAGAACTCCGTGATTTTCAATTCTCGGATAATTTGAGCTAATCTGCATGTTTCAATAATTAAATCTTCCTTAAATCCTTTTCAAAATCGACCGTCAATATGGCATAGTGTCAGAAATAATTGCCTACTTTAGAGATTTATTGGTATTTAACTTTCACTTGCTTCGGGTATAGAGGGAGGTTTTGATTTCGGGATGTGTTATATCGATATCGATATCGTTATAAGTAATAAAATAATTCCCCTTGTGGATCCCGAAAAAAGAAGCTGGAACAAAGGAATAATGTTCTTTATAATACTCACAATGGCAACGAAAGGCCCGATTTATGGCAACCAAATATCGAACATGATATCTGAAGAGACCAGGGGCGCATGGAGACCAAGCGCAGGATCCGTTTATCCTGCTCTTGAAGGTCTTAGCAGTAGAGGTCTTCTGGAAAGATATGAGGGAGATGGAAAGGTAATGTACAGGATAACGGAGAAGGGGCTGTCGTTGATTGAAAAGATTAAGAAAAAGCATTTCGAATTCTCTCCCATTTCGCGCTTCATGGGTAGAATATGGATGGAAACCATGATGCCTCAAGAAAGGATGAGGTTTATATTAAATTCAGCAAAGCAGGTAAATGAATCGCTTGCGGAAAATTTAAAAGAAATTAGAGAAGGAATAGTGAATAAAAGGGAATATGAGATATTTCTGGCAAGTTACGAGCTTGAGCTTGAGAGAACAATGAAAATATTGAAGGATGAAAGAAAGGAATTCCTTATGATCAAGGAGGGGGCAATATGACAGGGGAAATAATTATACAAGCAAAAAATTTGACGAAAATCTACAGCGGAAAGATAAGAGCGGTCTCAGATCTCAATCTCGAGGTGAAAGAGGGAGAAATATATGGTCTTGCGGGTCCAAACGGGGCTGGTAAAACAACGACCATAAATATGCTCATAACAAGGATTAAACCATCGGAGGGCACAGCCACGGTGGGAGGATACGACATAATCAAGGATTCGCTGGAAGTAAGGAAACTCATAGGCATCGTCCCGCAGGATTTCACTGCTGATGAGGATCTCACGGGTCGTGAGAACCTTTTTATGGTCTCACAGTTCTATGACGTCCCCAAATCCCATGCGCGGGAAATTTCAGAAAGGCTTCTGAAGCTCGTAGATTTAGAAGATGCAGCTGATAGATTGGTGAGAACTTATTCTGGCGGTATGAGGAAGAGATTGGAGCTCATACTGGGCCTTGTTCATGAGCCCAAGATACTGTTTCTTGATGAGCCAACCCTGGGCCTTGACGTGCAGACTAGGGCTCAGATGTGGAATTACGTGAAGGACATAAGGAACAAGATGAAGATAACGATAATCCTGACATCGCATTATCTGGAGGAGATTGATGAGCTTGCCGACAGGGTTTCGATTATAGATCATGGAAAGATCATAATTACTGGCACACCGCAGGAGCTGAAAGCATCCCTGAAGGGAGATATAGTGAATCTAACACTCTCAGATGAGAAAAGCATGGAGGTAATGAAGACAATCCAGGGTGTGTTAGAAATAACAGAAACTGGGCCCAATTCCCTAAGGATCAAGGTAGAAAATGCTGATAAATCCCTTCCTGATATCGTGAATTTCATTTCTCACCACGGTCTTTCAATTACGCAGCTCACTGTCCAGAAGCCTTCCCTGGAAGAGGTTTTCCTTGAGTACACAGGAAGGACAATAAGAGAGGCTGAGGGAGGGGAGGATGCGCGTAAACTGGCGATGAACGTGAGGAGGGTGAGAAGATGAGTGGATTATGGCCTTTGACCTCGCGAGAGTTGAAGAAGTGGATCAGAAATCCAACATTTTTCATCACAGGCCTTATCCAACCTATATTCTGGATAGCGTTATTTGGGAGTGCACTGGATATCACAAAATTCTTCGAGGGGCCAGAAGGGAGCTTAGCAGCAAGCAAGATACTAAACGGAGCTCCAAATTATATAACATACATTGTAGGAGGAGTTCTTACTACGATGGGCCTCTTCACTGCCATGTTTTCGGGTACTCAAATTATATGGGACAGGAGGCTCGGACCCATGGGGAGATTTCTTTCCTCCCCAATCAGGAGAAGTTCCATAGTCTTCTCAAAGATCATATCTTCTGTGATTAGAATACTACCACAGGCTGCTATTCTAGTGATCGCCGCATATTTCATTCCCAATGGATTGAAATTTCCCCATGGATTCACAATTCTTGACGCATTAATAATGGCAACTGCAATTACCCTTATTGCATTCATATTCTCTTCGATATTCAGCGTTATTGCGACCAGGATGACAAATATGCAATCTATATTCGGAATTGTGAATCTTGTGAACCTTCCTCTCATGTTCGTTAGCTATGCAATGTTCTCCAAGCAGATGATGGCAAGTTGGCTGGGTAACATTGCACAGTATAATCCAGTATCGTGGTCTGCTGAGGCAATAAGAACTGTTATAATATATGGCAACTTGACTCCCTCCCAGTGGTTGCAGGTTGAGCAGTGGCTTGGTGCACTCGCGGCCCTCGCCTTTGGCCTCCTTATCCTAACTGCTATTTTGGCAGAGAGGGAAATAAGGGATTGAAAGCAGGGGCCGAGATTATCTAATTAAAATTTTCAAGCAATATCTTATTTTCTTGAAACTGGTGTACTATGGAGACTGTACCGCTTGAGATTAAACAAATTGTCATTCAGGCTACAGCCCTGCCCCATCCTCTAGCACACCCCCTACCGTGATCTCCATTTACGATAAATTCAACGGGGCTGGATGTGTTTTCCTTTGTTTTGCCATTTTTCAAATGGAAGTTGTTGGAAAAACCTGAGAACATTGAGAAATATTTTAAAAATCGTTCAATCTGCATTTGGGTATAATCCGGCCAATAATATGTTAATGAGCACCTTCATAATCTGAGTGCAGAGAAACAGTATAAACGAGGTACTGTCAGCGATAGCTACCACCATTAGTATTAGCGAACTGGAGCTAATATCAACTAGAATATTCTTTTTGGGAAATAAGATGCTTTCGCAGGACCGATTTAAGGAGTTGCCACTCCGAAATTATTAAATAGCGTATTTCAAATTGTTATTCTTGTGACGAAAAAATTTCTCGTTCTAGGCGGAGCAGGAGACATGGGGTCGTCCGTTGTTTCTGATCTCGCAATTCATAGCGATGGGGAAATCCTGATAGGTGACATAAATGAGAAATCGATTGATAAGGCAATTTCAAAATTAAGGAAAAAGGGAGTGGAAGCAAGCGGGATAAAAGTGGACGTTGCCAATAGGAGTATGCTTTCAGATAGCATATCCAAGGCGGATGTGGTAATAAATACGGTGGGGCCCTTCTACAGATTCGAGGAGGCGATTATTGAAGAGGTTAGCAAGCAGGAAGTGGACTACGTGGACATATGTGATGATTACGATGTTACCTACAGCATATTCCTCGGAAAGAGGAAATATGGAAATGTTAGGGGAAGGAAGGTGATCGGCATGGGATGGACACCGGGGATCACGAACGTCTGCGCAAAGGATGGCTTCAGCGAACTAGACACTGCTGATGAGATAAACATCGCGTGGGTTGGGAGCGCGGCTGATGCCGCTGGAAAGGCAGTTATTGAACACACATTTCATGCAGTGACGGGGGATGTACCTATGTTCCTCGACGGGAAGATCTCTAAGGTTCCGGCAAGACAGTTCCACAGGGAGATTGATTTTCCAGAACCAATTGGAAAGGTTGATACATATTACACAGGCCATCCCGAGCCTATCACAATTCCCATTTTCCTGAAGGGAGTGAAACAGGTGACCGTGCGTGGTTCGCTTGTTCCCGACTGGCAAAATCACCTTGTCTCGCAATTCGCTGATATAGGGATGACAGAGAACAGGATCATTGATGTCAACGGTGTAAAGGTTTCGTCAAGGCAATTCCTTGTTTCATTCGTGTATGAGACGATGGAACAATTCAGGGCCGGAGGGATTGAGCAATCAGGCTTCTGGGTGGAGGTCAAGGGAAAAAAAGGAGGGAAGAAAAAGACAATTCTATACTCAGGCGCGGACAGGATGAAAAGGTTGACCGGCATTCCCGCTGCAGTTGCAGCTGAATATCTCGGCACAAACAAGTCTCTGAAAAAAGGGATCTATGCTCCTGAAGGGGCGATCGATCCGGCAATTTTCTTCAAGGAATTGAGGAAGAGGAAGATAATCGTGAAAAAGTACGTGCAGACAGAGGAATTCTGATACATGATAAGCTTCGGTACAAGGGAATTTTTCGAACATTTAAGGGATGAACTGAACAGAGATGGGAAATTCAGGAAGCTAGGAAAAGGTGTTTACACCGCTAAGGAGCTGATATACATCCGGGACTTAAGGATCGGGGTTTGGCAGGAAACGCAGGACGGATTTATACAGGAATTCAGACTTGTTCCCTCCGTGGAATTGAAGAAAAAGGAAGAGGAAGCAGAGATCATATATTACGTGGACAGCTACGAAACACTGATAAAAATGCTGAGAGGTGAAGATAGTTTCGTTTCCATGGTAATAGATGGAACACTGGAGTTCAGGGGCTCTATGAGGAAGGCAATGCAGATACAGGGAGCATCGGACAGGATGGAAATCCTTGTAAGGAAAATTGTGAATCAAACAGTGATTCCGTCAAAGATATCCTTTGAGAAATGGGCCAGAAAGGAGGGTTATATTTGAGCAAGATGTTCACTGAAGAGTGGTTTCACAGTTTCTGTGAGATGATCAACGGGGATAAGAGATACAATTCCAATGGAAAGGGGTGGCTATGGGATGTGGACTTCGTGATCAGGGGAGACGAAAACTCAAATGCGATTAAACCAGGACTTAACGTGAGGGCGAGACTGAAACTGAGGGATGGGAGATGTGAGGGAGTTGAGCTAGTAAAACGTGAGATGGAAAAAAGAGATGGGTACGTGATAGAAGGAAAGGCCTCAACATGGGAGGGGGTTATAGAGGGAAGGATGACAATAATCAATGCGATCCTGAAAGGGGATCTCTCGGTAACAGGGAACATGAGGAAGCTGACAGAGTACATCCTGGCAGCGAATGATCTCGTGCGGATAGCGAGGATGGTGAAATAGAAATGGAGATTGGGGAGGAGTTAAGACGGACAATTGAAAAATTTGTTGGAGAAGTGAACAATAATGAAAGGGTTCAGAAGCTCATCAGGAAATGGAGTTCCGTCGTTAACATATGGGGAAGAGACATAGAAGAGGGGTACATTCTTGAAGTTCAGAACGGGAAGGTTATATCGGTAAGAAAGGCTGCCTCAAAGGATGATGCAACGGTCAAGGTTATAGGGGACACGGCCACCCTGATCAGGATGTTCAATGGAAAGGAAAAGATTGCACATCTCTATCTTGACGGTGTCATAGAAACATACGGTTCGGAGAGGGACCAGATAGTTCTTGACGCCATCGCAAGACTGCTGTGGAGTTAGTTGGACGAAATGGCACCTAATCTTAAAAGAAGTCTAAAGTTCACCAGGCTTGTGGCCGTGACTATGGGGACTCCACTGGCCTCATCAGTCTTCCTCAGCATAATAATTATGGAGCTCATCACGAAGAATATTCAGAGCTTGATACTTGCAGTAATTATAGCAACAATTCTCGCTACCCTAGCCTCGCTGGCATACGGGGAGCTTGTAAGCATATACCCTTCAGCTGCAGGAAACAGGATATTCCTGAAAAAACCGATGGGAAATCTTACTGCAGTTACATTGTCTTTCATGTGGACGATGATTATACTTGGAGCGGCGGGGGTTGAGGCCTACGTTCTAGGCAATGTTCTTCATTTTCTTCTCCCTTTTCTACCCGCTATTCTCTGGTCTTTTCTAGCATTGACCCTGATTCTCATTGTGAATATTTTGGGAGTAGAACTTTCTGGCAATTTCCAGATGGGAGTAACGTTCTTCGTTGCCATTTCTCTCGTGGCTGTATCTATTGTTGCCTTGATAACTCCCCACCCCCCAATCCATTACGGTGGCGGTATAAATTTAGTGAATGTATTTACTGCTGCAGCGGTGGGGGTTTACTTCTTTCTCGGTTTCGGACGGGTTACAACCCTCGGCGAGGAGGCGATTGACTACAAGAAAGGAATTCCCAGGGCAATGCCCGTTGCAATTATTTCACTCGGTGCAGTATTCCTGTTCATAACATCAGCTATATTTATTCGAGTTCCACTCTCTCTGGTAGCAAATTCACCAACACCCCAGATACTTCTGGGAAATTATATACTCAACAGAGGTACAGCCATTGTCGTTGCAATAATAAGTGTGGTGATGAGTTTTGGTACTTTCAATGCCGGAATCCTAGGTACATCCAGACTGATATACGCTCTGGGAAGGGAAGGAAACCTACCGTCCTTCCTTGGAAATATAAATTCAAAGTATTTCACCCCCACCTATTCTCTGATATTCATATACGCCATAGCCCTAGGAGTAACGATATTTGTCTTCATAACGAAGAGCTTCACTGTACCTGTCCTTGTCGCCGCTCTTTTTGATTCATTTATGTATGCGTTCGTGTCATACAGTGCATTCTGGCATCACAGGAAGATCTCAAAGCAGGAGATCCCCTTCAGGGTTAAAGGCGGGATACCACTATTCATGGCCACCTCTGCCATTTTCATCATTCTCGCTATTTTGTTAATTGCAACTTCGGCCCCCATTGTTAGTCTAACCGTATTAGTGGGTACCGTACTATCAGGAATATATTTCCATTTCAAGATTCCTTGAACGATTGAAGAAATATCACGGGCGCAAGGGTTTCTAATAGAAACGCGCTGAATTCCCCCTGGCTTCTGGAGGTGATGGCATGAAGATGCCACAAAAATATCGCTTTATTATTTATAAGACGAGGGAGCTTGGAATCGAAGATGAACAGGCTGTCAGGCTGATTCAAGTCTACAAAGATGAATTCTGGTCCGAACCTCGTTCATTTGGAGATCTTCTGGAGGCGGTGGAATGATTCGCGATTATGTAAAAGATTACGATATCAAAATGAGGAATGCCAGGAGGCTCGTGAAAGAGAAGTCGGGCCAGATTATCGACATAAACGATTTTTTGACTATAACCGAAGACCCGAAGGAAGCTGAACTTTTGCTTAAAGCAATAAAACAGGACATGGATGGTTACGTGTTCATGCTGGTTGATGATGATGACTGGGGATATCCGTTTGAGCTAAAAGTTAGCGATTGCGTGAGGGAGGGGTTTTCATGAAAGAGGGGTACATGGTCACCTTTTTTGCCGCACAGGATTCACGGCGAAGAGAGCGACCATGTGGACATGGTCACATCATGGTCACCTTTTTTGCCGCATTTTTCAGGGTTTTTCGAGGAATGACCATGATTATATGGCATGTTATACACCTTACATGCGCGCGCGCGCATGTAAGGGTACAAGATGATGAAAAATCATGGTCATTTTATGGAAAATCCAGAATTACAGGGCATGAAACACGACCATGTCATGACCATGTGGACATGGTCACATATATCAGGAATGGGAATAATACAATAAAAAACCTGACCATGCCGCTATTTTCATTTTCTATTAAATTGATTCAGGGAGGTATATAATATGGGGAAATCAGGGAAGGACGAAGAGAAAAAGAATGAAGGAGAGAAGGAAAAAGTTAAAAGGGAAGTAAAGAGGCAACTGGATTATGAACACGTTGGATTTCACACCATATCACATGAAGGAGGCCTCTGGTATGGCAACGGGGATCCCACGGCATGCAGTCCGATAATACGCAGATGCACCATCACTCCATACACACTGCGGAAGATTGACGAGGCTTATCCCTTCGTTTATTTCGATATAAATGGATTCAGGGGCCACTGTCAGGCTTCTGAATTCGCAGGAAGGCTCAGGGCTCTAGGGTACCCGATATCCAAGGACTACCAGGTGAGGCAGCTGACGGAATTTGTCGTCCATGAGGCAAGATCAAGGGAGTGCTACCATGAACCGGGGTATTCCTTAGAGATTGACAGTGTGGAGATGCATAAGAGAGTAGAAAGACTGAAATCTATTCTCGGGAATGCTTCTGAAGATGAAATTGCAGATTCTATAGATGTCATGGAAGCAGACCCTCCGCATATCCTCAAACTTGTCACGCATTCAGGGACACAGAGAGCGATAGAAGGCAGCCTCCCCTACATCCCATCCCTGGATGAGGTCAGCGAGACGCTCTTCGAGCTCTACGATGCAACATCTGACAAGAAGGCATTTATCATAGCTTTCTCTTATGCCCTTTTTGCTCCCCTCGCCCCTTATATCCGCTCGAAGAGACTGTTCTTCCCCAATCTTCTGTTCATGGGCTATCCCGAAAGCGGGAAAAACTCCCTCCTGAACCTGTTCATGGGAAAGATGTGGGGGGTGGAAGACAACATCAAGGTAACAGGGGATTTCAAGACAGAGTTCGCATCCATGGTGAACCTGGGGGGATCGGGCCTGCCCATAATCATAAACGATCTGGACCAGGAGTCCTATGAGAAACTCAGACCTTACCTCTTGGAAGGGGCCATGAATCCCAAGGGAGGATCAAGGGGGAGAGCATCTCTGGAGATCCAGCATTTTGAGACACTCAGGGGGATATGTGTCTCCGCCAATTACCTGAGAATAGGAGGGCCTGAATTCGCAAGCAGGTTCTTGGTGCATGTCATGGAATCTGTGGGAGAGGATCCCGATTCGTGGAATTCCATTGCTGCCAAACTGGAAAACGGAATGTACCCCGTAGCAAGGTTATTCGTTGATTATGTGAACTCAATCAGTGTAGATGCCTTCTTTGGATATTTCAAGGAGGGAAGGCTTAACGTGAAAAGGACTATGATAGAGATAGGAGCCCAGATCCTCCAGAGAATATTCCAGAAAGTCAGTCCGTCATTCACCATTCCCAGGGATTATCTGGGATATGAAGAGTACCGCGAAGACGAGCTGTCCATATTCGTTGGCTGGGTCCAGATGCAGTACAGGAGGATAGAGAAAGAAACGTCCATTTACCAGGGATATTCGGATGCACACGGAGCCAGAATTCTGGACCTGCCAGAAAAGCTCATGTATATCAAAAGGAAGGATAATGTCTATACAATTTTCGGGAGCGCCTGGAACGATTTCCTGCACTCTCATAAGGAATTCCCTTACCGCAATATGAGCCTCTTCGCTCATGCTTTTCCAGGAGTTCTGGAGGTATCACAAAGAAAATTCAGGGAACCTGATAAGCCCAACAAACCACGCACAACATACTACGTCCTGTTGCTGAAATCTGAGTATGAGGAACCCCCCGAGGAAATTTCTGAAAAATCTGGAGCGGGGGACCCGCAACAAAAGAAACTGGGGGAGGCGAACTCATGACACAATCTACCCTTTTATCCTTCAAAACCGCTAAAATAAAAATCCCTGACCCCTCACAAGACATTAAAACAAATAATTCCCCTACTTCCCAATCCCAACCCTCTGAAATTAATTTTAAATTAAATAAGAATAAAAATACCCATAAGTCAGGCCATACCTCCCCTTCCCCTCCCCTCTCGCGCACAAGGTGGACAGAGGAAAGATGGGAGGAAGAATACTGGAAGCTCACGAACAAACCTCCCGAGGAAATACTAAAAGAAGCATACGAGCTCAACGATCCTGGTGTTCTCCTATTGGTTGATGAAATCGAAAGGGGCGTAAAATACGACCGAAGGAACCCTAAATATAGGGATAGGGAACAATATGTCATTCATCCAGGAAGCTGGCACATACTGGCGCAGCTCGTGAGAATCTTGGAAACGAAAAGGAAGGGAGGGAAATGAAAAAAAGATTTCTGAGCTACGGTGCAGGGATGCAGACCTTTACCCTCCTCATAATGGCAGAAAAGGGCGATCTGGAAATAGATGAG
>Ga0080006_1221919_pt1 | contig 18901 bp, 14 predicted proteins | sample RS3BMetagenome_FD_69209 | JGI IMG/M metagenome (GOLD analysis project Ga0080006, IMG submission 69209) | Ferric oxide microbial mat and aquatic microbial communities from Rainbow Spring, Yellowstone National Park, USA - RS3B (SPADES... ... | reverse complement strand
TGTCGAAGAGATCAAAGAGGAAGAGGAGAAGAAGGACAAGAAGAAGAAAAAGAAGGTGAAGACGGTCGAGTGGGTGCAGCTGAACAAGACCAAAGCGATCTGGATGCGGCGTCCAGAGGAGGTTTCTCGAGAAGACTACAACGCATTCTACAAGGCGATTACCAACGACTGGGAGGACCCGCTCGCAATCAAGCACTTCTCCGTGGAGGGCCAAGTCGAGTTTACAGCGTTGCTGTTCTGCCCACGCCGAGCACCCTTCGATTTATTCGAGCCTCGAAAGAAGCTCAACAATATTAAGCTGTACGTTCGGCGCGTCTTTATCATGGATAACTGCGAGGATCTCATCCCAGAGTACCTGAACTTTGTCAAGGGCGTCGTCGACTCCGAAGACCTGCCGCTCAATATTTCCCGCGAAATGCTCCAGCAGAACAAGATCTTGAAGGTCATGAAGAAGAATATCGTGAAGAAATGCCTTGAAATGTTCAGTGACCTCGCGGAAAACAAGGAAGATTTTAAGACTTTCTATGAGCAGTTCAGCAAGAACATCAAGCTTGGTATCCATGAGGACACTGCGAACCGCTCGAAACTAGCAGAGCTGTTGCGGTTCTACTCGACCAAGTCTCCGGACGAGTACACTTCGTTGAAAGAATACGTATCTCGCATGAAGGAGGGCCAGAAAGCCATCTACTACATCACAGGTGAAAGCAAGAAGGCGGTTGAGAACTCGCCTTTCCTGGAGAAGCTGAAGAGGCGCGGTTACGAGGTCTTGTTCATGACAGAGCCTATCGACGAGTACTGTGTACAGGCCCTGCGAGAATACGACGGTAAGAAGCTTGTCTGCGCCACGAAGGAAGGTCTCCAGCTCGAGGAAGACGAGGAAGAAAAGAAGCGGCGTGAAGAGGAGGCTGCGCGCTTCGCGAATCTGCTCAAAGTGATGAAGGATATTCTAGGAGACCGTGTCGAGAAGGTCATTCTCAGTGAACGGCTCGCAGACTCGCCATGCATTTTGGTAACGAGTGAGTTCGGTTGGTCCGCCAACATGGAGCGTATCATGAAGGCGCAAGCGCTTCGAGATAGCACCATGTCCATGTACATGAGCGCCAAGAAGATCATGGAAGTGAACCCGAGCAACCCCATCATTCGTGAGCTGCGAGACCGAGTCGAAGCGGATCCCTCGGACAAGACAGTCAAGGACCTAGTCAATTTGCTATACGACACAGCGCTACTCGCGAGTGGTTTCTCCCTCGATGAGCCGAATACATTCTCGAGCCGCATCCACCGCATGATCAAGCTAGGTCTCAGCATCGACGAAGACGAGGAAGAGGAAGCACCAGGTGTCACCATGGAGAATGGTGCAGTCGAGTCAGGCACTGGCGATGCCGTCGAGAGTGCCATGGAGGAAGTCGACTGAGCGTCTTTATCGGATTGGGCGCGCCCACTGGCACATCATTCCCAGGTGCTGGATATCTGTATGATCCGGTTTGCTGCTGCTGCTGCTGCTAGTGGCGAGTTCGAGCATTGGCACTGGGAAAAGCAAACACGCTTGGTCAGCGACTGCATGAGCGCAACTGAGAACGTGGTTTTTCCAGTTTAACGTCGTCGAAATGGCACACACGCACACGGTCAGTAAAACGAAAACGTTTCACAACCATGGAAAGGAAAAATATCTACCCACGCGCGGACGCCTCCCAGACCTTTTTTTGACAGGCCGACTTGTATCGGTTTGAGCTTCTCCTCGTAAACCTCTTGCCTAAGCGACTGCTCCATAAAATGAGGTTGCGTCAGCTCGGCGAGTCCCGTCTTGAGCACCGCACATCGTCTGATATTGATGGCGGCATTGAAGTCTCGATTCACGAACTCCATGTATATACTGACACTGGTGGAACTCACCAGCGCAAGGATTGCTCAAAGTCGTGCGCGCTGGGCCCTTTGGTGCTCTGTCAGCTCTCCGTGATTTTCTAGCTCCAAAGCGCTCCGCTGCATTTTCTCCATCTTGACATTTTCGAGTGTACACCAAAGATCGTACTTTTATTTTTTTTAAATGAACGCACTTCTTTATGGCCTTCGGTAAGGGCTCTCCCGGGGGAGGAAGCTTTTGCGGAAGCTAGACGTCATGTGCCCCGGTGAGTCACCGTATGCTGGACGCCTCAGCGATTCGCCCAGTAGAGCAATTATAACGTTTCACGATAGAAAACACTCCTTCAGTGAGGTTGAACTACGGCGAGTACGGAGGACCGAAAAGCAGCTCTGCCCGGATAGCATTGGTAAAAGCTCGAACGCAAACGGAATGATGAAATGCGACGTTGTCCAGTTGAAGGATGTCGGCAGACGCCACGGGAAGAGTCATCAATGATTCAACAAAGTGGGTGCTTTTCTTGTATGAGCCGTCTCTACGAGCGAAACTGAGGTCGTAAAATGAAACCACGGCACCTAGAAGCTGCGATGATATCGTTCTCGTTCTCTTCGAGTTCGATTGTAGATAGAACGGGCTCCATTCAACTCAAGTACCCGTGTGCGCCTCAACCGTTTCGTGTGAAGCAATTCTAGTCGTCTGAAACAAACCAAATTTCCTCTGCTTCATGCCGATTGCGACGCTCCAGGGAACTGTTTTTGCGATTTCGGTGGATAATGCCCATGCGTGAACTAGGACTCTGTTTCTGCGACGGTATCCCAGTGCATTCAGGACCAAACGAACAAGATGTTGAGAAACAGAGACGACAGTGGTGGCTAGTATCATCGCTTTTGCTTCCCGGAAGATGATTCACGGGTCGTTTTGAACCACTGACCGCAAACAGTCTCTGATGGTACCAATTTTTGGTGCGGTGCGCATCTGCTTGTTTCTTTCAGTGTTCCTCAACCATCTGAGTACTGTGGTATGATCGAGCAAAAGAAGGAATGCAGTGCTCCTAGCTCTGATTCGTAAAGAATACATCCTAGAGACAAGTCGTCTCCGAGCTATACAATACATTGCATCGCGATTTCCATTTCCTAATATATACCGCATCGAGGCTGGAGCAAATCTGAGCTGAAAGCCCAGAGGGGCTCTGCGCGAACCTGCCGCTTGCCCATTGGATCCGTTCGTTCCCGCGGCGGTGCTCAGCGCTCCTGCGCCGCATGGTATTCGGCATGCTGGCGCCTGACACACTAAGTGCGACGTGGCTGTTGGGGAGTCGACGCCACTCTCAGCGCAGGGCCTTGAACAAGCACCAGGTCGTAGAGAGTCTGCCCGCCTTGAAGCAGTGCGCCACAGACTCATTATTTCAGATCCAAATGGGACACTGGACTGAGCGCTCTGCTCTTGTCTTTCCATTTATTTTCCGAACTTTGTTTGAAGAAGTACAGCATCAACATTCGAGCTGCAGCGATCAGGGCTTTCGGACTCGTACGTGCGTTTCGGATCCTCAGTCGTGGCCTCGGAGTGGCTCATTCGACGCTTTGGCGCTGGTATTCGATACGTGACCCGAATTAGGACGATTCGCGACGCCCGCGACCATGGGTTCCTAACATCATCCAAGTCATTATTTAATTCATACGTAGAAGCCTCCACGCGTCCCCGTTCCTTATGAATATCATGGACATAGCACGCATTCTTCAAGATTTTGTTTCTTCTGTTTCAAGGCAACGCTTGGGCAGAACGCTTCGCGCCGCTGAATGGACGAGACGAAAACGCTCAACGTCGTCACTTGAGGGCCTGGTTCAAGAGTTCATCCTTAAAGTCCGCAGAGCTTTGGGCGGTCAAATAATCGATTCCGTTCGAAACGCAGATCCCTCTCTCATTGTGATCATCGACGAAACGTGATGGCATACCAGCTAGAAACCTTTCACGGAACAAACTCCCGGAAACGCCCAGCGCTTCCGTTTCCATGTTAAAGGGTTTCGGACTCGGACCTGAGTCATCGCAGGGATCGCGTCTAGACGAGAATGCATCAGTGCGATGAACGTAAGGAACGTAAACAGACCGAAATGTTTAGACTCGTTCTCCAGCCTGGTTCCTCCTCACTGTACTTGTTTCAGCATGCGTGACATCGCGTTCCCGCACATGCTCCGAAGAATGGTACAGCGCGCACATGCGCAGCGCACAGCGTATTCACGGAAGGAATCGTCTAGAGGAAGCTAGTGATCGTAAGGTACTGCTACGCACGCGGAAACAGAGGAGGAGGCGGAGCGCATCCGGGCGAGCCTGCATGCACCATGGGGCGGCGCTCGTAGGCGACATTGTGGTGGCATATCGGGGCATTTGAAGACACGCTCTTGTGACCGCTGCGAAGCGCGCACCGCGACTATATGCAGCGAAGATGAATATGGCAAGCGAAGCGTAGATCACAACTGTTGCCTACACACGACATGCATAACCACAACGACCGGAAACTGTGAAATCGGGACTTGCACCTCGCCATCAATATCCTTCGGCTGCTGATAACGGAGCTAGAGGAAACAGAGAGAGACCGGTACATTTAAAACCGGATATGAAACGAGGGAAATGGGATGCATTCGCCGACCAGACCCACAAAGGCGGAAACTCATGGCCAAGGGAAAGACACCCAACCTTTTGAGTCTGCCCCCGATTCGGCTGCGTGTACCCGTTCGATACGATACTCACATGGTTGTTGCAGTGCAAGCACCTTGTCCAGCAAGTCCAGCCTTCAAGCTCACGCTCCGTTTTCTCGTGTAAAAGAGGCACGTTTGTTCATACGTGTCCAGGATGAAACCCGCTGGAACGTTGTACCACGGTACCAAGAGCAGCACCAACAACACGAACAACAACAAGCCAGTTCATGCGCTCAGCGAATGCTATGGAACCTTTGCCGAACGCGAGGCGCGCTGTGCTGCTGAACGCGATTACAGCAACGATTATCATTACTGTGGCTGTCATCAACGCTTCCGCACTATGTTTCTTTCAAGGTCCGAGTATGATCGGGGGGTGAACACTTTTTCTCCGGAAGGACGTCTCTTTCAAGTTGAGTACGCTCTTGAAGCAATTAAACTGGGGTCCACTGCGGTGGGCATTCAGTGTGCGGACGGTGTCGTGCTCGCGGTCGAGAAGCGGGTGACGTCACCTCTGATCGAACCGCGTTCCATCGAGAAGATCGTGGAGATCGACACACACATTTGCGCGACCATGTCGGGTTTAACCGCTGATGCGCGGACACTGGTGCAGCACGCGCGCATGGAGGCGCAGAACCACCGGTTCAACTACGAAGAGCCGATGCCAGTCGAGTCTGTCGCTCAGGCGGTTTGTGACTTGGCGCTGCGCTTTGGCGAGTCGGGTTATGGTGAAGACGATGGCGAAGACGAGGATAGTGGTGGTGGTGATGGAAGCGGCCAACGGGGCCGGAACAACGCCCCGGTTATGTCGCGCCCGTTTGGTGTTGCGCTTCTGCTCGCCGGCTGCGACGAACGCGGGCCGGCGCTGTACACCACGGACCCCTCGGGCACGTATACACGCTGGCTTGCGAAGGCTATTGGCGCGGGTGGTGAGAGCGCTCAAGTCGTGCTTGAGGAGCGATACCGAAGGGATCTGTCGCTTGCCGAAGCCGAGGCAATCGCACTCCAAGTCCTGCGTCAGGTCATGGAGGAGAAGCTCGGCGCGAAGAATATTGAAATGGCGCGAGTAGTGCCTGATGGCAAGTCTGGTCGCTTTGAGCTTTACTCGATGGAACGACTAAAGGCCTGTATTGAGAGCATGTCTATGACGGACTCGCCGAGATAGCCTTTGCGGAATTGTTGGTAAACATTCATCCCGAGCAGCAGGAGAATTTGCGCTGCAAGCGTCGCAGCGCACGCTAGACCAGTAGTCTCCGCAGGCGCGGTAGCCGCTGCAACCGCCAGACCCGGAAAGGCAAGCTCGTACGCGAACGTTCGACGCACTCTCGGTGAATGGCCGGCAAGGCGTCCGCCAATCAGACCAAACAGGAGCCCTATCAGTGACATGAGCAACGACGCCACAAATACGCCTCGACTGCCGCTCATCACGCGTGCCGTGCGAGACGATGCCATCGTTCCGAGGGTCAGCAGGGCGATGCTTATCCATGACACCGGACGGAGGACTCGACGTAGACGATCCACCGGTGCCGGTGGTGCGAAAATGGCGCCAACGCAGCCCGCCAAGAGCGGCACCGTAACCAGTAGGACGTAGAGTGAAGCGTACCAGAGAATCGCCGGAGCTCCGGTGCTCGCTACCAGATAATCAGCGACACCCACGGAAGAGGGAAATCGCGCAACTGCCGCAGCGATCAGCAGCAGCAGCGGAATCGTCAGCGCGGATGCGGCCACAGAGCTGAATGTCATCATCGCTGCGAGCTCGCGAATCGTTGTGTTCGTCAGTGCTGCAATCCACAAGGTCGCATAGCCGCTTGGTGAGGCAGCGATCAGCAACAGCGATGAAACAGACGCAGCGTCGAGCTGGATTCCGAGCGGGAACACCAGCAGTGCCGTGGCGAGCGGCATCAGTAAGAGGCGACCAAGCGTGGCCATAGCGATTGTTAGCGGCAATCGCTTGATATTTCCGAGCTCGTAGGAGCCCAGGGAAAGCCCCAACGCAAACGTAATGATAGCCAAGGAGGGATATCGAACTCTGGCCGAACTTGCAAACAGGAACCATCGGGGAAACACAAACGCGAGCGTTCCCAGGGCCAAGAGCGCACCGAGCAAGCGAAGGGCTAGCCGGGTATCTTTAGCGTGCGCGAGCGAGCCGTAGTAACTTGTTGGGCTGGAAAACGCCCCGCTATGGACTCGCTGTTGCAGGGACTTGTCCTGCATGTATAGAGTCTGCGTTAGACCGGGGAGCGAGCGCCCTGGGGCGTCGTCGCGCTCACGCGTGCCGCAGGCGAAACGCCATCGTCTGGCATGCCAGCCGGTCAGAGGCGCTTGCGACGCACGAGCTGAATCCAGAAAGCGCTCCCGGGAGCGGCTCACAGAAACACCGGTCGCGACCGGTTTCCGATCGGCTTGCGTAGCGATGCGCCAGCAGCACCACGCTGGCGCCGACTGCAGTTTACACAGGAGCTTGACTTGAAACATGTTTCGTTTGCTGGAGTTCAGAGCTGCTACATGGAACTGGACACATATCCAGAACCCTTGTGGTGTAGAGGTATCTGCAAAGGACCAAGCACACGACCCCTTCCCGCCGTTCTCCAAGGCGTCCTCTGACCTGCACCAGTGGCGGTGGCTAGTCGAACGCCACGTACGAGCGGAGTTGCGTCAGCGACAGGGCTAGGTTCGCATTCCGGACAAGGCTAGAACAAAACTGAATCATACAGTTTCTATATGTATGTAATAGATCAGAAATATATATAACTGGATATTATAAGACGTGCGCGCGGATCACACACGCGCAGCGGCTGGCAGGCATCATTGCGCGGGGGATTTCCCGCGCCACACCCCAGCAGCACCGCACGGACACGCTCGCAGCGCAAATCGTGCGGTCCAGCGCAGAACGTCGAGAAACAACACGTATCGCCGCGTTCACGAACCTGACTCAAGCGGTGCACTACACAGAAAGTTCCTGTCTGTAAACCGAGTCCCTTCACCGTGGGGTATCCAGTGTCCTTGGTTTTCCGTGCCTGCAAGAAAGCTACGCACGGACGCTCTGTGCGCTGCAGCGACTTGGAGCGCAAAAACGGACCTGCGCGTTTAGGGTGCGGTGCGTTGCGCAGCGAAGCGTCTTCCCATGTCGGCGGTGCGTCCGAAACGCCAACGATCGCACAGGTCGACGGCACCCGGGTCAAGACGCAGTTCGTCCTCCCGTGTACCCGTGGGCACTGTGAAGGCGGTCAACACGGAGGTACCGCCCTCCGCGACGTCGGGCGACGGCGAAGGCTCAGCTTGCGTCTCGGTGGACCGCTGCTGCAACGCTGCCGCCGAAGGTGACTGGACCACCTACCTCTCCAACGCAAAGCGAGTGCTGCGTGCAACCCTGGATCGTGGCACGCGTGTCCTCGATGGACACGCTCGCTCCACCGGTGACGCATGGCTCGTACTTCGCGCTTTCGTGGAGCGTGCTCACTTTGCGAATGCGAGTCAGCGCTTTCAAGAAGTGTACGCGGCGCTAGAGCGCTGTATGCAAGACGCTGCGTTTCTCGGTATGCTTCTGTCCATCCTGCAGGCGGACATCGATCGAGACCTCACTGGAACTGTTGCGCAGAGCATCACACGCCTCGCTTTCGCCGAGAATGGCCGTGAACGTCTGGAAGCGGCCGGTTTCCTGGGAGCGTTATGGGAGGCCCGCTCACGATACCTGGCCAGGTGCGATTGGTGCGTCGTTGCCCATTTAAGTGAGGCGCTTGCTATTCTGGTCCAGTGTGATGCGAACGTGCAACGGCTGTTGTCAAGTGAACCCAACCCGACGATTCACATCGACGCCTTGCGTGCTGAAGTTCAAGACTCGACAGATGCCAGTGGGCCAGCGTTCGCACTGGAGGCCATCGTCAGCCTTGTTGCGTCGCCTTCGTTCTCAGTGACCGGTGCTATGGCAAAGTCCCTGAGCAAACTGGTGATACAGGTGACGCAAACGGCATTATCTGCTATGCGGACGCGCCCTCCTGCAGAGCATGGGTTTCTTATAGACCGCGTTGTCGTGGCGAGCACACTTGCACAACGACTGGCTCGATCGAATCCGCAGGATGTTTTGAGCGAACTTTATGAGCAATGGCTGCCCTTGATTGAGCAGACGATGACCGTGCAGGAGTTGGATGGTGCAATGCGATGGCGCCTCATGTCGAACGCGGCGGATATCGAATGGGTGCAGCGCCTTGGATGCAGCGAGAAGAGCGGCGATCGCACTGAAAAGGGCGATCTGCCGCTGTCATTGCATCCAAGCGACCGCACAAGCAAACAGGCAGATGCCGGTACCAGCATCGCCGGTAAAACGAGACTGAATCGGACTGGGGCTTCATCAACTCAACGGGGACGAGGCCAACGAACGGGTCGCGGAGCTGGGCGTGCTCGCAGTGCGGGCGTCGAGGTTGCTTCGTAGTTCCGCTTGGGCCTCGGCGGCCTGTTTCAGTTTGGTGTTGAATTCTTGCGCCTCTTGGAGAAGGCGTTTTCGGATGCTATCCTCCCGTCCTGGTTGTGTTTTGGACGCTGAGCGCTGGCCTTGTCGAAGATGCTCTTCATGTCTGGTGAGAAGTCGATCTTCCAGGGCACAGATGCGTTCGCAGAGCTCGGCTGCAGTATTTTCCTTGGATTCGAGAGCCTGTTGAATCTCTTTCAGGGCTTGCTCCTTCAGACCAAGTTCTTTTTGGGAACGCTCGCACTGTTCATGTAATTCGCGCTCTCGCTTAGTGGCAGTCTCCCATGCAGATCGAACTTCGGCCAGCTCGTGCACCAGCTGAAGCTTGCTCTGCTCGAGCCGTCTCAGTTCTCGTTCAAGCTGATTCGCACGTCGCTCATTCCGCTGAATTTCCTGTTTCATGGCTGCTTCGTGTCCCTCAAGCTCGTGAATGCGAGCATACAGCCGCTCTGCTTGCGAATGCGCTCGCTTCTGACCGGTTGCTTGCGCCTGAGCGAAACGATGTGCGCATGCGGCAGCATGTAGAAGCGTCTGGGACAAACGTTGCTCAAGTGAACGGCATTTCGCAGCGACGCCGCACTCCAGTTCAGCGCATTGTCGCTCCCATCCACGCGTAAAAGAGAAGAGCGTTCGGGCAACGCCCTTGAGGCCGCGTTGCCACTGCTTGGTCACGGCTTGTTGCGCACGCATCTGCTCTTCGTGCTGAATCTTCACAGTATTGAGCGTTTCGACATGGCGTTGTGCCTGTTGCCGCCACTCCTGCTCTGAATGTTTGGCTTGGTCGAGCTTTTTCTGGACCTTCTCGGTGATCGATTCAAAGTGCTGGATTTGACCCTGCATGGCTCCGAATCGATGCCTATTCTCGTCAGCTATTTTTCGCAGCTCTTCCTGGCGTTTTTCGAGGGCCTGCTCGCGGCTATTCGCGGACTGGACGATCTCGAGAAGCTCTTGCTGGAGTTTGCGCTCGGAATCCCTCGCAAGGGCCTCTTGTTCCTCAAGCTGATGACAGCGGTCCTCGAACTCACGAAGCTTTTGTCGTAGCGTCACGTTTTCGCGATAGAGCGCATCCGCCTGGTGGGATTCCGCTTTTTGCGGCGGCGGCGTGCTTTCAATCGTCCTCTGGACGGTCTTGCGAAGAAGCTCGAACTCCGTCGAGAGTCGAGCACGGTCGCTCTCCCATCGCTGACGCTCCTTTTCTCGGAAACGCTCCAGCCGGACCACCACCTCAAGGAGACTTCTCGTGGGAAAGAGCGTCACACTCAGTCCGACGAACCTTGGGGGCTCGCAAAGGCGCCCACTGGTACAGCGCGCTTCAGTGGCACCTGAGACCAACCCGTGCAGCTCATTGCAGGGCTGAAAAGCGTTCATGACGGCCTCGACGTATTGCGCACAAACTAGGTCTGAGCAGCTGTTTCCCTCCTTTGTGAATAATACCCGGGAGAGAAGGCAAGCTTCGGCGACTCCAAGGTCTCGCAAACGAGCCTGCTGCGACATAGCTGAGGCTGAGCCTGGCAAGCGCCCGCCGATTCGAGGCCGGCACCCCAGCAGATTGCAAGGAGCAAACTTGTTCCTTTGAACTTTTGGAACGTGCTTCAATACCCACCAGTTGCAAACGAAATGGAACAGTGGTATGATGACGTGCACACGCAGCAACAGGTACATCACCAGGAGGTGCCTCTGCTGCCTGAGCACGCTCGCTTTGGAGAGCGCGTAGGCCATGGCGATTTGAATCTGAGTGCCGATCCAGCGATCGCGCCGTGCATCCAGTCCCAGTCGCTTGAGCTGGACATTTGAGGAGCGGGAACGATCCTACGCCTCGCGCGTGACGGAAGGCGTTTATGTCCGTAAATATTCCATATTGAACAGAAAGGTGCAAACATCACGCATCAGCGTCAGGGCCCTCGGAACAGGAATCAAGTCGCCAGGGCACGCCCAGCAGAAAGCGAGCCGTTCTCGAGCCGATGCCTCGAAGCTCTTGCGTCGAGCCTCGTGGGCGTATGTCGAAATCCGGGAGCTTTTGCGGATGCTAAGCGATGTTCGTGAGACGTCGGCGGTGCGCTCGGCACCCGCCGGAGCTTCGGATTCACGTAATATCTATTCTCGGCAAGAAGACTGGTCTGGGGTCCATAACGCGGGGAAGAAGCGGGGTAGGAACAATGATCTCTTCTCTGGTTGCCATATCCAAGCAGTCATGTGTTGGAGGTATCTGTTTAGGTTCGATGTTTCTGCACCGTGAAAAATTCGTTCTCAGTTATCGATTGCGCACGCAGGTCACTGGCAGGCGGGCAGGCGAGTTCATTATCACAATCGGTAGCTCCTGTGCCGCGCCGAGTTTGCCCGCGAAAAACAAATATGGGATCTTCAGTGCAACGCGGTCTTTTCCAAGTCTATGCGTCCGCTTGCAAGGGTACTGCAGCTATTCGCTCCAGGCGAATGCATGCACATCCAGCCACCGTGCCGAGCGGTTATATCGCCCGCAGTCACGTACCTGCTGTCCGCGCTGCGGTTTCCCGGGCCTTCAGGAACGGGTTCGCGTCTCGGGTGAATGATTTGGCGGGATCGTGATTGCAATACGACTTGGGTATGACGCAAATCGCTCACCAAAAGCTGTCAGGAGAACGTGGAGCCAAGGTCTCGCAGCCTTAGATCAGGTACATCGACAAGTCGGGCAAAGCGTGTTCAACGCTTCTGCTGCTCCTGGAACGCAGACAAACAGCTACAGCTACAGCGCAAAGATGCCCCGACGTGTGAATATTTCGGGCACTGCGCACAGTGCGGCGACTCCCGGCGTCCAAAACGCCTGCACGAACATGCTCATACTTCCACTCGACATGGGTAGCCAAAGCACCAGTTCCAATACTTCTCGGCCTTTGCGTGCAGCAACTCGATGAGACAAGTCCATTGCGAGCAGGTGCGATTCGACGCGATCCAGCGATAACCGTTCTGCCCATCATAAAGCATCGTCCGGTAAAGCGCATCCATGCCGTTGTCCGAGGAGCGTGAGCAAGTTCCGCGCTCGCCTTGTTGCCTTTCGGCAGACCGCGTGCGGTGCTGACGTTTCAAGGCCAGCTCGTTTTGCGCCGCTACCTCCGTGCGACGTTGATCACATGGCGATCCTACTGACCCGCTTTCGCACTTTGTCAGTGCCGCATGAAGGGACGCCCGTCATCAAGGATCGTCCTTATGCGCTTGAGTGCCTGTATCCGAGCATCTCACATGCCACTGGGTCGAGCGCGGGTCGTCGACGCACCCGAACCTGGTCGCTTTCGCGTTACAGCCTCACGGATGCAGCGCTGGCAGCGCTTCATGTTCGCAAGAAGAGCGCATTAGCATATCTAGCAGAAAGCTGTCTACAACGCATGATGCTGTGGCTTCAAAAACATCATGCAACCCAGCAGGCAACTAAAGAGAGCTGGATTCAAGTAGGCATTCTCCGCGATACACGAAGTTCGCTGGGCCAGTCATATACACGTGACGATTCTCTGGACTCCAGTATATTTCTAAATCACCACCAGGCAGATGGACAACGCAAGCATCCGTTGAGACTGGATCACCGGATGCGCCCGCTCCTTGCGACGGAATACGACCAGATATCGTGGCAGCCACAACCGCTGCGCAAGCGCCAGTCCCGCAAGCCATCGTTCGCCCGGCGCCTCGTTCCCACACCGACATCCGTAGATCCCGCGGCCCGCAAACCTCAATAAACTCTGTATTCGTTCGGCGTGGGAAGCAGTGATGCGTCTCGAACATTGGCCCAATTCTCTCGAGATTGGCATCGACCCACGCAAAGGTTTTCTGGTCGACAAAGATCACACAATGCGGATTCCCCATGGACACCGCCGTGCATCGCCAGACAAACTCGCTCGCACCGCAGCACTCTGGAGGTGGCAGCGGCAAGCGAGCAGCCGCAATGTCTTCCGCAGTGCTACCGTCCAGTGGGACCTCGACAGCAGCCTCGACGTCGGCGATGCGCCGCGACCCCGGCAGCGTGGTCGGAACGCACTGCGGGTCGAGGATCGGCGGCCCCATGTCAACACAGACTCGACCGTCGGAGAGCACCCGAGGCCGAATGTATCCTGCTCCGGTTTCGATGCTCAGGGCACCGTCACCAAAGGTGGAGGCCTCGTTCGGACCGGCGGCGGAGTCGTTGCACAGATCAACCGCGTACTTGGCAACACAGCGGATACCGTTGCCACACATCTCCGGCTCGCTTCCGTCGGCGTTCACAATGCGCACCCTAAAGTCAGCACCACTGCTAATTGCTGGGAGCAGAAGAATGACCCCATCCGCACCAATACCCCGGTGTCGGTCGCAGAGCCGCACGGCTTGCGCTGTATCCACCTCAGGCCAGGCGCACTTGCGTTGATCAACTAGGATGAAGTCGTTTCCTAGACCTTCATACTTCACGAACTGCAGCCAAGGGAAAGCCTTGGGGGATGTGGGCTTGCCATCGCGGGCATCTCTCACCCCAGTGACCTGCATTGCAAAGCGTCGCGTTGTTGAGGAGACGGCGCACCGCGCAGCCCGGGTACCGGGCTGCTGCGACCCCAACTCGACTGGTACTCGGATTTGGCGCCACCAAGTGGACCGCCCTGTGCAGGAGTGTCGCTCGCTCAACCTGTACTTCGAAGTGTTCGTGAGGCAACTGCTACAAAACATTCGGGAGCTTGGCGTTGGGACGCTGCGTAGACGCGCTACTTCTACGAACGCGCTGCGGAATGTTTTTGTGCAACGGGCTGTGCTTGCGCACACGCCATAGTCCGCTATGTCTCATAATGACGCGAGGTCGCGCACGACGTGCCCGCCCTGCGTCTGCGTTCGCTTCAAAAAAGGAAAAACTGACCTGCTCGCCATGTTCTCGCATTTGGATGTTTTTCCAAACAGTTTTAGATGTATATCCTTGACTTTTTTAGTGCATCGATGAGGGATGAAGCATTCGTGTGTATTTTAAGGATTCTCCGATTTCTCGTTGGCGTGGCTCCTTCGATATGGTGCGACTGGAATTCTCTGCCTCAGCGGAATCCAGTCATGAGTACTCGCGGAGCCTTTGTACCAGAGTTCGTAAATGACTGATAACATTCTCCGATCGACATGTGCAAGCGACGCGTAGATCCTAACTTTCCACTGCGCATGAGATGCGTGAATAACTGCTGGAAGCGGCGCAATAGGGAGTTAATCGATGTCGTCAACATTTGTCGACTGCTGACAACGAAGCTGAAGAGTAAGGAGTGACCGGCGTGTTTAAAGTCGGCGATAAGGCGAAGAATATTGATGCATTTTGCAGAAAAACCTCGCAAAGGCAAGTCCTGATAATACTTGAAAATGACCTAAACTTTCGTGATGACGCTCGGGTTAGCAAAGAGGATTCGTTGCATTCTATTCTGACATGCGTGCAGTCGTGTGTATTCTCTAGAAGCGCTTGCAGTTTGAATTTTGTTTAGTGAGCAGTTTGTGCATGAGATTCCCTCGGATACTTATCGATAACCATGGCCAGCGCTCTTCTCTGATCCGTACAATAGCGCAGATCGAAGGAAGAGAGCAAGTTGGAGCGCTTCCAGATACAACAAGCCCTGAAGACTATTTTATGGAGTTCTCTTTACTGCTCGTATTTTGGCACGCTGGAAACCGCTCATGTGCATGAAATACAGTGCTCATGCCTCCATAGATGCTGGTTCGCGCGCCGCACTGATTACTCGTGTCCGTGTGGACATGCCCTGAAGCACGACATCGTGCAGCAGTGTTTCGTTCGATCTCTGCTTTGCAGCGGAGGGAGAATACAGCTGCCGAAGAGCTTCCGCGGCGCTTGAGTGGTTTGCCCTCAGTTCGCGGGGGAACGGAAAGCACACGTTGCTTTCATGCGTCAGTGCTGTGCTTTGAACGTCTGCGATAGAGGCCTCTTTCGTACGCCATGTTCTGTCATATGCGAACGAGTTACGTCTCGCATCTGGAGAACGAGATTTTGCTCGGGTGCCGAAAGGAGTTCACCTCAGTGGAATCGTCAGGCCAGATAGACTTCTTCCTCTGGGACGCCTACATAGACGGAAAACGTACTCGGAAGGTACATGCATGCGATTGTGGAGCTTCGTATGTAGTGTGTACGCAACCGTGACAATGTTCGGGTTTTTCAAAAATGCTGCTTCCGGCCCAGGTCAGGGTCCCTCCAGTCCGGATACGTGGTACACTCAGTTTGCATTCGCGGCACGTAATCAAGAAGCGTTCGCTATGGTTCGGAAGCAGTCGAGCTTCACAGCAAAGAAATCTTGCTATTACTTGGTTTTATGGGCAACTTCGTGCCTATATAGTTCCTGAGGAGCAATAAGACAGGGCTTGAAACGAGCATCTCGGTCGGAGTTTAGCAGCAAGTTCGAGCTACTGGCACGCTCTGGTCTCGGCGCATGATCGCTAGCCCCCTACACAGCGCATTGCTGCATAAAAGCGCTAACTTGTGGAGCTCTCAATGCTCTCCTTCGGTCACGAGCCGATCTCAAGTCGAGTTCCCGACGACGTATGCCGCCTCGGCACATACCCTTGTATTCCAGATACAGACATGAGGACCATATCCAGCATGGATCGCCATAGCGCATCAGGCGAGTTGCCGGACCTGTAACATCCTACGAACAGGCATGCGATCCTGTCGGAAGCTTGCGTTGCTCTCATCGGCGAAAGTCACGTTTTCGGATCTCGGAACCGTTCGAATGATGACAGGTTTCGGCCCCGTGTTTCTAGGGATTCGGATGCATCTGCTCAGGTCGTTTCGGCGAGCTTCACAGCTAAATACGTCCAAGCGGGTGCTCGCGAAATGTTCTTAACTGTTCACGGTCGACAACCAAGTTAGAGAAAGCAGGAACGCAGCCCGTGCGTGCGTCGTCGAGTGGACTAGAGAAAGAACCTGACTTCCGTCCGTCTTTTCTGTATGGTGGGCATTCCGCCTCGATCTGAACCGCGGGAATAACAGTGATGCGCGCTGACGGCTTGACGTTGGAAAGCGAGCCGGCGACATTGAAGTGCCCGACCAGTCAGCCAGAACCGGCGTCATTGTGATTCCATGAAGAGCTCCACGGCCGAGGGCAGCCTCAAGAGCTGCGGTCATCACACTGACACGCTACACTGCTAAGGAGCTGTTCGAAGGAAGTGATGACATGTTGGCGCTCCAACGAGACAACTGGACAGGGCTCGGGTGTATTGTCGATGATGGTGCACCGATCCGTTGGCCGCGACACACGACACGCGGCAAGGGAGTCTGTCGATACGCCCTCACGGTTTGAGTTCACCATGTGTGCGCTTTTGTGTAGTCAGATGAGTATACGGCTTCATTCCTGTCGCAGACTAGAAGTATGAGCGAAACGAACCCGATCAGTTTCTTTCATAGAAGATCTGATCTCAGTGATTCTTTCACGCCTTCACTTTTTCCGCCCGCATACCATTTTCGCTCGCTAGAACTGCGTGCCATGCAGGAGCCTATGCATCGCTCACGCACCGCGGCATTTTACCCGAGAACTTGTCCATCAGTGAAGAGAAAAACTTTCTGTTTTTCCTGTGGACCTCCCTTCCTCATATGAGCGTTGTCGCCAACGCGGAATCGGCACCAGTGCTTCCAAAGACGAACCGTGTCCTCTGCGCCGTGCTCTCCACAGTAGACACGCTCGCTCCAGTTCAAGTACTGATGGATCCGCGCATCCACGTGGCAGGCTCACACAGTACATGCACTGAGTACGTGTCTGCACGAGAGACATGCCTGTCCAGCGCTCTCTTGATGCACCGGTGTTCCAGCAACCGCCAGAAGTAACCCCCTCTACGCGGAAAAAGTTGCTCGGTTGCGAGGCGTATAAAAATGCTTTTTGGCTTCTTCGTTATTGTGAGCCCCGTGTCATCGATCCCAAAGTATCTGTTTGCGACTTGCTGCGAAAAGAAAACGTCTGGTACGCAGTCGAAGTCCCACTGCAGAACGTCGTCGCAGTACTTGCTCCGGTGGCGGCGTCTCGCCGTCGATAACGTATCGTTGCGGCCGCATGTTGGCAAAGCGATGCTCTCGGCAGCCCAGCGAGGCAAACTCACCTGCTTCTTGCTTCAACAACAGCAACCTCATGGATAATGTTTTGCCAGTCTATGGGGATACGCTGTGGTTTTCTCCTATTGTCGTTGACCTCCCAGGTGGTCAAAGGGGCCCCTCGTTGGTTGTGTAGGAAGAAGCGAAGTCACGTAGCCGCCACTGGCGTTTGTGCAGCAGTATTCCAACGGTCGGGGGTCTGGCGCAGCCCCAGGATGCTACACTCCGAAACTTCTGGTGCTGCGTCTGATGATCGCAAATCAGCGCTGTTGCAAAAACCAGGCTCGGCAAGCAAGCTTCTGGAAGCTTGCCTCTCTGCGGACGGCTGTCTGGAAACTAGTCTTGGCCCGGAAACTTTCTCTGAGGTGCTGGAAACACTGTGCCGGCAGAACGCAACGAAGCACGCACGCACCCTGATAAACGCACTTTGTAAGGGGCAGAGCCATTCGACGGTATTCGCAGCCGATGAACATATCATGCGGGTGCTGCCAACTTATGTAGACCTAGTGCGACGCGAGCGTGATCTCGAGGCGCTGAACGTTATTCGAGAAGCCCTTGAACAAGGCAAGTTTGGTCACGCTCTGCAGAAAGTGACGCTGGTTGAGCAAGTGTATCTCTCGAGTGTTCAGCTCGCTATAGAACGTGAGCAGCTAGAGGAGGCTGTTGCGACGATGAAAGCGCTCCGTCGCTTTGCTCGACGGCCGTCGACGCCGTGTCCGCCACCCGGCGAATCCTCCGACGGAAGTGAATCACTGACATCAAACTTCGACGCAGTGGCTCAGCAGTTCGAGTCCGAACGAACCGAACGCTTTTGTAAGACGATGCGCATGTTTAGCAAGGCCCGAGACTTTCGCGGCCTCTTCCTCACCATGGATGCTGTACAGCTTTGCGGTTTGAGCTTGAGCGCCGCGGTTCTGGATTGCCTTGCCCAGTGTGCCGTCCGTGAAGTGAGTTTTGTTACCGGTGCTGTATCCATGGACACAATGCCGGATGGGCGCTTCCCCGAAGCAGCGTTTTTCGGACGCTCCAATGTGGGAAAGAGCTCCCTGGTGAACATGGTGATTGGTCGCAAAGCGCTTGCGAAAACGAGCAAGACTCCCGGTAAGACCAAGCAATACAACTTCTATCTTGTCAATGAGGGCGACCCAACGAACGCTTTTTACCTCGTAGACTTACCTGGTGCAGGCTATGCCAAAGTCTCAAAGGGACAACGGTTGGAGTGGGAGCGAATGTTTGGGAGTTATGTGCGGGAGCGCAAGAAATTGCGAGTACTCTTTCATCTAATCGATAGTCAGACGGGTCCGCTAGAAGAAGATGCACGTCTGATGTCCTCGCTCGCGGGGACATTGCCTGTGAATGAGGGTCGCGGGAAAACTCAGGGGAATCGCGCGCCGCACTATGTTGTAGTTCTGACCAAGATCGACAAACAAGACGGTTCGGTACCGCCTTCTGTCTTCGATCGGTTGGAGCAGGTCTTAGAGAGCACCGGTCTGTTGAGTTCGCGCGAAATTCCGGTTTTGACTACTTCAGCACAAACAAAAGCCGGCCGCGAAGCTGTCTGGCAGTATCTACGTCTGCTCCATAAACACTGGCGCTAGGGCACAGGCGATGCAGTCGAACTATGCCACGGACTCGTTCCGCCGGACGTGGCGCGAGGCGCTCAGTCGCCTTTCGCACGGCTGGATTCATTGACATTCGGGGACGCACTGAACAACTAGAGACTGAATGGCCGTAGGATCGCTTTTTATTAGGACCCGTACAGAGCCCAAGGGACGCATTCGCCTGATCGCCAGTGGAAATATAGACCGAATGGCCGTAGGATCGCTTTTTATTAGGACCCGTAC
>Ga0080006_1132817_pt1 | contig 18901 bp, 16 predicted proteins | sample RS3BMetagenome_FD_69209 | JGI IMG/M metagenome (GOLD analysis project Ga0080006, IMG submission 69209) | Ferric oxide microbial mat and aquatic microbial communities from Rainbow Spring, Yellowstone National Park, USA - RS3B (SPADES... ... | reverse complement strand
AAGCCGACCCTTGCGGTCCACGCAGAGGTCGGACGAACGAACAGGGAGATCAACGCGCCCCGCATGGCACGGAGGGATGGACAACGCCACGCGCTGGCGGCCGGAAACCGTCGCCAGGGTCGCATACCCCTCCGCAAGGTGAATCTTGGCAGAACGCGCGTCGTAACGGATGGCCGCCCTCCGCGAATGGGGACACGAAACCTTCCGGGCCCGTGTTCGGCAGGACGCGATGGCCTCTGTGGCCTTCACGCGGGCGCTGCAGACCAACTGCGCGGGAAGGTCGGTCGCGGCACGCTCGGCCGCGTAGGTCTCGTGATGGAGTTCCACGCCATTGAGGCGCGGCACGTCCCATCCCACAGCGCAGACGCGGTTGAAGGATGCGGTGTACTGCGCGATGGTCTCGGCAGAATCGCCGCCGCTCCCTCGTCCACCGTTGCGCGAAGACGTAGTGTAAGGTCTATGCTCATATAGTACCACAGATGATATGTTCGCTCAAGGGAGGGAACACGCGGTCCTGCCCACGGCTGAAGCCGGGGGTATCAGACGGCCGCGCGGGGATTTGATGAACGAAGTCCGTGACGGCACCCCGGCTCAGCCGGCTGGCCAGGTTGCCGGCCGCTCCCCCCAACATGAGCGTGAGCCCGGCGGCCCCTTGCTCCGTCCGCAGGACCAGCACGACGAGGGCGACGACGGCGACCACGGAGAATACCGTGATTGCCCTGGCGTGATCGGCCCCCGCCCCAAGCATCGCCCCCGTGTTGAATAGCAACCGCAACGAGAGCCAGGGCCGCCATAACCAGACGATACCCCTGTCCCTGAGCGCGTGGCTGGCCCACGTCTTGGTTGTCGCATCCAGGCCGAAGGCCGCAGCGGCGGGAATCAAGCGTTTCCACCGCCATCGCATCAGTGATGGCCCTCCTCATGGACGGACGGTTCGGTCGGCTGAAGATCGAGGGCGGGGCGGCGGTCGTGGCGCGCTGCTCCGGACTTCGCCGTCCACGACGACTTCCCCCCGAGCTCCGACGCGCACAACCGCCCGATCTAGGCGCAGTCCGTCGGTGTTGGGCTGGCGCCCCGCCGCGACGAGGATCTCCGTCGCCTCCACGACCCGCCGCCCGCCCGCCACCTCCAGGTGGATCGTCCGTCTGGCGGGTCCGCCGTCCACGCGCAGGTACCGCACCCCGGTCCGCCCTGCGATGCCCTCGTCCGCGGGCACTCCGGCCATGACCTGGCCGATCTCCGGGTCATCGGCCGGCAGCAGCCGCGGGCCGCGCTGCGGCAGCGTGACCCGGGCGCCGAGGCGGCGCAGGAGTTGACCGGGTTCGAGGGCGATGTAGCCCGAGCCAATCACCGCGATGCTCTCGGGCACGTGGTCCAGGTCCAGGGCGTCACTGCTGGTGAGGTGGCCCGCTTCCCTCCCGCCGGGGATGTCCGGAATGGCCGGACCGGCGCCGGGCAGGGTCGAGGCCGTGACATGGCGAATGGTCAAGAAAACCGTGGTTCTGGAGGGGAAGGGTTTGGCCGACTGTCTCGCATGCCGTGTGCATCGGGGCGAAATCTCGCCCCCGGGCGGGATCTTGTACGACGATGGCTTGTGGCGCTTGGAGCACTCCGTTAACCCAACCCCCCTGTTGGGGTGGCTCGTCGCGAAGCCTCTGCGCCATGTCGAGTTCCTGGACGAGCTGAGCGAGGATGAGGCGCAGGCCATGGCCACCGTGCTCAGGCGCGCGGTGGGCGCCCTCCGCCATGCCCTGCCTTCGCCCCCTGCAAAGGTCTATACGGCCCTCTTTGCCGAGTCGGCCGAATGTCCGCACATACACTTTCACATTATTCCGCGTGCCGTGGACGATCCCCGCGAGTTGAGGGGGCCGCGTGTCTTCGAGCGCATGCGGCGCGTCGGTGAGGGCCTGGAGGAAGGCCCCTCCCTGGAAGACGTCGAGGACCTGGCCACCCGCATTCGAAGCCACTTGCGCATGACGGCAGAACCTTCGACGTGAACGGCCAAGACGACCGACCTGAAAGGGCCGATCGCAGGGCGCTCACCTGCGGCGAACATACTGGAGGGTTCTCGCGCAGGGTGTGAAGCCCATGCCCTGGTAGAGCCGGAGCGGGACGGGATCCTCGCCGTCGCCGCGGCACGTGACGACGACCGTCGGTAGTCTGGCTCCTCGGCGTCGGCCGTCGCATCGAGGGCACTGGCCGGCACGATCCAGCCGGGTGCCTGTGCCACCCCCGCTGCCCGTTCCGCGTCCCAATGCCCTGCCGCCGCAACCCGTCCCCTACCGTGAGGAATCCGCATCCACCTCCCTACCGCCCGGCCCGGGGAGCGTCACCTTGGCTCTTGGCTGCGGTCACGCCTAGCCCGCCCTAACCAGGGTCACGCGTGCGCGGACAGCCACTCCAGGATACCGGCCTCGGCCTCCGGATCCAGGCGGGTATCGGGTCCGTTGTAGCCACTCGCCACCTCGGCCGGCACCAGCGCCGACCGAGGCCTGGGCTCATGCTTCAGGACATGATTGGCGTTCTCGGGGAAGAGGAAACGCGCATCCGGCCGTCCCGCAGCGGCGCGCTGGAGCGGCCCCACGTCCGCCTGCCAGTCCACCTGGATGTCCCGCTTTCCGATCACAACCAACACCGGGACGTCCACCTGCCCGAGCAGGTCGGCCGCATCCGCCCTCCAGAGTTCACGGGCGAAGGGGAGGTTGACGCGAGCGGACAGGCCCGGCAGCAGCGTCCGCACCCCCTCCGGCAGCGACGGATCCGGCGCGACGGGCTCTCCCGCCACGAAGCGGGCGATGGCCGCGTCGTAGGCCGCCAGCAACTGATCACCGTTCGGCACGCCGGCGGCCTAGGCCGCCAATTGGGCGCGGGCAACCGAGCCGACAGGGCGTCCGGGCGGGGCGGTGAGCACGAGTCCCGCGAACGGAAGCGTCGGGCTGCCCACCTGGTAGTTCAGGGCGTGCAGGGCTCGCTCGCTGTTGGTGAGCGCGAAGATCCGGCCCTGGCGTACGAAGGGTTGGCCGGCCGGGGTGCGGACGGCCCCGGCGAGCTCGTCGAGAGGGTTTCCCACGGACAACCGGCATCGGCGGAGGGGACCGGCCTGTGGCGAACGACATGCGGCATCCCACCGTGGCCGGCAGACCGCAGAGGGGCGTCGGAAGCGATGCGTCGCTGCGTAGAACGCAGACGGGCGAAGCCACCGGGATCTGCGCGGTTGCACGTGGTTACCGCCCCTCCCGGTGGCGGGACACCCGGCGGCCGTGCCGTGGGGCTGAGGCGTACCCGGTCTCGCCGAACGGGGCAATCCGCCTATTCCCGTGCCCGTGCGCCCTCCGGTCCCCCCGCCAGCCGCCGGCGGGCGGCCTCATAGAGGAGCATGCCGGCGGCCACGCCGACGTTGAGGGAATCCTGCCCGGGTGCCATCGGGATGCGGACGCGGTCGGTGCACGCATCGAGCGTCCGGGGAGCCAATCCCACCCCCTCGTTGCCCACGGCGATCGCGAGCGGCGCCTGCAGCGCGAGCCGGTGGGCGGGCTCCGCCCCGTGCGGCGTGGCCCCGATGACACGGACCCCCTCGCGGCGGAGCCCGGCGAACCAGGACGGCAGGTCGTCGCAGCGGCGCAGGGGGATGCGACCGACCGCGCCGCGCGCCGCCCGGACGCACTCCCGCCGGAGCGGATCGACCCCCGCGACCACCACTGCGTCTGCGCCCATCGCATCGGCCGTCCGCAGCACCATGCCCAGGTTGTCGGGGTTCTGTAGATTCTCCGCGACCATCCACACGCCGCCGGGGTGGAGATGCAGATCGCGGGCCTCCCCGACACGGGCGTGGACCACCGCGAGCACCGCGGGCAGGGGCCGCGCGGCGGTCAGCGTGCCCATCACCCCGTCGGACACCCGGTAGTGCGCGATCCCCGCCCGCCAGACGGACTCCAGGAGGGTCAGGCCTTCGGGGCGGCGCTCCGACTGGCCGGTGTAGACCACGCACTCCACCGGCAGGCCGTCCTGGACCGCCCGCTGCACGAGGGTGAGACCATCGGCGACGAACAGACCGTGGCGCCGACGCCCGTCGGGTTTCGCCAGGGCGCGGATGAGCGCCACATCGGCCGCCTGCGCCGGACGTGGGCCGCTCGGACGGGGCGGGTCATCCCCGGCACCGCTCTCCCGCGCCGGGCCGAAGAAGAAGGCCTCGGTCTGGACCCGCCGGAAGGAGCCGGTCCCCCGCTTGATGCCGAGGAACTGCCGCACCTGGTAGAAGCGGCGGTACCCGATGCGCAGAGGGACCTGAGACCCGGCAAGCCCGGCGAGGTTGACGGTGCAGGTGGCGGTCTCGCCGCGCGCCAGCACGTCCAGCGTGGCCGCCGAGAAGACGCTCTCGGCGTATCCCGCGCTCCAGTCCCGGACGCCCTGCAGACCGTGGACCTCCCGCCGGCCGGGACCGGCCGGCCAGTGGAAGCAGAAGGCCTGCAGCGCGCCGTGTTCCTCGGCGGCAAAGACGGCATAGCCGTCCGCCTCCACCTCACTCCACACCTCGGGGCTCCAGTGCGCATCCAGCACCGCGTGGTCGTCCTCCGTGAGGCGCCGCACGGGGCGTGAGCGCACCGGGGCCAGGGTGTCCGGCGCCGCGTAGTACCCCTCCCGCGACGGAAGCGGCTGACCCTCCAGCAACTCCGAGAGCACGCCGAGCCCCCAGGGTGCGCTGTAGTAGAAGAGACCGGTGGCTCCGGCCGGGAAGGCCAGCAGCAGGTCGCGCAAAGCCCGTTCGGATCGGGCGACGAGGCCGACCCGGAGGTCCGCCGGGAAGTCGTTCTCCGGCGCGAGCACCATCACGCCCTCCAGGTCCGGCCACCCGGAGGCCAGCACGCGGAAGGGCGATTCCGCGGTCGGTTCGGCCGGCAGGCCGAGGCAGAGATAGGGCACCGCGTCCGGCTCCCGCATCCACGCCGGGGCCTCGGGCGGTGCGGTGCAGCACTCGGTCACCTTGGCGACGTCCATCAGGGCGCGGGCGGCGCGCCAATCTCGGGTCTCCACCGCCACGGTGCTCCACTCCCTCTCCCCTGCGCCACGCGCAGGCCGGTGCCGAGCGCACCCAACGCTCGAACGGGCGGTTCCCGGGACGGGTCGGGGGTTCCTCTCCGAGGTGCGGAGGTCGAGCGCCCCATGGGGTGGCGCCTGCCCGGCCGCCCGAACGCCGACACCCGCCGTGACCCGCGCGGGTGCCCTCGACGGTCCCGGCGGGTGTCGCCCCCGTCCCGCGATCCTTCGCCGGCCGGATCCGTGCCCGGTCACGCTTCCAACATCGCGGCCAGCCGGGTCACCGTGTTCCAATTGCGCGCCGTGACGGTGACCCCGAGGTGCTTCTCCACGAACGCCCCGACGGCCGGTGCGGCCAGGACCCCGTCCGGACACCACTGGTAGAGCACACGATCGCCCAGCCGGATGCGCTCCGGATCGAGCGCGGCCGGGTCTCGGGCGGCCAGCAGCTCAGGTCGGGGGTTGTCGGAGAGGAAGAACGCCAAGAACCTGGCGCCGTCGGTCGCCACCCCGGCCAACGGGTTACCGGCGATCACGGCCTGGAGTTCGTCCCGGTCGCGGATCAGGCAGCGGACGGAGATCCCGAGGCGCTCCCGCAGGGCCCCCTCGACCTCCCGGGCCGGCACCTCCGGGCGGGCGTGCGGGCAGGTGAAGACGGCGTTGCCGCTCTGCAGGTACGTGGCCACATCGGAGTATCCGATCTGGCCGAGGAGCGCGCGGAGGTCCGTCATGCCGATCCGCGCCGAGCGGCCCACGTTGATGCCGCGAAGCAGGGCCGCGTACCTGGGCATGACCGAACGCTCCTCTGCCGACAGGTCCGGCAGGTCCGGCAGGCGACGCGCGGGCGTCCGTCCGGGCGCGGTGCAAACATGGGCTGCCCCGTCCCGGGACGTCCCTCGCGCTCGGCCGGGCCGACGCACCCGGGCAGCCCGACGCCGAAGGGCGGGAGGATACCCCCCGCCGGACCGAACACCCGCCCGGCCGAGGATTGCATGCGGGGGCGCTCGTTCCTGCCATCCGCCATAGCGACTGACGGATACACGCGACCACCCGGTGGAAGCCGGAACACCGCCGGCCGCAGGACCGAGGCGGTGTGTCGCTCGCCCGCGGGCACCCGTCCCCTCCGGACCTTCCCCGTCCGCCCGGGGAACCGACGCTGGCGTGCCGCGGCACCCGGGCCTTCGGGCTGGACTCGCGTCCCGGTCCGGCGCATACAACCGGCGGGTGTTTCCCGAGCCTGCTATGTCCGGGGCGGCACGGTAGGAGAAGCCGGCCGCCGGCCGAAGGGCGTCGCCGACGGTCAGGGGGGTTCCCTCTGCCCGGCGCGTCACTCGGTGGACATCGCCGCACAGCAGTGCGTGCGGGCGGGGCGATCCCATGGACCAAGGAGGGGCGCTTCCCGGCAGCGGGGCCAGGAATCCGCCGGCGTCCCACCACCCGAACGCCGCAGATACCCGGATCCCTCGGACCCCGCCGCGAACCGGGTATCTGCTCACCGCCCTCTGGACTCGCGCGGACACCTTGGCGGGAACGGGAGTCCATGCGGCGCGAGGTGGACGGCACGGGCGCATCAGCAAGCCCGTGGGGACGCGGGCTCGCCGATCCGGTCACGGCCCGGTGCCCTCGGGAACGTGCGCCGAACCCGCCGCGTTGGTCGCGCCGCGGGGGCTGGTGGTGGAGTCGGTCCCCGGGCCGGACGTGCCTGGTCCGCCCTCCGGAACGGTCGATCCGTCCTGGGGTGCCCTCAGCGCCGGGTCGCTGTCCCCGGCCCCGCCCGCCGAGGTGGCGGCGGAGGTCGAGCGGGCGCGCCCCGCCGTCGCCGCCCTGGGGGATGCGGAACACCTGGTTCACCTCTCCGCGGACGAGGCCGGTGCGGGTCCCTGCGGCGACGCCGCCCTGGAACGGCTCCTCGCACATCCCGCTCCCGACCGCGGCTGCGGCGCCCCCGGCGCCCCACATCGAGCCGCCCGCCGCCGCGCCCGCCCCCGATGCGCGCCTGCGGCGCCGGTTCCGCCAGTTGTGCGACCGCACGCAGCGCCTTCTGGCCCGGGCCGAGCCGGACCGCCGGGACTTCTGGCGCAAGGCGCACCGCCGCGATCCCGCGCCCTGGGCCGAGACCCGTCGTCCGCAGCGGCGCCGGATGCACGCGGATCTGATCGGGCGGTGCCCCGAGCCCTCCGTCCCCGCCCGGCCCCGCACGCGCCCTGTGTACGACCGGCCGGGGTGGCAGCCATGAGGTGTTGCTGGACGTCTGGCCGGGCGTGTACGCGGCCGGCACCCTGCTCTTGCCGCGGGATCTGCGCGCCGGTAAGCGCCGCCCGGCGGTCGTCTGCCAATACGGACTGGATGGCCGCGCCCGCGACACCATCGAGGGGCCGGAGGATTCGCCCTACCGCCACTTCGCCGCATCCTTGGCCGACGGTCGTGTACGTCCCGGAGAACCCCCACGTCGGGGGCGAGGCCTTCGGTGTGCTGCAGCGCAAGGCGGGCCCGCTCGGCTGGTCGCTGGTCTCGGTGGTCACGGCCCAGCACGCCCGCACCCTGGAGTGGCTCGCCTCCCCGCCGTGGGTCAACCCCGCGCGCATTTCCTTCTACGGCCTGTCCTGCGGCGGCAAGACCGCCATGCGCGTGCCGGCGATTCTGCCCGGCTACCGCCTCTCGATCTGCTCTGCCGACTTCAAGGAGGGGCCGGTCAAGTGTGCGGCGGAGGACGCGCGCTTCAGCTACCTCTACACCACCGAATACGGCATGTACGAGTTCGACCTCCGCCAGACGTGCAACTACGCGGAGATGGCCGGGTTGATCGCGCCCCGCCCGTTCATGGTGGAACGCGGGCACCACGACGGCGTCGGGCTCGACCCCTGGGTGGCGTACGAGCACGCGAAGGTCCGGCGCCTCTACACCATACTCGGCCTGCCTGAACGAACGGATATCGCCTTCTTGGACGGCGGCCATCGCATCGACGGGCGGGCCTTCTTCGCCTTTCTGCGGCGGCAGCTGGGCGATCCCCGGGCGCCGCGGGCCGTGCCCTGAGCGCCACACGCCCTCCGATGTCGCCCGACCGCTGGCCGCCGGCGGCAGGATGCAGGGCGGGATCCCTCCCCCCACGCCCCGATGCCCGCCCATGCCCGCGGCCGGATATCGCGCTCCCGCACGCACCGTGTCCCGGGGTACGCCGCGGTTTGCCCGGTCTCATCCCCTCCCTGACACCGTTACGCCGAGGTTTCCCGCTCGGTCTCATCCCCCGATGTCCCACCGTTCCCCCCATGTCCGCGTCCCCGGCAACAGGCCCACCCCCTCCAGATCGAAGGGCCGGAAGCCGAGGCGGAGCGCCGGAGAGTCCGGGCGCAGGCTGTAGTCCCCGCGGGCGGGGTCCAGAAACAGCGGGTCCGCGAAGACCGAGTGGCGGTCGTGGCCGCGCGCGCGCCATTCGGCCAGGCTGAGCCGCTCGGAGCCGCCCCCGCGCGGGTGAACGGAGGCGGCGAACGCGCCCGCGTCGCTCCAGAACAGGTTGTGGTCGAGCGACTCGGCGATGGGGCCCTGCAGCGGGGGATGGATGACCTGATAGCAGGCCCCCCCGGTCCCTTGACCGGCGAAGTCCACGTCGGCCTCGGGCCGGTTGAACCGCGCGCCGGTGACGACGATGTTCCGCTCGAAGCGGTCGCCGTTGTGCTCGTAGCCCACGTGGATCCCGGGCGGGTTGGCCGGATTGACGAAGATGTTATTCTCCACCGTCCGGCGGACCCCCTCGCGCAGTTTCACGCTCACCCCGATGCACACGTTCTCCGCGACGCGGTAGTTGGAGGCGCCGTCGTCGAGGTCGATCCCCCAGCCCCGGTCGTCCCGGAAGCGGTTGCGGCGGATCACCGTGGTCTCCCGGGCATCGGCGAGGGCGTCGCCGGCCGGGTGGGAACTGGCGCCGTGGGACTGCGCGTGGCACCAGAAGCGTTCGCGGCCCCAGGCGTTGAGCGGTCCGTGGTCCCCAGTCTCCTGCACGGTGTCGTGGACATCGTTCCACTCGATGGTGTGCCCGCCGAACAGGCCGTCGTTGATGCAGATCCCGGCGCGCGGCACGTGGTGGATGAGGTTGTGGGCGACGGTGTTGCGGGCCGACAGCGAGAGGAAGACGCCGGCCGTCTGCTTGCCGTAGACGCCGATGTGGTGGATGCAGTTGCTTTCGACCACGCATTCGGCGGGGTGGTCGGGGCTCGGCGCATCCCAGTCCCACCAGTGCTCGGCCCCGCAGAACGGGCAGGCGCGCGTCCGGTCGGTGCGCAGGTGCGAGCGGCCCACCAGGCAGATCGCGCTGTCCCCGGCCAGGGCGAAGGTGTTGCCCGCGATGCGGAGGCGCCGCCCGTAACCGCTCACGAAGACGCCGTTGCCGCCGACGGCGTCGAAAAGGCAGTCCTGTACCGCGCAGTCCTCCGCCCCCTCCATGAGCACGGCGCCGCTCCGGTAGATCGTCCAGTCGCCCAGGGATGGCTCCTCGTAGGGCCGCAGGAAGGTGGTCGCCGTGTGGGCGATGCGGAAGCCGCCGAACCGGAGGTGGTGCACCGGGCGATCGCGGCTGCCCCGCAGGGCGATCACGCCGTCGAGGACGGCGGCCTCGACCAGGGCGCGGTTGGGGTCGACCCCCGGCGGGGGCAGGAGGTAGAGCACCCCCGCCTGCCGGTCCAGATACCACTCGCCGGGGCGGTCGAGTTCCTCGAACACGTTCTCGACGTAGAAACGGCAGCCTTCCCCGATCCCACCGCCCGCGGCGCGCTGGTAGGTGCGGCCCATCTGCCCGCCGCCCTCGCCGAGAAGCAGCGTGTGGCGTTCGCGGTCGAGCCCGCGCAGGCGCCACTGCACGTTGCCCCACCGGTGGCGGGTGAAGGCGTGGACGACCGCCTCCTCGGGCCGCGCCCACACTCGCGGGCTGAAGTCGGCGGGGGCATGGCGCAGTTCACTGTGCGGCCAGGCATCCGCGCCGGCCGCGCGGGCGAAGGCGGCGGGCTCCGGCGCGGCCGGGTCCCCGTCGGGGTGGCGGGCCCGGGTCATGCGCCGGCCGTCGACGAAGAGCTGCGTCCACTCGGGCAGGCCCTCGGGCGGTACCGGCACCGTGCAGGCGAGGATGCCGTCGCGGTATGGCCGCCACGGCCCAGGGACCCGGGTGCCCCCGCTCAGGACCGGCACCCCTTCGGACGCGGCCACGTAGGCCACCGGGGCGTCCGCGGAACCGGAGTCCTCGGGCCCGAACACGGCGGTCGCGCCAAGATAGTACGTCCCGCCCCGGAAGCGGACGGTCACCGGGCCGGCCGGGCCGCCGGCTGCACGCAGGGCGCGCAGCGCGTCGCGGGCGCGCTGGAGGGTGGCGAAGGGGAACTCCCTGGATCCGGGCTGCGCGTCGTCGCCGTCCGGCGCGACGAAGAACTCATGGGTGGCGGGCGGGGCCATGGGCGCGCCTCCCCTTCCGCAGCCGCGGGCGACACCGGGCGCCGCCCGGCGGGCCCGCGATGCGGATTCGGGATTCCTCCCGGCCGGGGCGGGGCCTGCCGCCGCCGGGGCGCTTGTCCATCGCGGCGCGACCGGATGGGCGGGGGGCCGCCCCACCCATCGCCCCTATCCGCCCCCGCATGGTCATCCCCAGGGCCTGCCCCCCCGCCAGGCCGAAGTCCCTCCCCAAGGTGGCATGGTCGGGATCGGGCCCCGGTGAGCCGACTCAGGTCCGGGCTCCTTCCCCCGGTCCATCCCTCCCCCGGACGGAAGCGGCCCCTCCCCCGATCCGGCCGGATATCGCACCTCGGTTTGTTGTTGCCTTGCTGCCCAAACTTGACTCAAAACTCTGGATCTTCCGGCAACACGTTACCTAGAGCCAGCGGAGCGCCGATATTACGGTACTACCGCTAAGTCGGCCCGCTAGGTCCGCAGAGCGCAGGCGAGCCAGGAAGCCGCAATCCTGGCGCACAGAGTGGTCCACTAGCGCGGAGCCTATAAGCGGATTGCTCGTCAGCGACGGCAGCCCGCCCGCGACTCCAAGGCCCGCAACTCGTGCCGTCAGGACCCCGAGCAACGAGACGAGTGTGGTGCGCCAGTCGCTCGTGTCGGGCGGAAAGGACACCGTGCCTGATTCCCAGACCGCCCGCGCCACCGACAGCAGGACGACGGGGCTATGAGCGAGGTGAGAGGCCGGGACCTCGCCGACCACGATGACGCGCGCCTTCGACCCGGAGCGGAGAAACGGTGCCCTGGCCAGGACGGGGGCCACGAGCTTCGGCTGCAACAGCACGCCCAGGTCGGGTTGCGCGACGCCCAGGCAGGCGGCTGCGTCCCGACTGAACGAATTGACTGTCGCGGCCTGGCCGGACGAGGGGGCACCACCGATCACCTCGGTGCGTCCCGACGACTGCGTCCGAAAGAGCCCACCGATGCACCAGGCGTGGTGCTCAAGCCGGCCCACCGGTTCACCCCGGTGGATTCGAGGCTGCACCAGGTGTCCGCCGGTACCGTCCCTAGCAGTTGCAGCGTGATGGGGTAGGCGGCCCGCGGGTCAGGCAGCCACCCGGACGCGGGACTCAGCAGCAGATGCCCCACGGCCGCCGCCCGCACGATCTGGCCCCGATTCCGAACCGTCCCAAACTGCGTCCACCTGCCGCCGTAAGCCAAGCGTATCGTCGCCGTGCCGTGGGCCGGGACGACGGCAGGGCGGGGAAGTGCGGCGGTGAGCCCCGCCGGCAGGGGCAGGCTGGGCAGGGGGGCTGCTCGATCGCCGTTGTTTTCGACCGTGGCCTCCACGGTCGCGGTGGTGTTCCGGCCGATATCCATCGTCACGTCCATGTGAGTGATCGTCCAACCCGCGACCGGGGGGCCTCCGGTCGGCGGACCGGCGAAGCCTCCGGTCGCGAGGGAATACCCGGCAACGCCGGTTGCGAAGCCCACCATCGCCGCCACCGTGAGCCAGAGCCGCAGCCGACGAAAGTCCGTGAGGAGGGCGGCGGCAGGCAGGCAGGCGAAGCCGGTCCAACAGAGCGCCTGGAACAGCATCGGCCACGACAGGGGCCACGAACCCCAGGCCGGCCCGGCAGACGGGCCCGCGGCCCCCAGCGCGAAAACGCCGGCGGGCCCGGGAACCAGGCCGGATAGACCGCGACTGGCGAGCCACAGCAGGAGGCCGCTCGTTCCCACCGCCGTCAGCACGGCCAGCCAGACGTCGCGTATGGCCCGACCCGCCAGAGCGCCGACCGCGGCCCCGATGAGCGCGGAAGGGAGCACGACCTCGAAGTAGGAACCGACTCCCGCGGACGTGAGCATCGCGCCGCGCAACGCGACAACCGCGATCACCGCGGGGAGGGGGACCAGGGTCAGGATGATCGCCGCAACAACGCCCACACAGAGCCTGGCCAGGGTCTGCCAGCGTGCCGAGGGCAGTGTGCGAATGATTTCGGACGCCCCCGTGCGTCGGTCGCGGGACATCAGCAGTGCGCACGGAGCCGCCGTCAGCAGGCCCGCGAAGGCGCCGGCGGCGGCGCCCGCATCCATATAGCTGTACAGAGCTCCACGCGTGCTGAAGACGATGGCCGCGGTCAACAGGGCCGCGGACAGATAGAAGGCGCCAGATGAGAGCATCGCAAGGAACTCGTAGCCCATGGCCCCCAGAATCGGGGTGGGCGCCCGTCTGCTTGAATACACGAAGAGATCGCCTCGCCATCCCTTATGCCCCGGCCCAGCATTCGAAGGCACCGCAAGGACTTGCCGGTTGGAGCGGCACGGCAAGCCCAGATTTCCACCGCACCTGCACGGAGTCCGCGCCGCTTCGATCGACCACCGGGGTGAACAGGCGCGGTGAGATGGTCGGCGCCACGACCTGCAGGCGCAACGTCGCCACCGACGACCGCGACCACCCGAGCGCCCGCCCTGACAGCGTCGCCGGAGACCCTGCCGCGACGGGCGGGGTGACGGTGAGCCGTCGCCCGTCCAACCACGCCCGCGCGACGTCGCCGCTACCGGCGTCCACACTCACGCTCGTGGTGAGCGCGGGAACATCGACGGGAATCGCTTCGGTCAGGATCCATCCCTGACGATTCGAGGTCACGGTGGCGGATACACCGCCGACGATGCGGGCGGCACCGGCCGCGGGCAGATCGAGCGGAACCCCGGGCACCGCCCTCAGGTGGGGGTGGAGACCGCAGACGATGAGCACCGGTGCCATCGACACCAGCGCGATGGGGAGTGGGGACGTGCCCCATCCCCCCTTCCGCGGCTGGCGGAAGGTCCGCGCGAGGGCCCCGAGCCGATCGGGGCATCGGGCGTCGACGAGGGAGATCCCGAGAAGGGCCAACGCAATCGCCGAGAGTAAGGCAAGGCGACCGGGGATGAACACGCCGAGCGGTGCCGATCCAAACGGGTCGGCACCGCCCCAGTCCGGACCGAACCACAGGGCCATGGTCCAGACGACGGGCACCGCGGACGAGCCCGCCCAAGCGCGCGCCGAAAGAGCCCCCGCGCAGAATCCGAGCGCCGCAAACAGGGCCGCCGGCACGAGGGCGCAGCCCAACGCGTCACCCCAGGGCACCGGCAGGCAGATCCGCGCCGCCGCGACCGCCGACAGTGTGGCCACGAGCCATCCCGCCAGTGAGACGACAACCCCGTCGATCCAATCGCGGACCCCGGCGCTCGCGAAGGTGTGCCTCAACTCGCCGCCCTCGGCCATGGCGGCAGCCCCGGCCAGCCCCGCCGTGATACCGGCCGGCAGGGCGGGCGCCAGCGTCAACGACTGGTAGAGGGAAGCGGCCCCGGGCGTCTGTCCGGACACCAAAACATAGGAGCACAGGCCGAGGAGGACGACCCACCATGCGCACCACACGATTCCGAGGGCCCACGGCGGGGGGATCGTCCGCATCCTGTAGGCCAGCCGCATGACCCACACATTCTCACTCACCGTTGACCCCGCCGCGGGTCAACCACAGGTACCCGTCCTCCAGGGTGGCCTCCGCGGGAGAGGCCGAGTCGTCTGGACGGACGTCCGCCAGCAGGCGACAGACCAATCTGCCCCCGCTGAAGCGGCTACCCACGACGTTCCACGCCCCCTGGCGGCCTGTCAGTTGTTCGCGGTCGGTCACGAGTTCCCAGACGTGGCCGCTGGCCAACCGCGCCAGTTGGGCGGGAGTCCCGGTGAATCTGACCCGCCCGGCGCCGATGACCACCACGTCCGTGCACAGCGCCTCGGTGTCACCCAGGATGTGCGTGGACAGCATCACGGTGCGTTCCATCGCCAACTGAGCGAGGATGCTCAACAGGCGGGCGCGTTCCTCGGGATCCAGGCCGACCGTCGGTTCGTCCAGGAGCAATACCGCCGGCTCACCCAACAGGGCTTGGGCCACGCCCAGCCTCCGCAGCATCCCGCCCGAAAGGGCGCCGACCCTGCGGTCACGGGCTTCAGATAGGTGGACCGCCTCCAGGCACGCCCGACCTGACGGCGCCGGCTCCCCCCTTCGACGAGCCCCTTGAGCAGGGCGATGTAGTCGAGGCATTCCCAGCAGCGGAGATTGGGAAAGAGACCGAACTGCTGCGGAAGGTAGCCGATATGCCCCCGGGCCTCCTGCGCCTGCTCCGGCAACGAGAAGCCCGCCACGGAGACTTCTCCGCCCGTTGGCAGGAGGATGCTGGAGAGCACGCGGAGCAGGGTGGTCTTGCCCGCTCCGTTGGGGCCGAGCAGGCCGCAGAGACCGGGGGTCAGCGTCAGCGAGACTCCGTCCAGTGCCACCAGGCCAGTCGGATACTTCACCGATAGGTCACGCACAAAGACGGTCTGCACGATCAGGCTTCCCCCCGCGGCTGCACCGCTCCGCCTGGCACCCATAGGACCGATACTGGAGCTGTGGCTACCCTGGCACCATCGACGAGAGCTTTGACCCTGTATATACCTTCCTTCGACAAAATGAAGCCAAGGGAACCCGATGTCTCCACCCCAGGCACGGCTCCCCCGGGACGCATGTTCGCAAAAAGTGTGGCCCGTTCACGGTCACTCCACTACCTGCCATCTTCGCCAGTACCACTGGTGCCACTTGATACTGCGCCATAGACGAACAGACGAACAAGAACTACAAACGACACATAATACGGTTTGCAGGGAATCTCGACAATGTTTACCATGCCGTGCACAGAGTGCTAGCGCCGGCGCTCGTCAAAGCGCACGCTCCGCCCGACGGTGATTGATCCTAACATCTTGTGATCCCTACTCGCTCGTATTGTGGTAATAGACGGTGCATACGGGCGGACCGCACAATTGCGCGATAGTTCGAGACCCATACCTCCCGGGTCGAGAACCAGGAATTGGTAGTGGGATGGTGAAGATTGCCAGTTCAGCCTGACACTCGTGTCGGGGTAGTCGCGTCAGGCCGAAGGCAGAGAGCCACTTGAGTCTATCGCCCTCGACGCCCCGGACCAACCCCTCCGAAGCAGGAACCGACGTGTGGCGCCACCGTCTTGCCGACGAGGTGCTGGCTGTTCTGCTGCAGACCCTCGAAGCGTTTGACCCTGATAAGAACGCCACCCTTGCCGCCATCGAAGGGGTCGTCCGAGAGGCCCTGCGCCACATGGGCGCGATGTTGACGTCCCGCTTGGCGCTCCAAGCGGCGATGAGGTGTGCGCGGCCGAACTGCCCGGGGTGTGCCCAACCGATGGATGTCCGCCATCGGCGCGAGCGCCACGTCCGCGGTCTGATCAACCCGCCGCTCCCCTTGCAGTGCTCATGTACACTTGATGCATGAAGGCAACCCGATACCGCCGGAGGATCGCCAAAGGGCTCGACCATGCCCCCCACGGTGCCCGACAAGAGTTGCGTGGGTTCTTTCTCCTTCTTGCTTCCAGCTTTACACTGGTTGGTCTGCTTGATCTCCAGAGCGTCTTCGGGTTTTTGGGGCACATCCTGTACGGCCTATGCGGCGTATTCGCATTTCTCCTTCCTTTGTCCGGGCTGTGGACGGCCTTGACCATCTGGATGCGCGTGCGCAGCAGGTCACCGCGCCGGCGAACCACCTGGACCGTCGCCGGCTTCGCCCTGCTCTGCGGACTTGCCAGTCTGTCGGTGGCTCAACCGTTCTCTCGCGCATGGTCCGGGCGCGGCGGCGGACTCCTCGGCGACTTGGTGGCCGCGATCCCGCTGCACATGCTCGGCCACCTGGGCGCGGCCGTGGCACTCGCGGTGCTCGGAATGCTATGCTTGTTCGCCCTGTTCGCATCCGGGGTTCCGCGCCCCCGGCGGTATGCGCCGGCAGCGGTCCCCCTGTCCCCGGCGCCCCATCTCCCGGAATCCCCTCGGCGTTGGGATCCCTCCGCCCTCGCCGATTGGTCTCCCGCCGCGGCCGCGCCGGAGCCGGCTGTTCCTGCCTGCCAGCACATGCCGACCGAGCGAGCCAGTGGTGATGAATCCGCGGAGGACGACCCGATAGCGGGTCTGGACACCGACATGCCGCGCCTTCGCCTACCGCGTGCAGCGGCCCGGCGTCCCACCGCCCCCCGGCGCCTGCCGGATCTCGACTTGGTCATGCCCCGCAAGAGACCCACACCCACCCCGGCCGCCGACCCCGGTGCCTCCCCCGTCGCCGTTCCCGTCCCTGCCCTGGACCCGTCCCCGTCGCTGGACCCCGCCCCTGTCCCGTCCCCAGCCCCCGACCCCGTCCCCTCCCTGTCCCTCGAGCCCACCCCCCTCGGTACTTATCGAGACCTTCAGGAGCCCTGCGCTATAGCAGAGGCTCCTGCATCTGCTCGCACGGACAGCGGGGACGTTTCGGCCATCCTCGAAGCGGAGGAACCCACGCGGGACGCCTCCATTCCGGAAACGCGCGGTGCGGATCCAGAGCCGGCCCTGGACGCGCCCGCGTTGGTGGAGGGTTCTGAAGCCTTCGACTTCCCCGAGACGACGGCTCGGGCGTCCGACCATTCTGTCATTGAAGCGGCGCCATCCGACACTGAGGAGCCGCAGCACGGCCGTGAACCCCGTATACCTGAAACACCGCTCGCCGAGACCCGAGCCGCGGAGCCCGCCCCCCACCCCCGAGAACTCGAGCATCGAGGTTCGTCTTTGCCCACGGTCTATCAGGCTCCGCCCATGCGGTTATTGCGCCGGCACCAGCCCCTGGATGCATCCAACAAGGAGGATACCGCTGCGCGGGGGATGCACGTGGAGGCCGCCCTGAAGAGCTTTGGCGTTTCGGCTCAACTGACCGGCGCCGTACGGGGGCCGTCCATCACCCGCTTCGAGGTGGTCCCCGGAGCGGGAGTCAAGGTCGCCCGCATCACGGCACTCTCGGAAGACCTCGCCCTGGCCCTGCAGGCCTCCGACGTCCGGATCGCACCGATCCCCGGGAAATCCGCCATCGGCATCGAGGTGCCGAACACAGAGGTCACCCCGGTCTACCTGCGCAACGTGATGGAGACGCCCGAGTTTCGCGGTTCTCCCTCACCTCTGACCTTTTGCCTCGGTCAGGACATCACGGGCGAGCCGGTCATCGCCACGCTCGAGCGTGTCCTGCACATGCTCATTGCCGGCGCCACCGGCTCCGGCAAGAGCATCGCGATCAACTCCATCCTGGTCAGCCTGCTGTACAAGAGCGGGCCTGAATCGCTCCGCCTGGTGCTGATCGACCCCAAGATGGTTGAACTCTCTCAGTACACCGGCATTCCGCACCTCTGGGCTCCTGTGGTCACGGACCCGCGCAAGGCCGCCGCCACCCTGCGGGCTGTGGTCAAGGAGATGGAGCGCCGATACGGTCTCTTCACCGCGGCCGGGGTGCGCGATATCAAGGGTTACAACGCCGTGGCGCCCCAGAACGATCAGAAGCCCCTGCCCTACGTGGTCGTGGTCATCGACGAGTTGGCCGATCTCATGCTGGTCGCCAAGGCCGAGGTGGAAAGCTCCATCCAGCGACTCACGCAGATGGCCCGTGCCGCGGGGATGTACCTGATCGTCGCCACGCAGCGCCCGTCCGTCGACGTCATCACGGGTGTGATCAAGGCCAACATTCCCACCCGCATCGCATTGGCCGTCTCCTCTCAGGTGGACTCCCGGACCATCCTGGATGTCGCCGGAGCTGAGAAGCTCATCGGGCGCGGAGACATGCTCTTCCGCCCCATCGGCGCACAGAAGCTCTCTCGCGCGCAGGGCGCCTTCATCAGCGAGGCAGAGGTGGAAGCGGTCATCGGTACGCTCAGTCAGATGGGACAGCCGGAATACCACGCGGAGATCACGGAGGCCAGGGAGGAGGAGGCAGACAGCGCCTTTCCTGACGATGCGGCCGATGACGACCTGTTTTCGGATGCCCTTCAGGTTGTGATCGAAAGCGGGCAGGCGTCGGTGAGCAACCTGCAGCGCCGCCTCCGCATTGGCTTCACCCGAGCCGGGCGGTTGATCGACATGATGGAGCAACGGGGCTACATCGGGCCGCATCAGGGCAGCAAGACTCGTGAGGTCCGTGTTTCCATGGACCAGGTCGTGCGTCCGTACAGCGAGAGGGATGCCGATTAGGAACGCCGAACGCGGGGGTGCCGAGGACGGCGGCCCCGGGGGTGATGCGGTCCGGATGCCTGCGCCGCCGATGGCAGCTCGTCCCGCCGCCGTGACGGCCACACAGCACGCGGCGGCCACCCGACGAGGGCCACCCTGGCGTGGGCGCGATGCATGCCTCGATTCCAGACCCGGCAGGCGCGGTTCACCCCGCAGGGCCGGCGCAGCGGTCCGGGATCGGCGTCGTCCCCATCCAGGGTATGTCCAGGGGACGCCGGTTCCGCCACGCCCCCCGGTGTCCCGGCTCCATGCCCCCCCCCCCCCCCCCGCCCCCCCCCCCCCCCCCCCCCCCCCCCCCCCCCACCCCCCCCCCCCCCCCCCCCC
>Ga0080006_1153697_pt1 | contig 18930 bp, 15 predicted proteins | sample RS3BMetagenome_FD_69209 | JGI IMG/M metagenome (GOLD analysis project Ga0080006, IMG submission 69209) | Ferric oxide microbial mat and aquatic microbial communities from Rainbow Spring, Yellowstone National Park, USA - RS3B (SPADES... ... | reverse complement strand
TGTGCGGCGCTGACGCGAAGATCGCTTTTCTTTCCGGTACTCAGGAGCACGACGTGGTGTGTGTTGGGTGGATGGGAGCTTCATGGACGCTCTGGCGGGCGGAATACCTGTCCGATAACCGACTTCACTTCGGATTTGTGCCTGTTGGCTTCCCTTGCCGTTCCCGGCAGCGATGCGTCGGGAAGAGTCTGCGCCAGTGCGGTGCTGTGCGAACGCGACAGCGGCTGCTGCAGCCGCCACCGCCGCTCGACTACACCAGCGTTGCTGCGCTGGTTCACTCTGTAAAGCAGCGGACTGTTCCCGGTAGACTGGAAACTGTTCTACAACCGGACGCTCGAACCCTTTGCCTTGGCCTGAGAACGCTCGAGATCCCACGGGTGTGGTTGACACTGTCGTGGCACCCGCAGCTCGCGCGTCTAACTGCGGTTCCGGAGCGCAAGGGCTCCGGCAACCAGAACGACGCACTACGGTATGGTGTGCCCAAGGCGTTCCAAGCCGAGAGCATGCCGTATTCGGTGTCGAACGTGCTGCGCTCAAGAGAGTTCCGAGACTTGATTCTCTGCGATTGTCGCGCCCCACTTGCTTTTGAGCGCCTCGTGGAGTTCGACTTGGCACGACGACCTGGAGAAGAGCCCATTTTGCGCATAATTCTGGAACTTGTTGGAACTAGAAGCAACCTCGTTGTACTTGGTGGCATGGATCGACTGGGCGGTCGCGATTCTGGCGATATCCTCGCGTGCGGTTACCAGCTGGCTGAGGGCAAGAGTGATCGGCCGTTTCGAGTCGGCGATCGTTACGTGTATCCTGCAACAGTACAGGCGAGTTCATCACGTATGCCATCGGTTTATCGGGACGAGGAGCCGTGGCGCGAGCGACTTGTGGCGACTGCGAGCGGGGATCTCATCTGGCGGGGCCTCACGCGAGCCTTCGTCGGACTCAGTAGTGCACTGGCGCAGGATATGGTTTCCAGTGCGCTCGGGTCGGATGCACTCGAGCGTTGCACTGAAGAGCTTGAGGCGTCTGAGTGGCACGCGCTGTTTTCAAACTGGCTTGCGTGGTTAAGTGCGTTGGAGCGTCACGACTTTGCTCCTCATCGAAAAGTTGGCGGCGCTCTTGCAGAAAAAGCATCGGGCCGCACCTCTTACTCTATGGTGCGTTGGCCGAATGAGGCTCCGTTTGTTCCCACTGATGCGTCTGATCTCATCGCAGACCTGTTCGATCGCTATGAGGTTTGCGTCTACGCGGAATCTATGGGGAAACGACTGCGCCGAGAACTCGCCCCAAAGCTGAAGCGGGTGCGCAATGCTCTCACACAGTATACGAATCGACTCGCTGAAGCGGAGCACGCTGACCAGTTGCGGGCACGTGGAGACTTGCTCATGGCGTGGCAGCATCTGTGGCAACCTGGCGAGACCTCCCTGAGACCTCCGTCCGAGGCCGCATCGGCGTTCGAGTCATGGAAGGGAGACGGCCTGAACGCGGTGTTGGAGATCGCCCCGGGGCGGACGCCCGTGGAAGAGGCTCAAGCGTGTTACCAGCGCAGTCGCAAACTGCGTCGGGCGGTGCAGGCGCTCGCTCCACTGGAACAGGCCGCGCGCAGAGAGCTTGAACACCTGGAACATTTAGAGTACATGATTTCCGTAGCGCTTGACTACGGGCAGGATCCAGACTTGGAGCTGCTTCAAGAAGTTTTCAATGAATTGCACCTTGCGCAGGCACCAAAATCCGGCAAGTCTGTACCGTCCAAGCGTGGCTCGCCGACCCGTCGTGACGCAAAGGCTAAGGGCGCATCGAACGCCCGTCTGCTAGACCGTTGCATCCAGTTGCAAGCTGCAACCGAAGGTTCGAGAATCCTGTGTGGCAAGAGCCAGCACCAGAATGATTACTTGACATTTCGGGTTGCAACGGAGAGTGATCTGTGGTTCCATGCGCAGGGATGTGCGGGATCGCATTGTATTCTGCGAATGCCGCCCGGATTTGTAGCCTCCACGGACGATGTGCAGCTCGCCAGCGACGTCGCTGCCTACTTTAGCAAGGCACGACTCCAAAAATCCGTGCCGGTCGTTTACACTCAGATCAAGTACGTGCGCAGAGCCGATGCCCCGGGTACTGTGAAATATGCAAATGAACGAGTCATTTTCGGTGAGCCGGATCGAGCTCGGGCGTTCGTGGAGGAACGCAGCGCCATTGAGTTGAGCTCTGCGAGCTCTTCAGCGTCCAGCGCTGTTGAGTCCGGAGACGAAACGTGACCAGCGTAGCCAGATGCTTATCGTCAGGTCAGGAAAAGTGCATGTCGATGTGTGTCTGTTGAGAACCAGTGACTGGGCGTGGTATCGTGAGCTCAGCATGACCAACTCTTTCGGCAGATGCTGCACGAGGCGCATCGATACAAAAACTGTTCGGGTCCATCAGAAGCATAAGGAAGCTGACTGGCACTCTCCTTTTAGTGAATTCGTGGGAGACTGGGTGTCAAATGATCTCTGGGTGACCGTGGGACGTATCAGCGAGAAAGCACGTGACTTTGCCACTGGTTTCTCTGCTTCCAGCGTTCAACGCGGAACCCGCGAAAGGGTTTTATTTCGGATACCGCCACATCTAGGCGTCAGCGGCTGCACGGATGTAATAGTCCCCCCGCCAGCGTCGTGCCCTATGCTTCGCACGCTTTGGCGCTGTGCTGAAATCCACGCTCTGTCGTTGCCCTTGTCGTTTGCGAAAAGCCCATCTATTGGACGAGGCCTGTTCATCCTGGCAATGATGTTTCAGGAGCCAATCTTGATGTGCGGGTGCAGGAGCGCGCCGCCACTTCATGAAACGCGCCTGGCATGTCGACTGCGATGCACCGGCAACAGCGTAGCGAGATCGGCGATAGATATGCACGCTGGGGCACCCAGCGCGACATACCACCGACTGATGCAACACCAGCGCAGAGGTTACGAGTTTAACGCAAAGCCCGGCACAGAAGACGTTCACTATGATACTCGGTACAGGGGGGGGCGCGTGCCTAAACCAACGAGTTTCCCTCAGTGGTGCGACGCGCGCGTCTGGGGTCTCTTCACCGGAAGCGCATTGCCCCGCCTAAACCTGCCGTCCATCGTTCACGCAATGGATCAACCTGCCGTTCACGCATCACTGCCGCGAGCGCGTGCATCCATGCATGCAATCTGCTGTCCATCTTTTACCCCATCGATCAATATCGCCGTGCACGCATGCGTCGTCGCTTTGCATCACCGGGCGCGCGCACGAAGCAGATGCTCCAAATGTGCATCATCTTCGATCGATGCGTGTGCATTGTGCGGACACGTTGCGTAGATCGCGATCGGCAGCGCGCGGCTGCGGCTGCGGCGGCCGTGCGGAGATACGGCGGTATCCAGGCTGGCGCAGCGTGTCTGCGTGTGCGAAACGCGCACCATCCCGAGGCGAACTGTCAGACAAACGCGGTGACGTCGACTCAAGGAACCGGGCTGTGAGTATAGCGCTCTTTTGTGCTCTGGTATAGTAGGCGCAGACTCGGCTTAGCGAATGCGTGAGCGCCTCCCCAGTCCAGGCCGTCCGGGAACGCCTGCGCTGCAGTCTACGCGTGGGCACGATTCGCTGCAGCGGCTGCGCGTTCGGCCGGCGAGTTTTTCACAAACTAGCAGTGCAGCCGACGTACCAACTAGTCCTTTAGTGCTACCACCACTCGTTGGTGGCATGCAGCAAGGTGTTTCGGATTTCGGAAGAGCCTCAACTGGTCGGGGCCCTCTGTCTAGTGACGCGCCGCCTCCAAGCAATCGGACCGTCGGAATAGGCGGATCCGAAGGGGTACAGAAAGGCGATGACGAGGGCCAGGACGGATTTTTCATAGGTAACAACCTGTTTCTCGCAAAAGGCCTCACAACAGCCGCCGCTTTGGCGGACGAACAACTGACGGGCGCGGCGCCTAGCCGGCTGGGCCCCAGCGGAAACGGCGAAAATAACCCACTGACGCTGAGACGAACGCTTTCCTGTATAGAGATAGACCCGTTTGGAAAAGCACAAGTACGCGTTTACACTCGAGAGGAACTCATTCGAGAGCTGCGTTCAGAGTCCGTTACCGGGAACACTGCGGTCGACGTGGTCGAGCTTGCCTTCATCCGAGGCGATGCCCGCGAAGAGTCGCAAATGTCTGGCGCACTGGATCTGGCGCCGGTGACTGGTGGAAATCGACGCACCAAGTCATCAAAATCGAAGAAGAGGACCAAGTACGGCCCGATCCAGTCTCGCGATCTACGGTTGTTGGACCCGGCGTTCAGTGTGGAGCCGGCCTTGCATGTACGCGATCACGTCATTCTCGCGGTTTTCGATAATCATATCCGAGCTGCAATCCAGTCGCATCGCCTGTTTATTTTTGATCACGAGTCCAAAAGAGCGCGACGGGCTACTGAGTTCGTTGTGCAACGACTCTCCCGAGTGTCAGCCGAGGAGGCGGTGCCCTTTGAGTTCGTTGCGCTGGAGGCGCTTCTCATGGCCACTTGTGCGGACATAGAATGGATGATGAGAAACGTGGAGCCATTAATTGAGCGTGAACTAGGAGTTCTTTCAAGAGATCTGCGACGGAGTAATATCGAACGGCTCCGGGTCGATGAGCGCAGGCTCTCTCTTCTGCTTTCCCGAGCGCGGAATTTCGAGCACCTGCTCGAGGACATCCTCGACGAGGACGAGGACATGAGCCACATGTACTTGACCGAAATGCGTTACCATCCGGAAAAGTATCGTCTTCCTACCGATCACGAAGATGTGGAGCTGTTGCTCGAGAACGCGCTGCAGACGGTGCAGAGTCAGGTTCGTCGATTGGAGCTGCTCGATGCCGGCATCAATAACCTTGAGGAGATTCTGGAAATCAAACTGGATATATCTCAGAATCGCATCTGGTCGTTTAATATTTTCGTGCACCTTTGCGTGGCGACATTCTTCTTAGCTGCAATACCTGCTGATTTTTTCGGAATGAACTTGCAAATACCGCCTGACAAGGATCCGAATGTATTCTGGCCGTGGTTGCTGGTTTTTGGATTGAATATGGGCTTGGCGGTGGCCTTCTTTTCGCTTGCCATGCTGTTTCTTAAGCGACGACGATTGCTCTTTGGTCTCTTTAAGCGCCATCCGAGTGACTAGGGTACTGGCACGAGACATGCGCCAGCACCAGACCTCTGCGGGACAACGCGTGGTACCGCAAGACGCGCGACCGTTGCCGTGCTCGGGCGCTCTCGTCGACGTTAATCGGCGGATTCGTGGTGATGCTTCCCGAAGGACGCAGTTGATCTCGCTGAAACTTCATACGGTAAGGATACCAACCCGCCGCGCCCACCAAAACATACACAGAATCGTGAGCGGCACCGTGAATGCCGTGATTGCCACAAAGCCGATGAACCACGAAGCATTGGTGCCGTAGATCGGCAGTTGCAGATTCATGCTAAAGAATCGATTCACAACACCGGCGCCAGCGAAGACACAGGTCAGGACGGTCATTAACACACTGATGCGCAAAAGGCGATTTCGCATCGAGTCCAGTTGCAGATCCACTAAACCCTCGGTATCATCGATGGTGGCACCGAGGAGCCGTGCTCGGCCCGCCAGATAGTCCAGCACCCGCAGGTACGACTCGAGCAGCTCCTCCACCTGTGTGTGGGCTTTTGTCGGGCGCTCAGTGTCGGGGTGCTTCCGCATTTCGGTTAAATACATTCGAGCCATATCTTCGTCCTCGCTGAGCAGGTCTTGGAGCGCGTCTCGCACTCCGTCTACTCGAGATGAAAAGTTGCTCAACATTTGCTTCAAATAGAGCATTTCTTCCAGCTTCCTGCCGCTGATCTTGTGTGTCAACTCATTCAGGAGGCGCGTGAGACTCGGCTCGATACACGCGAGATCTCGTTCGAGTGCGACGCACACCTCGATCAGAACGGATTCCAGGGCGTGAAGTTCAAAGGGAATCTCCTGTTCCTCATCACTCTGGGCAGCGATGAGCCGCTCTTCGATGGATCGGGCACTCTGACGCACACTCTGATCATTGGGATTGAAGAGTAACATATGATCAGCGAAAATAACGGCGCGCAGATGCGCAAGACTCACAATGATCACATGTCGCCGCACGAGAATAACGGGCCGCGGTTTTGTGGTCGGATGGATTTGTCTCAGGTCGCGGCTTTGAAGGATACCACGCAGCTCAGCCTGGAGCTTTCTGCGTTCCTTCTTGCGCTGTCGCCATACCGCGTGATGAAGCGTCTCTTCGGACTGGGAGTCTGCTGGAATGCAGTTGGCGCTGCTCGGTGCACGGATCTGATCGTTCGCCCGCGCTGCCGCCAGAATCTCTGTTGTGGTGATTTTCTCAACCGTGGCATGTCCGTTAAACCCAAACCGGAAACAAAGCAATGTGTTCAGGGCTCGTTTTGGTTTCTTTTGCTCGGCAGGAGTGTGTTGTCCAAATCCGGCGTATGGTGTTGTCGCGATGGGTTCCGGCGCCTGGCCCCGAGCACGCCCGCTAGGGCGCAACGTCGGTGGCTGCGGAAACTCCTCATCGTGGCTGTCGCGGTGCTCAGGAGACACGTTTTCCGCACTCGAGGGCAGCGCGCCTTGTCTACGCTCACTTACAGGCGAATCCTCCGCACGGCCAGAATCTCTGTACAAGTCCCGCTCGTTCGTTGTAAGCGCTCCATGCAGGTTCGTCTCGTGTTCGGGTCCGGAACTACTGCTAGGTTCAGCGTTGTCTGGGCGTTCGCGTGTGTGCAAGCTATCCGGGGTCGCGCGTTGCGTCGCACGCTGCAACAAAAGTTGGTTGCGAATCGACTGCTGAAAGAGTTCCAGAGTCTGGTTTCGAGATCGGAGGCCCTCGAGCGCACCGCTCGAAAGAGAACGTCGGAAATTCGTTTCCTTCGACGAGTACAGTCCCGACTCTGGAGCAGGCTCGAAAGGTTCCGCGGCAACTGGTGGCGGGCCAGTCTCGAGCAGGGGCGAAGAACCCGCCACCGCCACCGTCACCGCGGACTCCCGAGCGTTCGCCTCGCTCTCGGAGCAAGGTGGCGCCGGGTGCAAAATCGTCTCATCGTCCAGGCCTTCAGAAGCGTTTAGCGGTAGAATGGGAACTCCACCGTCGCTTTCAGAGTCTGACGCTTCCATGTTGCCGAGGCGCGAGCAGCGTGTGCCCGAATGCCAACCTCGATGCGCCAGCAGCCTTGCATAGCCGCATTTGGAGCAGGGGCAATGGAGCGGGCGCGAGGGCCGGGCATGTAGACGAAGCTGCATATTTTGGGACTCTGTGGACAGGGTAGCATACAGCTGATCTTTCTACTGCGGCACGACAGCGTTGCTGGACTCGTGAGCACTGGGCCTTAGGCAAACAGCGCTATGCGCATGCACGTGGATGCACAGCACCGCAAACCCATGAAAAGACTCCATGTGAACTGAGGTGTTGGCAAGAGCAAGACTAAAAGTAAGAGCGTCTGCGAAAGTCCGCTGGGTGGAAGCTTCTGCCCACCGAGCGATCGAGAAAACTGCAAGAGGGATGCGGGCCTCCGTCGCGCTCTACCTGCACGCACCGACAACCGGGGCGGTGCTTCGCTAGACGAGCGGGTGGAGCAGCGGCGCGCTCGATGTCGCAACACACACAGACCAAAGCATGCTGTATCCGTTAAGCGCTAGGAATTTCGTATTCACGTTCAGATGCCAACATGTCGCGGGGTGGTAGAGTCGAATGCGCTGCTGGCCGGACGGCACAGCATCGCCGCATGATCGCGGAAACGGCGACGGCCAGCAGCTTCAATCTGTAACCTGTCTCCGTTTTGATGAATTCGCGCCAACTTGCAACGAGTTTCTGTTCTCTTTAAGCCTATGATAGAACAAAACGGAACAGGTTGTCCAATTCGCAGGTACACGCAAAAATTCTGGGTCTCCTCCCGCTGCGATCAACGCTGGCATTTTAGGGTATTATTCGGGGTCCGCTTCCTTTTCCTCTCTAGTCTCCGGTTCAAAATACGCTGGACTCTTCTGTCACTCCTGCGCCGTGCTCACCATTCGAAGGACGCTGATGGCAGCGTGAGAGCACCGATGTCGCTGGATATGGCTGTTGTCGACGCTTTCCATGAAGAGACGGAAGCAGCGGTCGACCTATCGCTTGCAATTCTCGGCTTTATATACAGCCTGTCGATGTGCGCTTCGCAGCGGTGATACAAGAATGTGGGGAGGTGATTCTACATGTCCACTACATGTCGTCCTCCGGGGGCCACTATGCGACATACGAATGCTTGCTTGATCGCTCGGTACATGGCCTTGACGGGTACAGAAGGCGCCGCTCGATGCCCCACGCCATAACCGTGCCCGATGCGGTTCGCGACGATCACGGGCTTCATCTGGAGGATGTCTTCGAACATTACTCCGGTCGCTGTACGTAGAAGCGCACACTGTTCAACTAGATTCAAGATCTGAGGAACGCGGTGTTGTTCATGTTGCAGCGAGTACCGGAAGGAGAATGCGTGTTGGAGAATACGTCGAGAGATTGACATGCCTCTAGGTTCCAGTCGCGTCAATCGGCGACCTACGATTCAACGTTAGAGAGACAGCTGCGATAACACAAGTCCGAGTCCGCGACCATTTTCGATGCAAAAAGAAACAACGGGAGTCTCTCGAAGCATAACTCGTGCGGCCTAACATGCTACGTCCGTCGAATGCCGCTCCGTAGCTTGCCAAAAAAAGACAAGGATTCGGCTCTCGATTCTCTGACGTGAGACGCTCGATGAACTTCCGCAAGGCACTTGTAAAGAATGCGTCAAGGGGCGCTGTCTGCTTTTTTTCTTCGTCAGTCGTGCAATACGAATTGCAGCGCCCACGAGTTGCATTGAAAGACGTAGATAGAAAACTGAACTAATGCGAGATTTGAGCGTGCTACACGTAAGTAAAGAACAAGTCTGGAGGCTTTTTAGTACGCTTTGGGTAATCATATCGGTTCGTTTACGCACCCTTTCTCAAGCGCGTCATGAATCAGCTTGATTCCGGTGACCTAACGGATTCCGGTGCGAACGAGTCGCAGGAGCCACTTCGCAAAGACAACCGAGAATCCTAAAAGTACCCACGAACCAGTACACTCGTAATAGTGCATGTCGTACGTCGAGGCTGTACATCTAAGAAATATAGGTCGGAAAAATTCGAAAGATGGGAAGGAATCGAGCTGCTCCGTGTTTCATTCTAATCTGGCATGGCTGCAGCGGGGAATCGCTCACGGTTGCGTGCCTTGGATACGGCGCTCATCGTCAGCTGACATCGACACGTGCCCTATGACGACAGCGGCCTTGGCGCGGGCACGAGCTCGGGACCCTCTCGACTATTCCTTGAAGGCATTCTCGCACAAGCAGGCAAGGTCCCCTGGCGTAGTGTCATCAGAGCATTCACTACGTATGCCGTGCGGTATGACGCAGGCGCTGCGACGTGCGTGCTCTGCCTGCGTTCCCCGAAATGCAGGCCGGGAAGCGCGCTCGCGGATCGCCAGTAGCAGCACAGCAGCGTCTCACCGTTGTTGTGCTGTCCAAATATATCTTATTTATTACATGATTGATCTCTAGCGTTCAGGCCGCATCGTTGCCGCCGTCGACCTCTTCGCCATAAAGGCGACCGCAACGCGCGAAACTCGGCCAGCACCAGCCAGGAGCTGCAGTCCCAGTAGCCGAATGCTGTCTCTTGATCGCTACTATCCAAACAAAAACAGTGGTCGTTTTTTCTGATGCGCCAGCGCGGATCGTTCGTTCGTGGTGGAGCGTTCTCAGCGCGAGCGACAGGGCGCGGCCACGGCGGTGCAGGGCGCACTAGCCGTGCCGCAGATCCCGCGGACGCGGACCTCCTGTGCTTCGGAAGTTTCGTTCATGCCTGCGAAGGCGAACTTGTATACAAAGCGATCGTACCGGATAAAGTTCCATATTTCAATGCGCCGATTTTTCTCGAGAACAAGGCGCAGATCGGACGCGTGGAGGAAGTTTTCGGTCAACTTAGTCAAGTTATGTTTAGCGTCAAACCTGTGCCGGGTGTAATTCCTGAGAGCGTTCGGCCTGACGACCGAGTCTACATATCTAGCAATAAACTCCTACCCGCTGCTGTGTTTACCAAGAAGGGACAGCAGGGCAACGCCTCAGGTGGCGCAAAGGCGAAACAGCGCAGGCCACTGAGGACACCCGCGACCCGCGGCGGGCGTGGCGGCTCTCGGCCATATCGCGGACGCGGCGGTGCCATGAGCACTCGGGGTGCGGGCTTTCGTCGACCGTCGTCCAGCTTTAGTGGTGGTGGTGGTGGTATCTCAAAGCGCCCGTACCGCCGGTGATATGGTGAAGCGGGCTCGCGATGCGTCTGTCAAGAACGGCGCTCAGCGTCTGTGCGTATTCCACGTATGTGCCTGTGCCTGCCGTGCAATCCCTCGACGCCTAGGATTTTGCGTGACAGGAAGCGCGCGGTCTCGGACAGGAAGCATCGACGCAGACGAGGAATATCTCCTTCTCTTACGCAGGACAGCTTCCCGAAGCATCCAGGACTCTCGTGGGGTCTGAGTTCCAGCACCCGCGATTCGACTTTGCGAACAGACCTCGACGTGTGTCTCGACACGAGCGGTGCGGTTGCACTGCTGATGCTGGTTGCTGAAACACGCGCTGTCCCAGTTGCTCGAGAATGCTCTCATTTACGCCTATCCATTTGATCGGTGATATACTCGAAATGCCGGTGTTGCGCATTGTTCGGTGCGTTTTGCAGAATACCTTTCGAAACGTTCATGGAATTCGGGTTCACCTGATCAACCACGGGCGATTCCTTCGACGAACTCGACAAGCGTACGAGTAGGAACACCTGTCGCCATGCTCTGCTTCTCATTCCACACGGTTCCCGCGATATCCAAATGTGCCCAGGGGACTTCCTTTTTCACAAATTCCTGAAGGAAGAGGGCGGCGATAATTGCCCCGCCCCATCGACCTCCTGTGATATTCTTGAGATCGCTAATTTTGCCCTTCAGTCCCTCGCGGTACTCAGGTGCAAGTGGCATACGCCAGACGCGCTCGCCGACAAGTTTGGCGGCAGAATCCAGCCGTGCGGCGATATCATCATGAGCGGTCCACATGCCCGAGTACTCCGTGCCGAGCGCGACAATGCAGGCCCCGGTCAGCGTCGCAATGTCGACCAGGGCATCCAAGTTAGGAATATTCTGCTGGGCGTAGAGAAGTGCGTCCGCCAGCGTTAGGCGACCCTCGGCATCCGTATTCAACACTTCTATGGTTTTCCCATTGCTCGCCGTTAGAATGTCCCCGGGATGGTACGCTTTCCCCGAGATCATGTTTTCACAGCATGCCGTAATGACGGAAAGCTCTAAATTGGGCGGCTCCAATGCCATGATGGCCTTCATCGTGCCGAAGCAAGCCGCCGCGCCGCCGCAGTCGAACTTCATCAGTTCAATCATCGAGCCGGCGGTCTTGAGGTTGTAACCGCCAGTGTCATGCGTTATGCCCTTACCAACGAGACACACGCGCTTTTGAGTCTTTCCCGGTGTCACGACGGGTGAGGTATATTTCATATGGATAAACTTGGGAGGGAGCTCAGAGCCCTGGGCAACTCCTAGAAAAGCGCCCATGCCGAGGCGCTCGCAATCCTCCTTCTCGAGGATGGTGCAGGTTATCGATCCTCGGGAGCTTTCGGCGAGGCTCCTCGCGGTTTCCGCGAAGAACTCCGGCGTCGCTACGTTTGGTGGCGCGTTCACGATCTCGCGCGTGAGGATAACGCCGCTGGCCATCGCTTCGCCGCGCTTCACTGCGGTCTCGTCCGCACCGAGGAGATCGATGAAGGCACCGCTGGGTTTCGTTGCTGCGCCCTTTGTCGCGCCGTCCTCTTCCTCCGATGAACGGAATCGATCATCGGTAAAAGCTGCGAGCAGAACGGCTTCCGCGAGGCGCTGCGTGAGTACTTCCGGCGCTAGCGATGCCTTTCCTTGCGGCGAAGCGATGACGACGCCCAAACGATCCGGTTGGGAGCTGTCGGATTTCAACTGCGTGCTCACAAAGGCACCAAACTTGTTCAAAATATCAGTGTTGAAGTCGTCCTCCTTTCCAAGACAGTAAACGGCCACGCGCCGCACTCGCACGCTGCTGGTATTGCTATCTCCCAGCACCAGGAGGTGTGTTGTGACAGAGCTTCCGGACTTTAACCTCGGCTCCGCGTCTTCAACGAGCTTTTTCACGATTCGAGCAAGATCTGGGCCCAGTAAACGATTCGCCCGTTCAGAAAGCTCGTATATCGTGGCACCAGTTCCGCCGCTGGCACTGGATGCACTGCCAGCCGCAGCGCCACGGGTCAAGTCAGCCGAGAAGAGGCCAATGACCAAGGTTTCCCCTTCGAAGGCCTGCGAGCCCTCCGACGGCAGCGGTCTCGCTCTCAACGTCGGTAGTTGCCGTCGCTCGGACGCCGGCCTCGGTCTCGTGGGTACAGTCATAGCCAGTGATCGGATAGGCGCAACTGGAAGGACGCTTCGCCGAGCAGCGGGACGCAAACGAGCTCTCTCCCAGCACGGCCCAGCCACAAACAAACAATTGCAGAGTGCGTCCCCTTTGGTGCTAGGGCGAAAACCAGCGATGAATTCCTGTCCGGGAGAACGTTGCAACAGGAACGATAAACCTATTGAAACGAGTCGCTGCTTCATGGGAGCGATAGCTTCAGCAGCGGGCGCAGCTGCCTCCAGCGACGACGCCCTGGCGCGCATCGACGCGCTCTGTTGGCCGCGGCGTTGCAGCGCTGCTGCCGATCCGGCCGTCGGTTCGTGAAGGCGTTCCCGGGGGGCGGTGCGCGCGGCGCGGCTGTGCAGCATCAGCGCGATGCATTTCCCTAGGAGCGGGGCTAGTCAAGCGAGCCTGTGTGAACGGTGTATGCGGCTGTATACTTGTCGTGTGGTTGCTCTTTGATAGGGTCGAACCGGTGTCGTGACAGTTGCTGGTACGGCTTTTCGTGCATTCGTTTTCGTGCAAAAGCACGGTCTGATTTGGCTCAATTCTCCTGCGTGCTGTGTGATCATAGGCAGTGAGCGTGCTGGAACGAGGCAGGGCAACGGAGGTGTAGCGCACGCGAGGCTGGGCGGTGTGCTCGGTGCAGCCGGCTCGATACCCTGGGGTGGCGAAACTATTAAGCTGTTGGAGCACGGTTCTCTGTTCTGGACTATCCGAACGCACGCGGGAGCTGTCGGGCTCGAGCGGGAAACATTTTGAGCTTGGGAACTGCGAAGATGGCCATACGGCTTTCCTGAACCTGTTGCAGTAGAAGTTTGTACTGAACGCAGTTGAAGCTTGAAACAGACATCGTTTCTAGCAGAATGCGGTTTGCCTGCTGGGAGCGACTCCTCGCAAGCGCGAGACAGTCTGTGAACGTGCTTACGTCCGCTCGAGGTACGCGGTTTTGTCACAGACGTGCCTTCTCTGGACGCATGCCTGTCGGTTGGGACACAACGGCACGCAAGGCACTTGCGATGCACGACATGTTTATGAGGTTTCGTTTTCAGTATCGGAGTGGCGCTATGTACAGTTCCTTCTCGACATCACAAGGAGAAACCCTAGTCAGTGCAGAGCGAGTTTCAGACGCAGCAGTCTGGCGACGACGTCTGGAGCAGCGTCGGCGCCGACAGTTTTACAGCGCGTTGGGCGGCGTTGTTGGCGCAGCGTTGATGACGTTCGCGGTGATAAAAACAATGGAAGACAGCATGATCTTCTTTTACACGCCGACGCAAGTATTGGAAGAATTGCCGCCAACAACTGCAAACAGACGGATGCGTCTGGGCGGGCTGGTTGTCAGCGGTAGCCTGCAGCGCCATGGCAACGGAGATGTTGAATTTGAGATCACGGACTTGGAGAACGAAGTTCTTGTCACGTTTAATGGGTTTCTACCAGACTTGTTCCGCGAAGGTCAGAGCGCTGTGGTTGAAGGATATATTTTGGAGCGGGAGAACGATGGACGACCGCTGCGATTCAAGGCCACTAGCGTCCTTGCAAAACACGATGAGAAGTACATGCCGGCTCAGGTTCGCAGTATGCTGGAAAAGAACCGGCCGACTCGCAGTGACACGCCCTAGTGTCGACATCTCGCACTCCATGAAAGCTTAAATGCACAAGAGCACGGGAGAAGGAAGCAGCGTGAACCCCGAATGGTGAGCATTGCGTGCCGCTACTGGCGTTCTGCTGCTATGGAGCCAAATCCGCAGCCACGGAACCTATTCCGGCTGCATCCTCTGAAACATATGTCGCTCACACAGCACTAGTTCTCAAGGAGAGGCCTGCGTCCTCAAACAGCGACAGCGCGTATTTTCTTAGAAAACATCCGGACGTTCGACTGATCAGCACCGCGGGATCGCTGGCGAACTGCTGGTATTCTGCGCCCGGCTTGATCGTTATCAACTGCATCCGCAAATCTCTTTATTCGATGTGACGCCATGCGTAGAGCAGTTTCAAATAGGAAACTTCGCGGATACCTAGAGTAAGCCGAAACTTGTTGGGCGTATTCGCGCAGAAAATAGCGGTATCCAATGCTTTCAGGGCTGTAATCTTTCAAGTGTTTCTCAGCGTGGCTTCAGAACGACAGGAATATGCAGGGCAAACGAATGATTAGGGTTGCGGAGCACAAGGAAAGGCCTCTGTGCTGTTTCCGCTGTGCGTGGATGCCTCGCGCACGGGCCATGCTTTCCGCGCCGACGCGAACACTATCGTTCGTCGCGGGTCACCGCTGTCGCACTTGTTGGAGAAAACGGCGTATTTTCCTCGTCACGCACTGGAACCGAACGAACCACGTTTGGAATCGCTGGCGCGACGCTCCCAGACGCAACAAACTTGATGGGAAACCTTCGAAAGGCTCCGCAAATTTTGCAGTGAAGCACTAGTCGTTGGCGGCGAACGCGCACAAACGTGTTTCTTCCAGGTTGGAAGATGCTGCCACAGCGCTTACAGGTGTGCCGCTTGACATTCTCACAGTCCAGTTGAAGGTTCACCCTCGTAGCGATCTTCCGCATGAGCAGCACATACGAGCGCGAGACCGCCGGTAGGCTCTGTTGCAACGCCCTGGCAGCGCGCCACAAGTGTGCGACTCGGGCTTCTGCATCCCGTGAACGAGTGTTTTTGTAGTTGTTCTGCTTGTTCTGCTTGTTCTGCTTGTTCTGCTTGTTCTTCTGGGATGAAGAAGAGCATTGCTTCGCCATGCAGTGTCCCTACTGAGCGGACTAGAAGCGGCGGTTTTCAAAGAGTCGTTGGTGGTCACAGCGAAACGCTGTTCGAAAGTCTCACGTCGCCGACCGTGCACGGTAGTAGCGGCAAACGCGCGTTCGACATAGCGTTTCCAGCTGACGTGTAGACGCCTCCCCGTCTTTCTCGACCGGCCACCGACTACTGGTTTCAACTTTTTCTCATATAGTTCCACTTTGAGAGGTTGCCCCACAAGTCCGCTCTTGTCGTCTCTGGAGGTCTTCTCTCCAGCACCGCACATCTCCTTCTATAGATTGCTGCATTAAAGTCTCGGTTCACAAACTCCATACATTTTTTACCGTTGGTAGTTGTGCTTACTAGTGCAAGTAGCCCTCGCACTTTCGCCCTCCTTTCCATTTGCTCTTCGGTCAGCGGTCCGTACTTTTTTATATCCTCAGGGCTCCGCTGACACTTTTCCATCTCGACCCTTTGAAGTGTACATCCCAGTTCATGGTGTGTATAGGATGTTCGGAACTCATCTACAGTTACTGTGACGAAACGCCATGCACACTCTTTGTACGTTCTTGTCGTTGGAGCTGGTGTAGTTCCTTTTTGGGTCATCAAGCGCCCTGCTCCGTACGCTATTACAAGCCTCTGACTTTCATCCTCCTTCAAGGCGCTCAACTCATTGAACAAATTCGCGAACGCCCGCTGCTTCCCACAATACAAGTTCATACGCAGACGAGCCCACCGGGACTTTGTATACTTTTTCCACAGGGCATCCCAATGCGCCATGCGAACTTCCATGAATTTCCAAAAAGCTTCAAAGTCCGCTCCTCGGCTCGTCACCTCGCTCAAAGCTCCCAGGTGCTCCTTCATTCCTACATTCCATGTCTCAGTTTTCTTCCTTGCATTCATGATTTCCGATTCTCGATCGTATCTCGCTCTCGAGAAGCTCAAAATTCGCATGTCTTTCTGACGTAAGTTACCATCAGTATCATCTTCCACACGCCTGGGCAAAGCGATGGTTATGATATTTGTGTTTCCAGGGTCCGCGTCAACGACAAGGTCGTTATGCTCCACCTCCTGCGTCGCAAGTTCCGCTTCCTTCTTATCTTCATGCTTCGCCGCGGCAGCCATACAGTCGTTATCCTCCACTTTCTGTGTGGCAGGATCCGCCGTCTTCATATCTTCATGGTTCGCCGAGGGCAGGACTGGACGATCTCTCTTCAACCGCCGATAGTGTATACACAAGGCTACTCCATCGGTTTCGATCAACCCAGTAAATACCTTTTGTTTGCTGACTTTGAGACGTTTGAAATCGAAGAGACTCTTCCAAGACGTCTCCCGGTTTTCACCGGAGAATTCCTCCCTGCTAACATTGAACTCCGCACTGATCCCCTTCATGATGCCGTAAAGGATTCTGGAGTCGACAGTCACAAAATGTGACTTGATGTTGCACATTGGAACCAGGTTGAAGCGCCTCCCCATTAGGAAAGCCTTCCGTCTCTCCCACTCTTCATTGTTTTCTTCACTCAGCTTCATCTCCGCTTTGCGTTCGAGTTCACGGTCCAAAAACACGAAGTACCTCAAGATGAGGAGGCAGTATCTTTCCTTATCTTTTTTCAACTCTGATACCTTTTCTGTTGGATTCGCCAGCCCCAAGATTGCACGGTGCTCTTGTATAACCGCACGGATCACAGATGCTTCATTCGTGCTCCTGCGTGACGTCTTCTTGTCGACAAATTCGACCTCATCTTCACGCTTGCGATCTTTCATGATGCCATTGATAATCGCCCATTTTCCATTGCGGGATAGGCCCGGGTAGAGTGCAACCACGGCGCGTATTAAGAAACGTTCGAGGTTCGTTGTCAAATGGTTCTTCAGGTTCGTGATGCACTTCATCGCCCCATAGTCGTAAATATCGCGGTCACCCCTGCATCGAGTACCGTTGAAGCTGTAGAAGGGATGTTTTTCGTGGAGGGCACGCACCAGCTAATGTTCCGTCCGCGCTCTCTCTGTGCCAAGCATCAGGTGACGAATAAACGTCTTGTCGAGAAACTCGTCCGCAACCTCGACTATTTCCATGTGCGTCACGTCTTCGTACATCTCCCTCGCGCAATGCATCAGTTCTGACGACGCCTTGACAATACTCTTGGAGTACGAATCGAGACGTTTTTCGATAGCGTCTCGCAACTCTTCCCTGTAGGGATCCTTGATATGTCCAAGAAGGAAGGATTTCACCGCCTTCTCGTTGTACAGCCGTCTTTCTTGCTGCCTTCGACGTAGGACCTCCCCCCTTTGGGTTCTCCTTCTCTTTCTTTTCTTCTGGACTCGGCACTGTTTTTTGTTTTTTTTCTGGCAGCCGGCGACCCTGGGCCTCCAGGATCGTGCACTTTCTTTTTCATAACTTTCCTTTTTAGTATTTTTGAGAAAGAACGCTCTTTGAACCCTTCTGTTATATGCTGCGAAAAAACACTTGACTAGACTTGTTTGAGAGCTGACACAAAAATGAACTGAAAACGATACGTTGCCAAGACCTCAACGGGAATCCGACTTTTACAGCTGAACAACACGCTACTGATCCCAATCGAGTTTCCCTTCAACGGCGACATACGCGTCGCGTCTCACGCCTGCCAGATCCCCCAGGTGCACTCACCGAGCGTGATGCAAACTAGTCGCAAACTATTTATCAAAGAACCACTATCTTAAAAGCCCCACACACCACCCTCGCCTAAGAGGTCTAGATTTTCCAGAGAAGCTCTGAAAATGGGTTAACGCGGGGTGTTTAAGCGACGGGGAAGGAAGCCCACGCCAGGGACCTTGACCGCAACGAACGGAGGGGCGGAGGCAGTAGCACCAGAAAATATTGACGAGAGTTCTGAGCAGTCATTCGCCCCTCCCGAATCAACGCTGCAGGTTTCGGCGCAAATACTGGATCTATCCTCGAACTCGGGCTCAGTTGTACCTCCTACCTTGCGTACCTACCTCAACTTTGGAAACAATCTCGGCGGATACTTTTGAAGACGGCTGCCAGTATGTTCACTGTCGAAGGTGGAGTAAGCGACTTGCCCGCCTATGTATTTGGGGAGCGGATACGAAGCCGCTGAAAGGTTGGTTCGTAGAGTATCCCCTGTGGTTGAGGAGAGGTACACGCGTCCGGCAAGATAAAGGTCGCATTCGAATCGACCTTTACTAATGTACTTCTGATTCCGCGCTAGCGCTGCGGCAGACACTCAATGAACGACTGGAATGCAGAGGGCAATGGTGGCATGTACGTTCACACACCTCGTGAAGCGTGTATCTAAATCGACAACGTATCTCTGGAGTACCGTAGCGCTATTCCTATTCCCGTATGCGCTATGACTCGATAGGTTTCGTATCATGGAATATTTGTGGGACGGCCTCGATACTAGACGACGAGATTTCGAATTACCAGTACTGTAACGAAGAACTGATACAAGTGGAGGACTCTGCATTAGGTAAAGAGACCCAACCAGATACGGAGAAGGAGGCACAGAAACCTCATGATCCACCTAGATGCAAAATATCCAGAGAAAGCAGCTCAGGAAAGAGCCCGAAGAAGACGAGGAAGACCGACCAGAAAAAAAAAACAGAAGAATGGAAAGAAGACCCCCCAAACGAGCCCATCACAAGTGATCCCCCGAAAGGGCACCCCAGCGGGAACCCAAGAAAGCCGTCGCCAAACCCAGTCACCTGCTCACAGCGCTGAAGATCCGAAAAGCCGTGCATA
>Ga0080006_1161429_pt1 | contig 18945 bp, 14 predicted proteins | sample RS3BMetagenome_FD_69209 | JGI IMG/M metagenome (GOLD analysis project Ga0080006, IMG submission 69209) | Ferric oxide microbial mat and aquatic microbial communities from Rainbow Spring, Yellowstone National Park, USA - RS3B (SPADES... ... | reverse complement strand
TCGTCAGCCACTTGATTTTACACCGGCCCCAACGCGCTACGGAGTGCCAATCCTCCGCTCCGCAGATCACTGCCAAAATCGCGATCGTCAGAATCGGGGTGAGTTTATGACGCACCAGATAACCCTTGCGTGGGCCGGGAAGGTCCTGAAAATAGCGCAAAACACCACTGGTTGCTACGGCGTCCATCCCAAAGCTCCTTAATCTTCAATCTTCGTGAATCTTCGTGGAAACGGATTTTAACAACCACGCGGTAACGCAACTCTGATGCATCTGAATTGAGCGTATCATCGGCCCATCGGCAAATCACCGATGCCATCCATCCTTAAACTGCAGAGTATGCGTTCGCCCTGGCGGCAGTGGTGAGCCGGATTTGCACTTCGGCATTTCCAACAGTATACTGTTACTTGAGGGTTTCGTTTTGGCAGTGAAAAGAGCAAGGAAGCTAGTAGGTTTCGGTTTTGGGAGTGCGTCACATGCTTATTCGTTTTCAGCGCGGCTTGTCTGCTGCCGTATTGGCGTCGTCGGTTTTATCCGCCCCAGCGGCCTTTGCGGTCACCACCGGCACGGTGCTGTTTAATCCCTATTCCTTCGATTCGCTTGGTGCGCTTAATGTCACCTCCGGCACGCTGAATATTAACACCGGCACGAGCACCACGGCACCAACCATGAGCTTCGGCTCGGCATCCTATGTGGGATATATTAATAATCAGAATGGAATGGCGCTAGGGGCCGCCAACGGCATTCCCTATGTCGGCGTCTTCGATTTTTCCTCTATCAACATCGGATCAGGCGTTACGGTGAACATCACCGGTACCAATGGACTGGCGTTGTTGAGCCAAAGCAGTGCGAATATCGCGGCGACGCTCTCTGTTTCTGGCTACTCCAACGGCACCAACGGTCTGGGTGGTCCCGGGGGCTTTGCGGGCGGAAACGGTGGGAGCAATCCAACCAATGGCCAAGGGCCGGGCGGCGGAAAGGTTAACGGCGGTTCAGAGACTTACGGCAATCTGGACACTGCCCTCTACGGCGGCAGCGGAGGCAGCGGCACTCCGAGCGGCTTCGGCGGCGGCGGAGGCGGCGCACTGGATATCACCTCGGCTGCGGGCTTAACGGTGGGCCCAATTTACGCGCGTGGCGGCAGCGGCATTAACGGTGGCGGTGGCAGCGGCAGCGGCGGGGCTGTCATTCTCAGTGGCAGTACCGTCTCTTCTTCGCAGGTCTATGCATTAGGTGCTTTGGCTAACGGCGGCGGCGGCGGAGAAGGCGGCTTCGGCGGCTTCGGCTTCGGCGGCACCGGCTATGCCGGCGGCTCCGGCTTCGGCGGCGGCGGACGCGTTCTTATTCAGTCGACAGCCGCCAATCAATCCACATCGCGAGTATATGTTGGCAATGGCGTTGTTACCACCGAACAAATCTCGCAGCTTGAACCTCTGAGCTCACTTTCGGTCCCATCCAGCGTTGACTTCGGGCAGGTACGCACCGGTACCACATCGGTGCAAAATATTTCTTTTGCCAACACCAGCGCGGCCAGCATCTCCGGAACCTATAAGCCAACATTGCCCCCCGGCATGTCCGGGAATTCGGGAACCTTTTCACTGGCCGGAGGACAAACGGCAAGCTCTGCGGTTACCTTTGCCCCCATCTCCCGCGGCACCTACAACGGTACTGTGAGTTACACATCCAATGCGGCCAACGGCACTGTTGCCATCACCGGCACCGCCGTGGGGCCGGTATTCTCCACGAACTTAGGCACCAGCCCGCTTACGGTTATCCCCGTGGGCACCGCGACGCCAGGATCGGCCGCCACGTTTGATCTTAAAATCAGCAACATCAGTACCGATGATGTCGATGGCACCAATTTGGCCAATCTGACGTTGGAAAGTGAAAACATTACCGGCCCGACCGCCAATGCTTTTTATGTTGTGCCGCTTACGCAAAACGTTCTGGGCGATGCGGCTGCGGATTCTCCACTGGCCAATTCCACAGATTTGTCGATTGTGTTTCATCCGGCAACCAGCGGCAATTATACCGATTACCTGACCATTACCACCGATCAGGGCGCCCCTCTGGGAGATGTGGGACAGCAGTTCACCTACGTGCTATCGGGTGACGCAGGCGGATCGCCGACACCTGAACCCGCAGCACTCACCCTGATGGGCTTGGGCGCCTTGGGCGTGATGCTGTCTCGCAAGCTGCAACCAAACAGGCTGCGAGACTGAGCGGCTCGGGACAATAACGGCGTTGATCACGGAGACCGTTTAGAGGCAGGCAGCGTCCATTCTGGGCGTTTGAAGTTTTAATGAAAATCGCGGGATTGGCTGTTGATTTGGGCGTGCATAAATAATTTCGGCAGGCTCCAGGCTTTATAAACCAGAATGTGTACCACGACATCGCGGCGTTCTACCTTGCCTTTTATCACCAGGGCTGATGCAAAACGCAATGCACGTCGGAATTTTTCGTAAATCGGCGGCTTGATTACCAGATTGGCAACACCCGTTTCATCTTCAATGGTCATGAAAATGATTCCCTTGGCCGTGGCCGGGCGCTGCCGCACCAGTACCAGTCCGGCCAGCGCGACCCGTGATCCATGCGGAAATTGCACCTGGTTTTGGATGTCAGCGTTGGGAATAACGCCGCGTTGATCAAGCTGCGAACGGAAAAAGGACATCGGGTGCGCTTTAAGCGAAAAACCGGTGGCGGCGTAATCGTGCAGCACAAGCTGGTCTGCTGAAAGCGGTGGCAGGAAGCTGTGATCAGACGGACGTGGATGATCGGCAAACAATGGCATGGGGACATCGCGGAGATTTTTAATGGCCCAGATGGCCGCCTGCCGGTCTAAACCCATGGAATTGAAGGCATCAGCCGAGGCCAGCGATTGCAGGGTCGCCCTGCGGATGCCGGGGGTCATGCGCCACAGGGCCGCGGGCGATGAAAATGGGCCGTGACGACGGACGCTGTCAATTATTTTTTCACATTCCGCCCGGGAAGCCCCATGTACCATCGACATACCCAGTCGAAGTGCCCCGTGCGGATATTCAATGGTGGATTCCCACTGGCTTTTATTGATATCCACCGGCTGGATGCTTACACCGTGTGCGGCGGCATCGCGCAGCAATTGAGCCGGATGATAAAACCCCATGGGCTGGCTATTGAGCAAGGCGGCACAAAAAGCGGCGGGGTGATGGCATTTCAACCAGGCGGATACATAGACCAGAAGGGCAAAACTGGCGGCGTGCGATTCAGGGAAGCCATATTCTCCAAAGCCGCGTATCTGATTAAACACCGCCTGCGCATACGATGGTGAATAACCGCGGGCCGTCATGCCGACGGTAATTTTTTTTTCAAATTTTTCCATCAGGTGGCCCTTGCGCTTCCAGGCGGCCATGGCGCGGCGCAGTTGATCTGCCTCGTCGGGCGTAAATCCGGCGGCGGCCATCACCAGGGCCATGGCCTGTTCCTGAAACAGCGGCACGCCCAGGGTTCGCTCCAGTACCTTGCGGATTTTTTCGTCGGGGTAATTGACCGGTTCCTCGCCGTTGCGCCGCCGCAAATATGGGTGCACCATATCGCCGACAATCGGCCCCGGGCGCACAATGGCCACTTCAATGACCAGATCGTAATAGCAGCGTGGTTTGAGGCGTGGCAGCATGGTCATCTGGGCGCGGCTTTCCACCTGAAAGACGCCAATGGAATCGGCGCGGCAAAGCATGTCATAGACCGCCGGGTCCTCCGGAGGAATGGTGTGCAACTGCAGAGTACCGTCTTTACCATCGGCGATGCGGCCTTGGTTGACCAGATCAATCGCACGGCGAATGGCACTGAGCATACCCAGCGCCAATATGTCCACTTTCAAAATCCCCATGGCGTCGATGTCGTCTTTATCCCACTCGATGATGGTGCGGCCCGGCATGGCGGTATTTTCAACGGGAACGCAATGATGCAGGGGCCCGGCGGTAATAATAAATCCGCCGACATGTTGTGATAAATGCCTGGGAAAGCCCTGAATTTCTTTGGCCAGCGCGATGAGTTCCTGCATGGTAGGGTCGGCGGGGTTCAGGCCCAATTCTCGCAGCTGGCGAGGATCGATGACACCTTTTTCCCACCAGTCAGCAGCACCGGAAAGCTGATCGACGGCATCAAGCGAAAAGCCCAGGGCCTTGCCCACATCCCGCAGGGCGCTGCGGCGGCGATAGGTGATTACTTCGGCTGTCAGGGCTACGCGGTCTACACCATATTTGCGGTATAGATAATCAATCACCTCCTGGCGGCGCTGATGTTCAAAATCAATATCGATATCAGGTGGCTCATTACGCTGGCGACTGATGAAACGTTCTACCAGCAGATCAATGCGGGTAGGATCCACAGCCGTAATACCCAGACAATAACACACGGCTGAATTGGCTGCCGCCCCTCGGCCCTGGCACAAAATGCCTTTGGAACGGGCAAAACGGACAATATCTTCCACGGTAAGAAAATAAGCGGCGTAGTTAAGATCATGGATAAGTTCAAATTCATGCGTCAGCCGCAGGACAACATCCTGCGGCACACCCTGCGGATAACGCTGCCGGGCCCCCTGCCAGGTCAGATTCACCAGGTGGTTCATCATGGTCTTACCGGGCGGGCAAAGTTCCGATGGGTATTGATATTTGATCTGATCCAGCGAAAATGCCAGCGCTCGATTGGCAATTTCCACGCTGCGATGGACGGCCTGCGGCATATCGGCAAAAAGCCGCTGCATTTCTGCCGGAGTTTTAATATGGCGTTCCGCATTGGCGGCCAGATGCAAACCGCCCTGCGATCGGACCGTTCCCAGTCGGATGCACGTAAGAACATCCTGCAAAGCCTGGCGGTGCGGCAGGTGATAATGCACATCATTAACAGCAACCATGGGAATGCGCATCTCGCGTGACCATTGGCCAATGACGCGATCCCGCCAGGCATCGTATGGGCCACAGGTGCGGGAAAGTGCCAGCGACAGGCGATCGTCGTCAAACGCCGGGCGAAGTCTGGCAAGCACTTCAGCGAAGGCGTCGGTGGGGACAGGCGGCGGAACAGCAATGGCCAGAAGCTGACTGCTGAATTGCAGCAGGTCATCAATGGTAAGCAGGCACTTTCCCTTGGTGGTGCGGCGCTTGCCGCAGGTAAGCAACTGGCACACATTGGCGTAACCGGCAAGGGACATGGGATACACCAATACCGATATCGGTGGCGAGGCGGCGTTGGCAACCTGGGCATGATGCCTGGCCGGGGATGGGGGCATCTGCATGTGCAGGCAGCAACCCACCACCAGCGGCATGTGCAGCTCCTTGGCGGCACAAAAAGCCCGCACCACACCGGCCAGCGTATTGATATCGGTGATGGCGAGAGCGTGCAGACCAGCTTCTGCCGCACGGTGGATGAGTTCTTCCGGGTGGCTGGCACCACGCAAAAATGAAAAATTACTAACCACCTGAAGTTCAGCATAAGGTCCGGGGGGCGGACGACTGGAAATCGATTCCATCAGGGGTTTGCACCGTGGTTCAGGCAGTTCCGGCATGGGTAATCATCCCCACAAACCATGCACAAACCAGCGGCCATCTTCCCGTGCATGGTACACCCATACCCAGCGGCCATCTTCCAACTGCAGTTTGAAATAATCACGTGTCTGCCGATGCGTCAGCGTGCGATAGGGAACAATTCGTTCCGGCCCCGCCTGGCTGATTACCGCATAATTGCCGCCCCGCCAGCCGAGGCGATGCGGCGGATGATCAGGCTGCAGGGCGACACACTGGGCCGGCTCCGGCGGATCGAGCAGAATCGATGGCCGATCCAGGGGGGGCCAATTGACTTCAGATGCCGGTGAATCGCCTTGGTTCATGACAGGTGATTTACGACCGGTGCATTCGGGAATATGCGATGCCTGTGGGTCTGGCATCAGCAGGCACCGCGGCCCCCAATGATTGATAAGCCGATCCAGCAGTTGCAGCAGATCATCAGCGGCGGCGTCAGTGGCGGGAAGCACATGATCCATTTCCGCCTGCCGCGGTTTAACCGGGGCGGTGCGCAGGGCTTTTAATACAATTGCCTCCACACCGCTGCCCAGGTGCATGCGCTCCAGCGATGGCCGCAAAATGTCCCATATCCGATCCGGCTGACAGACCGGGCGTACCAAGGATATTTTTTTTATATTGTCTTGGTGATCGGGGCGGGCCAGCCGCACTTCCAGCGTTTCTGCCCCCCGCTGGCGATCCATAAGCTGGCTGGAGAGCTGATGCACCAACTGCCGGGCGGCGTTCAGAATAACTTCAAGCTGGGTGACAGGCCCATCAAAGAGCTGCGATACGGACAGTACCGGGCGGATGGTGAAGGGGGCTATATCCTCGTGAACCCGTCCGTAAGATTGATCCATACGTTGCAGCAGATGGGGGCCGAAGCGTTCCAGCAGACTGATGCGCGGGATACAGGTTAAATGTTGAATCTGCACAATGCCGACGGTGGAGAGGCTTTCACACATGGCACGGGGCAGCCGCAGTGCCGCTATGGGCAAATGAGCCAGTGCCTGCAGCAATTGAGCCGCATCCGTATATGCGATGGGCTTTGCGCCATAATGAGCCAGCGCCCAGGCACTGCCGATGGTGGAAGCCGCCGCCAACCGTGCGGTAAACCCCAATGCTGCCAGTGCCTGCTGGATACGAACCAGCAGAACGCGGCAGCCGCCGTGCAGATGTTCCATCCCCGATGCGTCGATCAGCAGTCCATGGGGGGCGGGCGCAAAACCTGCATCGATTTCGTGCGGGGTTGGATCAATCATGACTCGTGGCGAGAATCGGCCGGCCCATTGGGCCAGTTTCTCGATGGCGGGCTGATAGATATCCGGCTGCCAGGGGTGCACCTGAGCTTGCGGGCACAAGGCAGCGGCTTGAGATATATCCATGGCGGGCGATACGCCAGCGGCTGCGGCCAGTGGACAGCACCGCGCCACGTACTGACGGCGATTCACCTCGGCGGCGATGATGATCGGCAGCCGAGGACGCGCCGGTGATCGGGCATTTTTACCCGGCCTGCGCCGGGACATACGCACCTGCCGCCGCGTAAGATCGATCTCCCACTGCGGGAGATATATGCATATAACCCGCTCCATGTATCACCTCGTAATTCCATGATGCCGTCCACCGATTGGTGAACCGGGCCGATTTTTTGGCCGCTGCCAACTGGATATCCCACTGCGGCCGACCACTGGTGGAAGGTTGCGGCCGTATATGCCAGCGGGCCGCTGCCCAGCAATGTCCGGTGGATTGCCGCATGGGCCGGGCCAGACAAATACACGCTGGCCGTGCCTCGGCAGCCAGTTGCAGCCGCCGCCCCACCGCCAGCGAAACCTCTGCTGTGGTGGATGCCACAATCAACCCCACAGCCGGGCAACGGGCGGCTTGCACGATGGCGTCCAGCCATTGCTCCTGAGACAGCGGATCAAAATAAAAGCTTTGCACCATCTGACCATCACCATCATGACCAACCTTTTGCCCGGCAGCATGCAAAAAATACCATGCAGGCCAGCAACGCCGGCCCACCCACAACACGCATTTGCCAGCGGCCATTTTGCCCGCCAAAGCCGCTAAAAAAGTAAGTGGCGGGTCCCAATCGGCCAATGGTACCTTTGAAGCGTTTGCAGTATTGGTACAGGCCGATCCATCCGGGCTGAAAAATTCATGCACCCCGCCGGCCGCAATCTGAACGAATAAATCATCCGCATCCATGGCCACCGATGAGGCAGGTGATACAGACTTCCCAGCGTCTATTTCATCAGCGCGGCGCAGGTTGAAAGATGCCATCAATGATTGAATGGATTGATTCATAACACAGCCTCCCAGCTTTATAAGTTAGGTATATGTTAGGTATACGAGGGGCAAATGTCAAAGGGCATTATGCAGGGATATTTTGACCGGCAACATGGCGATCTGCAGGCGGGACGGATAACATACAGAAACGAGATTTTGGCTGGGTAAATGAAGAAGCAAAACCCCCTTTTAGACTATCTGGTAGCCATGCTGGCCCGCAGTATTTCCATGTTGCTGGGGCTGTTTCCCGTCAACGCCAATTTAAGAACGGCCCGCGCCGCCGGCACGGGATGGTGGCTTATCAGCCGAAAACATCGCGACCGTGCGATGGAAAATCTAACCCGGTCCTTTCCCGATACTCCACCGGAAAAGCTGCGCATCATCGCCCGGCAATCGATCGGGCATTTTTTCGAATTAGTCATTGATGTGCTGTTTTCCACTCGAACCATCAATCTGCAGCGGTGGCACAGATATGTGCACCTGGACCCCAGCGTGCGCGATGTGCTGGAACTGGCCATGCGCGACCGGGGTGCCATCATGCTTACCGGCCACTATGGCAATTGGGAAATTCTGGGTTACACGATGGCGACGCTGGGGTTTAAAACCTACAGCGTGGCGAGGCCGATTGATAACCCGCATATTGATGCGTGGCTGTTGGGGGTGCGGCAACGCAAAGGGCAGGTGATTTTATCCAAGCGAGGCGTCACCACCACCGCCCAGGATGTGCTTAAAAATGGTGGCGTATTGGGGCTGATTGCCGACCAGAATGCCGGGCCAAAGGGGATTTTTGTGCCGTTTTTTGGACGGCTGGCCAGCACCTATAAAAGCATTGGCTTGCTGGCGATTGAATATCAAAAACCGGTGGTTATTGGCTATGCCCGCCGGCGCGGCGACCGGTTTGAATTTGATGTTGGCGTGACAGATATTATTTATCCGGAAGACTGGGCCGATCAGCCCGACGAGTTGCGCTATATTACCGAGCGGTACACGGCCGCTATCGAGACTTTTGTTCGGCAGGACCCAAGCCAGTATTTATGGATTCACCGTCGCTGGAAGACCCGGCCAAAAAATGAAGCAGCACAACCAGCGCCCGCGGCGGCACCTGCGATTGAGCCACCTGCAGGCAAGCCAGATTAGTTGTTCGGCTTTGGCTCAGAAGCGGGGGCATTTTTGGCTTTTCGCTCTGCCGCCCAGCCAAAGAAGGTCATTGGTATACCGAATATCAGAAGCAAAATTCCCCAGTACAGGTCGATGTTGATGTGCTCCTTAATATGGGGCACATAGGCCGGGGAGATGACAGCGTAAACGGTCATGATAATGCCGACCAAGATGAAAAATATACCAATCGGCAGTCGCAAGTCGATCATAATTTAAGCTCCGCTAAGAAAATATTGTGGCCTGCCGCCCTTATCACCAGAAAAACAGATTCAAGATCAAGGTGCAGAGCAGTGCAATAACGCCGATGAACAAAGGCCTGCGCCACAGGGGCACATCGTGGGCTTCTGGCTTGGGCGTTAGCTGGTACACAAGCCCCACAAGTTGTTCGCGCGGCTTGTTTTTGGTAAACAAACTGACCACAATGGTGGCAGACGCACCGGCTAAAAATGACCATACGGCGCACCAGAAGGCGCCGGAGGTGCCATTGTTAAAGGTGTGCGCCATCGGCAGGCCGGGGAAACGCAGAATAAACAGTACCAAAGACGTTAAGGTGCCAACGATGATGCCGGCAAAGCCACCCATTGGCGTGGTAAAGCTGGCAAACATGCCCAGCAAAAAGACCGCGATCAGCGGTGCGTTAACCACGCCGAAGATATTTTGCGTGTAACCCATGATGCTGCGTGACCCAGCAACGGCGTAAGCAAAGCCGACGCTGATGATGATGCCGACAATCGTCATTAAACGACCGAAGTTGAGATAATGCTTGTCAGATGCATTGGGGCGGATGTAGGCGGCGTACAGATCATAGGTGACGACGGTGTTAAATGCCGTCACGTTGCCCGCCATGCCGGACATAAATGATGCCATGAGTGCCGTGAGGCCCAGGCCCAGCAGACCGGCGGGGTAATATTTGGCCATCATCAACGGCATAACGTTATTAAATGTTTTGGTGGGAGACACGCCATGGCCGCTGGGTAGCAAATGCGGAATCAGCGGGATCGCCAGCACACCCGGCAGGATGACGATGAACGGGAAAAGCATTTTGGGAAATGCCGCCAGCAGCGGGGTATCCTGGGCAGCCGTCATGTCTTTGGCGGCCAAAGCACGCTGCACAACAAGGAAGTTGGTACACCAGTATGAAAATGACAGCACAAAGCCCAGGCCCAATACCACACCGGGCCACGTGATTTGCAATGGATTGTTGATGGTGCCCATATGTGCCCAGGTGTTAAGCCATTGGGAACCCGACAGTTTTACACCCGCGGCGGCGACCGCGGCGGCCGGCGCGTGGGCGGCGGCGTTGCCGTGCAGGGCCGCGTGCATGTGGCCAGTTGTAACCGTCACGGCAGAGTGCAGCTTGCCCGCCGCAACTGCCACCGCTTTTTTGGGATAAATGGCATAGAGCCGGTGGGTATTAAGCCAATGCTTAAAGTGCGACCAGCCATGATTGGCTATCAGTGCGATGATGGTAAGAGGTGCCACACCGAAAACAATGAGAAAAAACTGCAGCACTTCGTTATAAATGCTGGCCGTCAAACCGCCAAGGAATGTGTAAACCAACACCACCAGTGCCGAGATTAAAACGCTGACGTTGAAGTTAAGCCCCAAAAAGTCCTGCAGGACCAGGGCCAAGGCATACATGCTGATGCCGGAGATGGCCGGCGTGAATATGGCAAACGTGATGGCGTTAACAAAGCGGGTGCCTTCATTGTAACGTTTATTTAGGAATTCCGGCACACTGCGAACCTTGCTGCCGTAGAAAAACCGCATCATCGCCACGCCCATGAAGACCATGGCGGGAATGGCACCGATCCAGTAATAGTTGGCCGTGATCATGCCATATTCGTAGCCGCTGGTGGCCATGCCCATCACCTCCAGCGCACCTAAGTTGGCGGATATAAATGCCAAACCTGTGATCCATGATGGAATGCTGCGACCGGAGAGGAAAAAATCTTCGCTGGTTTTCTGCTTGCGGCCCGTGAGAACGCCAATGCCCACCACAAAAAGCAGGTACACCACCAGCACCGCATAATCGATGGGATGCATCACCAGCAGCGGGCCATGCTTGGCCGCCATAGCTGTTGTCGGCATCGCCACTGCACCAACCAAACGCCCAACGGGTAGCATCAAATCCACGTTTTATCTCCGAAGACCACCTGAACCGCCATAATGTTTTTCAGACGCCTGAGGCGCCGACCCGAATCGCGGCCTGCCAACGCCGCATTGGTGCGCAAATACTACCCGAAAGCACTTGGGCGTCAAATGCCGATGGCGGCAGTTTTGGTGTGGCGGGTGCACAGGCTAATGGCAGTGCAGACCCTGTTTAAGCCCCGGAATATCCCTATGGCCGCCAAGTGGCAAATCGGCTTTACCAGCAGGATGCCTGCACGCCGCCGCCGGCCCTATTTTTGGCCGCGTCATTTGCGGACGCGCTTGTTGGAGGGTGTGTTCGCATGCGGGTCCCGCATTCCACTGCTATATCCGCGCGTGACTCTCCTCGCGTACCATGTGCACGCGCGTTCGGCATGAGAGAGTTCGCATTCGAAATCCGCAATCCGCCGTGTTGTAGCCACATGCAACACTCTCCGCGTTGTGTGTAAGTGCGACACCCATGCATGCGGCCGAGGCACGCAGCCCAATCGCAAACGCCACACGCGGGCGTCGCGCCGGTACAAGCCCGGCTGCTAAAATACGCATCGCCCCGGCGGTTGGAATCCTGACAAAATACGGCACCCGTCAGCCACTTTTAGCCCGCGGCCTTGTGCACGCGCGTTAGGCATGGGAGTGTTCGCCCGCGAAACCCGTATCCCGCCGCAATGTCGTGTCCGCGAGCAGAACTCACGCGTGACTTACTAAGGCAAACCCAAACACTCCGGCCGCTGCCCGAACAAATTGCCGCACTTGGTGCCGTTGATCTGGTAGCTTGCAGTTGCCGGTCGGAAACGGTAGCCTACGGCACCTCACATAACGCGGATTGCCAAGGAGAACCACATGGCCAATGGCATTTCCAGACGACGTGCATTGCAGCTTGCCGGGATGGCGGCCGCCGCCGCGATGACGGGCCGGGAAGGGGCCTTGGCCAAAAGCGATGATGCGGCACAAACGCGTCTTGAAATTCCGATCAATGATGGCTGGAAATTTATTCGCCGCGATGTTGCCGATGCCCAGAGCCCTGGCTTAAACGACCATGCCTGGCAGCCCGTCAATCTGCCGCACACCTACAACGGGATCGACGGCGAAACGTACGGGCATTATTACCGTGGCTCGGCTTGGTACCGGCTGAAAATGAAGTTACCGGCGAGCGTTGCCAGGGAGAATAACAAGCGTTACTACCTTTACTTTGAAGGCGCAGCTACCATCGCCAAGCTGTACGTCAATGGAACTTACATTGGCGAGCACCGCGGCAACTTTGCCGGCTTTTGCTTTGATGTAACCGACGTCTTTAAGCCCGGAACCGACAATTTAATTGCGGTGCGAGTGGATAACGCGTGGAACCGGAACATCCCGCCACTTTCCGGAGATTTTAATATTTTTGGCGGCCTGTACCGCACCGCACACCTGCTGATTACCAATCCAATTTGCATTTCGCCGCTCGATTATGGATCGCCGGGGGCCTACATCCTGCAGGAGCGGGTTTCGCAAGCGAGGGCGGATCTGAAATTGACGGCTCTGGTTTGCAACGCCAGTCCCAAGGCGGCGGATCTGCGATTGCAGTGGCAGGCCGTTGACCATGCCGGACAGGTGGTGGCAACACAATGGGCCCATTGCCATGCGCCAGCCGGGGTGCAGACTGCCAGCACTGCGGCCATGCAGATCGATCATCCGCATCTATGGCACGGACGGACTGACCCCATATCTGTAACGCATGCGCATTGCATTGTGGCACGGGCACACACTGGTGGATGAAATTCAGCAGCCGCTCGGCCTCCGGTATTTCCACATTGACCCGGACACGGGCTTTTATCTCAATGGAAAACCATACCGGCTTTATGGCGTATGCACACACGATGACCGACTCAAGATCGGCCGCGCCGCTACCAAAGCGGATTACATTCAAGATTGTCAGATGATTTATGACCTCGGTGCGCGATCCGTTCGCCTGGCGCATTATCAGCATGATCAGACGATGTACCGGGTATTTGATCGGCTCGGGATTGTGGTCTGGACGGAGGATGGGCTGGTCAATCATCTGGAACAGGAAAGGAAGTTTGACGACAACGCCCGGCAGCAGTTTATTGAACTGGTGAAGCAGAACTACAATCACCCGTGCGTCTTCGTCTGGAGCCTTTACAACGAGCTGGCATTTCATCCGATGCCACAGTCGCAAACCGTGCTGACATTCAGCCCCACGCCGGAGCCGATTTCTGAATATCGTTTTAACCGGCTGCATCCGACCAAATTCTCGCTGCCTTGGCAGTTGATCATCACGCTTAACCAGCTTGCCCACGATCTGGATCCGTCGCGGCTGACGGTGGCAGCCAGCAATCAGGGGCCGTCAGCACCGATCAACTTCATAACTGATATTATTTCATTTAATCGATATTCCGGTTGGTATGGCTGGCACCCCAGCGACTGGGCACCGCAACTGGACATCATCCGCCGCGAAGTGCAAGATCGGATGCCCGGTCGTGCCATCGGCCTGAGCGAATATGGTGCGGGGCAAATCCGCTGCAGCATCAATCACCTGTTAGTCAGCCGCAACCGGGTGGACAATGGCACCCGGAAAAATGGCAGTGCGTGGTGCACGAAGCCGCATATAAGGCCATTAAGGAGCAGCCATGGCTGTGGAATACCACGCTTTGGGTTATGTTTGATTTTTCATCCGCCGGGCGGCACGAAGGGAGCAAGCTGGGGCGCAATGATAAAGGCCTGGTCACCTACGACCGTAAGATAAAAAAAGATGCCTATTTTTATTATAAAGCCGAGTGGACAACCCAGCCTTTCGTGTACATCTGTGAACGGCGTTACAACCCCCGTCCGGCTGGGGTCTTCGCCATCAAGGCTTATTCCAATTGCCCCCGGATGAAATTGTTCATCAACGGCGAGCGGCAGGTGGGGCTCACCATCACACAGCAGCATGTGTTTGTGTGGCCCGAAGTAAAACTTTCGCCCGGTGATGTGCACATAGCGGCCATCGGTACCGACATCAACGGCCACAAGCATCACGATGCGTGCACGGTGAAGGTGGCCTGAGTCATTCAGACCGCTGCGGAAATTACTGCTGTCAGCATCGCCAGTTCCAATAACGCGGGACTGGCCTGTGGTTCTGGGCCCATTGGCGGCATATCTGCGGCAATGAGAAACGACGTGAGGTATCATTGGCCGGGCTTATTCTTGTTGTCGGCAGGAGTACAAAGGTGCCGCAGTGTTCAGTCTGTTCCACCGAGCTGGTTAAGAAGGACCGTCGTGTTTTAATAACCGCCGGTGCGGCGCTGGCGATGGCCGCAATTGGTCTGGTCTTTGCCGATAACCCATGGCTTTGGCTCTTCGCCCTGTTTTTGGCGTCCATCAGCTTTTATCTGCTTTCATGGGGTATTGCAGGTAAGGGGTACTGGTGCCGCACGTGCAAGCGCATACCGCCCGATCTGCTTTGACACTTCAGATGCCGGGCGAGGGCTGAAAAGTTTCTGTAGCGCTCACCGCAAGTGTGTTGGCTGGGCCAATGCGGAAAAAATGGGGCGGCGCAAGCCTCTGCCATTTGTGCTGACGGGCCGCGATGGCAGTTTTTGCATCCTTCCCGTTTTATCAACTTCGGGCGGCGTTCACGGCACTGATAAATTCATGCGCGTTGCGGGTGATGTCGGCCCATTTTTTGCCGGCGATGGCCTCCTTGGTTACCAAAGTGGAGCCGGCACCGACCATCACTGCACCGGCTTTGATCCATTCGCCGGTATTTTTGGCGCTCACCCCGCCGGTGGGCGTCAGACGCAGAAACGGCATGGGTGCCAGCAAATCTTTAATATATTGCGGCCCCATGCTGGTGGCGGGAAATATCTTCACCACATCCGCTCCCGCCGTCCATGAGGTGAAAATCTCGGAGGGCGTTAGCGCACCCGGTATGGCAACCCTGCCCAACCGCCGGGTGGTGTCGATGATGCGGGTATCCAACACTGGCGAGACAACGAATTGCGCCCCTGCGTGAATTGCATCGGCACAGGTGGCGGCATCCAAAACGGTTCCTACTCCGATCACCGCCTGCGCACCACAGGCCGCAGTCACCTTTTCAATGGCACTGATGGCATGCGGGGTACTCATTGTCACTTCAATCCCTATGACGCCCCCATCGACCAGAGCCTTGCTGATATCCACCAGCACATCCGCCGATGGAGCGCGAATAACCGCAACCACACCGCACTGCGTCAGTTTGGTTAACACTTCTTCACGCGTCATTTTTATCACCGCCTTTCCAACTACCGCAGGCCAATGAATACTTCCCGAAGCTGGCCGCCTCGCCTGGTTCAAAGCCGATGACGATATGTCAGCCATTCCGATTCGCCTATTGTCAGGTTGAGCATGGGTGGTGTACAGGGGCCGCCACGGCTGCAGCGATTAACCGGGTGCTTAAGCGGAAATACGCTGTGCAGAAAAGCGTGAATCTGTAAAGGCAAGCCGGACGGTTGGCCTGCCCGATGGTGCGTGCGGGATGGCACCATCATTTTGCATAACCGAATGTTGGTCGAGGCGTTCCACGGCGGTATCGACGATCGGGCTGCGGTGGCGATACAGTTTATACCCACCGGATAAGCGCTCCCGCACGAAGGGGCGGGGAGGCCCGGCGCTCCATGAGAAAGGCCCGCCGCAAGGCTGACACATGAAGTCAGCTACGCCACATCGGCCATTTCTGGAATGTGCAACCACGCAGATAGTTGCTCCGGCGTGTTGCGCTGCACAAACTGGCGGAACGTTTCATCTTCATCAATGCGATAAGCCTTGTATTGCTGCACAATCTGGGCGATCGGTTTGTGGACAAATCCTGCAGGGACTTTTTTCATGGCCGCCTTGGCAAAGCCGGCATCAGCCCCCAAACCGCCGCCAAGCATCACCTGAAATGCCTGCGTGCCGCGCTGGCCGCGGAAATTGCACACCACACCCATCAGCCCGATGTCGGCGACTTGATATTGTGCACAACTGTTGGGGCAACCGGTGACACTGACCATAATCGGCGTATCAATCTGCACGTGGGTTTCCAGATATTTGAGTATTTCGCCCGCCCGCTGCTTGGTTTCGGCAATGGCGAGGTTGCAAAATTGCGTGCCGGTGCACGAAAGCAGATTGGTCCTCCACAGCGGGGCGGACGGTGGCAGGCCGATGGATTCAAGGTCCCGAGCCAGCTCCGCGGTACGTCCGGTGGGGATATTAATAAAAATGAGGTTTTGTTTGTTGGAGAGGCCAAAGCGGGCCTCAGCGCCGGCATATCGTTCAGCCAACTGAGCAACCTTGGCCATCTGCTGGGCGGTAATCCGTCCGCGTTCCACCGGTACGCCGACGTACGAAAGGCCGGGCTGTTTCTGCGGGCCGATGCCCATGTGATCGGTGTGAGGGGCAAATTCCGGTGCGGCAATATTTTCGTCGTGTTCCAGCTTGAAGCCGATATCCGCCTCGAGGTAATCGCGAAACTTCTGCCAGCCCCAGTCCGCTACCAGATACTTCATGCGGGCGCGGGTGCGTTTTTCACGGTAGCCATGATCACGAAAAATATGAGCCACGCCCCGGCAGACGGCGGCCACCTGCTCCGGCCTGATAAATACGCGCAGGCCCTGACCAATATAAGGCTGGCTGGACAGGCCGCCACCGACGGTAATACCGTAGCCGCGTTCTTGCGCGCCGGTGCGGGGGTTGATCCGCTGAACGCCAAAAATGCCGATGTCATTGATCTGTGGCTGATGGCAATGCAAATGACAACCGGCGACCGCTGATTTGAATTTTCGCGGCAGGTTGCTGAATTCGCGATCGCCGTCCAGAAACAACTGATTCACCTCGCGCACCACGTCGCGAGCATCGATGGTTTCATGCTGCAGGTAGCCAGCCAGTGGGCAGCCCACCACATTACGAGGCGTGTCGCCGCAGGCAAACTTGCTTACCAGACCGACGCATTCCAGGCGCGGCAGGATATCCGCAAGGGCCTCAATGGTAAGCCAATGCAATTGAAAGCATTGACGGGTGGTGATGTCGGCAAACCCGCCGCCATATTGTTTGCTGATGGCAGCAACTTCTGCCATTTGCGGTGCCGTGACAAAACCGTTCGGCACCCGAATGCGCAACATAAAGTGGCACAGGTTGGGCAGTTGCTGATACACGCCAAACCAGCGCAAACGAACAAAATCATCTTCCGGAATCTGGCTGCGGCGTTTGGCGCTGGTGATAACGGCCGGATCAGTCGCGTTGGGGATCAGTTGCAGATAGCATTCATACTCTTTGGGAGAAAGCAACGTGTCCAATGGCGCATCAATCTGAGCCGCCGCGTAGCGAAAGATGTCATTCCATACCTCCAGACCGTCCTTGGCCTGTTTAATCGCCTCAACTTTATTGAGTTTAGGGGCGGGTGCCACTGCGGGCTTAGGAGCAGTCATTGTCGGTTCGCTCATGGGATCACCTCGTAAAATCCGAATGCCTATTAAAACACTAGACATTCAAAATGTCAAACTAAAAGCCATTTTAACACATCAATTCACATTTGCCAGTCAAACCCCTATCATTCTGATAGGGATTTGACGTCGCGTTTCATCTCTGTCAAGTCGATGATGACGCATGGCGACCCGGCCATGCGACCGCGGCAAGCCCCGCGCTGCTGCGCAACTGGAACGTCAGTGGCCGCAGTCATTGGCGACCCAGCGGCATGGGGAGAGATCGCCGGGACATAACGCCGCTACTGGCCGACGTGCTGACGATACCATTGGATTGTCTGGGCAAGGCCATCTTCCAGACTAATGCGGGCCTTAAACCCGAATAGTTTTTCCGCCCGGGTGGTGTCCAGGCATCGCCGGGGCTGGCCATCTGGCTTGGATGGATCCCAGCGGATATCACCTTTAAATTCTGCCAGCCGGGCAATGAGGTGGGTCAGATCGCGGATGGTAATTTCGCGTCCGGCACCCAGGTTTACGGGGTCGGGGCCGTCGTAATGGAGTGTTGCATCCACTATGCCGCGGGCACAATCTTCCACATGCAGAAATTCGCGTGATGCGGCACCGGTGCCCCACGCCTCGATACTGCTGAGTCCTTTTTGCCGCGCCTCAACGCATTTTCGGATCAATGCCGGTATGACATGCGACGATTGCGGGTCAAAGTTGTCACCCGGGCCGTAAAGATTCACCGGCAGCAGGTAAATTCCGTTCACCCCATACTGTTGCCTATAGGCCTGAAGCATGACCAGCAGTGCCTTTTTGGCAACACCGTAGGGTGCATTGGTCTCTTCCGGGTAGCCGTTCCACAGATCATCCTCCCGAAATGGCACAGGGGTGAATTTAGGGTAAGCGCAGATGGTGCCAACCTGTACGATTTTTTTGATACCCATCACTCGTGCCGCCTCGATGAGATTGGCACCCATCATCATATTGGCGTAAAAGTAAAGGCCGGGATTTTCGCGGTTGGCACCAATTCCCCCCACCCGCGCCGCGAGATGCAAAATCACATCAGGCCTGATACGCTGCATCATCGCTTCCACCTGATCCTGTCGGGTTAAGTCGCAATCGCGGCTGCGCAGTATTATCTGATCCTGTGTTTTAATGCCACGGGCTGCCAGTTCCTTCTGGATGAACTGGCCAAGAAAGCCGGCCCCGCCGGTGATTAAGTATTTCATGGTTTGTGTTACTCCATTCATCCTGCGGCACGCTGCCGGGTAGTACGGTGACCGGCGATCAGTTTTTCCTGCCGCGCAATTTCCATGTCATGATCGACCATCATTTTGGCCAAGCCGTTGATGTCCACCGTCGGCTTCCAGCCCAATACGCGTTTGGCCTTGGAAGGGTCTCC
>Ga0080006_1165460_pt1 | contig 18949 bp, 12 predicted proteins | sample RS3BMetagenome_FD_69209 | JGI IMG/M metagenome (GOLD analysis project Ga0080006, IMG submission 69209) | Ferric oxide microbial mat and aquatic microbial communities from Rainbow Spring, Yellowstone National Park, USA - RS3B (SPADES... ... | reverse complement strand
CGACTGCTTCGACGCCAACGAGGCCGCGTTCCTGCTCAAGGTCCTCGCCTTCAACCTGCTGCGACGATGGGTCCAGGCCCATCATCGCCCGCTCGCCTCGTGGCGCACGCCGTGGCTGCGTCGCGTCTGCGTGCAGGTGCCCGGGCGGCTGCTGCGGGCCGGCGGCCGTTGGGAGCTGCGCCTCGCGCCGCGACCGATGCTGTCGTGAGCCGAGAGCAGCTCGAACGCACAGTGGGGAAAGGGGGCAGTGTGTTCGAAACTCGATGTTGTCGCCGGTTATCGCCGTCGCGGTCACGCCGACGTGCACCGCCTCACGCGGCTGCGCTCAAACCACGGGGGCGAGCGAAATCGAGGTTTAGCTTCGGCTTGCTGCGCCAAGGACCTGCCGCAACTTGCGCGTGAGCGAGCCGGGCGTGAGCGGCTTTTGCAGATAGGCAACCCCCGAGTCGAGGACGCCGTGCTGGAGGACCGCGTCGTCGGTGTAGCCGGACATGAAGAGCACCTTCATCCGTGGTCGCAGCGTCGCCAGACGCTCGGCGAGCTGACGGCCGCTCATCCGAGGCAGGATCACGTCCGTGAGGAGCAGGTCGATCTTGGCCGCGTGCTGCTCGCAGATGAGGAGGGCCTCGCCGCCATTGGACGCCTCCAGGACGACGTAGCCGTTCCGGCGAAGAATGCCTCGGGCGACCGCCCTCACCTGATCGTCGTCCTCGACGAGGAGGATCGTTTCGGTACCTCGATTGGATTCGGGTCCGGGGGGCTGCGAGGGGCGCACCTCGGCGGCGCCGGTGACCCTCGGCAGGTACACCTTGAAGGTCGTCCCCTTGCCCGGCTCACTGTAGACCCAGACGTGTCCACCGCTCTGCTTGACGATGCCGAACACGGTGGCGAGCCCGAGGCCGGTGCCTTTGCCCTTCTCCTTCGTCGTGAAGAAAGGCTCGAAAATGCGCGCCTGCGTCGCCGCGTCCATCCCCGTTCCCGTATCGCTCACGGCGAGCATGACGTAGGAGCCCGCCCGAACGTCGTGGTGCTCGCTGGCGTAGTCGCCATCCAACTCGACGTTCGCGGTCTCGATGGTCAGCTGACCCCCTCGAGGCATTGCGTCTCGGGCGTTGACCGCGAGGTTCATGAGGACCTGTTCGATCTGACCCGGATCGGCCTTGACGTTCCAGAGTCCGGAGGCGGCGAGTATGGTCAATTCGACGTCTGCTCCGAGCAGTCGGCGAAGCATCTTCTCCATCCCGGCGACGCTCTGGTTGAGGTCGAGCACCTTCGATTCGAGCACCTGCTGCCGGCTGAACGCGAGGAGCTGCCTCGTGAGCTCTGCCGCGCGAAGACCGGCCGTCCGGATCTCTTCGATGTCGGCCCGTAGGGGCTCCTCGGGCTTCAGGTCGCCCGCAATCAGCTCGGCGTAGCTCAAGATCACGGACAGCGCGTTGTTGAAGTCATGGGCGACCCCGCCGGCAAGTCGGCCGACCGCCTCCATCTTCTGAGCATTCCGGAGCTGCTCCTCCGCTTTGCGCAGAGCCGCCTCGGCCTTCTCGCGTTCGGCGAGCTCCTGCAGGGCCGATCGAAGCAGGCGGGCGTTCGTGATCGCGAGGGCGGCGTGGTCCGAGAGGGCTTGCGCCATGGCCTGGTCGCGCTCACCGAAAGGCGGCGACGCAGGATCGAAGCGAAACAGCGAGAGCGTCCCGATCGACTGCCCGCGCACGCGAAGCACGGTCACGAGCAAGCTGTGGACCCCGACGAGCTCGTAGACCTCGGCGACCTCGGGAGTCACCAGCGACAAGTCCATGTGCGGCGCGAGGAACGCTTCGCCCGTCTCGATCAGACGCTCGCCCCAGGCATAGTCGGCCACCCTCTGTGGGGCCTCGAGGAAGGCGCGCACCCGAGCGGCTGCATCGGCGTCATGGACGCGCGCCTCGAGCGGCACATGGAACGCAACCGGCGAGAGCCACCCGTCCGAGAGCAGGCGCACGACGCAACCGTCCGCGACCACTTGCGCCACGGTCCGCGCCACCACGTCGAGGAGACGCTCGTAGTCCGTCGTCGCTTCCGCGAATGCTCGCAACGCTCCCGCCAGGACGTGGAGTCGATCCTCGCGGCCGGTGCGAGATCTGGCATCGGTCACGTCGGTGGGCACCGGTCCTCCCAGAAGTGAGCACCACGCTCGCGACGGAGCGTGGCCTACGACATTACGGCGCGGCGGGCACAAAGGCGAAGGGAACCGCTCTTGTCTTGGCGAGGGGCGCCCGCCCGCTCATCCTGGCGTACGCTGCGTCCTGCATGCGTCACCGTCTCGCCGGAGTGCTCTGCATCGCCGTCGCGGCGTGCTCGTACGACTGGACGGTCGGCGCGGCCGCGGTCGACGGCGGCGCCTCGGCGGATGGGGGCATGGATGGCGCGGCCCCCGGCCCCGACGCGGCGCAGAGCGACGCGAGCGGCGAGGACGTCGTCGCGCCGGACGCCGCGGGCGACGGCGCTGCCGTCGACTGCAGCGCGCTCGAGACGAAGATCCAGCAGGATCTCCCGCCCGCCCTCGCGTGCACGAACGGCGGCTCGAGCCCGTGCACGACGACGGTGAACAACGAGTGCGGCTGCACGGTCGTCCTGGGCAACGGCAACCTGAACGCGGTGACCGCCTACAGCAACGACGTCACCCAGTTCACGGCCGCCCACTGCCCGCACCCGTGGTGTCCGTCGAGCTGCCCGACGGTGCAGACGGGCCTGTGCGTCGTCGCGGACGCCGCGGCCAACGCCGACGCCTGCCAGCAATAGCGCCGCGTCGCGCGTGACGCGCCCAACGCCGGCCGCCGCCGCGTCACCGGTGACGCGTCCATGCCCGATCGCCGCGATTTCACCGTCGATCCACGCGCGGCACGGTCGCTGCTGAAGGGCGCGGGCGCGGTCGTGCGGCGGTCCGCACGCGAGCGACCTGCGGCGGCCCGCGCACGACCGCGCTCGAGAGAGTCCCCCGATGACGACGACGGCACTCCCCACGAAGACGACGGCATGGTGGCGCGAGCCGACGCGCGCGCAGTGGCTCTCGTTCGGCGCGGCGTGGCTCGGCTGGGTGCTCGACGCCTTCGACTTCACCGTCTTCATGCTCGTGATGCAGGACATCTGCCGCGAGTTCGGCGTTCGCTATGTCGCCACCACCGCGTCGCTCGCGCTGACGCTCGTCGCCCGCCTGGCCGGGGGCTACGTCGCCGGCGCCGTTGCCGACCGCTGGGGGCGGCGGCTGCCGCTGATGATCGCGATGGTCTGGTTCGCCGTGTGCGACGGCGCCGTCGCGCTCGCACCGTCCTTCGCGTGGATCCTCGTGCTGCGCACGCTGTTCGGCTTCGGGATGGGGGCCGAGTGGACGGCGGGGACGACGCTCGCGATGGAGCACTGGCCGCATCGCAGCCGCGGGATCGCCTCGGGCATCCTGCAGGGCAGCTGGGCCATCGGCTACCTGCTCGCGGCGCTCGTCTCCGCGTTCGTGCTGCCGCGCTGGGGCTGGCGCGGCCTGTTCGTGACCGCCGCCCTGCCGGCGCTCTTCGTGCTGCCCATCCGCATCTGGGTGCCCGAGAGCCCCGACTTCGAGCGCGTCGCCGCGAGCCGCGCCGCCCCGCGCGCGCTTCTGTCGCGGGGCGCGGTCGCCAGGCTCGCCTGGGCGTCGGTCATCATGGCCCTCGGCTTCGGCGCCTACTACGGGCTGAGCGGCCTCTACCCGACGCTGCTTCGCGCCGAGCTCGCCCAGGGGCCCCGCGGCGTCGCCTGGCTGGTCGCCCTCTTCAACGTCGGCATGCTCGCCGGATCGGTGGTCGCGGGCGTGCTCGCCGCGCGCCGGGGGGTGGCCCTGGCCATCGCCGCGCCCGCGCTCGCGTCGCTGCCGTTCCTCGCGCTCTACGTCGGCGCGGTGCCCGCGCTGCTGCCGCTCGGCGCGCTCGCGGCCGGCGCGCTGGGGGTCGGCTTCTGCGGCGTCGTGCCGATGCTTCTCACCGACCTGTTCGACGCCGACGTGCGCGCCCGCTCGGTGGGCGTCGTCTACCACGTGGGCGCGTTCCTCGCGGCGTTCGTGCCCTTCGGGGAGGCCGCGCTCGCGCAGTACGGGGGGCTCTCGCTGCGGGCGTCCGTGGCCGTCGTCGCCGGCGGCTGCGAGCTCGCGCTCGTCGTCCTCGTCATCGCGCAGCGCGCGCTGCTCGAACGGAGAATGCCCATGACCCGACCATCCTCGACCAAGGCCACCGTCGTCCCCGTGGTGCTCGGACTGCTCGCGCTGCTCTGCGCGTCGTGCGCCGACGCGGGCCCCGGGTCCGCGCCGGCCGGCGAGCCCACCGAGACGACGAGCGCCGCGCTCGACGCCGTCAGCGGCTTCGGGCCCAACCCCGGCAACCTGCAGATGTACCGCTACGCGCCGGCGGGGATGCCGGCGAGCGCGCCGCTCGTCGTCGTGCTGCACGGCTGCGAGGAGCAGGCGACCGACGCCATGTCGTTCGGCTTCGACGCGCTCGCCGACCAGTACAAGTTCTACGTCGTCTACCCGCAGCAGCCGTCGTCCAACAACCCGGCCGAGTGCTTCGACTGGTTCGGCCAGTACAACGACCCCGCCGACAAGGCGAACATCACGCGCGGCCAGGGCGAGAACGAGTCGATCAAGGAGATGGTCGACAAGACGAAGACCGACTTCTCGGTCGACCCGTCGCGCGTGTACGTCGTCGGCTTCTCGGCGGGCGCCGCGATGGCGGCCGTGATGATGGCCGCGTGGCCGGACGTGTTCGCCGCCGGCGGGATCGACGCGGGCATCCCGTACGACTGCCCGTCGACGAGCAACGGCGACGTGTTCACGTGCATGAACCCGGGCAAAACGCAGACGCCCGCGGCGTGGGGGCAGGCCGTCACGCAGGCGGACCCGGGGTGGAGCGGGCCGTGGCCGCGCGCGTCGATCTGGCAGGGGACGCAGGACACCACGGTCGCGACGGCGAACGAGACGGAGCTGGTCAAGCAGTGGACGGACGTGCACGGCCTGTCGACGACGCCCACGTCGACCGGCACCGAGGACGGCCAGCAGCGCGCCGTCTACGAGGACTCGAGCGGCCGGGTCCAGGTCGAGAGCTGGCAGATCGCCGGCATGTCCCACGGCTTCGCCGTCGACCCGACGCACGGGTGCGGCACCGCCGGCTCGTTCATCTACGACGAGCACATCTGCACCGCGCTCCACATGCTGCAGTTCTTCGGCATCGCGGGCAGCTCCGGCGGAGGCTCCGGGAGCAGCTCCGGATCCTCGAGCGGAGGCTCGAGCGGCAGCAGCGGCGGCTCGTCGGGCGCGGGGGCGTCGGGCGGCATCGGCTCCGGCGGCGGCGGCGGCAGCGGCGTCGGCGGATGCAGCGGTACCGGCGCGAGCAGCAGCGGCGCGGCGCCCGCCGCGGACGCCCCCTTCGGATCCCGCTCGCGCAGCGCCGGCTGCTCGGTCGGCCGCCCGCCCGCCCGCTCGACGTCGAACGCCGCGCCCATCGCGGCGCTGGCCCTCGCGGCGACGCTCCTGCGCCGCCGCCGCGCACCGAGGAATCCACGATGAGGTCGCAGACGTCCGCCGCCCGACGGCAAGGAGACCCGCCCATGCCCCGCACCACCACCGTCCTCCTCGCCGGCGCGGCCGGCCTCGCGCTCGCATCGTGCTCGGGCGCCCCCTCCCCGGCCGAGCCGATGGCCACCACGTCGTCCGCCGTCGACACCCTCACGCAGGTGGCGAGCTTCGGCGCGAACCCGGGCAACCTGCAGATGTACCGCTACGTGCCCGCGGCGATGCCGCCCCACGCGCCGGTGGTCGTCATGCTGCACGGGTGCGTCCAGACCGCGGCCGACTTCACGGCCGTCGGCATCGACGCCCTGGCCGACCAGTACAAGTTCTACGTCGTCTACCCGCAGCAGCAATCGTCGAACAACCCCGACGAGTGCTTCGACTGGTTCGGTCAGTACAACGACCCGGCCAACAAGGCGAACATCACGCGCGGCCAGGGCGAGAACGAGTCGATCAAGGAGATGGTCGACCAGATGAAGACCGACTTCTCGGTCGACGCCTCGCGCGTCTACGTCATCGGCTTCTCGGCCGGCGGCGCGATGGCCGCGGTGATGATGGCGGCGTGGCCGGACGTCTTCGCCGCCGGCGGGATCGACGCGGGCGTCCCCTACGACTGCCCCTCGCAGAGCAACCTGGACGTCTGGCAGTGCATGAACCCCGGCAAGACGCAGACGCCGGCGCAGTGGAGCGCGGCGGTGCGCGCGGCCGACCCGAGCTGGAACGGACCGTGGCCGCGCGCCTCGATATGGCAGGGCACCCAGGACACGACCGTCTCGACGACCAACTCGGTGGAGCTGGTCAAGCAGTGGACCGATCTCCACGGCCTGGGGCAGACGCCGACATCGAGCGGCACCGACGACGGCCAGCAGCACGACGTCTTCGCCGACCCGAACGGCGTCGCGCAGGTGGAGCGCTGGCAGATCGCCGGCATGTCGCACGGCTTCGCCGTCGACCCTTCGACCTCCTGCGGGGTCGCCGGCAACTACATCTACGACGAGCACATCTGCACCGTCCGCCACATGATCGCCTTCTTCGGCCTGGTCCCCGAGGCGAGCGACGCCGGGAGCTCGTCGGGCGGCGGGACGATGGGCAACGACGGCAGCGCCTCCCCGGACGGCGGCACCACGGGCGGTGACGGCGGCGGCTCGTCGGGCGGCGGCATGGCGACAGGCGACGGCGGCGGCCCGTCGGGCTCCGGATCCTCGAGCGGCGGCTCGAGCGGCTCCAGCTCCGGCAGCAGCAGCGGCGGCGGCGGCGGCTCCAGCGGGACGGGCGGGAGCAGCGGTGGCGCCATGCCCGACGCAGGCGCCCCCTCGGGATCCGGCTCGCCCATCGCCGGCTGCTCGGTCGCGCGCCCGCCCGCCGGCACGACGTCGAACGCCGCATCGCTCGCGGCGCTGGCACTCGCGACGACGCTCCTGCGCCGCCGCCGAACACGGAGGAACACACGATGAGGTCGCATACGTCCACGATTCTTCTCACCGCGCTCGCGGCGCTCGCCGCGGCGCTCCCCGGCTGCCTGTCCTCGACGAGCACGAACGCGCCGACACAAGCGGCGCCGGACGCCGGCGGGGCGTGCGGCACGGACCCCACCACCAACCCCTGCGACACGGACGCGATCACGTATCTCGATCTGTCGACGCACCCGGGCTGCACCACGGCGGGGCTGAAGTACACGCCGGCCAGCATCCCGGGCTACCCGTGCGCCGCCAAGGAGTACGTCCCGCAAGGCACCGAGGACACGACCAAGCCGATCATCCTGCTCGTGCACGGCAACTCGTCGACCCCGCGCGACTTCGAGACGTGCAACAAGGGCGACGGCACCGACCCGGTGACCTCCGGCTGCACCGACACGACGACGCCGATGCTCTCGGAGCGGATGCTGGCGCTGGGCTACCACCTGTTCGCGGTCGACATGCGCGTCGACAAGGTCACCGACCCGGCGACCAACGACGAGCACACGGGCAACCCCGCCAAGAACATCGATCACGAATGGGGCGTGCCCATCGTGCAGTCGTTCTTCCAGTCGCTCTTCGCGGCGTACCCGAACCGGCAGTTCTCGATCGTGTCGTTCTCGCTGGGGCCGACGCTGGTGCGCGACGCGCTGCGGCGCCTGCAGCGCGCCGGATTGCACCCGTTCGAGCACGTCGACACGCTCGTGTTCGCCTCCGGTGCCAACCATGGCGTCTCGACCTTCCCGTTGCAGGGTTACTGCGTGGATCCGAACCACCCGGACAACACGACGATGAAGGGACTGGTGGCTTGTGAGCTGGGCAACCGCCAGGCGTTCACGCCGACGGTCTTCGACACGAACCTCAACGGGCCCGACACGAACACCGCGAACGACGGCAAGTTCCTCGGCGCCTACGAGACGCCCTGCCTCGACGGCGACACGGCCTACGGGCAGAGCGGCGTCTGCGGAGGCCACAAGGTCGCTTACACGACCGTCGTGATGCAGGACGTCAGCCAGGGGAACTACCAGGACGAGTTCACGTGCCAGAACTGCTCGATGCTCGACGGGGCGAACAACGAGACCGTCGGGCTCTCGGACATCGACCAGACCGGCTACTTCTACAACGGCGCGTTCAAGCACCACTACGGGTCCATCCGCAGCGCGCACGGGCTGCAGATCGTCATCGGTGCGCTGACGCACGCGGCCGCGAACTGAGAGAACGCGAACATGAAGCGCATCGTCGTGGCCGCGTTGGCGGCCGCCTTGGTCGTCGTGCGCCCCGCGTTCGCCCAGGACGAGCCCGCCGATCCCTCCAGCACACCCGCCGCGGCCCCCAAGGGGGCCGCTGCGAACGAGGGCCCGAGCCGGCCCGACGCGCCCGAGGCGACGGCCGAGGCGACGCCCTCGCTGTCGAAGCTGGTGACGTTCCAGCCCTTCGCGTCCATCGTCGGAGGCGCGAAGCTCGACACCGTCATCGAGAGCCCCGAGGAGCACCGCCAGGGGCGCCTGAGCGCCATCATGCTGTCGGACTTCGGCCTGAGCGCGAAGATCGGCAGGTCCTTCGGCGTCGTCAGCGAGCTGATGGCCAACGGTGGCAGCGGCTTCGAGCTGCACGGGTCGAGCGCGTGGGCGGGCCAGGCGCAGCTCGAGGTGTTCCGGCAGCTCGTACGCTACGAGAAGGGGCCATGGATGGCCGAGGTCGGGCGCGTCATCGACGAGGGGAGCGTCGACTTCGTGTCCGACCACGTGCAAGACACGCTCCTGCAGGACACGGCGACGATCGAGCCGCTGCTCTACGGCGGCTTCACGCTCGGCAACGGCGTGCGCAGCACCTTCGAGGTCGTGAACGGGCTGCGCATCGGGCTCGCGCTCTTCGCCGGCAACCCGGTGTCGAACACGGCGAGCCTCCAGGTGGGCGGCAGCTTCCCGCCGTTCGACCGCTTCTACATCCAGCCGTACCAGAACGTGAAGCAGACGCCCGACAACTCGCCGGACGACACGTTCCAGATGATGATGCTGTCGCCTTCGCTGCTCTACACGAGCAAGCACTTCGACGCGCGGGCCGAGCTCCAGAGCTACGTCGTCGACACGAATACCAACTCACAGGCCGATCAGAACATCCATGGGTACAACGCACGCGAGACGATGAGGGTGAGGATCGGACCGGATGATCTGGTGTCGCTTTTCCAGAACGCCGCCTTCGACCGCAACGACACCGTCGACCCCAACGACGTCGCCCGGATCGCCGCGCCCAAGTACCAATCGGTGCTCTACGGGGGAGGCATCGACTTCAACTTCCTGAACCCGCTGTTGAACATCCCCTCGGACCGGCCCAGCGGCCTGGGCGTGCAGTACGAGCGCGTGCAGTACCAGGTGGGAACCGTGTGCGTGCCCGGGCAGACCGCGGGGTGCGTGACCAACCTGCACTTCCTCAACGTGGGCGCCACCTACTGGCTGAACCACTCGGTCGCCCTCGGCGCGCGCTTCGCGCTCTGGCTCACCGACCAGTTCGACGTCCACGACGAGGGCGAGCGATCGGTGCTGCTCACGATGCGTGCGCAGCTCTGATCTCGAGCGGTCACGCGTAGAAGCCGACCGCGGCGTGGCTGACGATCGATCCTTCCTCGGGGTCGATCGTCTGCTCGTAGTGCAGCACGCGCCCGCGCGCGCCGCCGGCGACGCTGCGCAGCAGCGACCAGATGGGGGCCAGGCCGCACACGCGCCGCTCGTCGAGGTCCTGCACGACGTGGCGCCAGAAGCCTGCGGTGTCGAGCGACGTCGCGCGCTCCAGCGATCCGCGGTCGGTCTGCTCGAGGCGCGAGCGCTGGCCGGCGTCGTACGGCTCGGCGTCGCCGAAGCGCGGGCCGACGTGCGCCATGTCCGCCCCGGCGACGACGACCACGCGGCCGGGGCGCGCCTCCACGAGCTCGCGCACTCCATCCATGAAGCGCGCGACGCGCGCGTCGCGTTCGGGATCCTCCCCGCTCGACTGCTGCGCGCCCAGACCCGCGAGGATGGGCACGATGCGGAAGGGACGATCGCCGAGCACGTGCCGCAGAAAGACGACCTGGAACTCGAGCGAGTGCTCGCGCTTGTGGTTGAACTGGTCGGCGTACGGGTCGAAGCCGTCGGCGCGCGCGGCCAGCGCGTCGATGGCGGCGACGTCGGCGTCGACCGCGCCGAGCGGCGTGTCGAACGCCTTGCGGCAGAGGGCGAACGGCTCGCGCATCGGCGCGTGCGACGTCCCGAACAGGACGAACGTGTCGGCCTCGGGCGCGAGCGACGCGGCGAGCGCGCCGTAGGCATGGCCGTAGCCGACCGCGCCGCGCCACGGATCGATGTGCGGCGCCACCAGCGCGACCATCGGTCCGCCGCCGGCCGGCCGCGCGCGCGCGCCCTGCGCCTTCGCGAGGCACGCCTCCTCGATGTACCTCTCCAGCGCGCCGCGCTGGCCGTGGTAGGCGCCGCCGGCGTGCGTCGCCGGGCGCACCGGCGATTCGGCGAACTCGCGCTCGACGCGGGCGCGCGCTTCCCGGAACGTCGGCCCGTCGAGGAACAGCCCCTTCTCCAGCTCGTCGGCCAGGTGCACGACGGCGTCGACCGGCACCTCCGCGCCGATCTCGGCGGACGCGTCGCGCGCGATCTGCTCGCACGTGGCCTGGCCCGTGAAGCGCGCGACCACCGGGACGAGCACCGGGGGGATGACGGCGTGCGCCGCCGTCACGCCCTGCGTGTCGCGCAGGACCAGCACGCGGCCGTGCTGCTTGTCGGGGACGACGATCGTTTCGACCGGGCGCAGCGCGGGGCGGGAGCGTGCATCCATCACCGTTCACTGTAGCGCGCGCGCGGAGCGCGCCAGCTGGGCCGTCGCGCGGCGCGGCGCGTGCGCTCGAACGACGACTCTGCTATCGGGCCACGCTCCCGCCATGAAGCGACCGCCGCCCCGCTCGCCGCGCTGGAGCTCGTCCCCCGAGCGCGCCGCGCTGCTCGCGCTCTACGCGGAGGCGGACGCGCTGCTCGAGGGGTGGACGTGCGCCTGCTCGCGCGCCGGCGTCGGCGGCGAGCCCGAGGCGCAGTGCTGCCACTTCGCGGTCACCGGCCGCGAGCCGTACCCGACGGCGGTCGAGCTGGAGGAGGTGCGACACGCGGTGCGCGCCGGCGGCGTGGCCGCGCGCGACCCGCGCAGGCTGCCCATCGCCGAGCTCCGCCCCTGCCCGCTGCTGTCGGACGACGGCCGCTGCCGCATCTACGCGTCGCGGCCGTTCGGCTGCCGCACGTACTTCTGCGACCACGGCGAGGCGCCGTTCGGCGGTCGTGCCCGGCTGCCTCGCGACCGCATCAACGAGATCGGCCGGCGCATCGCCGATCTCTCGGCGCGCTTCGACCCGCGCGACCCGCACCCCCGCCCGCTGGTGCGCGCCCTGCAGCGCCAACCATGATCCAGGAGCGCGACTCGTGCTCCGCGATCCAGTTGGCGCATAATCGCGGGTCCGTGCCGCGCCTCGTCCAGCTCATGCGATCGCTCGCGCGCCCGTCCCTCGTGGGTGCGGCGTACGTGCTGGCGCTCGCCGTCTGGGCCGCGCAGGCGCCGGCGATCGACGAGCGCGAGGCAGGCGCGCAGGGCAAGCAGATCGCCGCGCTGGTGCGCGGCCGCTTCGGCGGCGAGATCACGCACATCGGCGTCGCCATCGCGGCGAGCGCGGTGGTCATCGGGGCGGCGCTGGGGCTCGTCGCGGGAGGGCTCGTGTCGCTGCGCGATCGGGTGAGGTCGCCGGCGCGGCGGAGCGCGGCGCGCCGCACGCTCCTCGTCCTGGCGGTCGTCGCGGCGACGCACGCGCTGCTCGAGCTCCGGGGGATGGCGCACGACCCGCCGCTGTACGCCGCGGCGTGGTACGCGCGCGGCGGCTGGCGTCGAACCGTCCAGGTCCTGGCCACCGACGTGCTCGGGCCGGGCGGGGTCGCGCTGCTCGCGCTCCTCGCGTGCGCGCTGTTTCTCGCCGCGCCTCGCACGCAGTGGGCCCGGACATTGCGCGAGCTGGGCGCGCGCGCGCACCGCTTCGTCTTCGTCGGCGCGGCGCTCGGGGGCGCCGTCCTCGCCCTGGCCCACCTCCCCGTCGCCCGGGCGAGCGCCGCGCGCGCGGACGGACGCCCCAACGTCGTCGTCCTCGCGGCCGACTCGCTGCGCGCCGATCGGCTCGACCCGCGCACTGCGCCGCACCTGTCGGCGCTCGCCGCGCGCGGGACGCGCTTCGACCGCGCGTACGTATCGCTCCCACGCACGTTCCCCTCCTGGGTCACGCTGCTCACCGGCCGCCACCCGCACCACCACGGCATCCGCTCGATGTTCCCGCGGTGGGAGGAGCGCGCGCGCGACTTCGACGCCGTGCCCGAGCGCCTGGCCCGCGCCGGGTACGCGACCGCGGTCGTGAGCGACTACGCCGGCGACGTCTTCTCGCACATCGACCTCGGGTTCGGGTCGGTGGACGTGCCCGAGTTCGACTTCCGGCAGCTCATCCGAGAGCGCGCCATCGAGCGCGAGACGCCGCTGATGCCCGTGCTGCACTCCCACCTCGGCCGGCTCGTGTTCCCCGTGCTGCGCGAGATGAACGACGCGGCCGACCCAACGCTGCTCGCCGACGACGCCGTGCGCACGATGCGCCGCCTCGAGGACCGCGGCGCGCCGTTCTTCCTGGTCGTCTTCTTCTCCACGGCGCACTTCCCGTACGCCGCGCCGTCGCCGTATTACCGCCGCTTCACCGATCCCGACTACCGCGGGCGCTTCAAGTACGACAAGCCGGTCGGTCTTGGGCAGGACGCCCCCGCCGACGCGCGCGACCGGCAGCAGGTGCGCGCGCTCTACGACGGGGCGGTGCTGGCGATCGACGACGCGGCCCAGACGATCCTCGACGCGATGAAGAGCGACGGGGTCGACCGCAAGACCGTCGTCGTCGTCACGGCCGATCACGGCGAGACGCTGTACGATCACGACCACGGTCAGGGGCACGGCGACCACCTCTTCGGCGACGAGGGGACGCACGTGCCGCTCGTCGTCGTCGATCCGCGCCGCGCCGGCGGCCGTCGCGAGGGCTCGATCGTGCGCGACGTCGACCTCGCGCCGACGCTCTACGCGCTCAGCGGCGTCGCGCCACCGGCGGACCTCGATGGCCGCTCGCTGGTGCCGGAGCTCGACGGGGGCACGCTGCCGCCGGCGCTCGCCTACGCCGAGACGGGGCTATGGTTCACCGAGGACATCGCCGGCGTGCCGCCCGAGCTGCGCCTCCCCTACCCCGGCATCGCCCACCTGACCGAGATCGACACGCAGCACGGCGACGAGCTGGTGCTGCGCGCGAGCATGCGCCCGCTGACGATCGTGGCGAAACACCGGATGGTGCGCGACGACCGGTGGAAGCTCGTCTACGCCCCCACGCGCGAGGGCGCGCGCTGGCTGCTGTTCGACACGCGCGAGGACCCCGGCGAGACGCGCGACGTCGGCGCCGCGCACCCGGACGTTCTCGCTCGCCTGCAGGGCGAGCTGTGGAGCTGGATGCTGCGCGACGCGGAGATGACCGAGCGCGGCGGCTTCCTCGTGCCGCGCGACGCGGACGCGAGCCGCGCAGCGGCGGTCGACACCGGCGTCGTGCGCCTGGAGAACGCGGGCACCGTTCAGTGAATCGGGCCGTGCGCCTGCGCGGCCATGATGATGTTGCGCATCACGATCATCGCCACGTGCGCGTAGATGATGACGCCCAGCGTGTCGACCAGGCTCGCGATGAACGGCGTCGAGCTGGTCGCCGGGTCGACGCCGAAGCGCTTCAGCACGATCGGCAGCATCGAGCCCACCGTGCACCCGGCCACGATGATGAAGAGCACCGTCACGCCGACCGTGATCGCGAAGAGGACCGTCTGATCCGGGTACATGAGCACGCGCACCATCGCGATGGCCGCGATGAGGCAGCCGAGCATGACCCCCATGGCCAGCTCGCGCAGGAGGATGCGCCACCAGTCGCGCAGCTTGATCTCGCCCAGGGCCAACCCCCGGATGACGAGCGTCGACGACTGCGAACCCGAGTTGCCGCCCGCCGAGATGAGCAGCGGCACGTACAGCAGCGCGCCCTTCACCGCCTCCATGATCGGGTCGTAGAAGCGCAGCGCCGTCTGCGTGAAGAACTCCTCGACGAAGAGGATGATCAGCCACCCGGCGCGCTTCTTGATGAACGTGAGGAAGCTGGTCTGGAAGTACGGCAGGTCGAGCGGCTCGACGGCGCCGATCTTCTGCACGTCCTCGGTCTGCTCCTGCACGAGGACGTCGACGATGTCGTCGATCGTGATGACGCCGAGCAGCTTGCCGTCCTCGGCGACGACCGGCATGACGTTCAGGTCGTACTTGGCCATCCGCCGCGCGACGTCCTCCTGGTCCATCGTCGGCGGGACGCTGATGACGTTGGCGCGCATCACCTCGGCGATGCCGTTGAACGGCTCGGCCGTCAGCAGGTCGCGCAGGCTGACGACGCCCATCAGCCGGTCGCCTTCGAGCACGTAGACGACGTACACGAACTCGTCGCGCTCGCGCGCGCGCCGGCGCACGATGTCCATCGCCTCGGCCACGCGCATGCGCGGCGAGACGGCGACGAAGTCGGTCGTCATCAGGTGGCCGGCGCTCGTGTCCGGCCACTTCTCGATCTCGCGGACCTCCTCGGCGGCCTCCGGGTCGACCTTCTGCAGCGCCTCGAGCAGCTGGTCGCCCATCTCCTCCGGGAGCGCGCTGAAGAGGTCAGCGCGGTCGTCGGCGGCCATCTCGCTCGCGATCTCGGCCACCGACTCGGGCGGCATCTGCTCGACGAGCTCCTCCTGCTCGTGCTCCTCGAGACGCTCGAAGATGGGTGCCGCGTCCTCGGCCGGCATGTGCTCGAGCAGCTCGGCCGCCTCGTCCGGGTCGAGCTCACCGATGATGTCGGCGAGATCCTCGGCGTGGATCTCGTCGAGCAGCTCGCGCACCTGATCCGGATCCTCCTTGAGGATCTGCTTGATGTCGGGGCCGAGCAGGCTCGCGAGACGCATGCGCCCGCCGCAGCCTAGTCGAAGGCGCGGCCGGATTCACAGCGAGGAGATGCGAGCGCGGAGCGGAAAATGGCCTAGTGCGATCCGTGCGCGTAGCCCCAGTCCTGCAGCACGCGCTGCATCTCCTTGGCCGCCTCGGCGCCACCGGCGCCGAGGTCCGCCCCTTCGGTCGGCCGCGCCGCGCCGGCGGGGCGGTCGCGCGTGACGAACATGCCGAGGTCGCGCGCCGGATCGACGAAGGGAAGCGAGGGGGCGTACACCTCGGCGCGCGCCTCGTCGCCCGCGAGGCCGGTCTTGGCCGCGACCGCGGGCAGCCCGAACGGACCGGTGAACACGGCCTGCTCGGGCCAGGGGCGATCGTCGAGGAACAGCCGCCAGGCGACGGGCGCCCCCGGAGGATCGACGCGCAGGTCGAGGCCGACCACCGCGTCCGGCACGGTCGTGAACGCGAAGTCGACGCGCACGCGCGCGTCGTCGGGCCCGGGCGGGGCGACGCGGACGGCTTCGCGCGGGATGCCCGCCGGCTGCGCCGTCACGGTCGCCGCGCGCTTGCCGTCGCCCACCGTCAGCGCGCCGGTGACGCGGTGCACCCGCCCGCCGCCGCTGAAGCGCAGGTGCACGGTCGGAAGGGACACGGGCTGCGTCGTCGTCGCCGTCGCGGCGTCGGCGGCCCGCACGTCGGCCAGCGCCGCCGCGAGGCGCGCGCGCATCTCGGCCATCACGTCCGGGTGCTGGCGCGCCACGTTGCGGCGCTCGCCCGGGTCGTCGACCAGGTCGTACAGCTCGTCCTCGGGTTTCGGGGGCGCGCCGGCATCCGGCGTCGCGCCGGGGCTCTCCGCCTGCGTGGAGGCCCGCCCCGGCCCGTCGTGCACGATCATGCGCCAGCGGCCCCACGAGACGGCGCGCGAGCCGCGCCCCTCGCTGACCACCACGCGCGCGACTGGCTCCTTCTCCCCGCGCACGAGCGGCAGCAGCGACCGCCCGCTCATGCGCGGATCGGCCTCGAGCCCCTCGACGTCGAGCACCGTCGGCGCGATGTCGGTGCTGCGCACGCGGTCCGTGACCGCGCGCCCGCCGTCGATGACGCCGGGTAGCGCCATCACGAGCGGCACGCGCGTCGTCTCCTCGAAGTTGCCGACCGCGTGGTGGAAGCGCATGCGCATGCCCTCGAGCCCCTTGGCGTCGTGCGCGGACGAGAGCGTCTCGCCGTGATCGGACGTGACGACGACCAGAGTCGAGCGCGTCAGGCGGAGCGCGTCGAGCTCGTCGAGCAGCGCGCCGATCGCGGCGTCGTCCTTCGCTCCCTCGGCCATGTAGGCGCGCACCTCGCCATCGCGCGGGCCCGCCGGAGGAGGAGGGACGCGATCGAGCATCGCGCGCGGCGGGTCGTACGGCTGGTGCGGCGAGTTGAAGTTGACGAACAGGAAGAAGCGGTCGCCGGCGTGTGCGTCCAGCCACGCGAGCGCGTCCTGCTCGATGGCGGCGGTGTCGCGCGTGCGGTAGCGGTGGTCGGTGACGCGCTCGAAGCCCATGTCGAGCCCCACGGCGGCGTAGCCGGCCATGAAGAAGTTGTTCACGAAGGCGGCGGTCTCGACGCCGTCGCGCCGCAGCACGAGCGGCAGCAGCGGCGGATCGGAGCCGTAGTAGCGACCGACGGCAGGCGCCGGCAGCACCCAGTCGGTGGTGTCGATCCCGAGCTCGCTCGAGCGCTCGCCGGCGAGCATGGCCAGCGTGCCGGGGCGCGTCCAGGCGGCGGCCGACCACGCGTGCGTGAAGTGCACGCCGCGTGCGGCGAGTCGATCGACGCCCGGCATGAGCCCGGGGACCGCCGGCAACAGCGCCTCGAGCGGCGGCGTGGGCGCGGCCAGCTTCGCCGCGTCCTCGGCCGGATCGTGCAGCGAGGCAGCGACGTCGGGTCGCAGCGCGTCGACGACGATCCAGAGCACGTCGTACGGCACGCGCGTCGGCTCCCGGGCCACGACGACCGGGTCGCCCCAGAGCGCCAGCGCCATCGGCGACACGGGCATCGCCTCGGGCGGAGGCTCGTCGCGCGCGGACGCTGCAGCCGAAGCCGCCGAGGGTGCATGCGCATCGCGCGGTGCCGGCGGCGGCGGCGTCCACCGCTTCTCGCCGGGCGCCGGTCGGTCGGTCGTCGTGGCGAGGCGCAGCTGTACGGTCTGCCCTCCCCACGGACCGAGATCCGCGTCGACGTCGACCCAGCGGAGCACGTCGCCAGGCGCGATGCGCGTGCGCGACAGCGCATGCTCGACGCCCGCCGCGTCCACCACGGTCACGTCGAAGACGGTGGTGGACGCCACGGGGCCCGCCACGGCGGGCGCGAAGCGCAGGCGTGCGCGGGGCGGCACCGCGACGCGGAAGGTCAACGTCGCCGGCGTGGGGGCGTAGATGGCCTCGCGCTGATCGAAGCTCCCCTCGTTCATGTTCCAGACGCGCGCCTGCGGCACCCACGTCTGACCGCTCTGCACCGGAATCGACCACTGCGTCTCCGCGTCGCGGTTGGTGCGCAACGACAGCGTCACGGCGAGCTGCCCGGCGAGGGCCGGGGCGCGTGCCCAGGGATCGCGCATCTTGCGCCAGTGGGCGGCGAAGTACGGCTGGGCCGTGGCGAGGCTCGGCACCTCGAGGTGCGCGTCGCGCAGCGACTCGACCAGGCGCATCGCCACCTCGCACGCGTCGGCGCCGCGAGCCCGCGCCGCCGTCGCGGAGCCGGCCGTCGCGTCCGGGTGCGGCACGGGTGCGCGCCCGTCGCTCCCGCCGCCCTCGTGCCACGCGAGCACCGCGGCGGCCGCGACGAGCAGCGGGACGGGGGCACGGGAGAGCAGCCGGAGCGGCGCGGGCGCCACGCTCCGGAGCGTTGCAGGAAGTGGGGCGGAAAAGAAGAGGCGTCATCGGTCGAGGTCGCGCCGGGCTCGGATCGGGGTACGTCGGTTGCAGCCGGCTCTCTCTCATGCCCGCCCCGCTTCTCCGATGGGCCACGGCCCGGCGTGCGGCCCTCGTGCTCGCTGCTGCGTGGGGGCTCGCCTCGATGGCCGCGTGCGCCAGGGCCCCGCAGGTCGGGTCGGTGGGAGCGCAGAGACCGCACCCGGCGCCGCCGGCGACGACGGGACGGCCGCTCGTGCCGGCGGGCACCATGTTCTCGGTGCGGATCGACCAGACGCTCGACAGCTACGACACCGCGCCGGGTACGCCGTTCATGGCGACGGTCGTCGATCCGCTGCGCGCCTCCGACGGGCGCACCCTCGTGCCGTACGGTGCGAAGGTCACCGGCGTCTTCGTGTCGTACGGCACGCCGCTCCACCCTCGCGTGCGCGTCGAGATGCAGTCGATCGAGACGGTGGACGGGCGCGTGCCGCTTCATGCGAGCGTGCGCGGCGCGCAGCATCTGGAGTGGGCGAGCCCCGCGGAGCCGGGAGTGCGGCCGTCGTACGGGCTGCTGGAGAGTGGGTGGACGGGGATGCCGCCGATGCCGTCGTCGCAGAGCGGCGCGCCGGAGATCGGCTACACGATGCAGGCGCGACCGCGGCAGGTCCTCGTGCCGCGCGGCGCGCTCGTCGCATTGATGCTGGTGGAGCCGATCGTGGCGCCCAGGTAGGCAGACCTCGACCTCGACCTCGACCTCGACCTCGACCTCGACCCCGACCCCGACCTCGACCCCCGACCTCGACCTCGACCCCCGACCTCGACCTCGACCTCGACCTCGACCCCCGACCTCGACCTCGACCCCCGACCTCGACCTCGGCCCCCGACCTCGACCCCCGACCTCGACCTCGGCCCCCGACCTCGACCCTCGCGTCCTCGTGCCAGGCTGCGCCTGGCACTGCGGCCGCAGCGCCTGCTGCGTCGGCGCGATG
>Ga0080006_1224486_pt1 | contig 18963 bp, 12 predicted proteins | sample RS3BMetagenome_FD_69209 | JGI IMG/M metagenome (GOLD analysis project Ga0080006, IMG submission 69209) | Ferric oxide microbial mat and aquatic microbial communities from Rainbow Spring, Yellowstone National Park, USA - RS3B (SPADES... ... | reverse complement strand
ACTCAGTCCCGCCTCCCCGAACATCATGGGGAAGCGCTGTCCACTTGTCCAGGGGCCCAGTGCCAACTCGGGCCGCCGGCTCTACTTCACCTCGCTACCCAAGTGAATTGCACAGGTCGGAATGTTGTACCTGAGAACCCCTGCGGCGCGGGAACCAAGCCAGGTAAGTGCTCAGCACCCCCAAGACGGGGCTGCCGAGCACTTGCCGATGACCGGCTCGCCACTCCGTCTCGGGGTGATCGGCTGCGGGGGCCGCGCCCGCTTCCTGCTCGACCGCCTCGCCGCGCTGGGGGTGCGGCCGCGGGCGTATGCCGACATCGCCCCCGCGGCCGCGTCCGCCGCGCTCAACCGCTTCGGCGGGGACTACGCCACGGGCGATCCGGGCCGTGTCCTGCAGGATGACGGCATCGACGCCGTGATCATCGCCACGCGCCACGACAGCCATGCCCCACTGGCCGTGGCGGCCGCGGCGGCGGGCAAGCACCTGCTGATCGAGAAGCCGCTGGCCCTGCGGCTGCCGGAGTGCGCCGAGATCACCCTTGCCGTGGAGGCCGCGGGCGTCGTCTGCCTGCTCGGCCACAAACTGCGGTACGCGCCCCTCTTCCGGCGCCTCTGCGCCGAGTTCCCACGCCCCCTGCTGACGGCGGTCCACATCCTGGACAACCGCTGGCCGGATGGGTCCTGGACGGTCGATCCGGTCCAGGGCGGGGGCAACGTCTTCTCGCAGGGGTGCCACGGGGCCGACCTCGCCCTCCGGTTGCACGCCGCACCGGCCGTGCGGGTGGCGGCGGCCGGCGGGGCCCTGACCCATCCGGGCGCGAAGGTCCCGGACGTGCTGGCGTGCGCCGTCACCTTCGCCGACGGCTCGGTCTGCTCTCTCCTGCTCGGCGATCCGGGGCAGCCCGCGCACTCCAAATTCTTCGTTGAGGCCTTCGACGGCGCGCGGGCGGCCGTACTGGGGCAGCGGTGCCATGTGCTGGAGATCGGGGGCGCCCGTGTGGAGGCGGACGCCGCGCAGGCGGACCCCGAGGGGGACACGCAACTCCTGGAGGAGTTCCTGGCCTGCGCCGCCGCCCGCCGGGCACCGGAGGTGGGCGCCGACGCGCGCGCCGGCTGGTACGTGATGCGGCTGCTGCACGCGGCGTGGGAGTCGGCGCGCGCGGGGGAGGGACGGGCGGTCGAGGCATAGGAGTCCGCCCCTGCCTCACGTTCCCAGCCTTCGTTCCGGGATCGGGCGCCGCATGCCCGGCCTCGGTGCAGGCACGTCGCGCTGGGTCGGCTCGCCTCCATGCTTACCAGGTGGTTGCCGTCGCCCTCTACCCTCCGCTCCGACCGGATCGACGCCGACCTGCGCGGGGAGGGCGGCCACGCAGGTCCGTCTCTCCGCGTGGGAACGACTGGCCGCGGTGCGCACCGCCATGCTCGGCGAGTTCGCCGCCGCCGGGCTGGGTGTGGCCGTGAACGTTTCGCACTCGACCGATGAGACCGCCCATTCGGCGCCCGTCGGCGACCCGCCGACCGGTGGCCGAACGTCGGGGCAGGCGTGTGCCGACGGCCGCCGGGCGGTGGCGGGTGGGCGCAGCCGCGCGGGCTGTCGGGCACTGCGGCCCGTGCAGGGAGGGGCGGGCGACGACGGGACGGGGCAGGAGGCAGGGATGGCCTCCGCCTGCTGCCCCCGTGGCCGTCACGCCCCCGCGGCGGCGAGGATCTCCGCCGTCTCGACCTCCCGCCCCAGGCGACTCGACGCCTCCGCCGCCTCCAGCACGGCCACCACCTCCCGGCCCCACTCCGCAGAGGCGGAGAGCGATGTGCCGCGTGTGCAGGCGTCGGCGAACTCGGCGAACTGCGCCCGGAAGGTGTCGACCTGCGGCACGGGCAGGGCGGTGTAGGCCTTGCCACGCCCGATCGCCACCTCTCGGTCCGTGACGCGCAGGAATCCACGCTCACAGATGAACTCCGTCTCGAAGCGGTTGACCCCGTCGCGCCAACCGGCGTGGGCCACGGAGGCGGTGAAGCCGTTTTCGAACACCAGGAAGGCATGGCCGGCATCGGTTGCCGGCTGTCCCCAGAAGGGATTCCCGACCGAGGCCCGCACCGCGAGTACCCGCAGGCCCGTGGTGAACATCAGGCGGTCGACCATGTGGCTGCCGTTCATCGGCCACATCCCGCCGCCCCTGGCCGCGTCGAGGAACCAGGGCGGCCGCTGCGGCGGGTCGTAGAAGGACTTGTGCCAGACATCCATGGCCATCACCGGCCGGCCCAGGTCGAGGGCCGGATCGCCCATCGCGCCGCGGGCCGCGACGGTCGGGCCGGTGTGGTGGTAGTGATGGCCGACGCCCACCCGCACGCCGGCGCGGCCGGCGGCGGAGACGATCTCCGTACACTCCGCGGTCGTGAGCGCCAGGGGCTTTTCAACGAGCACGTGCTTGCCGGCGGCGATGGCGGCGAGAGCCGCGGGCGCGTGCAGGAAGTTGGGGGTGGTCACGACGACGGCGTCCACGTCGGACCGGGCGCACAGGTCGCGGTAGTCGGCGTGCCAGGGGATGCCGCCCTGCCGCGCCGCGAAGGCCCGCCCCTTCTCCTCGTCCACCTCGGCGACCGCCGTCACGGATCCCTCCGGGTATGCCACCGCGGCGCGCGCATGCCCGCCCGCGGTCCGGCCCACTCCGATGATGCCCACCCGAAACACGGGGAACCCCCCTCACTGGTCAACGCAGGGGTCCGGTCGGGCGACCGCGCGGCGCGGGCCCGCCCCGGTAGGGCGTTGAGCCCGGACACCTCCGGAGTTGGGCGATCCGCACCCCCGCGGGCGGCCGGCGCACGCCTTACGCGTCCCGGGGCCCGCCGTTTCGCGGAGACCCCGGCACGGTGGACCGGCCGCGGCGCCTGCGGGCGGGTTCCCGCGGGGCGCGGCCGATCCTGCCGCGGGCGGGACGGTGTCGCGGGCGGAATTGCGGCATATGGCGGCCGCCGAGGCCAGCGGGCGCCCTCGACGGGGGCGGCCGCCGGCAGGTTTGGACGGGGGATCGCGGGCGGCACGGGCACCGCACGCGTTCCGCCGCCGGTCGTCCGTCCACGGGGAGGCGTAGGGGCCGCGGGGCCCGGCGGCGCTCCGTGGGCGGGGGCGCCGTGTGCCGTCCTATCCCGCGGCCGCGGCCTGCGCCTGTTCGCTCATCTGGCGGGCGGCGGCCACCACGAGCGCCCCCAGCCGCGCCGGTTCGGCGACAGCCCCGGCCAGCGCCTGCGCCATCGGGGCCGATCCCGCCGGGCCCGGCCACCCCGCGTCGTACGGGGTGAAGCGGCGCCAGTCGCCGACGGCCTGGCCGGACGGCCCCCACATGCCCCAGAACCCCCCCTGGGCGTTCACGTCGGAGCGCACGGGCGGCAGCCCATAGGCGCGCAGCGCCGCCTGCGCCCCCGGGGCGAACAGCCAGAGGAGGGCCTGCACCGCCGGGGGCAGATCGGCGGGGGCGGCGCTCCCGCTGAGGGTGAGGCCCTCGCCGTCGAGTGCGGTGGTGACGACCGGCGGCACCGGGAAGCGCGGCACCCGGGCCCACGCCCACTCCTTCCCAAAGCGGAGGGAGGGGAGGGAGGACGAGAGGGAGGGGACACCGCCGTCGGAGCCCGCGCCTGAGGGCGGTGTCCAGGTGTCGAACGCGATGGCGTATTGGTCGGCCATGCCGGCGATCCCGCCGGCGGCGGTGGGCACCGTCTCCGCTCCCGCGCCGAAGCGCCGGGCGATGTCCGCCAGGGCGGAGAGCCCGTCCAGCGCCGCGGCGTCGAAGGCGAAGCGAGGACCTGAAGCGACGGTGCCGCCATACCCCAGGGCGAACGCCATCCACCACCATGGGGCCGCCAGGGCGCCCGGACGGGGGCGGCGGCGCCGTCAGGCCCTGGGGGCCACGTCCCGGTCTCCCAGCCCGTTCGGACCCGCATGCGGCAGGTGCTGGCGCGAGGCCTGGGGATTTCCTCTGAGAACAGTCGGAACAGATCAGAACCGGGACCTCCGCACCCTCCGGTGAACTGCCGGGCGCATGAAGCCCATACACGTCCACGCTGGCCCCAAGCGGGCCGACATCGCCCGGGTGAGGCCCCGCGGCCGGAGCATTGCTCAGGGCGCGCTGCGCACCCGCGTGCTAAACCGGTATCCGGAGACTGCTTGCCAGGTGTGTCCGCCGTCGGTCGTGCTCAGGACCACGTCTCCCCGGTTCGGCCGGGGCATGATCGCGAAACCCAGGGTTTGGGAGACGAAGTCCAACTGCGTAACGCCCTGCAGGGGCCGGTTGGGAGCGAACGACGTCCATGTCGCGCCGCCGTCAGTGGTTACAAACATGCTCTTGCCGTCGGTGGCAAAACCGTGCTCAGAGTCCGCGAATGACAGGAAGAAGCCCGTGGTGTGCGAGGCCAGGGGGTGTCCCGCGTTCCACGCCGCATCGCCCTTGGGTGTCGGGACAACGGCCAGCGAGAGCGCCCCCTGGCGACTCTCGAGCACCGAGAAGGCGCCCTTGCCGGCGATCGGGGACAGCCCCACAATGTCGGCGTTGGCGACGGACAATGGCAACGGTTGCCGGGTCCAGTGATGTCCGCCATCGTGTGTGGCGTAGAGCGACGCGGGCGCCCTGATGGTTGCCTGGACGGTGAACCACCCGCGTGTCGTGCTCGTGAACGTCACCCCGGACTTGATGCCGAGGTAGGGTACCTCCGTGGGCACTCCCTGAGGAGCCGCCACAGAAACAGCTGTCCAGTGCGCCCCGCCGTCCGATGTCGCCAACAGCGTGCCGGCCTCCCCACCCATCGCGGGGCCGACGCTCACCCACAGCCAACCGTGCGTTGGATCGACGAACGTGACAAACCTGGGCTGTTCGACAGGGTCAGCCGACAATGCCGGATCCGGATTCGCAATCGCCACAGACGTGTGGGTCCACGCCTGTCCTCCATCGGTCGTCCGGTAGACGGTGACCGCTCCTCCGTCGGAGGCGACAACCCACGCGGTGTCGGGTCCGAGAAGGCCCGCTGCCAGCGGGACGCCGGCCGGCGGGTGGCCCGCTGGCGTCAGGACGTTCGTCCACGTGCGTCCGCCGTCTGCGGTCCGCCAGACGGCGGACGCCGTAATGCCCCACCCGCGCGCTGCGTCGGTCATATGGATCGCGGTGAGGGCCGGCGTGGCTGCCGCCGCGGCCGTGTCGCCGGCATTGCCGAGAGCGCGCCCCGCCGCCGACGGGGCTGACCCGGTGCCCCGAGGGACCTGCTGCCGTACGGTGGAGGCGCGGGCGCACCCAAACAGGAAGAGTGCGGCACATAGCGTGGGGACAAGGCGACATGGACGCATAGCAAGCTACCTCCGCCACGGAGGACGCTGAAAAACACGCTGCGGTTCCCTTGCACGTTACCTGGGCGACGGGCCCCCGGTCCACATCGAAATCTTCGATTCCCGCGAGCTGCGGCTGCCGGTGTGCCCCTCGGCAAGGCGCTGAACAACCCAGCTCCCTGGACGGTGGATCCGGGGCACGGCCTGGCGGATAAGCGTTATCGGGCCAGTCTTGGGAACGAAGGCTTGCGCCGCCGGCCGGCTAGAACGGCGGTGCACTCGAAGCCCTTGGGGGACAAGGGACCGGAGCCAAACTCCGCCGCAAAAGGGGACTTTTGCAGCGGACTCCTAGCTCCGGGTATAGCGCGTGTCGGTCACGAACAGTCGCCAGAGCCACACGAATCCGGGCACCAGGACGGCCATGCCCACGACCACCACCCAGAGCACGGCCGTGAACATCGCCGCATTCGTGAAGCTTCCGACCGTCGTGACATACGGATAGAGCAGGTAGGGCGCATGCGCCAGCCCGTAGCCGATCTGGGCGAAGGCAAACTGCAGGCCCACCAGGATGACCGCCCAGCGGGGACGACCCGGGGTGCGCCCGTCCGGCAGCGGCTGGACGAGCGCGGCGTACGCCGCCGCGAAGGCGGTCAGGGACGCGACGAACCAGGGCCATTGCGCCTGCAGGCGCGCGGAAAGCCACGGGGCCGAAGGGATGATGAAGAGCGCGGCCACGCCCGCCAGGATCGTCACCGGCCCGGCCGCCAGCGCCCGTATCCGGAAGGCGGCGTAGGCTTCCTCGTCCCCGGCGGTCCGGGCATAGTCGGCCAGGAACGTCGCGGAGATGTAAAGCCCGGCGGACAGCCCGAAGGCCAGGTACGCGTACTCGGTCGGGCTGCGCAGGAGGGCGCCCGTGTCCAGCGCCAGGCGGTCGCCGACCGCGTGGACCAGCCCCCCTTGCGAGATGGGCAGCACGGATACCAGCAGTGCCGGGAGCAGTACCGCCGTCAGTCCGGTCACCGCACGCGCCCAGGCGGCGTGGCCCTCAGTGCCGCCGTACGCCTGCGAGAGAAAGCCCCCTCGCAACGCCAGCAGGATCAGGATCAGGCTTCCAGGTACCAACAGGACCGAGCCGTACGCGTAGGCGGCGTTCGGGAAGAACCCCACCAGGGCCACGGCGATCATGACCAGGAAGACGTTGGTCGCCTCCCACAACGGGGAGACGTACCGCTCGGCGACTCGGTGCGCGGCCCGCTCTCCCGTGCGGGCCGCCCGCATCCGCCAGAACGTCGCGCCGAAGTCCACCGAACCGGCCAGCGCATAGACGAAGACGACGAACCACATCAGGCCCGCCGCGGCGTAGGCCGTGTTCACGAATGCCGCACCTCCAGGCGCTGGGGTCTCCTCGGCCAGGTGCCCGGTGACAGGCCCCACCGCCGCCTGGCGGCCCGGCGGGGCCTCCCGCGTTCACTTCAACCTGGACCTCTTCCGGTGGCTTTCCACGTCGGCGAAGGGGGACCGGATCACCTTCGGGACGGGTCCGACCCGCGGCGTCTCGGCCGGTACGGCGCCCGCCAGGGGATGGCGCCGGAAGTGGTCACGGACGGCGGAAGCGGCGCCCAGGGCAAGCACCGCGTAGAGAGCGACGAACGGGAGGAAGAGGAGCCCGGCCTTTGGCGTGGGCGTGACCGCCTGGGCCGTGGTGAGGATACCGGTCACCGTCCAGGGCTGCCGGGCCACTTCGGCACCAACCCATCCGGCCTCGACACCCATCATCCCGACCGGACCCATAACGACCAACGCGCGCAGCAGCCAGGTCGGCGGCACGGTGCCGGGGCGGCGCAGTCGGATGACCCAGAAGCTGGCCGCCGCGAGGAACGCCAACGTGCCCACCGCCACCATCAGGTCGAAGAGGGGATGCACCCAGAGCGGTGGCCAGTCCGTGCGCGGAAAGTCCAACAGGCCCTGCACGCGGCCCTGCAGGCGGCCGGTGGCCAGCCAGCTGAGGAGACCCGGGATGTCGATCCCCCAGCGGGTCCGCAGGGTGTTGGCGTCGGGCAGCCCGCCGATCGTCAGCGGCACCGCCGTGCCGGTGCGGAACACGCCCTCCAGCGCCGCGAACTTGACGGGTTGCGCCGCGGCCAGGAACTTGCCCGCCCAGTCCCCGGTGACGCCGGTCAGGACCGCCGCCACCGCGGCCACGGCCATGGTCAGGTCGAGCGCGCGCCGCCGGTAGGCCACCTGTTGCGGTTGACGGTCGGTGAGCAGGCCCCACGCCGAGAACGCCGCCACCACCAGGGCGACCGCCAGATAGGCCGTCACAAGCACGTGGGACAGTTCTGTCGGCATCGCCGGACTGACCATCGCGCGCCAGGGATGGAGGTCCACGATGCGGCCGGCGTCCAGACGGAAGCCCGCGGGGGTGTTCATGAAGGCGTTGACGTCGGTGATCAGCAGCGCCGAGCCGCCCGCGCCCACGGCCACCAGCAGCGCGCTCAGGATGCGCCAACCCGGGGAGATGCGGTCGCCGGCGTAGATGTAGATCGCGGTGAAGACCGCCTCGATGAAGAAGGCGAAGACCTCGATCGCAAAGGGCACCGCGATGATCTGGCCGACCAGGCGCATGAATCCCGGCCAGAGCAGTTGGAGCAGCAGGGCCACGATGGTGCCGGACACCACGCCGACGCCGAGGAACACGGAGAAGACCGCCGCCCACCGTCTGGCCATCAGGCGGTACAGCGGATCGCGCCGCCGCAACGCCAGGATCTCTGCGAGTGCGATGAGGAGCGGTAGACCCACGCCGAGAGTCGCGAAGATGATGTGAAAGCCGAGGGCGGTTCCAAAGAGGGCCCTGGTCCAACCCAACTCGGCCACAGATCGCGCCTCCCGGGCGTCGGACCAGCGTGGCGCGCCGCCGCGCGCCGCGCGATCCGCCCAAAGCGGAAGTATTCCATTTGTGTCAGGAGGCGATCCGGGTGGGGAAGACTGCCCGTTCCGCTTCTCCCGCCCAGGAGCGGTGGGCGCGGTGCTGAGGCAGGGGCTCCCGCCGGCGCGGAGCGGCGCAGAGGCTGGCCCGGTACTGGCGACGGCCAACGCTCTCGAACGCCGGCTGCGCCCCGTGATCTGGCGCACTGCACGTGCCGTGCGCCGTGGATCGCCCCCAGGCCCTCCGTCCAGGCGATGGCGGTGGCAAGCCGGTTGGCTGACCTGGGGGAGGGGGGATCGGGCCCTTGCACGGGCCCCCTCATCCCCGGGTGCATGGGGACCGCACTCTTCAGGGATGTCGTTGTCGTGGCGGGCGCACGCGCCCGACCTCTGTTTCCTCATGCGCGATGCGCGCGGTGCCGGGCGGCGGCGTCGGGCGCAGGTCCGGCGCCGGCACGCCGGCCCATCTGGCTCATCCGCATTCAGCACGGCAGGACTGCGGAGATGGGGACGTGCGGCACGGGACACACGGGTCCTACAGAGGGGGGATACGCCCATCGGCGGGATCGGCCCAGCGCGTGTTCGGCACCAGCGGGAACCAGCCCGGCCGCCCCGGGTCGCGGTCGTAGGGGTATCCGCCGACTTCCCGATATTGTTCGCTGTACCGCCGCAGCTTCTCGCGATCGAGCCGCACCCCGAGCCCCGGGCCGGTGGGCACGGCGATGGCCCCGTCGCGGTACGGCAGTGGGCCACCCTCGATGATGTCGTCGACCAGATGGTGGTAGTGGGCGTCCGCGGCGAAGGTCAGATTGGGCAGGACGGCGCCCAGATGCAGCATGGTGGCGAGTTGGATGCCGAGTTCGCCGCTGGAGTGCACGGCGATGCCGAGCTGAAAGGTCTCGCAGACGGCCGCGGCCTTGAGGCAGGCGCGGATGCCGCCCCAGAACGTCGTGTCGAGCAGGATCACGTCCATCGCGGTTTGGAGGACGTTGGTCGCGAGTTGCTCGAAGTTGACCACCACCGTGTTGGTGGCCAGGGGCACGCGAGAGAACTGCCGGACGCGGCGGTTGCCGGACAATCCGTAGGTGGGGTCCTCCAGGTAGTCGTTGCGGAGCCGTTCGATGGCGTGCGAGAAACGGATGGCCTCCTCGACCGACAGCGTGCAGTTGGGGTCGTAACGGAGTCTGTCCATGGGGAGCGCCGCGGCGAGAGCCTGATAACACTCCAGTTCATAGTCCGGCGGGAAGACCCCGCCCTTGAGCTTGTGGCTGCGGAAGCCGCAGCGCGCCTTCAACCGCCTGGCCTCCGCCGCCACCTGCTCGATGGTGCGGACCTCACCCCGCCCCTCACGGTCGGGGTACCGGAAGAACAGGTAACTCGCGAAGGGCACGGCGTCGCGCAGGCGCCCCCCGAGCAGTTCGCTCACGGAAACGCCCAGATGCTGGCCCATCACGTCCAGACAGGCGAACTCGACGGCGGCGTGCAACTGCGTCCGGTTGTTGTACAGGGAGGCGGTCGGGTTGCAGATCTTGAAGCGCATCTCCTCCAGGCGGAACGGGTCGTGCCCGATCAGGTAGGTCTGGAGGCCGCGGATCGCGCCCTCAGCGCCCTCCCCGCCGCCGCCCACCTCGCCGAGGCCCACCAGACCGTTGTCCGTCTCCACCTCGACGACGGTGCGGACGAAGCGGCCCCAGTGGACGCCGTTGGCGTGGCGGAGCGGCGCTTCCAGCGGCACGGTGACCGTGGTCGCACGCAGATCGGCGATGCGCACGTCACCGCACCCCCAGACTCAGGGTCTGCTGGCGCCGAGCGGGTAGCCGCACGACCACCGCGCCGTCGCTCACGGGGAGCGCCTCACCGGCACGGCCGAAGACGTCCGCCACGGCCGCCCTGACGATGGTCAGCACGCCGCTTTCGATGCGCGCCTCCTGGGGTGCGTCCGCGGCGTTCCACAGCCGGACGAGGATCTCGCCCGCATCCGTGGACCCGACGGCGAGCACGAGCACCGGTGGCTCGGGCAGGCGGAGCCACGACCCACGCCCCGGCAGGGACGGTTCTGCGGCGGGCTCCTGCAGCGTCTGGAACACCGGGGCCGCCGCCATCTCGGCGCCGAAGCGGTGGGCGGCCGCCTCGTCGAAGGGGCCCGCATGCGGCAGGACGCAGTAGCGCGCGGTGACGCGTCCGGGCTGGTGCGCCCGGAAGTTGGTCTCCCAGTAGTTGTTGGTGACCCAGCCCAGCAGCAGCGCCCGCTCAAGCGGCCGGAACGCGCGCTCCCCGCGGCCGAAGTGGAAGCCGCCGAGTTGCACGATGGGGTTGTCCGGCGTGGCGACGATCACGCCGGCGTCGGCCCCGGAGAACGCCACCCAGCGCTGCACGGTGAAGTAGTCGTAGGCGCTGCCGGGGAGCTGGTCGCGGCCGGGCTCGACCGCCTGGCCGCCGACGTCGAAGCGGGCGGTGAAGTCCTGGAGGCCGAACGGGAAGGTCAGATACGTGCCCTCGGGGCGGGTGTCGAGGCCCATCTCCCACCACGCCTCGAAGACGACGTGTTCCGCCTCGTCCGGCAGGTAGGTGCGCTGGGCGACCAGGCCGGCGACGCCCGGGGCCTTCAGATACTGCAGCACCTCGACGCCGGTGGGCAGCCGGCGCACCACATGACGCACCACACCGTCGGGTCCGCGACGCCGGGCGCGCCAGTCGCCCCTCCAGCCGCGTTCAGACCCGCGCGTGGGCGAGCCGGTCCCCGTCCACATCAGGCGGCGAGGATCCGGGTGGGCGTTGTCGCCCACGGCCTCGTGCATGAAGCCGAACATCGGCAGGGCCGCACCGGCGTCCACCCAGTCCCGGCGCAGGGCCTTGTCGTACCAATACCGGATTCCCCCCGACTCCCGGTCGAAGGTGAGACGGTGCCGGTGGTTCTCCACCACGGCCGCCTCCGTGACGTGGCGCGCGGCACCGGCAGGCGGCGGCCCCCCGGCCAGCGGATCGGGGCCGCCACCGGAGCCCGATGTCGGCCCGAGGACCCCCGCTGCGGCGCCGGGGGGCAGATGCTCGACCGGCTGCAGGGCGGACCGGCTCACGACGGTGTACCCGAAGCCCGGCACCTCCGTGGCGGGCAGCCACTGCCGGGGCGCGTCCGACCACCGGTCCTGGTGATGGCGCGTGGACGTGGGGTCGTCGGCCGTGCCGCGCAGTTCCAGCGAACGGATCGGCACCGGACCGGCGACGACTCGGGACCAGGGCAGCGGGTTGAACACGACCAGCGCGTCGTTTGGGCCGCGGCGCACCCGGTGGGCAAGCATGGCGGCCGCGTCGCGCAGCAGCAGTCCACTCATGCTGTGCGCCTGATAGGCGTGGGCCGCCTTGTGCACCCACTGGGCGCGCGTGTCCAGGTTCTCCGGTTGGCGGACGGAGATGTCGGCGCCCCAGGTGTGCTCATCCCACATGTGCAGGGCGAACCAGGCCTGCTCGCGCAGAGAGGGGGCGGCACGCCGATCGGGACCGTCGTCGGGCGGGACGCCCGCGACCTGGGGGCCCGGTGTCGGGGCGACGGCCGGTTGCACGGCCCGGAGCGCATCCGCCAGCCAGAGCCGGGTGCGGCTCTGCCGGTTGATCGTCTGCTCCCGGGCGCTGGAGATACAGCCGAAGTTCCAGAAGTCCGTCCAGTCGCCCCGGTGCACCGGCAGCCCGTCGGCGTGGCGGCGGACGACCTCCCACCACATGCGCGGCGTCGCCAGGACCACCCGCGGGCGGTGGCCGCCCCCGTTCCACTCTCGGACGAACGCACCGAGGCCCGGAAAGGCCGAGCCGTTGTCGCCGAAGGGGTGCGTGATCTGAATCATCACGGCGGAGAGGGGATGGCCGATGTCGTCGAGGTGCCTCAGGGCCTCCGGGAGGCGCTGCGCGCATTCCGCGACGCTGTCGCCCAAGTGGAGGTGGTTTCCCATCATGTAGTGCCAGCCGTTCCAGGTGAGGAGCCGCCGACCCGACGGTCCCTCCCACCAGAAGGCGTTCGGCCGCGCCAGGGGCGATCCACCGAAGTGCTCGTTGATGGACATGCCGAAACCGGAGATGCCCGCATCCAGCAGGGCCTCGACCAGCGTCCAGTTCTGGCCGTTCACGTCACAGTTCATCGCGTGCTCGACCCGCAGGCCGAAGTGCCGGCGCAGCCGGTCCACCGCCTGCAGGCTTTCGAGGAGTTGCGCCAGATCGTAGAGCGGCGTGATGTTGGCGAACATCGCCGTGATCTCGATCCGGCCCGCCCGCTCGAGCCGCTGCAGCCGCCCGATCTGGGCGGGGGAGGCGGTGCGCAGCCAGTGCAGGAGCGGGGAAGTCGTTTCGACGGTCCAGCGGAAGACGTCGTCGCCCTCGCGGCTGGCGTCTGCCTCGGCAAGTTCGATGGCGGCGTCGATGAACCGGCGCTGCATCTCCCAGACCACCGGCTGGTCGTGGGTGTATCCGATATCGGTGTGGGAATGGTGCACCAGGTAGATGGTCTCGACACGCTCCGGCAAAGGCGTGCGCCTCCTCGCGCGGCAGACTGCGCTCCGGCTGCGGCGATCCCCGCGGGCCGGCGCTCCCGCGGCAGGACCGGCGAAGGTCCCGCCGCCGGATGATTCCTCAGGGCGCGATGCGCACCCGCGTGCCGAACCGGTGTGCCTGCACCACGGCCTGATCGATCGCCAGCACGGCCAGGCCGTCCGTTCCGTCCGTCGGCACCGGCCCCCCCGCCTCCAGCGCCTGCACAAACGCGGCGACTGAGGCCGCGAAGGCCTGGCTGAGCGAGAACGGCGGTCGGTCCGCGCGGCGCACGCCGAGCCGCTCTGCCACTTCCGGGTCGGTCGGCCACGTCTCCACCTGGCGCGGGCGGGCGTCGTCGACCGGCAGCCCGCGCACCGCGAGCCGGCACCGGGTCCCCACCACCTCGATGTCCAGCAGCGTGTCCTCCAGCGACCGCAGCCGTGTGGCGCAGAGCGCCACCGTCGTCCCCGGGCGCGTGCGCAGGAGGGCCGCGGCCGACACGGAGGGCACGTACAGGAACTCCTCGGGGGTGGTCCAGGGAAAGTTCCGGCGTGAGGGCACGTCGTCCACCCACGCGTCCACCTCGACCACCTCCCCGAAGAGGAAGCGCACCAGGTCGAGCGCATGGTGATAACAGAAGGCGTGCGCCGAGACCTGGGCCAGGACCGCAAGGCCCAGCCCCCCGCCGGCGATCTCGTCCCGCAGGCCGCGAAAGACCGGCATGTGCCGGTAGTTGTAGTCGACCCCCAGCACCCGGCCGGCCGCGGCCGCCGCCTGCACCAGGCCCCGGGCGTCCGCCACCGTGGCGGCCAACGGCTTTTCGCAGAGCACATGGCATCCTGCCGCGAGCGCCTCCAGCACCGGCTGCGTGTGGTGGTATTCCGCCGTGCACACCGACACCAGGTCCGGCCGTTCCGACTCGAGCAGCTCTTCCAACCGGCCGTAGGGCCTGGTCCCGACCGCGGTGGCCAGGCGGCCGGCCCGCTCGGCGACCACATCGCAGACGCCGACCAGATCGACCTGATCCTTCAAGCCCCGGTACGCGCGCGCATGTTCGGTACCGGCGCCCCCGCAGCCCACCACCGCCACCCGCAGGGCCATCTGCGACACCCACTCCCTCCCACCGTCAAACGGAGCCGTCGGGGCCGAGACGGGGTGCCTCTGGACCGCGGCGGCCAAATGCGCCGCTGGCCGCAACGTGACCGAACCCCCGCGGGAGGCTGGGACGATCGCTGGAGCCGTGCCGGTACCGTGGCGGCGAGTTGGGGCCGTGGGGCAGCCTTCTACGAGGGGCCCCTGGCCGAATGTGAGCCGCCGGCGCTGCAGGGCCTGCCCCTTTGCTGCCCGCCTCGGTGCGGCCACCGCGATCACGGCATGCCGGGGCGGATTCGAGCGCATGGCGCACGGGTCCTGGCGAGAGAAACCGCCCCGAACAGCCCGAACAGTCGCCTGCATACGGTCGGTGATGCACCTACGCAGGGCGCCGCGGCGGCCGGGCGGAGCGACGGAGGGTGTGGCGGTGACGCCCTGCCCTGCACATGCGGTGTGCCTCTGGGGGGTGGGGCGGCCAGGACGCCGAGCGTACAGTCCCTCACCCGTGTGCGCTCACCCCGTTCGTGGCGTGGCTGGTGGCACTCCGCGCCCTCCGCCTCCCCGGTGACCACCGGTCGGGGGCGGAGGGGTGAGCGGCGGCCGGGCGGACGGCAGGCACGTGGGCCACGCAGCGCCCGAGGTCTGGGGGGCGGGTCGGCGACACCGGTCGGGCGCCAAGACACCGGCTCGCCATGGGTACGTCCGACGCGCGACCGGGAATCACCTGGCGGTGGAGCGGAGGTGACGGGTCGGCGAGCCGGCGGGGGTGCGCGCGCCCGGCGCCGTGCACGCGACCCCGGTGCATGCCGTGGGCTCGCGCGCCCCGCCGTCGCCGGTGAACCGACGCCCGGGGCTTCGGTGTGCCGCACGCCCCGCGGCCCCCGTACCGCCGACGGCGGCCGAAGGTCACAACACCCCACGCCCCATCCGGCAGGCCCCCGACTCGCCGCGGTGAACTCTGTTCTCACTGGCGATCCGCGCACAGCGGACGCCCACCCGCGACCGTCAGCGAAGGCAGGCGGTGGCCGTTGGCCCGCACCTGGGACTTCAAGGTAAGTGCCGAGTCGGTCATGGGCACGATCCGCACGAGCTGGTACCACCTGACCCACCGGCGCATGCTGTGGATGCTGTTCCTGCTGGCGCTCCTGCTGGGCGGCCGCACCGCCGACCCGTGGCTCCTTTTGGCCGCCGGCGTCTGGCTCGCCGGGCGGCTCGCCGCGGCCGCCGCCTTCCCGCGCGTGCGCCTCCGGCTGCGCCTGACCCGCCCGGCCGTGTTCGCCCACGAGTGGGTGCACGCCGAGGGCCAGATCGCCAACCCCTCCTGGTGGCCCATCCCGTGGGTCGAGATCGAGTCGCGCCAGCCCGAGGCCTTCTCCGGGGGCCTGCGGCAGGTGGAATGGCTGCCGGGCGGCGCCGTCCGCCCGCTGACCGCCTCCTGGTTTGCGCAGCGCCGCGGCGTCTACTACCTCGGCCGGGTCGTCCTGCGCGGCGGCGACTGGTTCGGCCTGCACCGTGCCGACCGCGAAACCCCGCCCTTCCGCGAGATCGTCGTCTATCCCGCGGTCCACCCCGTCTCGGCCGTGCCCGACGCCCGCCGCCTGCCGGAGGGCCCCCGCCGCGACCCCGCCAGTCCCTTCCCCGACGACCTGCCCGCCGGCGTCCGCCCCTATCGCACCGGGGACGCGCAACGGGACATCGCCTGGCGCGCCACCGCCCGCCACGGTGCCCTGCTGGTGCGCGAGATGCCCCGCGTGCGGGAACGGGCCACCTGTCTCCTGGTCGATCTGGACCGCGCCGCCTGGTACCGGCCGACGGCGGGGGAGGGGATGGAGCAAGCCATCTCGCTCTGCGCCTCGCTCCTCTGCGATCCCCGCCTGGCGGATCGCGCGCTTGCCCTCGGCACCTGGGCCGGCCTGCGCACCCACGACGAGGAGGGCCGCCCCCACGACCTGCCGCCGCGGCCGGTGTGGCTGGCGCCGCGCGCCGGGGAGGCGGGCCGCCGCGCCCTGCTGCGCCTGCTCGCCGCCGCGGAGCCGGGGGAGGCGCCCGCCTTCACCGACCTCCTGCTCACGCTGGGGCCCAGGGTCCCCTGGGGCGCGCAGGCCCTCTGGATCGTGCCGCGCGACACCCCCGCCGTGCGGGCGCAGGCGGCCGCCTGGCAGTCCCGGGGCCACCCGGTGACGGTGCTCTGCGTGGAGCGGCGCGAGGGGCCCGCGGCGAAGCGCGCGGGCGGCGGGATCCTCCGCGTCTGGGAGGTGGGGGGCGATGGTGCATTCGTCCTCGGGTAGGGGGGTGGCGCCGGCCACCCCGGCTCCGGTTGGCCCGGCCCCGAACGGGGGGGCCGCCGCCGGTCTCGCCCGCCTCGCGGCGCTGCTGCCGGCGGCCTCCGACTGGAACCCTGCGGACGGCTGGCTGCCCGCGGGCCTGCTCCTCGCCGCCACGGGCGGTGTGGCGCTGGTGCTGCTGGCCTGGCGGCACATCAACCCCGCGGGCACCCCGGACGCCTCCCGCCTCCTGCCCGCGGTCGCGCTCCTGTCCCTGGCCGCGCTGGCCATGGGCGGCGCGATGGCCCAGCGCCCGGCGGGCCAGGCTCCCGTCTGGCGCTGGGTGACCATCGCCGCCGCGGCGGCCGGCGCGCTCCTCTGCGACCCCGCCGGATTGCACGTGCGCTTCGGTTTCCCCTGGTTTCTCACCGTCGGCCTGCTCGGCCTCGCCCTCCGCGCCGGGGAAACCCTGGCGGCGGCGCTGGCCGTGCCGCTGCAGGCACGCGCCCGCCTCGACCCGCTCTCGGCCCCCACCGGTGCACAACTGTCGGCGCAACTGCTGTCCACCGGGGCGAAGGATCCGGAACTGGAAATGGACCCCACCAGGGGGCAGAGTCCCCTCTGGACGGCCTGGCGCATCGTCGCCGAGTTCTGGGTTTTGGGCGCCCTGAGTGCGGCCGCCGCCGCCCTGCCGGCCGGTCCGGCCTGGCGCCTGGCCACGGCCGCGACCGCCCTCGGCGGCGCGGTGCTGGTCGTCGGGTCTGCCCTGGCCACGCTGCAGAACTCCTGGGCCGCGCGCCGCTTCCGCTTCAACCCCGCCCATGCCGCCGCGTTCTGGGGGCTCGGCCTGGCCTTCGCCGCCGCGCTCACCGCACTGGCCCTGCTGCTGCCCATGCCGCCCGCGCCCTTTTCGGGCAGGGTCCTCTCCGGGGCGCTGCGGGAGCTCGGACGGGCACACCTGCCCTTCACCGCGGCGCACACGTCCTCGGCGTCGGCGCCGGCGGGCCACGGCCCGTCCCTGATCGGGCTGCTCATCCTCCCGGCGGTCGTCGTCGCATCCCTGGTGCACGACATGTGGGTGTTCTTCGGGCTCTGGCTGCTCTCGCCGCTGGCGCTGCCCGTCATCCTGCCCGTGGCCGCCGCCGCGGGGTTCTTCCTGCTGCGCGCCCTGCGTCGCCCGCAATTCCGGGCGTTTTTGGGCCGCCTGGTTTTGGCGGCCCTTTCGGCCCTCGCCTTCTGGCGCCGGCTGCGGCTGCCCCGGCGCATGCGGCGGCTTCTCGCGCAGTTGGGCTTCCTCCGCCCCGAGCCGGACGCCGGGAACGGGCCGGACGCCGACATCGACCCCTCGCTGCTCGAACGCCTGTGGGGCTTTGTGGATCCGCGCGCCGCGGTCCGGCTCACCTACCGCCGGTTCCTGCGCACCATGGCGGATGCGGGCGCCGACCGCGCCGCCGGGCAGTCGCCGCGCGCCTTCGAGGCGGCGGTGCGGGCGCGGGACCTCGCCGGGCCGGGCATCGCCGACCTGACCGGGGCCTACGAACTCGCCCGCTACAGCGGCCGGCCCGGGGAGCGCGGCTGGGTCGAGCGGGCCCGCCGCGGCTGGGCCGCCGTGGCGGCGCGGCTGTCCGCGGGGCGGCGGGGGAGACGCGCCGGGGACCGGCGGCCGCGGCGCGGCGCCTGAGGCCACAGCTCCGGCGGCCCGGGGACGACAAACCAGTCCTGCGGTGTGGGCCACACCTTCAACGTCAGGTCCATCGGGCCGCGTCCGGTGTTGGAGTATGCCTTCGCGCACGAGCGAATCGCCCGGGCCAAAGCGGTGCCGCTCGTCTGGGGCAACCCCAGGATGGCAAGGGTCACCCTCGGAACGGGGGCACTCAACCAAGACGGACGCCCGCAGGCCCCCAGCACGGTCCCTGACGCGGCGGCGCTTGCGACGGCAGCAATGGCCTGTCTCCGGGTGCACGAATCCGTGCGTCCCACCTGCCCAGAGGATTGTAGTTCAGCGTCACGGCCGGTGGAGACACATGCGGCACTCGACCGAACGGCCATTCCGGCAGCGCAGGGCCCGCTGTCGGTCACATATCAGAGCTTGCGCTGCGGGGCGGCGACCGACCGGCAGGCGCAGATGCGCAGGAGATGGGTGTCTCTCCGCTGCTGGCCTGCGAGGGGGCTGGTGCGACACGGCGGCGGACGCGCCACCCGGGCGGCCCGAAACCGCATTGCGAGTGCGGCAACTCGTAAGGCCGGCCCGAAAGGGATGTGTCGCCCCCCGCCGGCCCGGCGCGTGCTTCCGGTTCGCCACGCGCCCGCTGGCGGTCGACGCGGGCAACGTGGTTCAATGGGTGGGGGTGCCATCGTGCTGTCAGCCCTCACGGCCTACCTGAACGCGTGCCCCGATGTGGACGCTGCGTGGCTCTTCGGCTCGCAGGCGGGCGGGCGCCCGCGCGCGGACAGCGACGTGGACGTCGCCGTGCTCTTCGAACGGCATATGTCTTCCGAGCAGACCGTCTTCCGCCGCGGCACGATGATCGATGAGCTTGCCGCCCGCGTCGGGCGGGCTGTGGACGTCGTGGACGTCGAGCGGTTGTCCCCGCGTGTCTTCGCCTCGGTGATGCGTGGAAGCCGCCTGCTGTCGTGCCGGGACGAGGCACACCGGGTGGACGCGCTCGCCCGGCAATATGCGCTGTGGCACGACATGCAGCCGCACCATCGCCTCCAACAGGAAGCCATGAGGGCGTTTTTTTCGTCAGGACCCCACGGCTAAAGCCGGGGGCTTGCGGCTGCAGGATCGCGCCGCGATAGGCCGCCTGACTGCGGCCCGCCGACCCGACATGTAGCCAGATCGGCAAGGGAGGT
>Ga0080006_1238807_pt1 | contig 18969 bp, 31 predicted proteins | sample RS3BMetagenome_FD_69209 | JGI IMG/M metagenome (GOLD analysis project Ga0080006, IMG submission 69209) | Ferric oxide microbial mat and aquatic microbial communities from Rainbow Spring, Yellowstone National Park, USA - RS3B (SPADES... ... | reverse complement strand
GTTGCAGGTGCTGCGCTTCGGTCCAGGGCATTTACCGGCCGCCGGGGCGGCCTGCGTGCTGGCCCGCACATTGTACATGGTTCCCGCCCGACACGTGGCTTGCACTCCCTGGATCCCCGGGGGGTTCGGGGGCCCTCCCTGCTGGCGGATGTTTTCTCGGCGCGCGGGCCGCCGCCACCCGGCCGGCGGACCCTGGAGGGCCCACCTGCACCACCGCGTCTACTGCCCAGCCGGCCTGCCTTCACGGGACCGGTCCCGGCCTGCCGGTCCCCGCTGCCCGCCCCCACGGGCAGCCTGCGCACAGATGTTAGCACGTGTTGCCACACTATGCAAGACCTGGCGGCAAAAAAATCCGCCCCCGTCCAGGGGGCGGATGATGGGGCCTGGCTACATGGTGGTAGTGCCCGCAGCCTCCGGGGGCGCGGAGGTACCAGCCTCCGGCGACTCGTGCGCCCGCCGCCACTCCTCGTTGGACCGGCGGATGTATTCCGCCATGTCCTCCTGCTGCTTAATCCACTCCCGGGCCCGCTCCCGGGCCTTGCCGTTATCCCAATCGTGGACCGCCCGAATGGCGTCCGCGAGGGCGTACCAGTGCCGGGAGTAGGCGCCCTCCCGAGACCTCACCCATACCTTCCGCTGGGGGTACTCCCCCCAGCTGCCGTTGAGCGGGGGGCCCTGCGGAGAAGCAGGGCCAAGAACAGCTTCGAACACCCAGTAGCCCTGATCGTCCTCCGGGCGATGAAAAGCCCCGGGGACCGCACCAGCAGGCCGATACACCGTGAAGCGAACCGATCCATCCGTCCACACTGCCCACCGCAGGCGCCCCGTGCCAGTCGTGTGCTCCAGGGTCGCCGTCCCGCCGTGGTGGTCCACGGCCTCCGGGGACTCGATCCCCGGGAGCGCGTAGGACACCCGGGACGCCCGGGTGGTCTCGGCGATCGCGGAGAGGCTGTATAGGTCATCAGACTCCCCATACGCCGGGTCGGCGAACACCGACGCCATGGCCTGGGCCCACTCGTGGCCGTAGTGCCACGCCAGGCTCCAGGCCACCCCAAGCTGCTCGGGGGTGGGGGTGTAGTCCTCCATGTTTCTTCCCCCTTCCGGGCCGTTCCCCGGCCCCTTCCGCCTCGCGTCGGCGGGGCGGGAGGCGCAGGGGAGCCTGCGCCGCTACCGCTTCCGTGCAGCCTTGCGCTGGAGGTAGCGCTGGTAGCGCTCCTCCTGCAGCCGCTTCTGCGCAGCCCGGCGGGCCATTTCCGCCCGCCAGGCCTCTTCCGCCGCCTGGAAGGCGGCGTACTTTTCCCGATGTTTGGGCGTTTCGGCGTGCTTTTCATAGCACGCCGAGCAGAGCGGATGCCAGGAGACCCCGAAGCAGGCCTGGCATTCTCCGGGTTTTTCCCAGCTGCCGCATTCGCGGCAGCGGGTGACAAGATGCACTCCCCAAGCGTGACGCTCGAGGTGTGCCGTGCAGCCACGGGCAAAACACCCTTCGACTGGGCACTTCTCCGTTTCCTGGGAGGAGAAGTGCCACGTATCCCAATCTGCCTCCGTGCGGCAGACTTGGGAGTTTGTCTCCATCTCCGCGCAGAGCGGGCATCCCGCCCTGTCAAGGATTCCACGGATTCCCATCTCATCGGGCGAGGGCTCCTCACCCACCTTAACGTGTTGGTGCATGAGTACCAACACTTTTCCGTCAGGGGCCCGGAAGCGTTCGCGTCCCCGACTGACGGTTTCGAGCCATTCCATGGTCTCCTCCTCCTTCTCCAGGCCGTGCGCGGGGGGACCTGCGCTCGGGCCCCATTTGAATGCCAGGCCACCTGGGGTTATTCAAACCCCAATTTGACCACTTCATCGGGTCGGGGGTTTACCAAAGGAATTGAGATATCCACGGCCAGTTCCATCAGCAGGCGTTGGCACGTCCCATCCCGCAGGTGGATGATCACGTACCTGCCCTCACTTCCTGCCTCGGCCACGGCCTCGCAAGACCCCCAAACGCACTCACCGTTGACGATTTCGCCTTGGTTTAGTTTGAGTTCGTCTGCAATGTCGGTAACGTCAACAGCAGGAAGCCAATGCCTTCCGGGTTCCGGTATGGGCAGGGAAAATACAATGAACCATTGGCGCGTCTTGGGCACATACACGGTCGGCCAGCGGCTAACGCGGTCAAACCGCATATAACTATCTGGTATGCCGTTTTTGTCCATAATGGTTCCTCCTTCCGGGCCGGCTGCCCGGCCCTCCCATGCGCAGGGTCTCCGCGCATGGGGCGGCTGGGCCGCCCACGCGATTAGGCGTAAATGAGTTTGCTTGCGTTGTTGATCCTCCAGAGCGCTTCGTCCAAGCGATGGATCACTAAGGGTCCCGGTACCCACGCAGTACCAGGTTCCTTTTCCTCCTGCATTTCGACCCACTCGTATTGTGGGTCGAGTTCCGGGTAATCCTCCATCCAATCGGCACGGATCATCGCCCACCATACGCGACGCACGTAAGGATCACCCTGGGTTGGATAGCCTACACGGCCACCCGCCCGCAGGTGGGCAACGATGCGCTGCTCTCGCTTTGACAGGTTGGACAGGTTGTACTGGTAAACCGTGGCACCCATGAGTTTTCCTCCTTCTTCACCCGCGAATTTGATATCCAGCACGCCGTGCCGCTTCGATGAAGCGATGCCATTCGTCCGCAAGTGTGCGTAAAATGTCCTGTCCTTCCGGGCTGAGCAGGTAATCTGCGGGTATCGTACCCCATGCAGCATCATCTGGCCTGGGTCCTGCTACGATGACCCAATACTTGGGTACTTCGGCAGGACCATATACCTTACCGTCCACAACAAGGACTGGCGACCCATAGGACGACTCGGCCCGATCTGTGGTTAGGACGCCGCTCCCGATAGGATCAGGGATCAGGTGGATTACATCCTTCGGCCGCCAAGTGTCGTCATAGATTCCAACTTCAACCGTCATGGCTTACCTCCCTCCCGGGCCCACCTTTCCGGCCGGCCCTCGTGACCATCGCTACTCGCGGTGGTCGCGGCGGCCGGCCGGCCGCCGGGTCTAAGCGGCCGCCGCCTGGGCGGCCGTGTCCAGGATCATACGGATACAAGCTTCGGCGGTGTCCGCAAGGCGCATCAGGTCTCCGACCAGCCGTTCCCGGCTGCCCGAGTACCCTTCCATGTACCGGAGCGCCCAGGCGGTCTCTCCCACCGGCCGACCTTCGATCCTGCCGATGGTGGCCGCGACTAGCTCCGCGATCACTTCCTGGTCCACCTGCTGGCCACCCGCCAATGCCTTGCCCTCGCGCGCCAACAGTCGCGCATGGGCAGCATGCCCGATCTCGTGCCAGTACGTGTCAGGGTCTTGGGACGATAGGTGAATAACCTCACCACCTGTCCGACTGTAGTAGCCATACTCACCATCACCAGTGGGCCCATACTCCAGTCGGATTCCCCACACCTTGGCCACGTCTGCAAGCGGTGGCGGTGGCGGTGGGTTGTAGGCAGGAAGGGGTTCGCCTTCGGTGTCCTCGACCCTAAAAACCGGTACAGCCAAGAATCCAATAAGTTTTGGACGCTTAACCTCTTCCCCGGTCTCCGGGTCGGTTTCCGTTATGGTTACGGTCCGTGGTGCGAGAATGTAGAACGCCTTGGCGCCTTTGACGACGTGGCGGCCGACATCCTGCCATTGGCGGTAACCGCGCGCGTCGGCCGTCTTGGCCGCGCGCATGAGCATACGGTTGGCCAGGGACCACTGGTGGCTAGGCGCGTTCGGGTCGGCCGTGACCAGGTGGTGGGCAATTTCTGCAGGCAGCCCGCCTGCCTTGGCCAGGCGAAGGATTTCCTCCATCGCCTGCGCGACCCGCTCCTTGCGGGTCTCCTCGGCGGCTTGCGGGTCATAGCCCGCCGCGTTACGATATGCCATGGGACCTTCCTCCTTCGCGCGACGCGCCAGCTTTGCCAGGGTGGGCGCGTCGCCTTTTTTTGGGACCGCCTGCCGCGGTCCCCAGTGGCGGTCTACCGGCCGACACTGGGCGCCGTGGCACGGCGCCACTGGTTATCTTCCGACTACTCCTGTCAACACCCCATGGTGAAGAACGAAGTCTGTGTTCAAGTCTAGAAGACCTGCCGTTGCGAACCTGAAGCAATCTTCTAGACTAGTTTCCGTTCCTCTAACCGTCCTTTCCTCGTTCGATGCATACCATTTTCCGCCTGTATCCGATTCCTGGACAAATGCTTCACCGTAGGGTGATTGGGATACCCAAGAATGGTCCGTTACTCTTACGAAGCGAAACTCGGCGTACAATCGATTTGCTTCCTGAGTGTGCAACATTGTTGGCACGAGAACACTGTATCCGGTCCCCACCTTGTTTACGAAGCTAAGTTGCATCATTTGTTCCCCCCTACTGAACCCTTACTCATTTTGGATATGAACACGCGCTCTAGGCGCCTTGAGTGTGCCTTGCATGTCCCCAGCTTCCCAGTCGGCGTAGTACCGATTGGTCATGGATACCTTCGCGCCGAAGCGTTGGGCAATAGGCGCCACCGCCTTTGCCTGGCGCCAATGAATCTGATCCGAAGTACCTAATACATAGGCGTGCCGGTCACTCGTGAATGCCAGGATGTCCCCTAGCACGACAAGGCGACCAGTAGGCTTGTGGTACTTTACCCCCACCGTCTTTGGGTACTGGTGGCTTTCCCGCAGGTATACTTCGATGGTGCCTACGTCCAGACATTCTGCATTCAGTCTCGCCATTCCAGCGTGGCCGCGAACCTTTCGCCACGGCCGAAGCCTAAGCGATGCATTCCTTGGGTCCAGGTGCATTGACGGTTCCTCCCTTTTCTTGGACCTTTGCGGTCCCCACTGCCCGCGGTCGGTGGGCAGTGGGCGCCGCGAAGGCGCCAGGTGACCAGGTGACTATAAGAATTCGGGGATTGGCTCCACCCGCCAACCGTTTTCGTGGAATGAGTCTTCGCTGTTCTTGGCGTCCTTCCAGTCGTAAAGGATGAAGTCACAGTTTGTTCCGGCCGGTTCGCACTGGCAATGGTGAATGACAAGTCTCCTGTCGCCTTCGGCGCCAAGCTGCCGGATCAATTCGTTGACCGCAACACTCTTCGGTACAGCATCGAAGCCTTGGTCAACCGCGCGACGAACCTCCTTGCGCACCCATTGGCGTAGCTGAGTAGACGTGCGCACGTGTTCGTCATAGGCGATCCCAAGGATTTTGTGGTAGGTCAAATCACCGAACACCGCATCCCATACCCTTTCTCCAACAGGCACCGTCATGGTTGCATTCTCCCTTCTGGACCTTTGCGGTCCCTTCTGGCGGCCGTTTGACCGCCAGAAGGCGCCGCGAAGGCGCCTTGCGGTTAGGTAGCGTCCAGCATGATGAACCCGCGCACCACGCGCACCGCGCGCGGGTCATGGCCAAGCTTGGATAGCACGTTGGCGACATAGGCGCCGTTGGCGCCATGGTCGGCGAGGCTTCGGCCGGTCACCGCGAACCCGGCCGCGCGTAGCGCGCGGGCAAGTTGCGGTAGACGCTTAGCGGGAATCCAGGCGGTCAGATAGCTCATCATCCATTCCCCTTTCTGGACCTTTGCGGTCCCCAGTAGCGGTCTTGCGGCCACTACTGGGCGCCGTAAAGGCGCCAGGGGCTTAGTCGGTCTCAGTGGCGGTTTGGAGTACGCCATCCTTCAGAACGTATCCATATGCTTCGAGCATCTTCTTAGCGGCTAGCTCGAATGACCGCTTGATGTTCTTGGTATGGCCGCGGAAAAAGGTCTCCCCATTTTCCGTGTCAAAACGAATCACTGTCCACTTACCGCTAAACGTTACGCTTGCGCTTACTTCCTTCCCGCTCTCCTGGTCAATCATTGACGCTAGCCACCGGTGGCGCTCGTCGTCGCAGATAAACCGGATTTCCTGATAAAACTGGGACCCATAAGCGAATTCGTTCGTAGGAACACTGACTTCGGTATACCAACCATCCTCGGTTTCCCGTACGAACGTACGATCCCGAGGAACGGGAGCCAGAAGGTCCATTGCCATGGTCATTACTCCTTTCTCATTGCCTGGCCATATCATCGCATTGGCGTTTACGCCAGGCAAGGTGCAGGAAAGGCGACCATTGGGAATGGTATCCGACTACCTTCCGTTTGCTCCCGCTTTCTCCTTCGGCCGTACTTTTTCCTGGTCCAATTGGGCCAGTATTGCGGACATATAAAAGGTAGGTTCTCGGAGTACCGCGCGCACCATGGCGCGCAGGAGTACCGCGGCCGTGGTGCCATGTTGTGCCGCGAGTGAGCGAAAGTCCGTTCGCTCCCGGTCGGATACCCAAGTGGTTAAGGGCTTGGTACCGCGCGCGTGCTTGCCCATTCGGCCGCAACACTCCCTTTTAAACCGCCCATGTCGGCCGTTTCATCGGCCGCCCATGGAATCATACTAGCCCATCGCAAACATGGCGTAACCGCCTGCGTAACCGCCTTTTTTCCGGCCGGCCGAACCGCCGCTTTTTGCGCGTCCGACCTTCGCGCGGGTTTGTGCTAGTCTGCACAAGGGGTGACATAATGGGCGCTTATGTACGCAGAACCCGAAGCCTTGTTTCTTCCAGCGGAGACGAAATTTCAAAAAAATTTTTTGAAAAAATTTACATGAATTGGCTTCAGCGTGTCGGGACGCGAAGCCCGAGAACCGCCCAAGTCTACCGCCAGGCGTGCAACCTGGTGACCCCCTACATCGCCGAACTTGCCCCAACCGCCCCACTGGCCCGCCTGTCCCCCGGGGACGCCGCGGCGGTCCTCCACCGCCTGGCCGGCTACTACTCACCCGCCACCGTCCGCCTGGCGCAGTCGGCCCTCTCCAGCCTGTACAACCACGCCAAGGAAGAGGGAGCCCCGGTCGAGAACGTCTGGCGGCAGGTGCCCCCCCGCCGCTCCCCCGTCCGCGTGTCCGAACGCATCCTCACCGAGGCGCAGGTCGCCGCCCTGTTTGCGGCGGCTCCGAATCCCCGCACCGCCCTGTTCTTCCGCTTCCTCTACTACACCGGGGCCAGGGTGAGCGGGGCCGTCCGGGTGCGGGGCCGGGACTTTCGCGTCACCGACGATGGGTGCGTTGTCGCGTTGACCGAAAAGGGCGAAAGGACCCGCTGGGTGGCCCTCCCCCCGCTTTTGTGGGCGGAGATCGTCGCCCAGGGCTTACCCGCCGACGATGAGCGCATATTCCCCTGGTCGCGCCAGGCCGGCTGGCGGAAGGTGAAGCGGGCCGCCCGGCTGATCGGCGTGCCGAAGGCTTCGCCCCACTGGCTCAGGCACTCGGCCGCGACCCATGCCCTGGCCCATAGCGCGAGCCTCCCCGAGGTGTCCCGCTGGCTCGGGCACGCCAGGATTGAGACGACGATGATCTACACCCACGCCACCGGAGCCGAAGCCCCCACCCGGCTTCCCTGGCTCTGAGGGGTAGGTCGGCTGGCGCCACGCAAAACCCCCGGCGTAAGCCGGGGGCCACCGGTGATCCCATCGGCGCCGCCCTGAAGACGGCGCCCCGCTGGCAGGACTAGCCCTGCGCCCCTATTGTACTGCTTTTTGGGGATTTTCGCCCGTTTGGCCCGTTTGGGCGGTCTCTTGGGAGTTGGCCGCGTGCTTGCCGGCCGCGTAAGCGTCCCCAAGGATGAGCGAGATCACGATGCCCGCCGCGGCCAGGAGCGTCTGTTCCTGAACCGCCGTCACGTGGACCCCAAAGGCGACGGCGATGGCCAGGATCGTCGAAACGATCCCGAGCCAAAACCGCCGGGAGTGCAACTCAGCCTGCATCTGCCTCACCCCCTTTCGCCGGCGCGTCATGCTCCGGCGCGGATTCGTCTGTCGCGGACGCCCTCTCGATGTGGGACCACACCACGGCGTCCATCAGCCGGTTCACCGTTTCTTGGGTGTGGTACCTGTTCTCCGCTTCCTGCCGGCTGACAACCTCCCCGTGCTCCCGCATCAGGTGGTAGGTGTTTTCCCTGCCCTCCAGGGAGTGCTCCACGCTGGTCGCCCATAGGACCGGGGGCAGTTTGTCGTTGTCGGCGTCGGTGAAGACTTGCGCCTGGATCATATGCCCGTCGTGATTCCAGTCCAGGACGGCGACCGCAGGGCGGCAGGCCAGGTCGCCGCGTTCCCTCTTGACGACGACATGGACGAAGTACGGGTAGGCATCCATCGGTTCAGGAGGCACCGATATCCCTCCCCTTCGCGTTTTTCCGGTACCAGGCCAGTTCCTGGGGTTCGAACCCATGCAGGCGCATGATGTCCGCGGCGCGGGCCATGGCCACCGCCATGGCCACCCTGGCCAGTTCATTCCCCAGTTTCCCCGGCTGGTCGTAATACTCCCACGCCAGGCCCATACGCACGATGGCCACGAGGGCGCCCAGCGTGGCGTCGGACCGGGCCACGGCCAGGCGGAAGGACCGCCAGGCGTCTAGGAGTCCGCGGAAAATAGCCATGCCACGCCGCTGGCCTCGTGGGCAGGCGTGATCAGAGGGTAGAGGCCAAGGCCGAACCACATTCCGATCCCGAGAAGGGTCATGTTGCCGCTCGGGTCGGCGATGGCCCGGATTGGGCCGTGGACCGCGGGGGACGCCAGCACGGTCGAACCGCCGGCGCCGGGTACCCAGGACGCCAGGCGCGGCACCTGGAGCCATACTTCCGTCCAGAACGCCTGGACGGCCCCGCCCTGTTCGCCGGTTACGTCCACGGGCCCGAGGTTGGGCAGGGAGGAGCCAATCTGAGAGACGGCATCCGCCCCCAGCACCAGGGTGGATGCCCCCGTGTCCACCACCGCGTCCCCCCGGTATCCCCAGGTTCCATGCTCCTGGGGCGCGATGCCCACCCCGCCCGTTACGTGGGCGAGGCCGTCCGGGCCGAAGGTGAGGGGCATTCCGCCCACGACACGGTATCTGAAGCCGGCGAGTCCGGTCGTCCGCGCCATCCGGTCCAGGAGGCGTTCGATCCACTCCCTGAACCCCTGGGGGTCCGCCTGCGCGTCGGCTGCCAGGGCGACGGCCAGTACCTGGTTCAGGTCCGGTTCCTTGAAGTCCAAACGGTCACCCCCCCGCCGTCATAGCACAAAAGGCATAAAAGCGTCACAGAAAAAGGGACGTGGCATGCCACGTCCCTGGCGGTCAATGGGGTTAGGCGTTCTGCCACCTCTGAACCATCTTGGCGCCCTTCCCCTGAACCCGCTGTTGATAACGCTGGAACCGGGCCGCGCAAACGTCGGGCCGCACGCCCAGCTCAGTCTGCCGGGCGCAGAAGTCCTGCTGGGTTACCCCGGAGACCCCCTGGTCGTAGTCAGCCGCCATCTGCTGCGCGCTGAGTGGCCGGGCCATACTCTACCCCCTTCCCGGGATTGGGTGCAGGGTGAGAGTAGCGCCCGGTCCGAGTTAGGAATTGCGCCCCTGCCAGCCTGAGAGCCAGCGCATTGCCGCCGCCTGGGCGGCCGCCCCCCCGGCGACCTGCGCGGGCACCGTCTCCGGCGGCCTCGGCACCGGAGGCTCATGGGCCAGCCTTCTGGCCATGACCCTCTGGATGCCCTCCCGCTGCTGTTGCGGGGTGAGCACCTTCGCCAGGTCCTCCAGGGCCTGATCGGACGTGTACTCGGGATCGGAGTAGTACCGCTCGCGAATCTCGCAGGCCGCCTGGCCGTGGTGCAGTTCCACGCAATGGGCGTAGAGGATGGATTCGCAATACCCGCAGTCGTCCACTACCGGACCACCTCGGTTTGGAACCCGAGGTGGTTCAGGGTGCTTTCGGCCGCGGCCAGGGCGTCCACCCCATGGCCCAGGGCCTCGCACGAGGCGGCGGGGAGGCAGAGCGTGACCAAACCGTTCACCAGGGTGAGCTGGCCGACCTCCTGTCCGCCCTTCTGCACGCGGAGGAACATGTCCGGGGTCGGAGGGTCCGACTGGCCGGCCCCCAAGCGTTCCTGAACGCGGCTCTCCCAGCCCATCCCGACCTGGCGCACGCAGGCGGCCTCCTCCGGGGGGAGCAGGTCCAGGGGCACGCCGGCCTTGTCCGCGGGCACGCAGAACGCCCGGCCGAAGTCCTCAGCCGCCTTCGTCAGCTCGGGCATGTCACCACCCCCTCAGATTCGGACCACCCGGCCGCCACGGCGGGACAGGTACTCCACGATGGCGCGCGGGTTGGCCATCGCCTGGGCGATCTGGTTCGCCGCCGTTTGTAGGAGGACCGCCCCGATGTAGGGGTCCGGGTCCGGGGCATCCGGCGACCGGGTGACGTGAAGCTGGATGTTCCCGTCTTGCATAAGATTGACGACAATCTGGTAGATCGGTTCGGGTTCGCGGCCTGGGATCATTGGGCACCGCCTTTCGGGCTTGCGGGGATCGGCCTCGGGCACCCTTGCGGCAGGTCCTGGGGCATGGCCCCGCCCATCGCCCTGGTGATCCAATCCACCGCAAATTGTACCTGCGCGAACGCGGCAGGGTCCATGAGGCGTTCGGCCTCCCCCCAGTCCACGGTGCGCGTCCCCGGCGGAATGACTTCCCCGTTCACCAATTCCACGGGCAGTCCGGCCTCCAGCATTGCCGCAAGGCTCGCGTCTTCCGCCACCTGTTCCTCCAGGTCGCGGTTCACCTGGGCGGGGGCGCACTCCGGCGAGACGGTGAGCGCGTGCGCCGCTTCATGGGCCAAGGTCTGCACCGCATAGAAGTCCTTGGCCAGGGCGGCGGGGCCCAGTTGGATGGTGTTCGTGTCGGGGATGTAGTGGGCCTCCACGACTCCCTGTTCCGTCGTGGGCAGGTTGCGGATTTGGATGCGCACTCCCCGGGCCTGGAGGGCGTTGGCCAGGCGGTCGAACATCCGAGCGCTGTCGGTCGGCATGGTGACCGAACCCACCTGGACTTCGCCCGGCAGGGCCTGGGCCCATGGCCTGAGATGCACGCGATGGTCCCCGGGGTGTTCGGGCGGTACCTTTTGGGCGATGGACCGGTAGACGGCCTGGGGGGGCCGCCGGCGGTCCGCCTCCAGGAAGGCGGTGCGCAGGTCCTTGGCCCGCTTGGCCAGGCGTTCCACCTGCTCCGGCGTCCTGGCCCGGTTCAGGTCCTTGTAGAGCGATTCCACCTGGGGGGCGAAGTGGCGCAGGATGCGCTGGTCCTCGGGCGGGGACTGGGCGATCCGCTCCGGCGTCCAGTCCCAGCGCAGGACCATGGCGGATTCCTCCTGCGCCGTCTGGAGCGCCGCCTGGGTGTCCGGGCTCGCCATGCCCTGTTCCCGGGCCGCCTTGGCAGCCTTGTCCAGGGTGCCGGCCAGCGCCCCCAGGTGGGCCCGCCCGCAGGGCAGGCAGCCCGTGTCCCGCTCCATGTCGGGCGCGTACCGGCTGTACGGCGCCTGCCCCGCCCCCTGCCCCTGGACCGCCCTGAGAACGCGCAGTTGGGTCAGAACCTGGCCGGTGCCCGCGGTCACCTGGTCGATGTCGCCCACCGACAGGACGGGGCGCCCGTCCGCCGTCTGGTGGGTGCCCTGGCGGATGCGCCGCAGGGTCGGCAGCATCGCCTCCACCGCCTGCCGCTGTTCGGGCGGAAGGCCCGCCAGCGCCTCCGGCCTGAGCGTATGCCGTTCCAGCACGTCAAGCTGCTCCTGCGCGTCTGCCACCCGCTTCAGCACCTCGGGGTGGTCCGGCCCGTCCTCCCGCGCGAACCTTTGCGCTTCCTTAAGGTTGCCCTGGATGACGGTCACCTGTTCCACCACCGCGTCCAGGTCAAGCGGGGAAGAGGCGGGCGCAGGCGTGGACACGGGCGCGGGCGCAGGCGACCCAAGCAGTGACGGCAGGTTGACCGTGACCTGCACCGGCGTCCCCGTCCCGGCAGGGGCAAGGGATCGGTAAAGGTCGAGCTGCTGCTGGAGGCGCTTTGCCGCCATCTGTTCGGGCGACGTGCCCCGCAACGTCTGGACCAGCACCGAGAGGGTGTTCTGGAACCCCTGGTCCCCCCAGGGGATGGCGGTGAGGAGTTGGAGCGGCAGGGGCATCATCAGGCGGTCACCTCTTCTACGGATTCAATGGCCGCGAGCACCAGGATGACGCCCAGCGTGGCGTAGAAGATGGTCTTCGGGGCCACGGCGGCCGGGCCCTGGGGCGGCGTCGCCCCGGCTGCCGCGATGGCGGACCTGGCCTGGGGGATAAACCGGCGGTAGGTCCCCCGGGTGTAGGTGGTCCAGGGGCTCCAGTCCCGGCCGCCGTTCGACACCAGGTAGGCCGCCTGGGCGGCGTGGCCGTAGTCCTCAAGCCACGCCTTCCAGGCGCAGGGGCTCGGGCTCCCGGTGAGCTGGCGCATGAGCGCCCCGTGGGCGCAGACGTTTACCTGGAACGGGCCAAAGGAACAGTAGCCCTGGCAGGCGAGGGAACAGGGCCCGGCGACCCCGCCGCACCGGTCGGCGGGCGCAGGCGCCCGTTCCCATCCCGATTCCGCCCCGGACACGGCCACGGCCGTGACCCACGCCTCCGGCGGGAAGCGGGCGATCACGGCCCGGGCCACGTCCACGGCGGCCACGCTACCGCCTCCCGGCGATCTTCACCGCCACGTAGGCCGCGACCGCGAGAAGGCCCGCCATCGCCCACCCTTCCCAGGCGGGGATGTAGGTCACGTCGGTCATGGTCGCCGTCTGCCGGCCGGAGCTTACGGTCAGCACGTCGTAACCGACCGGCACCACCCCTTGGGGGCAGTTCCGGCACGGGCTCACTTACCCCCGCCCCCGGACTTGACCACGACAAGGGCCAGCAGGGCGAGAAGGACCGCGCCCCCCACCTCGACCACCGTGGGGGACAGGCCCGTGGACTGCGACACCTTGTTCACCAGGTCACCGATCACGCCGTCTCCCGACTGCGCCATACCCTGCGCCTCCTATCCCTTGCGCTTTCCCCCGCCGCCGGCGCCCTTCTCCCTGGTGGCCACCAGGGCGGCGCCGCCGACGATCAGGGCGAGCCCGCCGATTTCAACATACTCAGGCCGGACGTGGAGGGTGGAGGCAATCCGGTCCACGATGCCCAAGAGTTCCGACTTCACGCCCGGCGGCTGGCCCGTGGCCACGCCCAGGCGCAGGGTCTGCGAGGATGTCCGGTCGTGCCGGTCGATGACCTCCACGGTGATGCTGTACTGCCCCGCCGCGCTCGGTGTCCCCGAGAGGGTCCCGGACGTGGAGAGGGTGAGGCCGGGCGGCAGGGTGCCCGCGGTGACGTACCACCTGTAGGGTGAGGTCCCGCCCCGCACAAGCAGGGTGTAGTTGTACGCCTGCCCGACCGTGCCCTGGGGCAACGTCTGAGCGGGGATGGAGGGGGGAACGTATCCCTGGCGTCGGGTGGTCACCGAAGGGCGGTGCTGGGGAGGGCGGCGGGTGGGCGGCGCCGTGATCGGCACGGGCTTCACCCCGGCGGCCAGGTCCAGCAGGAGGCACCAGGTCGCGGGACCCACAACCCCGTCCACCGCAATGCGCCCCCTCGGTGTCTCGCTCCCGGCGTACCTGGACTGGAAGGCCCGGACCGCCCGCTCCGTCTCCGGCCCGTACTTGCCGTCCACCTGGCCCGGGTTGAACCCGAGGCGGCGCAGGTCCTCCTGGGCCAGGCGCACGTAGGCGTTCTGTTCGTAAGGTGGGCGGTGGAGCCGGAGCACCTGGGAGGGTATCTGGCGGCACTCCGTCACGCGCACTCTCGGCATGGGGTCACCTCCCCCGGATGATGGCGAGGAGTAGGAGCAGGCCCGCCGCCGCCCCCATCAGCTCCACGTCGGCCGGTGGCACTCCGAGTTCCTTGGCGATGGTGTCGATGATGCTGACGTGCGACGGCGGGGGGGACGGCGGGTGGGCGGACCCCCTTGACCCGGGCGCGGAACAGAGGAGCGCCCACGTCGCGGGGCCGACCTCGCCCGTCACCCTGACCCGCAGGCCGCCGTAGTACCGGTTGGCGTGGGCCCGCTGGAGGGCGACCACCGCCTTCTCCGTGTCTGAACCGAACATGCCGTCCACCCGGACGCGCTGGCCCCAGGCGTTGAGCCGTTCCTGAAGCAGCCGGACGTAGGAACCCGTTGCGCCCTCCCGCAGGGTGGGCTTGTTCGGGTCGGCGCACGAGGCCGCGGCGGCGGGCGGCGTCGCCACCACCTTCTTCACCCGCCCGCCCAGGGGCGGGTGCAGCGGCACACCGTTCCACGGGATGCCGTGGTAGACCCGCCTCGGGCCCGCGCGCACCTGAGCGGCGATCATGGAGGCGTAGCTGGTGACCGGAATGGAGGGGTTCGCCCAAAAGTACCATCCGGTGCCGCCGTAGTGCCCGGTGGAAAGCCCGAGTTCGGAGGACAAACCCTGGATCAGGGGGGCGCCCGGCCGACCCTGGAGGGTTTCCGGCGGCGGTGTGGGGGTGCCGGTCGGGAAGGCGATGGCCAGGCTGCTGTAGACGTGAATGGTCCGGGTCGGGGAGACGGCGGCAGAGCCCTCCGGCGTGCGGAGCGTGAACACCCCGAAGCTGTCCGTGTCCAGGTCGGTGCTCGTCGGAAACCCGTACACATAGGGGTAGTTCACGTTCACCGAAAAGTTCCAGGAGGCCATGAGGAAGGCGAACGGGTCCTTGCAGTTGTACAGGCTCTGAATGTCATTCCGCACGTAAAACGCCAGGCAGCCCGCGTTCAGCGGGCCGATGGTGTAAACGCCGGAGGGTGCCCCGAGCTGCGGGCGGACCGCCCGGATGAAGTCGCCGAACCCGCTTTCCCCCCAGGGCCATACCCCGTAGTCCACCCATATCCCGCCGGCCCGGCAGTAGTCCACCACCCTGCCGATGGTCCAGGGCGGTTCGTTCCCCACCGGAGGGACCACCGACGCCCCGGTGGAGGCGTTCACGGCGACGGGCTGGCCCGTGAAGCTGAGGACCCGGGTCAGGGATTGCGCCAGGGACTCGTACACCTGGATGGGCGGTACGAGAAGGAGCCGGAGGCGGGGCAGCGGCGTGCCCTGTCCGACGATGAACACCCTGGCCATGCCCCGACACCTCCTAGCCGCCCACCAGCCTCAGCAGTCCCAGGATGACCTCACCCAGGCCCACCAGGCCCACCACCCATATCCCAAGCGTCGTGAGCCGATCCCGCCGTCCTTCCACCTGCGCCTTTTCCAGTTGGGTGATCCGCCACTCATGGTTGCCCATTACCGTCACCTGTTTTTCCAAACCCTCGATCCGGCGCAGGATGTCGTCCAGCTTCGCGGTTACCGATCCCCGCCACTCCCCCTGGTCGTCCATGGCCACCCCGTCCATGACCTACACCTCCGGCCGCCATTCGGATCATTCAATGGCCCGGACCCGAAGCACCGTCTCAGATGTGCCGCCGCCCACGGAAGCCGTGCCGCCCGTGACCGCGGCCACGGCGAGGTAGTAGTAGTACGTCGTCCCGCTCGTCAGGCCGGTGTCGATCCCGGTGCCCGACGCGGCCTGCTGTTGGCCCGCCGCGGAGCTGAGGAGGCTACCGCTGCCCCACACCGCCACGTCGCCGGTACCGGGCGCAGCCCCGGCCGCCGGGATGCCCGTGGTCGAGCGGTATAGCGAAAGTGCTATGCCATCGCCGGCGGTGTTGTTGCTGCCGATGGCGGTGAGGAGCCACTGGAGCGCCGTGGAGGGGCTGGAAATGCTGACCCCCATCCCCGTGGAGACGGCGGTGGTCGAAGTGGTGGTGTAGGCCGTGGAGAGGGTGTTCGTCGCGTAGTGGGTGCCCAGGAGCCCCTGGACCGTCCAGGGGCCGGACACCGTGCCGCTCGCGGGGTTCACCACCCCGCCGGATATGGTGCCGCCGTTGGTGAGGGTCCCGCTGACCGACCCCCCACCGTTCAAGCTCGCCTGGCCGGTCACCGCAAGCGTCTGCTGGGCCTGCACCGGTCCCTCCAGGGTCGCCTGGCCCGACACGGTGAGCGTGTTATTGACCGCGGTGGCCCCACCCAGGGTGGCCTGACCGGTGACCGCAAGGACGCCAAGGGGCCCGGTGATCCTCGTGCTCACGGCATCTCCCCCCTCATGCTTCCGGTGAACAGGACGTTGTTCGCGGTGCCGGGGGTGACCGTGAGCGTCACCTGTGACCCAAGCTGGGCCTCGATCACCAGCACGTCGAGGTTGTAGAGCCCGGGGGCGAGGTTCTGCGCGTTGAGCCACGTGTACGAGTCCGCCCCGGTGTCCGGGTCGGTCCAGGCGAGGGTGGCCGTGACCACGGTGTTGGCGTTCTGCACCTTGACGACTCCGCCCACCCACAGTTCGACGTTGCGCCCGCCCATGACCGCGCTGAGGACGGCGGTGGGCTGGGCCTGGGTCAGGGGATAGCTCTTGGCCCGCGCGTAGACGAAGGTCGGAATGCGCACGATAGAGGCGGACACTCATGCCACCCCCGCAAGGGTCCGGTCGTACAGGCGGGTCGCCGCGTCGAGCAGGGCCTTCTCCTGTTCGGGTGTCCTGGCGCCCTCGGTGAACAGGCTCTGAAGGCCCTGAAGGTCCAGGAGCCCGAGCCGTACCCTCAGAATGTCGGACAGGCTGACGTGCCAGACCGTCAGGCGGACGGGGATGGGACCCGGAAGGGCCCGCTGGGTGCTGACGGTCACCTGAACGTAGTCCTTGGCCGGCACGAACAGGTCCGCCCCCCGGTCCAGGCTCACCGTGGAGGCGTCGATCACCGTATGTTGCGGGTCTGCATCGCGTTCGATTTGGACCTGGACCCCGTAGCCCTCGTCCGCTTCAATGGCCACGTTGCGCACCACGAGCAGTTCGTTCTCGTTTGCGGCCTGGACGATGGGCAGGGTGACCGGGCTTTGGGGGGTCGGGCTGACGGCCGGCCCATCGTACTCGGTTGGCGTCTGCGTCTGGCGGTTGTAGTACGTCCGCTCGATCACGCTGGAAATGGGGATCGGGCTCGTGCCCGCCTGGGCCACCGGAGACGTGCTGATGCCCACTTCCTTGGCGATCTCCGACTCCAGCGCCGTGATGGGATACCCGAGCATCACCTTCCACGTGATGGGCAGTTTAAGCACGGATACCCGGTACACCACCGGGTCGTCCGTGATCGCCCCCCCGTTCGGCGTGGCCACCAGGCTCAAGCTACTCACCGCACGCATATGCAGGGCCACGGGCTCCAGCCGCGGCCGGTGCTGGGCCGCGTAGAGGATGCGGCTGAACCGGTCGGCCGTGGCCACGAGTTCGAGGTACGGGTCCTGCGGAGTCGCCACGTCCTCCAGGGTCACCATCAGGGACGGGCTCGGGTTGGGGTTCCAGCCGGTCGCCTGGGGGAAGATGCTGGACGTGCCCGAGGCGAGGGTCACGCGCGTGCTGTACCAGTTCTCCTCGTACCAATACTCGCCCATGCGACGGATTTCGTCGCGTCCAAAGGTTTGCGCCACGGGCTACACCTGCCCTCACGCCAAATGTTGGCCCGCCCGAGGGCGGGCCGTTGTTCAGGCGGCCAACTGCACCTGGCCGTAGGTGGTGCCTTCCACGGCGATGGAGCCGTAGGTCGTGTCCAGGGTGGTCCCCGAAGGGAAGGTCAGGGTGCTCGGACCCGAGGACGAAGCCGCCGTGAAGAGGACCTGGCCGGCGGCCGGCGTCCCCGAGAGGATCACCGAGAACGTCGCGGGAGCAACGGCCGAGGCATTCGGGTAGTTCCCCGTGTTGAGCATTTCGACGTGGGTCACCCGCTGGTAGTTGACCGGGAGGGTGACCACTTCACCGCTGACGTTGCTCGCCGAAAGCTGGAACACCATGGCGGCCATGGTTTACCCCCCTTTAGGCCGAGGCCGCGGCCGAAGGCGGGGCCGGGGCCGCGTTCTCGATCAGGACGCCCTGGTAGGCGGTCACCACGGCGGCGGCGGGGATCACGGCGCTGCCGTTGTCCGCGATGAAGGGAGCCGCGTTCTGGCCGTACAGCAGGAGCGCCTCTCCCGGCATTTGCGGGATGGGCTTGTACTTGTTGGAGAACCCGGTCCCGGTGCCCTCGTCGCCGCTGTAGGGTCCCGTGTCCCCGAAGCTGTAGTCGTTGTAGCTGTCGCTGACCGGGATGCCCGCCAGGCTGGACCCGAGGCCCTGCGGTACCTCCGTGCCGTCGATCACCCATCCGATCCGCCCCAGGTTCGCGGGCCGGGAGAGGACCGTAACCCCCCAGTCCCGCACCAGGAGCGCGTGGTTGGTGCCAGCAAACTCCACGCCCAGGTCCGAGAATTCGTCCAGGACCTGTCCGCTCTTGCCGCCCAGGCTGTTGAATTGCGACATGACGTACCGCTGCCCAAGGGTGGTGGCGAGCGCATTCCAGGAGGAGTGGACGTAGGGGTTGATGATCGGCCCGCCGGTCTGGCCCGTGCCGCCGGGGAGTTGCCGCCAGGAGTCAAGGTCCAGGGTCGCCGGAGGGATGTAGGTGGTGTCGAGAGGCGGCAGGCCCAGGAAGTCCCGCGCCACGGTCTGCACCTGGATCGTGTTCTGCCAGCCGGGGTAGAGGTACGTCAGGTCGCCCGGCTGGTAGTAGAACCCGATCAGGCGGATGGTGAGGCCCCCGTTCCCGGCCCCGGTGAACCCGTTCACGGTCTTGATGTTAAGACCGAGCCGGTTGTTGTACTTGATCGTCGTGCTGTCGATGGGCATGCTGTTCGACTTGTGGCCGCCGAGGCCCGAGAGCGCGACCTTCCAGAACGGCTTTCCGAGGGCCACCTGGTTGCGGTGGCCACCGTACACCCGGTCGCGCACCGGGAAGAAGAGGCAGGTGCCGGTACCGTGGATGTTGAGGTACTTCTGGTACGGGGTGCCGTCCACGGTGAGCCAGATTTCGGTCACGTCCTCGGGCACCAGTTGGGAGTTCAGGGGAGGGATGATCTCGATCATCCAAATCTCCCCCGCCACCACCCGTCCGAGGTTGCTCGTGGTGGGAATGCCGGGTCCCTTGTTCATGTAGCTCGTGAGGGTGCCGCCCGGGGGCGTGCCGCTTCCCGTCTCG
>Ga0080006_1214529_pt1 | contig 18972 bp, 17 predicted proteins | sample RS3BMetagenome_FD_69209 | JGI IMG/M metagenome (GOLD analysis project Ga0080006, IMG submission 69209) | Ferric oxide microbial mat and aquatic microbial communities from Rainbow Spring, Yellowstone National Park, USA - RS3B (SPADES... ... | reverse complement strand
TGGGTATTGTGCTGGAATGCTGCGGACTCTCGATGAAAAACATCATGTATCATCAGAGCGGCGATTAAGTCCCCGCTTGGAGCAAGCCACTTGTATGGTACGGTCTGCACTGTATCAAGGCTGGACTGCCATATACCTTCGCCACGAACAATGTTCGTGGGTAATTGTTAAACTATAATTGTGTTTCATTCATCAACATGACGGAGAATAAATCCACCAATCACATAACATGTACAAAACGTACAGACCGATTGGGCTGCAATCACCTCGGCAGGTGCGGAACGGGCACCGCATCCCCGAGGTGAGCCTGGCTCTCTGGAGCGGGCGCGCTGAGAACACCGGCCAGTAACGGGATCACTCCCACGCGAAGCGCTTCGAAATATCAAAGAACATTCTTCGTTTCGTTGAGCGTTTAACGGCATTGCCACGTGAAATTCCTCTCGTTTGGAAGTAGACGTTTTTGACTGTTATGGCTTTCGTGTGCTATCCGCTGTTTACAAGTGCAAAGTTTCGTGTCATACCCGCACACGGTCTGCATTCGAGGAGCAGCACGCTGTGGAAGGGCACTACTGCGGGACGGCATGCGGCTGGTAGGGCTCTTGTCGCCTCTTCAACAGCCCGCGGCGCTCTCACACTTCGAGGCAACGCGGCGGGCGCTCCTCGACGCCCTTTGCAACCGCTGCTTGCGAAAGGTGCGGCCGTGCTCGCGGCTTTAGCTGTTGCAATCTCTCCGCTGCTTGGTGACCCAGAAGCCGCACTTGCAGCACAGGGAGGCGGTCGGGTCGGTGGCTCGTCTTTCCGGGCACCGGCGACTCGGAGCGCACCGCCTCGGAGCTATCGCGCTCCTTCCGGAGGTATTGGAGGATATTATTATAGCCCGGCACCAGTTTTGCCTTTCACGCCCTTCTACTTCGGGCCAGTGGTTGTGCCGTTTGGTTTCACCGGAATAGGGACTTTTCTTCTTGCGGCGGCATTCTTCGCGTTTGCCACACGTGCTCTAAGCTCGAATCTATCCGGTCTTGGAGTTTCTGCTGCCGCAGAGGATAGTGAACTGGCCGCAGAACAGACGACGCTGGTGAAGCTTAAGGTGGGTTTGCTCAGTACAGCTCGCGAGCTGCAACAGGAACTGGAAGAAATTGCGCTCCGCAGTAAGACAGATTCTATTGTCGGCCTGCAGCAGGTCTTACAGGAGACAACGCTTGCGTTGTACCGAAACCCTGACTATTGGAGCTTCGGGAGCGTAAACGTGAAGCGCACGTCGCTCTCAGAGGCAGAGGCTGCATTCAACAACGAGTCTTTCGCTGAACGCGGGAAACTTGAGAAAGAGACACTATCAAATTTTGGTGGACAGATTGATATTCGGAAGCGGGAGGTTGCAGAACGCGACTCCACCGACATGCGAGTACCCGAGTTTATTGTGGTCACACTGATTGTTGCTGCGTCTGGCCGAGTTCCAGGCGTTCCTACAGAGATTCGAAGAAGCAGTGACATCGAGGCGGCGCTTCGGGCACTTAGCAGCATCCCGCGGGAAGCACTCCAGGGCGTGGAGGTCATCTGGTCACCTCAGTCGCGCGAGGATGCGCTTACTGAGAGCGAAATGCTCGCTGACCATCCGGAGCTGGTGCGAATATAGAGTGATGCGGAGTCCACCGAATACCAGAAACGAAGGTTCGCTCTCGGAAGGCGAAATCGTTAGAAACACGAGATCCAGCGTGGATATCGATGAGGATTTGGTTCGTCGCATATAGCAAGGTCGATACGGCGGCCCGCATCAGCAGGTCTCCTGCAACGTCATCCGTTCCATGCGCTCCGTGACATCAATGCTGTCACCTCCAGTGTCATTCCTAACTCATCGAAAGCGATACTTTAAAGCGGAAGCGCGGACCCCACAGAGTGGACGCATCTCGCTGAAACCCAGAATAGAATCGTGGGTTTGGTGCTCTGTGCATGTGGCCCACGCCCAGCGCTGAACTACGGAAATCTGGCTTGTGGACTGGTACGCAAGACCTGCGTGGCAATACGAGCGGGGCACCCATATGAAGTATCCATGTGCGTCTTGCACAGAATGCGATGTGCGACCCAAAAAGCGAGCACTCGATGGCGGCGACATATCTCCCCAGGAATTGCCCCTCTTGCCGCTCTCGATTGTTGGGTTCGCGAGAAACACCGGAACTTTTATATTCTTTGGAAAGAGGCAAACAGTGCGCGAGAACTGAGCAGCGTTGCAAGTCTGTAGTCCATAGCTGCTGATTCAGTGCGTTGACAGAGGGTAATATGCTGGAAGTGGGGCGCAACGTGTTTCAGAAAGTTGTACAGAAATGCCCAACCGGTTGCGGCAGCATGCATGCGCCGCCCCAGCACCTCCAAGGCTATGGTGGCGGTTTGCTGCGGGCGTTCTGCGGATCTCAAGCCGGATCTTCGGGTTTGCGGGCAAGGCGCTTCATGTTCGTTGCAGGTAGAGTCGAGAGCGCGTTTTTCTCGCGAAAAACAACAAGGGTTTTGTCTAGACATAAGACTTCGAAAGGTAGAAATTCCAGGTGTAAAATGAGCTTTAACGGGGGGTTTCTCGGAAAGAACGCCGTGTTCGCACAGACGATGCTTCGAATCAAGGACCCCTCAAAGTCGCGGCAGTTTTACGAAGCGCTGGGTATGAACTTTCTGACGCGCTTCGACTTTCCGGAACTGTCATTCTCCCTCTATTTCTTCGCACTGGAGAAGGATCCAACAGTGCCGGCGGAAGATGCTCCACAACCAGAGCGGGCAAAGTGGCTTTTCTCGCGTCAGTACCCGACTCTTGAGCTTACACATAACTGGGGAACTGAGAAGGATCCGAATTTCAAGTACGCGAACGGGAATACGGAGCCGGGTAAGGGCTACGGTCACATCGGCTTTCTCGTGGATGATCTCTACGCGAGCTGTGCTGCCGTAGAGAAAGCGGGTTATGTCGTGTCGCGGAAACCGGGACCCTTCCAGAACGTGGGCGAAATTGCTTTCGTACGGGACCCGGACGACTACTGGATTGAGTTAATCCAAAAACCCAAGTCTTGAGCAGAACGTGCGCATGGATTTTAGAAGCAGGCGATGCGGACGAATGTCTGGGAGTCTCCGAAAGAGTCACTGTTTCGTCGGTGCAATGATAAGCAGCCCGTTTCAAGGTTGCCCGTATCCGGTGATTTCGGGAAAAACGCGAGTTTCCTGTCGAACTCGTCGGCATAACGATAGAGCGGGGGAATTTTACAGGCAAACTTGGGGCCACTGTGCTTCGGATGTAGAAGCCACGACAGCGCCAAAAAGGTCACCTCACTTGCGCTTCCACGCGGAGGCTCCTGCTTAGAAAGATGCTCGGCGCGAAGCGTTGGCATTTGGATTACGAGACTGTTTGTACCTGCTCGCCGGTTCTGGCCGGATTAAACACAAATCTTAGAGAGCACTGCACAGCTATGATTCTGGTTCACAGCTGGAGAAGAAGCAGCTGCCAGTTAGGGCGCATAGACTGGTGGCAGCGCTCACAAATTTGGGTGAGATGTGGACGGATATCGCCGGGAGTTCTCTAAGGGGCTAGCATGAACGGATTGCATCTACGGCCTGGAAGTCTGGCGCATCTGGAGCGATCTGGAACCGTAAACTTCTTGCCGACACGGCAAATCAGCTTTCGTTGCTGCTATTGAGTATCCTGCATCCGCATTTTCTTGAAACTTTCACGCTTTGCAATTGCGTCGAATCCAACTTACTGGTCGAAAACAGCTCAAAACTGGGACCAACACTCGCCAAGTAGCTGCTCGGCATACATATTTGGGAAGCGAATCCATCCGCGTCGATATAGGGTTCTGATGCTGTTGCATACCAGCAACACAAGCACCTTGGCAGATGCACACGTCGCTTCGGCATCTGTTGCGTGCCACAGAGAAGTGCATATCGCCGTATGCACATCGATTACCAAAGATGAACGCTGAAAGACGACCGGGACTTCGGCGCGATTCACCGCACCGGAGGCTGCACAATTGTAGGGCGCTTTATTATTTGACATTCTACTTTCACATAAGTTTCAAACCGAGTGGTGTTCCGGGACAAGACGGGTGTTACTGGATATCGTGTTGTCCAGTTGTCAACGGATTGGTGTAAAATTTTTCTGTTACAACACAGCTGAGGCCTTTTTGCTATGCAACTGGGCGAGTAGACCGGATACGTGGCCCAATCTAAGGCTTCCTTACTCGACCCTCCGGCACTGAAAGTAAGCTGAATCCGATAAGCATCTCACAACATGAGCTGCAAAGGTGCAGCTTTTGGGTTCGCCACTCTAAATGGCTTGTCAGTTCGGAGGCATTTGTTTTGTAGGAGTTCGGCAAATCTTCGAGTCTGCGGGAAGCTTTTTACTGGTTCACAATATCCACGTGCTCCAAGGTATTTTTTGGTGCACACTGACAAGAGTGCCGGCAACACTCCAAGTACACGAGGTTGGGAGGAATATGCGGGAAACTTTATTTTCAGGCCTCCGCACGTTATCGTAAGGCCCTCACAGCGCACAGCCTACGGGACTGGAAACGGTACACCGCTGCCACCAAAAGCTCTCGTTCACTTTCTCGGGGGTGCCTTCGTTGGAGCCGCGCCGCAGGTTGCGTATCGATGGTTTCTCGAACAGTTGGCTTTAGAGGGCTTCGTAGTAGTCGCGACGCCGTACCGACTTTCTTTCGATCACCTTTGGACGATGGATGACGTGCTCACCAGGTTTTCAGCAGCAGCGGGAATGCTCGCTCTCGATTACGGTCCCATCCCTGTTGTTGGAATCGGTCACTCCCTGGGCGCTCTCCTGCACACCCTTGGAGGCAGCTTGTTTTGCAACGCGGATGGGTACAAGGCTGCCAACGTACTGATTGCATTCAATAATCGCCGCGCGGAAGATGCGATACCTTTATTCAGAGAGTTTATCGCGCCCGTGGTTAAGACGGTTGCCCAAACTGGTGAACTCTCTGATGTGATCGAGCGGCTCGTGATCGATGGGCCTGCGACGTTTGACACGCTGTTCGACACTGTTACAGATGTTGTGTTTCCTGGTTCTCGGGATAGTGAGCTTTTCGCCTTGGTGCGACAGTCAAGGGCGCTTGCGCAGCAGATTCCACCTTTATTTGCTGAGGTCGCTGATGGAGCTTTTGCATTCAACCCTGATCCTATCGAGGTCATGGAGGCAATTCGCACACTATACAAAGTTCGTCAAACGCTTATTGTGAGCTTCGAAAACGATATCCTCGATGACTCGCGTTCGCTCCAGAAAGCACTAGACCCTGAGCGAGGCGGTACAGTAATCCGTCACGGGGGAACTCATTTAACCCACTGCGCACAGGATTTCCTGACCCACGGCTCCGAATAAGAGACTTTTTCTCCTCAGTTTCTCGAGAAGGGGATAACGATATGGCCTATATGCTCAGCGAAGCTATGTGTCGACTTGTACTTTGCGAAGCAATGCAGACGGAAAACAGTATTGTGGAGTATCTGGGCCGTGCTCCCTGACTGCAGCAACGCTCTCCATATAACTCCACGCGACTGCGTTTAAATTGAAATCGCTTGTGCGAATCCGCACGCGGCGCACTGATGAATTGCATTCAGAAATCGAATTTATCGCCATAGCGAGAACCCTTGTTTTTGTTGGAAAACCAAAACCTGCCTCATCTTTTTTCGACGTGTATGAACGAATGAATTTGTTACACACGCCGGGTGTCAGGATAGCCACATATATAAATTTTTCACATGCTAAAGTATCTCCCTCTCGTTATGATCTTCGACGTGACTGATGAACACGCTACCGGTCTACATCCGCCTGATTCGAAACCCATCTTTAATTCCAATGTTTATCGCGCAGCGTTCAATAGATATTAAATACCTATTAGCCATTTGATAGAACTATTAATTGGTATTTATAGCGAGGCATACGCGGAGTGTTTATAGTACGTCATTTCACGACTATTTCCGTTGAGATGAATTTTTTGCAAAACGCTCCCTCGTAATCCGCGTTAGGCAAGGAGCGTGTCTTGCACCTGGCATCCAAAGAGCAGGTTCTTACATGCCAGAGAAGTCGTTATTCCGAGCCTGCACCCACTGAAACCGCCGAACCCAGAACTATGCTCATCATAGCTACAATCGATTCGAACTAGAAAGTGATATACGAACCTTATTGACGATATGTTTGTTCTTGCTGTGTACTGCGGCATGCATGCTACATGTGGAAAATCCTTCATGGGATTTTTACGGTTAGAGATATCGTCCTCTCTGCAATAACTGAAGAAATGTTTCGAATTTCTTCAATAAGAGCTCGGGTTCAGAGTCCCATGCCGCGCGTGTTTGACAAATAGTTTTAACAGCTACGATATCTCTCGGGGAGACTATTCGCTTGTTGTCGCCTGCTTTTGTTCGGGTTTCTCGGGTTGGAAGCAATATACAGCCCATTCTCAGCGGCAGCTCAAGCTAAGTCGATTTTTCTTATAGTGTGGCAAATTCTCAGGGAACTGAATTACATAACAGCTATGCTACTTTGGGATCAAAAAAAGTTTGTATGCATAGTCAAGGAACGCTTCATAGCCCTCCAGGCAATAAGAACAAACAGCGGAGCAGCGCTGAGGAAGTGAGTTTCGCACTAAGTGACGAACCTTCTCACTCACTGCTCGACTACACAGTTTACCTGGTTAACTGCGAGCACGGCCCTGAACCGTGTCGTCAAGTCGTGAAAGTGTTTCGCTGCTTTGGAGCTGGCGAGCTAAACAGGGATCCATGGAAGAAGCGTCCGTTTCCCTGAAAATGACTTTTTTTCCGAGCTTCACAGATGCCACGAGCGACGGGAGGGGATGTCGAGCATCTCCCTGAGGCGCGCGTATCGAACGCGATTGCATATGCGTTGGCGCTCGTTTGCAAAACAATCCACCGGCGGGCCAATGCATTTCAGTGCATTGTTTACGGGGTTGCTCGAGCGCGCGCAGATTTTGACAGTGGCAGCACGTGCGCGACGCGAAAGCGATGAATGAAACATGAATGATTATTTTCTATGTAACGAATGCCATCTTGTGCCGCCAAGGTTTTTCTATGCACTGAAGTGCGTTCGTTTTTGAAAACATGTCGAAACAAAACGTCTTGGATGGCGATCTCGGAAATACTAAGAGCGAAAGCGGTCCGGACGCGTGTACAGCAGCCTTCCCCCTCGGTGCTCTAGCGGTTCTACGACTAACGGAAATTGAGCAGTGCGCATATGACTGGGAAGGAAGTCTATGTGAATCTACAGAGAAAGGACCGGAAACAGAGGACCAGAAGGACACCATACAAACGCAGAGCCCGGGACAAAGATTTCTTCTGGGCTTTGGCTCGCCAGAGCACCGGGCCGAGCTACGAGCGCTGCTCGTGGCCGCACACGCTGGTTGTGACACGCGCACAGTATCAGGTATTCTCTCGCCACCTAGAAGCGCTGACCTTGAAAAAGAAAAGAACTCGCTTCAGTAGTTACAGCTGGCGAAAGGAAAGCTGTCCGATGCTATACTCTGGGGTCGGGCGCTCGCCCTCTATTTTCCTCTCATTCGTATTTGTTTTCAAGTACAATTGTTTGCCGTCTATTTAGCTTCAAGAGCCGGAGTGCCAAGATTCGTATCCATTTCGCCATGTTCATGTTTGCTGGCATATGCCGTCACGGTTTGAGCAGAGGCGTACTTCGGCCCGTCGTGAACATACCTGAAGTAACGGACTAAGATATTTTCGTATGAGAACACTGCTGGCAGTCATCTATTTTGGCGATCATGACAGTGAAAGCGACTACCGTCATGCTGATGCTCGGAGGATTCTAAGTTGCTGCCGTTCTTTGAAGTTTTCGCAAGCTATGGGCCAAAAGACTGACAAAGTCCACTTCGTACTCCGAGTTCCTTGACGACCTGTCCATGTACAGCAAGCTGGCAACGTGTACCATACGCTTACGGCTTTCAGCAATATGTAAACCAGAGGCCAAATAGAAACTTCGCAAACTCTTGAGCCCTTTGTGTCCGGCGCTGCTCAAGAGAGCTAAATCGGATGACTTTCCGCATGCTTCGATGCTGAGTCGCAAAGTCCTTCGCAGCCAATTGGAAGCCTACTCCAGAAGTTCAATGACTTCCGGGCTTCTATCCCTTGTTGCTCTTGCGTTCGATGCGCTGCACCTTAACTATGTTATAGTAGCATCGTGTTTCATGGATGCCATGCACATCTTTCTGCAGCAGAGTGTGCTCGCTGCTGCTTGTGCACTTATTCGCGTCGCCGATCAGCTGGGCGATCTGCCTTAATTTCTCTTCAATCGATGCGATTGCAGCGAAGAGGAAACAACGATCAGCAGACTGGTTTTCTCTCTTGGAAAGGCATATGTGCGCTGCACCCGCATCAGGTGTGAGCCCCAGCGAGGCGGCAATGATGCACCCCAAAGAGATGGCATTCTGCGCTTTTCGGAACTCTTTCAGAGTAGCGTGCTGCACTTGAAAAAGATAATTTCCCACGGTGTTCATGACGAATCTTTTACCCGACTAAATGAATTTTTTTTATTTCTATAAAGTCGCGCTCTCAGAAATGCTGTACTCTTTGATGTGCAGAATCTGGGGCTGACCAGTAATTCCGCGATTGAGCTTGCTCGGAGAACTGGAGGTCAGGGAATTGAGCACGATACCGTTCCAGACACCACCAAGTAGAATGGAGCCTAGACAAGTCCTCTCGTGCCGAAACATGGTCAGAACGTTTCAGCGATCCATCAGATGCCATGTGTACTATCCCTGATGGCTCGCTCCATGCGCGGAAGTGGTCCTCGCCAGGTGGCCGACGGCCAAACGCGGTTCCGGTCTCGCCATTAGAATATTTTGTACGCGATGCATTGATGCCGTGCTCCTTGCCTTGTGCCGCGGCAACCGACATACTTCTGCAGGCGGAACTTTCATCTTTCGCGTGAGCAGTTATTGTCGTCTCGTTGTTTGGGAAATTTTCGATGGTAAGCTGCTCTCACTTCTCTCGCGTAGGGCCTCGTAACGGACTATCGTTGACCACATGTTCGGAAAGCCTCTTCCAGAGTGGCTAGCGGCAACGTACCCGCCAGAACCTGGAGCCTCGCTCTGTGACTCGAGAGCTTACTGGAGGTCTCACATTTTGAACTACTTTCAAAGTGTGGGATGCCCTTTGCAAGATTGGCATCTCGGTGACCGGCCTATCACGTCAGCTCGTTCGCTTCTCGACTGGATAGATGGAATTCGCGTAGGCCAGGATCCTCAGCACCGTGAGCGCTTGCGCTGGCGACCTGCTCTGAATACGCTGATGGAAGCTGATGTGCCAGTGTCAAGGTCTCAAGAGGAGCTACTCAGAACTGCTCTTGATCTTCTTCGCGGTGACGATCGGTACGTATTGATCCGAGGTCACTCGGACTCCCGCTATGCTGGGCCGAACGCATCAGTTGCAAGACTTCTGGCTCCAGAATGGGTAGCGCTCACGCGTGCACTGGGCGACTGCGTCGCTCTCCGGCTGATCACCGACTTCGTCTTGCTGGAAAGAGTTGGTCCCTCCTGTTACATACAACTGAGCGGACGGGTCGGACTAGAAAGGCTCTCTGCGAAGTCAGCGAAAGCACCCCAGACTCATCGTGAAATCCCATGCGATATGCGCGGCGCTAGTCACAGACTGCATATCAACGCAGATCCGCATAGAACTGAATGTCCAACGAAAGCACGCATTGAAACATCCAAGGCACATGCTCTCCCGATTTCGACGAAAAGCATCGCGCTCGGCCCCTACGGCATAACGACAAGGAACCCGTATCTTGCCATGCATCCCTCAAAATCTAACGCCAAACGTTTGCTTGCGCTCGCTGCGGCAGGGCTGTGCTCACGCGAAGAGTATCATGGAGGGGTGTGTCTCCCTCTTCGCTGCTCCTCCTGTATTCGTTTCCTTGACGCTTTTCGCTGCATACTGGTGCGAGCGTGGGATATTCCTCTGAAGGGAATGCTCAACCATTACTGCCCATCGAAAGCAACCACTGTGGACCAGTCTCAACCAGTTATGAAAAAATATGCCTCTTCACGCCGCTCTGTTTTCCATTTCCTCTTTGCGATATTCAGATCGATTGTTCCCACTTGTGTGTTTGAGTCCTTTACATTTGAAATCTGGGTACGGAAGGCGATATCCTCCTTCCTTCTGAGCAAAATATCTTCCACGCCTTACGATGTACGACTTCATGTCGCTCAGCTGATGGAAACGGTACAATTTCAGCAGCATCAGCCTATGTCTTTTGGCGACGCTGGAGTATGCCGCAACCATCCGCTGCACATTCAGCATATTTTCAGCTTTCTTTTCAACGCCATCGTCATACACGTCTTCGATGAATGTTTTGTTCTCAGCGCAGCCGATCGCGCTGAGATGCGGAGATTGATATTACGTCGAGACTCGCTCTTCGTTTTCCGCACGCAAGCCATTGCTCACCTTGTACGCAGTGGCGACTTTGAACGCATGCGGAAGAATCTCGGTAAGCGAACTGGTCACTGGACAAGTGTTCGTATTTTGCCGAAAGCGAACAGCTTTCGACTTGTTCAAAAAATGAGCCCTGACACACAGGGGAAGGAGACAACCCTAATACACGCTGTTTGCCTGTACGAGCGCTTGTCTCGACCTGAGGCGTTCGGCGCGAGCATTCGTTCTCTAACTGAAATGCACCAGCGTTGGGCCGCCTTCGTCCAGAGATGGCGACGGTTTGGGCGACCGCCTCTTTTTGCACTATGCTTCGATATCCGCCAGGCTTTCGATTCTATACCTTTGAAGCGTTTTCTCTGGCGAGAGCTTTCGGATTTCTTTCACTCAGAGGCCTACGCGCTTCGAAGGTTCATTGTCACAGACAAACAATTTCGATTTCCACAACGAAAGTGGTTTGCCTGCCCTATTGCTGATGTCACTAGAGGTTACGACGCTTTTGCTCTGCAGTACTTGCAGTCAGCCCGCAGCAAAATTATTGCCGACGAGGGCGTGATTTGTTCGCTGCATACCGCCGATATCATTTCGCATTTACGTCGAATTATCGGAAGCAATCAAGTTCATTTTGGCGATCATTCTTCAGCGTTAATCCAGCGCCGGGGCATTCCCCAAGGTTTACCAATATCGAGCATCCTATGCGATTTTCACCTCGGATGCTTTGAGCGAAAATGCCTGAAGGATTTCCTTCGCGTTAATAGTACAAAGGATCCGCCTTCCTTATTGATGCGTTACGTAGATGATGTGTTTTTCGTAACGAGTGAAGTTTCCATCTTCCGTGCGTTTTGCAACAGGGTTCAGCAGTGCTCAAAAGCGCTTGGCGTGATGCCATCTCCCGGGAAGACTCGAAAATGCGTCGCAGGCGGTAGGAAACCCCGTATCGAATGGTGTGGCATGATTTTCGATCTGCAGAGTGCCCAAGTTCTACTACGGATGCCACGGTCTATCCCATCGGAGGCACCGGACGCTGCTGTCTTTTTCTCGAAATGCAAAACCGCAAGCCATCCTCGAATCCTCCGACGGTTTATTTCCATTTTCGCCTCCCAGATGCAGTCAGTATTCCTTGATCTCTCCATTAACGGCCCTGAAACTGTGAAACGAAATATCTGCACTGCATTACGCCTAGCCCTTAACCGCATCGGTGAGAATGATCTGAGAAGTTCGCTGCGAGAGAAACCAGCTCAACGCATCCTGTTGCGATGGCTACGTCAAACGACCATGAATCGATGCTGCCGCTGGGAGCCGTTGTCGGAACAAACGCCACAAACGTACCGCAGTGAACTGAACCGAATCCTCTGCGAAGGATTTAGGATAATCTTACACAAATGCATTCACAACGAAGATTGTTTTCAAGGCTGTCGTGCTGCTTCAAGCTGTGCGTGAATCACTCAGTCGCTCGGAGAGTGGTCACGCGTCTAGAGTCGTGCCTCCGTACGAGAACCGACGATGCGTTTCAGCCACGCTTAGCGTGGGGTTATATGAGGATGCGTCAGGATTAGTCCAGTGAGTCTGGCGAGGCCCCAATTTCATGGGACATTCCGTTTCTCTCCAACGCGTTCCAGCGCCTTAGACCGCGCGATAGATATTCCTGTGGTTCTCTGGTTGGATCATTGATGCGTCGTTGAGCCGAGCACGATGAAACGCTTCTAGGTGACGCTTATAAACATGGCGTATCTCGAACATATATACCATTTAGCGAATCGTGCTGCGAAGAATCGAGGCAATATGAGATGGATCTTGTGCAGGCTCACCATTCAAAGAAGAATTCAATGCAATACACATAGGGCGCCAGCGTTTTCTTTACAAATATGACAAAGGAGCTTCCAGTTCATCTCGGCATCTTATGCCTAGCCAGAGACTCGGGAAACTATTCTCCGGAAGACACATTTGCACAAGGTTTGCAGAATTGCACTGGAGACAGAGGCTCTTTCTCTCGTTTTCCTGAATACCATAATGCGGACTTGCAGGTCTGGTTCATCCGGAATAAACTCGGAAACAGGACGGATCCCAAAGTCTGTTTCTTCCGTACGAACTTGAGCATGCATTGGCAGTAAATGGGCGGAAGAACTCAACGTCAAGTGTAGCTGAGGAACGCAAGTGCGTTCAGTTCTGATATTTTAAGCCCGCTGCATGAGACCAGATGCAGTCGGCGAAGCTCTTATTGACGGTTTCCACAAAGGCGAGAGCCGCCCCCTTTGTGATAGTGCTTCGTATAATAGCATTTCTGACCACGGATGCACCTTACACACAGGTGCCACAAATCTGCAGTCTGGCAGCGACTACGCCGTTCTCTGAAGGCCGCTTCCACGCCCTACAATGCTCAAGGCATTTTTCACGATAGGAATAGAAGTTAGATTGATTCAGCGTTAGAGATTGCACTGCTGCCGAGCGCACCGCACATCCCCTTGGTGCAGCACTGGAGGCTGTGGCAGCAGCAGCTACGACACTGGCACCATACGAAGGCAGCCTTGCTTGGCGTTGCATTTGCAAGCGTCCCTTCGAGACCTGCGTCCGTTATACTCCGAGCAGTGAATCCCGGAACAAGTGCATCAGCTCGCACTTTCCTTCTTGTTCCATTTGTCACAAGTACTCAACAAAAGAAATGTATATTTTAGATCGGAGAAAGGTCCCGAAAACATTAGATTTCGTCACTGCTAGCTTCCCCGGAAAACGAGCTTGCTTCTTCCAGCCTGTTATTCGTCGGTCAGCAGGCGGATACATCCCCGCCCTTCACGTATTGCTTATCCTGAACGTTGTGCTTCCACAACAGAACTTATCAAACCCGCTGGACGCGACGGTCGCCTCGTCAATCCGTTCCTCCCCATACGTTCTCGGTGAGATACCACCAAAGAAGTCACAGCATGTGCAGTTTCCCCATCGGTCATACAGGCGGAGAAAAATACGCCCGGATGCAAGAGCAAAACGAACATGCTTCTTCGAGAGACCGTCGCGCATTGAATGAAGCACCCCTCGTTTCGCACTGGAGCGCGAAGGCCTCGCACTCGACGGATGTTCGTCTCGATATCCTGAACCTTATGCCCGACAAATGGTAGACCTGTGCACGGCGACTCGAGCAGGGTCAAACCGCTGTTCGTGCAGCAGAGACAAGAGAGCATGATGACAATATCGGCCCTAGCGACGGTGCTATCCTGTGGTCGCCTACGTATCGCGATTCGGACGGGATTGGTCAACGCCTTAGCCTTCGTCGAGGAACGCTTCGCGGCTTCTCCTCCACCATGTCATTCTATGCTGTTCTTCGTAGACTTCGCTTTCCGTGTCTTAGACGCTGTCAAAGAGTACGCAGGTGGAACTAGCGCTGAGCCGCCCTTCACGTCAGACTATTCTTCCTGGTTCAATGCGTCGAATGCATCTTGTCTGTTATCAAACACCATTTCTGTGCTCACTCATCTATAGACGAGTCATTCGCATCCGTAAAATCATTCTTCAACGAGTACGTCTTCGAGAACAGGTCCTGTACTTTCACTGGGCCTGAATTGCTGCGTTCCTCCTGCGCTCTTTCTGCTGGGGGAGCGCAGAGGCGCGCTCCGTGCCGCGAGCGTACTCGCCACGGAGAAGTCTGTAATGAGGCACTTGAGCAATCGTGGTTGCTTGCGTACACAGAAAAGCACGAATGTCAGCGCCGTCGTCCGCACCGTGTGCCTGAGTCCCAGGAAAAAAGGATTTGGATTATAGCGACAACATCCACACTACTCCGCCAGCGAGACGACGGGGCGACGGAGAAAGACAGGAAAATGCCGGACAAACAGGAAGTGAATGATCCTCCCAGAAAGAGGACGAAGAAGAACCAGAAGGGAAAGCGGCCGGGGCAGACATATCAGCGAGAAACAGTTGCCGAAGCCTCTCTACGGAAACACATCAATGGCGGCAAGCCTCCAAGATGTGGGGTTCAGGACACCATTCGGGATTTCGAGGCTTCTCACTCGATGAAGTCTCGACGGGCTTCTCTCGCCGAGGCGCCCGTCGTCAAACACATGTTCGCATGAGCGCTGGACGCAGAGCTCCCCGTGCTCCAGGCTCCTCTGGATTTTGCCAAGTAAATTTTCGACCGGCAACGCAGCTGATGCTCGCGACGGTGGATGCAGCACGGCCTGATCGAAGAATCAGGGACTCGTATGAATGCCTCTGAGCGTACGATGACTCGTCGGCGCGCCGCGTCGGCAACAGGAACGTCTACAACGCAGGTGCCACAGATGAAATGAACCACCAAAAATTCAAGTTCCTTGGCGGGTCATTGTTGAGCACCTCACCGGGCATACCCAGTCAGCGTTGTACGCTTGTGCACTCACACCAGTGGTCCGGAGCGTGAGCACTGATGGAAGGGGTTCATAGGGGTGCCCATGGAGGCAAGTGACGAGCTGGAGGCTACGGAGGAGCGCGAGATGGCAGCGAGTTTCGAGAAGATGCCGCAGCAAGAGCGGTGGGCGCTTCAGATCGTTCAAGCTTATGGTGCTGCTGAGGGCTATTGGACCGCCGAACGTCGTTCCTGAGTATGTTTGAAGCGCGACGCCTGCCATGCTTGCATGTTGCGCTACTTCGGTTTCCTGAACAAAACCTCCACTGTAGAGCACCCTCCCTGGCCGAGTCCGAACTCCCTGGCCTACTCAAGCGCTTCTTGGACGCGGTCCATGCACGCGACTTCTAGGGCCACGATATTACTGTACTGTACTGTACTGCACTGCAGTGTACTGGACTGCACTGTACTGTACTGCACTGTACTGTACTGCTCTGTACTGCACTGCTCTGTACTGCACTGCACTGTACTGCTCTGTACTCCTCTGTACTGCACTGCACTGTACTCCTCTGTACTGTACTGCACTGCACTGCACTGCACTGCACTGTACTGCACTGCACTGTACTGCACTGCACTGTACTGCTCTGTACTGTTCTGTGCTGTGCTGTGCTGTGCTGTGCTGCACTTGACCGCACTGCCCCGTCCTATCCTATACTGTACTACCTGCTCAATGAGCTACAACTGGTCTTTGCGAGCACATATGAAGCACTCGAGCATCTTTACGAAGAGCATTGGCGGGGGCCGTTTAAGGTTGTTTATTGACGCAGAGTCCAAGGAAGGCACTGGACAGGTGCAGTGGAGACCGACGGAGTATCCCTCTGGTTGCACTCTGCTCAGTCGATACCCGAGTCCCGCAAAGAGGCTCGTTTCAATCGCTCATCGTCGCTGAAATCTAAAATTTCGCGGCGGGTGCAGGTCCCGGGTTGCAGGACGTCATAGCTGTCGCCGTGCTCCCAGGTCAGGACGACGAAGCCAAGGGCCTGAACTGAAAGCAGCTGGAGAAGCTAAATGTTTCCAGAGCTCCGTCTTATTGAGGGTCGCGCATGACAGGTGTCAGAAGGCATACCGACAGATGGAATGGACGCGGCAGGACCCAGATAGACGCCCTGAATACCGTGCGGAGCAGAGGTGGTCCTTCGAACGCTTCAGCCGAAGATTGCGTGAGCGTCTGAATGGCTCGTGCGGAAGGCGTCTCTGGCAGGCGTACCCGAGGCCGCGCTGAGGTCGCCAACTTTTTCGGTTGCACGGAGACAAGAAACGTCCATTGACCATCCACTTCCATATATTGGAAAAGGAAATGACCGACAAGTCGCTTCGTTCGAAGGCAGCGTAGGGTTCTTGATGTGTTGCGGCGTGCAGTGGCTCCACTCTTGCTCGTCGAATGCGAGCGCACGACAAGTGCAGGAATCGACTCTTCAGGAATCCCATCGGTGAGTTCGGGACGACAAACACTCCTTGCGGACACGGGTGTGCGCTGAAACTGATTGAGAAGAAGCGAGTGAAGCGCAGACGGCTGTATAAGATGGTGTGCGGCAGGGTGACCAAACCTCAGATACCGGTGCATTCGAAGGCGAGCGGCTTTGTATAGTGCGATTCTACCAGCAAGCTTGTGCGCAGGCGCTTTCTGCATCGAGACTTGAACGTCCCGCTCAACGTTCGGAAATGTCACGTGCCTCCGGAGCGCTCAGCGGCTTTGCATCGTGCGGGTTGTCGGGGAAGAATCGTTCGCTTCTCAGCGTAGGCATTGTGCTGGAGCGCTGAGGACTCCCGATGCAGAACAAATCAGTAGCCGGGATCGAGGATCGTGGATTTCCGCCTGGAGCAAGACACTGGTATGGAACGGTGTATCAGTTCGGAATAGGCTGGAGTGCCGCTTGTCTACATCGGGAAAGATTTTCGTAGGCAACTGATGAGTGATTATGGTGTAGGATTACCCAATAAAATGGGCAAAGTTGAGCGAGCCCTGTAGTCAACGCCGTGCCTGCGTTAGCAACGGCTTTCGCAGCTGTGTGCCAGGCTTCCTTACACCAGCGGATCCGACGAACGAAAATATTTCGAAGTTCAAAAAATTCCTGACGACCTCGATTATTCTGAGATGTAAAGAGACGAAATTCGTGGATTCCTGACAACGCATCTGGCTCGAGAATTGTACGCACCACAGACTGGATCCTAATCGCAGATCCGTTCATTCCTGTGGAAGAGATAAATGCGGGTCGTTCGCTCGTCGACCTTGACACCTCTAAATCGCAACATCATCCGTTGTTCATCGATGTGGAGGAGCCTCAAAGCAACAGCTCAGCTAGTGTCTCGCAAAATGCGACTCGTGCGAGCCTGCTGAGCGCAAATCCTCAGAGAGGCTTTCACGAACTTTTGTTAGATTGTCGCTCCGAGCATCGCATTCGTCGAGCAACTGCTGCAACAAATGGAAGCAGAATCTTCCCAGTAAGGTCATCGATCAAAAGGATATTGTACAGGGCCGAGGCCGCCCAGACGACTTTTCGAAGGCCTGCTCCAGGTGGCGAGGCCGGTTGCCCTCGTTTGCATGATAGTTCGTGCCAGAGGATGATTCTTCGCACGACCTCCACTCTTGCAGGTGGTACACATATCAGGGTAAATACAGACGGCGGAGAATCATTGGCTCCCTCCACAACAAGCTGATAAACGAAGCAGTCCGCTTCGAGGTGCTCTTTGGACTGAGACACCAGAGATAGACCGTCGAGAATCGAGTTGAGCTCTACTGCACCAGTTTCCCGCTGCAATAGATTCATTGAACGTTTCATGGTTTCTGCAATGAGATCCTTTTGAATAGGCGTGTCGCTATCGGTGTTGTAGAGTGCGACAGCAACAAAGTCGACAACCAAAGGACCAAAGTTCGGAAACTGCGAGAGCATATAGTCCAGGATAACGCGCTCTGCCCATGACGAGCGACCTTTCGCTCCAAACACTAGAGCGCATACCGTCGCCTGCGGGGAAGTGGACTGTCCGAAGTGGGGAAAGACCTTCTCCGACAAAAAACCATAGATTCCTTCTGTTGCTGGTGCAGCCGCTACAGATACCCCTTGCGACAAGGGCAGACCCAAAAGACTGGAACCTGATAGGTCTCCACGGCTTGAACTGGTACCCGGCTCCCAAAACGAACTTGGTTCTGTAACTATGAGAGTTTCCATACCTTGTCTGCGGAAACCTGTTCGAAGCAGAAACCGGCTCGACGAATTGCTCTGTTTGCACTTTTGCGAAATCCGCGAACAATCTCGTTGGCAACCGTCGCTCAGTGCCGATGCATTTCGAGAGCGCTCTGTTGATGTACTTCCCCTAAACCTATTTCAGATTCCATTGAAACACTCAGCAGCCTATTCAGTTCATGCTTTTCGAAGTTTTTCGAAATTTGTTGCCCGATATCCAGCCTCGACAATGGTGGGACAGCAATAAAGCTACACAGTTTCAAACGTGATTTTAGGGTTCTCAGTCGTCTTTCTGGAAAAGCTACATCTAACCAATGCCGCTGGAATTCGTTACGTCTCGGGTATCAAAATGATTCGCGATGCAATGGAGCAAGACTTCAACTTAGCCGATATCATCATCAAAATCGTACAAAGAAGGTTCCAATATTCTCCATTACCTTTCGCGTTGTGTGGTTAAATAATGTTTCCTTCAAGTTTGTAATGTTTCTATTTCAAGGCAACTCATGAATGCAGGAATTCGCGGAGCAGAATTGAAGATAAAAAATCTCGACGTCGCCCATTGACGGTTAATTTACAAGCTCACTCAGTATAGTCACTAAATTTGTCACGTCAGGTAATCGGTATCGTTCGAATGACAAATGCTACTCTCTATCCAGTGAAGAAATAAGATTCGACACAAGACGGGTGACTTTCACAGGGGATGATGCCAGAGACTCTCGTCTTTTATGTGTCCATAGAAATGGATCTTCGACTCGGACTTCAGTTCTCGCACAATCTACGTCCAGTGGAAAGGTACATAATCGCTTTTCAGGAGCGAAGCTTCGATGGACCGAAATTCCGCATCTTATTATCCAGCCTGGGTCTTCCCTCTGTCTCTGGTACATTCACGGATAACACCGTGTTTCTCAAATGCTCTTCTGTTCGGAAAATAGCATAGAACAGAGAATGGGACATCTCACACAAAACTACTTATTCTGTTTCGAT
>Ga0080006_1121951_pt1 | contig 18999 bp, 14 predicted proteins | sample RS3BMetagenome_FD_69209 | JGI IMG/M metagenome (GOLD analysis project Ga0080006, IMG submission 69209) | Ferric oxide microbial mat and aquatic microbial communities from Rainbow Spring, Yellowstone National Park, USA - RS3B (SPADES... ... | reverse complement strand
GCCGGCGCGCGCCCTCCGGCCGCGGGGGCCCGCGCAGGGGTGGCCCCCCCCGGCGCCCCCCCGCCCCCCCCCCCTCCCCCCCCGCCCCCCCCCCCCCCGCCTCTCGCCCCGGTCCCGCCCGCCCCCGCCTCTCGCCCCGGTCCCGCCCGCCCCGCCTCTCGCCCCGGTCCCGCCAGCCCGCGGCGGGCTCGGCCCGGCCCGCCGGCCCCCGGGGGCTCGCCCGCCGTCGTCATGCGTCCAGGTCTGCCACCAGCGCGGCGGCGCCATCCGCCACGAGGGCGCCGTCCGACCCCTCGGCGAAGCGGTAGAAGCGCAGGTCGCGCCAGAACCGCTCGATGGGCAGATCGCGCGTATACCCGTACCCGCCGTGCATCTGCAGGACGCGGTCGACGGCGCGGCAGGCGGCCTCCGCCGCGTAGGCCTTCGCCGGCCCCGCGAGGGCCCCCGCCGCGGAAGCCTCCCCGCGATCGGCCAGGGACGCGGCCCGGTAGAGCAGCAGGCGGGCGGCGTGCAACTCGCGCGCCGAGTCGGCCAGCATCCACTGGATGGCCTGCCGGTCCGCCAGCGGCCGCCCGAAGGTCTGACGCCGCCGGACGTGGTCCAGGCCGATCTCCAGGCAGTGCTCCGCCGCGCCGACGGCGCCGGCCCCCAGCACCGCGACCTGCTGCCCGGCGCGCCACAGGAGCGCGGCCGGGCCGGCGTCCGGCAGGATCCGTCCGGCATCCAGGCGGCAATCCTCCCAGGCAAGGTCGACCAGTTCCACCGTGCCCATGCCCGGGCGCCTGCGCGAGACGCGATAGCCGGGCAGGCCGGGCTCGCAGAGGAAGCCCTGCAGCCGGCCCTGCATCTCAAGGACGACCAGCAGCAGGTCCTCCGTGAACAGGGCGGGTACGGCCGCCCACGCGCCGCTCAGGACGGCTCCGCCGGGCGTGGGCACCGCGCGCAGCCCCGGCGCGGTGCCCGGCCCGGTCGGGACGAGGATCTGGTGGGCGATCCGTCGCCCGTCGAGGCAGGGCTGCAGGTACGCGGCGCGCTGGTCGCCGCGCGCGGCGTGCAGCGCCGCCGGCGGATCACCCGCGGCGAGGAGCCCGTGGGGCCACAGACCGAGGGGGCTGCGCTGGACCCTCTCCTGCACGAGGGCGCACTCCATCCAGCCCAGGCCGAGGCCCCCGGCGTCGGTGGGCACCGCCAGGCCCCAGAGCCCGAGGGCGCGGCGCCGTTCGGTCACCCGGCGGCGGATTTCCGGCGGCAGCGTCCCCTCCGCCGGGGGCAGCCCTCCCTCGTGCGGCCGCAGCGCCTCCCGCACGAACGTGTCGGCGGACTGCCGCAGCCGTTCGGCCGACGCGGGCAGCGTGTAATCCACAACCGGACCCCCCATCGTCAAGCCTCCGCGGCTCCGTGCCCCTGCCCGCCGGGGGCCGCCTCGCTTCCGGAGACGCAGTTCAGGGGCGAAAAGCCTCGCAGCAGCGCCCGCGCCACGATGAACTGTTGGATCTCGTAGGTCCCGGCGGCGATGGTGAAGCGCCGCAGGTCCCGGTAGTAGCGCTCAAAGGGCAGCTCCCGGGCGTACCCCGCCGGACCGAACCACTGGAGGACCTGATCGACGACCTCCAGGCCGGTCGTCGTGGCGGTCGCCTTGACCATGGACGCCTCATGGCGGATGTCCAGACCCTGGTCGGCCTTCCAGGCGGCGTGATAGAGCATCTCGCGCGCCGCCTGTACGCGGAGCGCCAGTTGCCCGATCTCCGCGTCCGGGGCCGCGCCGGCCGCGCGCGCCATCGCCAGACACCGCGCCGCCGCACCGATCGTGATCGGGGGCTGCAGTGCGATGCGGTCGCAGGCGAACCACCTCTGCGCCAGGCCGAAGGCGTTGCCGACCTCGCCCACGATGTCGGCCGCCGGGACACGGCAGTCCTCGAAGAGGAGTTCGGAGGGCCGGTCGCCGCCCATGGTGTCGATCTGCCGCAGGATGTGCAGGCCGGGTGTGTCCGTCTCTACGAGGAAGAGGGTGATGCCGCCCCGCTCGGCTCCTGCGGCCGGGGGCGTGACGGCGAAGACGAGGGCGTAGTCCGCCTCGTCGGCGTGCGAGGTGAAGATCTTCCGCCCATTGAGGACGAAGTGGTCCGGGCCATCCGGCTCGGCCCGCATCTTCAGCGCCGCGGCGTCCGACCCCGCGTCCGGCTCGGTGAGGGCGAAGCAGCCGTACCGCTCCCCCTGGAGCGTCGGCAGGAGGAATCGCCGCTTCTGGTCCTCGTTGCAGTCGTAAAGGAGGATCGGCGGCTCGGTGCCGAGGAGGCGGGCCAGGCTCCACAGGGTGGTGTGGCCGAGGGCTTCGCGCAGCGCGCACAGCGCCACGAGGCCGAGTCCGGCGCCGCCGTACTCCCGCGGCACGGCCAGGCCCCAGAGCCCTTCGGACTTGAGCCGCGTGACCAGACGGGCCGTCTCGTCCTCCGGCAGCGTGTTGGCGAAGGGGGGCAGGGTGTGCTCGCGCGGCACCAGTTCGCACTCGACGAACTGCCGCATGCGTTCCTTCCACACCCGGACCTCCGGCGGCAGCGCAAAATCCACGGCTCGGCCTCCCCGGCGGCCCTTGTCGGTACGAGACGCGGCCCCCGCATCCAGTGGTCCGCATCGAAGATGCGCGCGTCCTCCGCCTTGTCGAGCAGTGCGCGCCAGACGCTGGCGGTGGCCGGGATCCAGGCGAGGGCCGGGCCTGGCGGCCGTGGGCGGGCAGCCCGCGACGGCGTCCGAACCCACGGGTGTGCGGCCCAGACCGACCGGCACCAACCCGCCTCCTGCTCGCCCAAGACCCCGGGGAGGCGGCGGCAGCCGTGCTGCGGCGCGCCCCAACCCGTGATTCTAATGCAGCCCGGGCTCCTGTGGCGGGCCTTATTGTTTCCGTCTTGGCGTGAAAGGGGCGTGTCGAATGGGGGGGCCCGCCGCGCGGGGGGCGCACCCGGGCCGGCGGAGACGGCGGCGAGACGCGGCGGGGCAGCCACCGGGAGGCGTGGGGGAGAGGCCCGCCTTACGCCCGAGCCGTTCCCCCAGCGGCCGGCCGCCCCCGCGCGGACTGCGGCTCGTCGCCCGCTACGGGCGGCCCGCCCGGGGCTCCCCGATCCATCAGGGCGCGCAGGTGCCGCAGGATCTCCGCCGGGCTCGGCGGGCACCCGGGGATGTGGGCGTCGACGGGCAGCACGCCCTCCACGCCCCGGCCGGCGGCGTACGTGCCGGCGAAGGGACATCTGCCCGCCGCGCAGTCCCCGACCGAGACGACCAGCCGCGGCTCGCCCACGGCCTCGTGCGTGCGGCGCAGGGCCTCCGCCATCTGCCGCGTGACCGGGCCGGAGACGGTGAGCACATCCGCGTGCCGCGGCGAGGCCACGACGTCGATACCGAAGCGCTGGGCGTCGTAGGCGGGCCCCATCAGTGCGGCGATCTCGGACTCGCAGCCGCCGCAACTCCCGGCGTCCACATGCCGGAATTGCAGCGAGCGCCGGAGCAGGTGCCCGCGCGGCGCCTGGGCCATCGGCATCCCGACCCCTTCCCGCTTCAGCGGTCGCAGCAGGCGTAGCACAGTTCGAAGCTCTTGTTGATGAGCGGGAAGTCCCCGATCAGGTTGCCCGGCACGGCTTGCAACAGGAGCGGCCAGTTGGCGAAGGAGGCGGAGCGGACGCGGTAGCGGGCGATGCGCCCCTCCGCCAGTTCCACATAGTGGACGTTGGCGCCGCGGGGGGACTCACTGGCGCCCACCCCCAACCCGCCAGCCGTCTCGGCACCCGCCGGGGGCTCAGTCCTGAACGGGCCGGCGGGGAGTCCCCGCAGCAGGCGGTCCAGCAGTTCGAAGCTCACCTCCGCCTCACGCAGGCGCAACGAGAAGCGCGCCGCGACGTCGCCCGCGTCCTCCTGGACCACGGCCGGGGCGAGTTCGGCGTACGCCAGGTGGGGGCGGTCCACGCGCAGGTCGGCCGCGAGGCCGCTGGCCCGGGCCGCCGGGCCCACGGCCCCGAGGTCGGCGGCGATGCGGGCGGGCAGGACGCCGGTGCCGCGCAGCCGGTCCATGAACCCGGGGTGGCGCAGCATGCGCTGGCCCAGCCGGGCCAGGGCGGCGCGGATCGCCCGCAACTCGCGGCGGAGGCGCGCCGAGGCGTCCGCGGGCAGGTCGACCGCCGTCCCGCCCGGGCGGATGGTGCCGAAGAGGTAGCGGTGCCCGAAGGCCGCAGCCTGGGCGCGCAGCATCCGTTCCTTGAGCGCCGCGCCCTCCATCGCCGCCACCGTGAGGCCCGTGCCGGCCGGTACGGCCGCGACGTCGTTGATGTGGTTCCAGAGACGCTCGCACTCCAGCAGGACGGTGCGCAGGTGGCGCGCGCGGGGGGGCAGGTCCCAGCCGGCGACCTGTTCGACCGCTTCGCTCCAGGCCGCCTGGTGCGAGGCCGAGCAGCCGACGCAGGTGCGCTCCAGGAGCGGCCCCGCCTCCGCCCAGGGCAGGCCCTCCAGCGCCTTCTCCAAGCCGCGGTGCTTCCAGAAGAGGCGTACGTCGAGGTGGAGGATCGTCTCGCCCATCAGGCTGAAGGCGAAGTGGCCGGATTCGATGATGCCGGCGTGCACGGGGCCGACCGGCATCACGACCACGCCGTCCCCAAGGGCGACGCGGGCAGCCCAGCCGGGGTGCGGGGCGGCGGGGGGGCATGCCTGGAGGGGCACCCCCCGCCGCAGGGGGTGGAGCCCCTCCGGCCAGTCGTCGGGCAGGACCAGCCGCCGGGGGTCGGGGTGGCCCACGGGGACGACGCCGAAGAGGTCCTGCGCCTCGCGCTCGTCCCAGTGGGCGGCGGGCAGGACGGGGACCACCGAGGGATACTCCGGCCGCTCGGCGGGGACGTGGGTGCGGACGATCTCCGGGGGGGCGGCGCCCGGGCGGGCGAAGACCCAGTCCAGCCGGAAGTGTCCGCCGGCCGCGCCCTCATCGGCCACGGCGGATGTCAGGTAGCGCGCCCCGGAGGCCAGCCGCTCGGCCAGGGCGCGGCCGAGGTCGCGGACGGCCACCTCGTGGATGGAGGGCCGGACTTCGGCCGCGAGGATCTGCCCTGCACTCAAAGCGGGCGTCCCCCCAGGAGGAGCGCGGCCGCGGCGGTGACGCCGTGCTCCACCACGCCCGGGACCCACACGCCCACGACCAGGGAGAGCGCGGCCGGCACCGCCAGGACGAGGGCCACCGCGGGCGTGGTCCGGTACCGCCGGCCCTCCGGGGCACCGAACACCGCCCGGCCGACATAGAAGCACAGGCCGGCGAAGATCAGGCCGAGGAGGACGAGCAGGAGCACCGCCGCGGCCGGTCGCCCGGCGAAGGCGCCCTGCAGGATGGCCCACTCGCTCAGGAACATGCCGAAGGGCGGGAGGCCGCCCAGCGTGAGGATCCCGAAGGCCAGGGCGGCCGCAAGCAACGGCGCCCGCCGGGCGAGCCCCCGCAGCCGGGACAGGCGCTTGGTACCGACCCCGTGCCAGACATGCCCCGCCGCGAAGAAGAGCCCGGACTTGATCAGGGCGTGGACGATCACCTGCAGGACGGCCCCGACCGCCGCGAGCGGCGAGTGCAGGCCGAACCCGACCGCCATCAGCCCGACCTGCTCGAGGCTCGAATAGGCCAGCAGGCGCTTGAGGTCGTCCTGCAGGAGGAGGAAGGGAGTGGCCACGGCCACGGAGAGCGCGCCCGCCCCGAGCAGCAGATGGAAGGGGAAGGCCGGTCCCACTGCGCCCGCCGTGACCCCGGCCACCCGCACGAGCGTGCAGAGGACGGTGGCCAGGAGCACCCCCGACAGAAGCGCGCTCACCGGCGCCGGCGCCTCGCTGTGCGCATCGGGGAGCCAGGTGTGCAGGGGCGCCAGCCCCGCCTTGGTGCCCAGCCCGACCAGGGCGAAGAGGAAGGCGAGCTTGGCCGGACCGGCCGGGAAGTGTACCGCCGCCGCCTGCAGCGCCGTCCAGTCCAGGGCCGGCAGGCCGCCACCCCCGGCGAGCGCGTAGAGGACGATGACCGTGAGGAGCGCCAGCGCGAGTCCGACCGAGCAGAGGACGACGTACTTCCAGGCGGCCTCCATCGCCCGCGCGCCGCCCTCGAAGCCCACGAGGACGGCGGAGGTGATCGTCGTCAGTTCGATGGCCACCCAGGACACACCCAGGTTGGCGGAGACCGCGGCGAAGAGGAGGCTGCCGAGGAAGAACTGGTGCCAGAGGAAGTACATCCGCACGCGCGGCACGCCGCGGTGCAGCGCGGCCGCCTCCGGTCCGTAGAGCCGGAGTTCGTCCGCCCAGTGCAGGAGCGAGTCCCCGGTCGAAAACGCCCCGACGCCGCCCGCCAGCGCCAGAAGGACCCGGCCGAGGGGATCCAGGCGGATGTAGCCGTCGAGCGCGGACCCGCCGCCGGGCCAGGCCAGCGCGGCCACGACCAAGACCAGATCGAGGACCGCGCCGCCCAGGGCGAGCAGGCGGAGTGCCCCCGGTCGGCGGCAGGCCGGGACCGCCGCTCCGACGACGAAGGGCACGACGCAGGCGGCAAGCAGGACGCTCATGCTGCTAACCCCTCAACCGGCGCAGTTCGTCGACGTGCAGCGGCAGCCGGAGCCGGTGCACGTGCCAGGAGATCCAGCTCAGCACGAAGACCACGAGCAGCAGGTCGACCGCGGTGCCGAGTTCCAATGCGGCCGGCAGGCCGCCCGTCAGGGCCAGGCCCGTACAATACAGGCCGTTCTCAATCACGACCAGGTGGACGACCTGCGCCAGCAGGTGCCGGCCGCCCACCATGCCGGCAAGGCCAAGCAGCAGCACGACGAGCGCGGTGCCGAGCAGTGCGGCGTGCGAGGGGTTGAGGCCCGCCGAAAACGCCGGCAGGGAGAGGCGGACCAGGAGCACGATCCCGGCGCCGACCAGCCATGCCCAACCGGGCGACCAGTCCACGGCGTCGTCCGAACCGGTGCGCCGGGCCGCCCATGCCAGCACCAGCGGAATGCCGACGGCCTTGGTGGCCAGGATCGTCCCCGCGGCCAGCCACCCGGCGGCTCCGGGCGAGGCGGCCGCCGCCAGCAGAGCCAGAACCGCCGACTGGGCCGCCAGAATGCCGATGCTCCAGAGGGCGGGGCGCACGACCAGGAGCGCCAACCCAGAGGCGATCAGGAGATCGGCGAGCACGTGCAGCACCCCGGCCTCGGGCATCAGCGCACCCCCCAGACCTGCAGCACGGCGGCCGCCGAGGCCAGCGCGGCGGCCGCGCCGAGGTAGGAGGGCAGGCGCAGAAACCGCAGCTTGGCCGACAACGACTCGGCCACCGCCAGGGTCGCGGCCAGGGCGAGCCACTTGCCGACGGCGGCCGCCGCGCCGGCGGGGCCTGTCGCCCCCCACGGCAGCAGGAGGTCGGCCGCGACCGCCACGGCGAGGAGTTGCTTACCCATCTGCGCCAAGGAGAGTAAGGCCAGTTGGGGGCCCGCGTACTCCAGGGCCACGGCCTCGTGGATCATGGTCAGTTCCAGGTGCGTGTCGGGGTTGTCCACCGGCAGGCGGCCGGTCTCCGCCAGCAGCACGATCAGACCGGCGGCCAGGGCGAAGAGGCGGACGGCGCCGGCCGCCGGCGTCTGCAGCGAGGCGGCCATCAGGCCCGGCCAGGCGGTGCCGCCGCTGCGCGCCGCGAAGGGCAGGGCCAGGGCGAAGAAGGCGGGCTCGACCAGCGCCCCGACTACGGCCTGACGGCTCGCGCCCAGGCCCCCGAAGGGCGTGCCCTGGTCGAGGCCGCCCAGGCCCGTCACAAAGCGCTCCAGGGCCAGCAGTCCCAGCACGACGACGAAGTCCCCGGCGTTGCCGAGCGGCGCACCGCCGAAGAGCGGTACGGCGCAGGCCGCGGCCAGCACCAGCCCCAGGGCCAGGCGCGGCGCCAGGACGAACAGAAAGGACGAGGCCGCGGGTCGCACATCCTGCCGCCGCCACAGCTTGGCCAGCGTGAAGTACGGCTGCAGGGGGGAGGGACCCCGCCGGCCCTGCAGCCGGGCCTTGATGTTCTGGATCAGCCCCTGGACGAGGGGGGCCAGGAGCAGGAGCGCCACTGCCCGCAGGACCGCCACTGCACCGCACCGCCTTACCGGGTCAACGCGCAAACGCCAGAAGGAGCACGAGGGCCGCCAGCATGTAACCGAGGTATAGGCGGAGGGACCCGGATTGCAGCCGCCGCGCGATCGCCGCGAGCGCCATCAGCCCGGAGACGGCCGGCGCATAGAGGAAGCGCTCGAAGACGAGCGTGATCTCCCCCTGGTAGAGGACGCGCGTGCGGAAGAACGGGTGCACCGCGCTCTGCACCTCCAGGGCCCGCACCGGGCGGTAGACCGATCCGAAGACCTGCCGGAACGGCTTGGCGTACACCGTCGCCGAGTACTGGCTCTGCACAGCCAACGTGCCGCCGCAGCCCCAGGGTGCGCGGACCGCGGGCGCCGGGCGGGCGGCGCGGCCGAGGGCGAGCGCCGCGACGGCCGCCAGGGCGCCCGCGGCGGCCAGGGCCGGCCACAGGGCCGGGGCGAGGCGCACCCCCGGCCAGGGAAGGGCCAGGAGGACGGCGGATCGGACGCCGAGGCCCGGGGCCTCGCCCCCCAGCACCCCCGCGGCCAGCGAGGCGAGCGGCGATGCCAGCACACCCGGGGCAAGGCCGAGGGCGAGGCCGGCGCCCACCAGCAGGAGCGGGGGCAGGCGCATGCTGGCTCCGACCTCCGAGGCCTGCGCCGCGCCGGCCGAGCGCGGCCGGCCCAGGAGCCCGACGCCCGCGGCCTTGATGAAGGTGCCCGCGGCGAGCCCTCCGGCGAGGGCGAGGCCGAGGATGCCGGCGAAGGCCAGGAGCGCCGTGCCGGTGGTCCCGAGGTGGGCGAGCCGCAACAGGGACTGGTAGGCCAGCCACTCCCCGACGAAGCCGGAGAATGGGGGGAGCCCGGCGATGGCCGGCGCGGCCGCCAGCAGTGCGGCCCCGGTCCAGGGGAGACGCCGCAGGAGGCCGCCCATGCAATCGAGGTCCCGCCCCGCGCCGGCGTGCTGCAGGGAGCCGGCGGTCAGGAACAGGGCGGTCTTGTAGAGGGCGTGGCCCGCGGCGTGGAACAGGGCGGCCACCAGCGCGACGGTCGCCACCGCCACCAGCCCCTGGCTCCGGCCCAGCAGGGCCGCCCCCAGGCCGATGGCGACGATGCCGATGTTCTCGACGCTGGAGTAGGCCAGCAGGCGCTTGAAGTCGCGCTCGACCACCGCGTAGAGCACGCCGAGGACGGCCGAGCAGACGCCGGCGGCCAGGACCGCCGCCCCCCACCAGAACGGGCCCGGCCCGAGCAGGCGGAACGAGAAGAGCACCAGGCCGTACACCGCGATCTTCAGCATCACGCCGGACATCAGGCCCGAGACGTGGCTGGGCGCGACGGGGTGCGCGCGGGGCAGCCAGACGTGCAGCGGCACGAGGGCGGCCTTGCCCCCGAACCCGAGGAGGAGGAGGAGGAAGACGGCCGAGCGCAGCGCTGGGGCCACGTGCGGTGCGGCGGCCGCCCATACGGCGAAGTCGAGCGACCCGGTGGCGCCCGCGAGCAGCAGGAACGCCGCGAGCAGGCAGAGGCCGCCGATGTGGGTCATCACGAGGTAGACGAACCCGGAGCGGACTACCTCGTCCCTCTCGCCGTCGGTCATGACCAGCGCGTACGAGGCGAGGGACATGGACTCCCAGGCCAGCAGGAAGGCCACGGCGTCCTCGGCCAGCAGCACCAGCGCCATCGCCGCCAGGAAGAGCGGGAGGAAGGTGGACACCGAGCGCGCCTTCCACGGCTCGGCGTGGGCGAGGTAGCCGTACCCGTACACCGCCACCGCAGCGCCCACGACGGCGAGCAGCAGCAGGAAGAAGCCGGACAGGGCGTCGAGGCGCCAGGCCAGGGCGAAAGGGGGCAACCCGAGCGGCAGCGCCGCGCGCAGCCGGGCCCCCGCCATGCCGGCGGCGCCCAGGGCGCCGAGGGCGGCCGACCCGAGGAGGGAGGCGGCCGCAGACAGGCGTGGTCGCAGCAGCGCCCCGCAGGCGGCCGCCGCGCCGAAGGCGATCAGCGCCAGCACCAGCACCAGCAGTGCGCTCACGACTGTGCGTGCGACGCGGGGCCGGGGTCCGCGGCCGTGTCGTCCTCTTCCAGCATCGTCTGCATCGAGTCGAGGCGCTGGCTGAAGATCTGGCGCAGGGCGTCGAGGATGAGGAAGACCTCGGTGTCCCGGACGCGGTAGAGGACGTTCATCCCGGTCTTGCGCGCGGCCACGATGCCGCCGCCGCGGAGCACGGCCAGGTGCTGCGAGATGTTGGCGACCTCGGCGCCGGCTTCGGCCTGCAGGTCCGCCACGGAGACCTCGCCCTGCTGCAGGACCTCCAGCACGCGGATGCGTACGGGGTGGGCCAGGGCCTTGAGGTAGTTGGCTTTGAACTTCTGCAACTCGCCGATCACGGCGATGATCACTCCTGACGAATAGAATATAGCGAACAGACTAGATAGTGTCTATCCCTCCGGCGCCCCGTCCTGGCGCCGGCCGAGTGCAGGGCTCCGGTCGTGCGCTGGCCGTCTCGGCCGGGCGGGCCCGTGTGCGGCCGCGGGGGCGGACGTGCTCGCGGCCGGCGGCCATGGCGCCCCGTGCCTCCGGGTGGACACATGCCCGAGCGGGGCGGTTCCGCCGCCTCCTCTGGTTTGCGGCCCGCCGCGGCAGACGGCTTCGTCCGACGCGGCGAACGCCGGTTGGCAGACCGCCGGCCCCAGGGGCGGCGACGCCCCCGGCGAATGCGCCGTCATACGGCGGGCGCCGGGCGGTTGCTCCACGCCTGGGCGCGCCGGAAGGGGGGACCCCGATGCCCGCGCCCACCATCCGCGACGTCCGCACGATCCTCACGGCGCCCGGCGGCATCAACCTCGTCGTGGTGAAGATCGAGACCACCGAGCCCGGACTCTACGGCCTCGGCTGCGCCACCTTCACCCAGCGCCACCGGGCCGTAGCCTCCGCGGTCGAGGACTACCTGAAGCCCTTCCTCGTGGGCAAGGACGTGCGCCGCAGCGAGGACATCTGGCAGACGGCGATGGTCAGCGCCTACTGGCGTAACGGTCCGGTGCTGAACAACGCCGTCAGCGGCGTGGACATGGCCCTCTGGGACATCAAGGGCAAGCTGGCGGGCATGCCGGTGTACGAACTCCTGGGCGGCCGCTGCCGCGAGGGCGCCGCCGTCTACCGCCACGCCGACGGCCGCGACGAGGCGCAACTGGCGGAGAACGTCCGCGCCTTCATGGAACAGGGCTACCGCTTCATCCGCTGCCAGATGGGCGGCTACGGGGGCCGCCACTCCGGCGTCGGCGCGCCCGAGGGCGCGCAGCCCGGCGCCTACTTCGACCCGGACGCCTACGCCCGCGGCGTGCCCCGCTTCATGGAGTACGTGCGGGCCAAGGTCGGCTTCGAGGTCGAACTGCTGCACGACGTGCACGAGCGGCTGGTGCCCATCGAGGCCGTACGCCTGGCCAAGCAGCTGGAGCCCTACCGCCTCTTCTTCCTGGAGGACCCCCTGCCGCCGGAGAACAACGACTGGTTCCGCATGCTTCGAAACCAGGCCGCCACCCCGATCGCGATGGGTGAATTGTTCGTGCATCCCGCCGAGTGGACCCCGCTCATCACCGGCGGCCTGATCGACTTCATCCGCGTGCACATCAGCGCCATCGGCGGCATCACTCCGGCCCGCAAGCTGGCCGCGCTCTGCGAGGCCTTCGGTGTGCGTACGGCCTGGCACGGCCCCGGCGACGTCTCGCCGGTGGGCCACGCCGCCAACCTCCACCTCGACGTCAGCAGTCCGAACTTTGGCGTGCAGGAGTGGGCGGGCTTCCCGGATGCCGTGCGGGAGGTCTTCCCCGGCTGTCCCGAGGTGCGCGGCGGCTACGCCTACGTGTCCGAGGCGGCCGGGCTCGGCGTGGACATCGACGAGGCGAAGGCGGCGGGGTATCCCTGCCGGGACGGGCTGCCCGCGTGGACGCTGGCGCGGCGGCCCGACGGAACCTCCGCGCGGCCGTAGGCGGGGGCGGCGCAAGTCCGCTTGCGCAGCCCCCGCCGGCTCCGGTTCCCTGCGGCCCCACGGCCCAGTGGTCCGGTGACGCCCGGACGGGCGGTGCGGGCATTCCGATGGGTGCTGCCGCGTCGCTGGGTGCGGGAGCGCAGGGGTGTCGCGCACGCGGCAGGGCGAGGCACAGGACATCGGGCCGCCACTGATGTGGCGGCTCGACACCAGGCAGCCTGCCTCTGCCGCCCCGCGCGGGCGGTGCGCGGCGCCGACTTCGCCCGGATGCACGCCGCGGCCCCGCCGCTCCGGTGCCTCAGCCGATCCACGCCGCGGCCGCGCCGCTCCGGTGCCTCAGCCGATCCACGCCGCAGCCCCGCCGCTCCGGTGCCTCAGCCGATCCGCGCCGAGGCCCGCGCCCGCTCGATGACCTCGATCTGTCGCCGCAGGTCCGCCGGCGTGACGGTGAGCGGCGCCCCCCGGCGCAGCGTGTCCGCCAGGCCGTCGTAGAAGAGGGCGTAGGGGGTCCGCTCCTGGTGGGGGCGGATGGTTTCCTCGCGCCAGGGGATGGTCTCGCCCGTGCCGTACCGGCGGCCGGCCGGGGCGGCCTCGTCCGCCTGCAGAGCGGGGAGTTCGGCGGGATCGAACCAGCGCAGCCGCAGTTCCCGCGCCGAGCCGGACAGGCCGCCGGTGGTGCCCAGCACCGACCATTCGGGGGGCGGGAAGGCGTCGCAACGGCTGATCTCGACATCGGCGGTGATGCCGCCGGCGCCCCGGAGGCAGAGCTTGACGTGGTCCTCGGCGTCACCGGCGCCGACCGTGTGCTGCATGTCGGCGCAGACCTCCGTCGGGCCCTCGCCCAGTAGCGCCAGCACCTGGTCGAGGAAGTGCGGGCCGTTGTTCAGAAGTTCGCCGCCGCCGAGGCGGCGGAGCATCTGCCAGTCGGCGCGGCGGCTGAAGGCGGAGGAGTAGCGGCGGATCAGCACGACGCGTCCCAGCCGCCCCGAGGCGATGACGTCCCGGACGGCGATGAAGTCGGGGGCGTGGCGCAACGGCTGGAAGCCGGCCAAAACGCGCCCGGCGCGGCCGGCCGCCGCGATCATGGCGTCGATCTCCGCCAGGCTCTGCGCCACCGGCTTCTCGACCACGACGTGCCTGCCCGCCTCTAGGGCAAGGGTGGTCAGGGGCGCGTGGGTATGGGAAGGCGTGGCGATGGCCACGACCTCACAGGCGGGATCGGCGATGAGTTCCTCGGGCTGCGCGTACGCCTCGCAGCCGAAACGCTGCCGGGCCTCGTCGCGCCGTTCCGGCAGGGGATCGGCGACGGCGGCGATGCGGTAGGCCGGGTGCGTGCCGAGCGTCGCCCCATGGAGGTTCCAACCGCTGCGGCCGAGCCCGATGATGCCGATGCCGATGGGGCGTTCTTCGCTCATGCGCTTACATCCCTTCGGTCGTCGCGCCGCCTTCCGGCGGGAGGGGCGGGATCCGGGGGGCAGGGGCGGGATCCGGCGCGGGCGGAGGGTCCCGACGCACCGGCCGGGTGTATTCCGCCCCCGGCCGCCCGGTGCCTGCCGGACACAGCCCACCTGTACCGCACCCAACACAGCGGTCAGGCTGGGCATGGGCACCTGCATGCGTGTGACGGTACGCGGCCAAGCGCGTTGCGGCATCGTCGTCCCCGTACGCCGGCCGGTGGCCGAACGTCGGAAGGGATGCGTGCCGAAGGCTGCCGCGGGTGGACCGGCACAGGAACCACTGCGCACCCCCAGGGCTGGGGCTGCTCAGTAGTTACGCCGGATGAAGCATAATCCCAGGGTGGCCCCGGCGCCGCCGGGGTACGGAGCGCCCCAGGAGAGGGACGGTGTCTGCCCTGAAGCCACCAGTGAAGGACAAGGCATTGGCCTACGTCATCCGCAGTACCCCGGCGGGTCCGCGGGTTCTGGTCTTCGATCACGAGGGCGAGCCAGGGGCGGGCACCCAGGTGCCGGCCGGGACCGTGGACGCGGGCGAGACGGCGGAGGAGGCATGCCGGCGGGAACTGCAGGAGGAGGCGGGCATCGCTGCGCCAGGGCCGGCGCGGTTCGTCGGCGTGTTCGAGTACTTCAGTCCCAAGCACGGGCAACTCCACCGGCGCCACGTCTTCCTGTTCGGCGCCCCAAGCGGGGTGGCCGACGTGTGGACGCACGTCGTGTCCGGGGAGGGCAACGACCGGGGCCGCCGCTTCCGCTGCTATTGGCTGGACGTCGCGGCGGCCGAGGCCACCCTCGCCGGCGATCAGGGCGCCTATCTCGGGCAGGGACTCGAGCGGGCCGGGGCGCACAACGCCCGGCCGACCTCCGGCATCGGCTGAACGGGGGCGGGGCAACCGGTGGGGGTCGTACGGGATCCTCCGGCGCCGGTTTCCCGCTTTACGGACCTACCGGCCCGGGCCGCGTCCGGCAGCCTCGCCGCAGGCGTTCTCCCTCCTCCGGCGGTTCCTGCATGTCGGCTGCCTCCCTGGTCGCGGGGACGGCGGCGGCGACCAGGAGCGCTGCCCGCACCCGCGCCGTGTCCCGGGCAGGCGAGGCGGGGCCGGCCCGCCTCGCCCCTTGTCCCCGCCCCCGGCACGTGCTACCATCCCAGCCACAACTGCAGATGGTCCGCAGGTGCCCTGGGGTTCGGCCCGGAGGGTCGGCCGCCAGGGAGAATAGGGAAGTCCGGGGTGCCGCGGCGCCTCCCAGACACGGGTCTGGGTGGTGCGCGGCCGAGCCGGCGCGGTCCCGCCACTGTGCTCCCCAAGACGTCGCCTGACGTGCCAAGCGCCTCACTGCCCCCCTGGGGCGGGAAGAGGGTGCGGCGTCGATGCGGGGAGAGCCAGGAGACCTGCCTGCGGACGAGAGGCAGCCACTCCCTTCGGAGAAAAGGGGGCTACCTGCACATGACGGCCATGACCACGGGTCATGGGGCGTCGGTGTGCGCCGCGGGCCGTACGGGCACCGCCGCGCACCCCCAGGCGTCCACCGGTGTCCGGCCCTCCCGCGACAGGCGCATCCTCGCCGCCGCCCTGGGCTCCGCCGCCGTGCTGTTCCTGGGTGGGTGCGGCGCCGGCGCCGCTCCCTTCGCCACCCCGCGTGCCACGGCATCCGCAGCGCCTACGTCGGCCCTGGTCCCCCCGCCCGGCGCCGCCACCGGTCCGGCCGGCGGCACCACGACCTACCCGCTCACGATCACCGACGACGCCGGCCGACGGGTGACCATCCGGTCCAAGCCGCGGCGCATCATCTCCCTCACCCTCGGCACCGACGAGATCCTGCCGGCCCTGGTGGCCAAATCCCGCCTCGTCGGGGTGACCGCGTACGCCTCCGACCCGACCATGTCCTTCGTGCCGGGGGAGGTCGGCGGTATCGCAACCTTCCAGGCGGCCAACGCCGCGCAGGCCGTGGCCCTGAAGCCCGACGTGGTCTTCGCCGCCAGCTACACGCAGCCGGGCGTCATCCAGCAACTCACCGACGCCGGGATCCCCGTGATCGAGTTCAACACCTTCTCTTCCCTGGCCGACATCGAAAACCACATCACCACGATCGCCGCGATCACCGACGACCAGGGGCGCGGGCAGGCCCTGAAGGCGGCCATGCAGCGGGAGGCCGCGGCCGTGCAGCGGGCCGTCGCCGGCCGCACCAAGCCCCGCGTCGTCTTCTATTCCGGCGGCTACATCTACGGCAGCGGGACGACCATGGACGAACTCATCCGTGACGCCGGCGGCATCAACGCGGCGGCCGCGGCCGGCATCAAGAGTTGGCAGCAGGTCGGCCCCGAGGAGATCGTGCACCTCAATCCTGACATTATCCTGACCGACGATACGGGTCACGGGGACATCATGCAGGGCCCCGCCGTGCAGAAGATGCTCGCCGACCCGGCCCTCCAAACCGTCACGGCGGTGAAGGACAAGGCCGTGTGGGGCCTGTCCGGGCGGGCGGACAGCGACGTGTCGCAGTACATGGCCTGGGACCTGCAGGACGTGGCGTCGATCCTGCATCCGCACCACGTCCGCCCGTACACGCCGTAAACGGCGCGTGGGGCCCGGCGGGTCGGAACGCCCTCGGACGAGCCGTGCCGGGGGTGCGCACCGCCGTGCCCACCCGGACCGGGACCACCGCCGGCGCCGGGCGTTGTGCCGTCCGGCCCGGCCCATACGTCGCGCCGGGGGTGAGGGGCCGTTGATCGAATCCACCAGTCTCGGGTATCCGCGCATCGGTCCGGGGCGGGAATGGAAGCGGGCCCTGGAGTCGTACTGGGCGGGGGAACTGGACGAGCCCGCCCTGCGTAGCGCCGCGGCCCGCCTGGAGGGCGGGGCGCTGCGCGCCCAGGCCGAGGCCGGCCTCGACATCGTCCCTGCCGGGGACTTCTCCCTGTACGACCATGTGCTCGACGCGGCCGCCCTGATCGGGGTGGTGCCCGCCGGCTTCCCCCGCGCCGGGGACGGCCCGGTGGACCTGGCCACCTACTTCGGCATGGCGCGGGGCACGCCGGATGCCCCCGCGCTGGAGATGACGAAGTGGTTCGACACCAACTACCACTACCTGGTCCCGGAGTTCGGCGCCGGCCAGGGCTTTCGCGTGGCGTGGGACCGGCCGTTCGAGGCGCTGGCCGCCGCCCGTTCCGCCGGTGTCCGCAGCCGGATCGTGCTGCTCGGTCCGGTGAGCCTGCTGCTCCTCGGCAAGGTGCGGAGCGGCGGGGTGGATCCCTGGCGCGACCTCCTCCCCCGCGTGGTGGAGGTGTACGGGGAGGTGCTGCGCCGCTTGGCCGAGCGGGGCGCCCGCTGGGTGCAGTTGGACGAGCCGTGCCTGGCGCAGGACCGGACGGAGGCGGATCTCGCGGCGCTGGAGGGGGCCTACCGGGCCCTGGCGCGGGCCAAGGGCGACCTGCGCCTTCTCCTGGCCACCTACTTCGGCGACGTGCGGCCGTCCTACGCCACGCTGGCCCGGCTGCCCGTCGACGGCCTCGCACTGGACTTCGTCGCGGGGGAGGCCGGCAATCTCGATGCCCTGCTCCGCCACGGCTGGCCGGCGGATAAGACCCTGGTCGCCGGTGTGGTGGACGGTCGCAACGTCTGGGCCGCGGACCTGCGGGGGCGCCTCGACCTCCTCGCCCGGTTGGCCGGCATTGTGGGGCCCGACCGCCTTCAGGTCTCTCCGTCCTGTTCCCTGCTGCATGTGCCGCTGGACCTCGACGCCGAGGGATCCCTCGACCCGGAGGTGCGCCCGTGGGTGGCGTTCGCGCGCCAGAAGCTGCGGGAGGTCGTCACCCTGGCCGCGGGCATGAACCGGGGGACGCAGGCGGTGGCGGCCGAGCTTGCGGCCAACACCGAGGCGCTGGAGCGCCGGCGTCGCTGCCCGCGCCTGCGGCAGGCCGCGGTGGACGCCCGGCTGGCGGCGCTGCGGCCGGAGGACTTCGCCCGCCGGAGCGGCTATGCGCGGCGCCGGGCGGTTCAGGACGAGCGATTCCACCTGCCCCTTCTACCGACGACCACCATCGGTTCCTTCCCCCAGACCGCGGAGGTCCGCCGGCTCCGCGCAAGGCGGCGCCGTGGAGACCTGTCGGCGGCGGACTACCGGGCGGCGCTGGACGCCGAGATCCGGCGCACCATCGCCGTGCAGGAGGAACTGGGCCTGGACGTCCTGGTGCACGGGGAATGCGAGCGTAGCGACATGGTGGAGTACTTCGCCGAGCGGTTGGACGGGTTTCTGATCACGTCGGCGGGGTGGGTCCAGTCCTACGGGAGCCGTTGCGTCAAGCCGCCGCTCCTCTTCGGCAGCGTACGGCGGCGGCGGCCCATGACGGTGCGCTGGACCACCTACGCCCAGAGTTGCACCCCACGGCCGGTCAAGGGCATGCTCACCGGCCCGGTGACGATCCTGGAGTGGTCCTTTGTGCGCGAGGACCAACCGCGCTCCAGGACCTGCAGGGAGGTCGCGCTGGCGATACGCGACGAGGTGGCGGACCTCGAGGCCGCGGGCGTGGGCATGGTCCAGGTGGACGAGCCGGCGCTGCGGGAGGGTCTGCCACTGCGCCGGGAGGGGTGGGCGCCCTACCTCGCCTGGGCGACGGCGGCCTTCCGACTGGCGACCGCGGGGGCCCATGAGTCCACCCAGATCCACACGCACATGTGCTATGCCGAGTTCGGCGAGATCATCGAGGCCATCTCCGCGCTGGACGCCGACGTGCTGTCGGTGGAGAGCGCCCGCTCCGGCGCGGAGATCCTGGCCGCCTTCCGCGCCCACGGGTACGACAAGGCGATCGGGCCGGGCGTGTACGACATCCACTCGCCCCGGGTGCCCCCGGTGCAGGAGATGGCGCGCCTGCTGCGCGCGACGCTGGCGGTCCTGCCCGCCGCGCAGGTCTGGGTCAATCCGGACTGCGGGCTGAAGACCCGGGCCTGGCCCGAGACCGTCGCCGCCCTACGGCACATGGTGGAGGCGGCGGCCCGGGTGCGGGGCGAGGTGGCGGGGGGAGGACGGTAGGGGGGGCGCACACGGGTCCCGGGGGCACGCCGGCGGGGGACGGAACGGCGGCGCCCGGGAGGGGCGGAGCCATCCCCCGCCCCCTGCCGCCGCGCCGGGGTGCCGAGCCGTCAAGAGCGGTGGTCAGTAGTTAGGAGCTGTCACGCGTTAAGTTGTCCCAAGCCAATGGTCGTCTCGCCGTCGCTTGCCCCGGGTCAGTGGTGGCAATGCGGTGCGGAAGTCCAGGTTAACCGTTGGGGGAGTTGACTCTGAACGATCGTCGCCGAGTGCTCGGCGACAGGTCGCCACAGATGGCCTGGCAAGCGGCGGACTCATTGTCAGTGGAGTTTCGCACTTCCCCCTTGATAGCGCCAAAGTGGGGCCGGTGGGCATGTAGGGGTCAGCCGGCGCGGGCGAGCAGGTCGACCAGGGATGCGGCGATTTTGGTGAGTTCGGGCTTGG
>Ga0080006_1150828_pt1 | contig 19006 bp, 24 predicted proteins | sample RS3BMetagenome_FD_69209 | JGI IMG/M metagenome (GOLD analysis project Ga0080006, IMG submission 69209) | Ferric oxide microbial mat and aquatic microbial communities from Rainbow Spring, Yellowstone National Park, USA - RS3B (SPADES... ... | reverse complement strand
AACCGCTACCTCAAAGAACACAACACCGATCCCAAACCGTTCGTATGGACAAAGCCCGCCGACGCAATCTTCGACAAGCTCGCCAGACTGCCTGCATCTTCCGTCTGACTCAGTGCACTAGCCGGATGGACATGGCCGTTCCCTTAGGGGAGGTCGAGGTGCCAATCGCGATGTCTAGAGACTGGACCAGACCGCAAATTGACGTAACCCGGGCAATTATCGTCATCCACGGTTGGCCGCGGCGCGACCTGGGGGCCGGGGAACATGCTGCAAAGGTGGCCGGACGTGCCGCGCTCGAAACCATCGTGCTTACTCCCCAGTTCCTGACAGCAAAGGATGTCGCCGCACATCAACTACCAAGCAATACCCTCAGATGGGGAGAAAATGATTGGAAAAATGGGGAGGCATCGAACGACAAGACTGCGACAAGTTCCTTTCAGGTTGTCGATGAAATCTTCAGACGCTTAGGCAATCGCGCCATCTTTCCAAATCTCCATATTATTGTGCTCGCTGGCCATTCGGCCGGCGGACAGTTCGTACAGAGTTACGCGGCAGTAGGACGAGGTGAAGCGGAGCTTGGAAATACACCGATCCACGTTCGGTACGTGGTAGCCAATCCCGCATCGTATCTCTATTTCACCAGCGACCGGCCAACTGCCGCTGGCAGTGGCTTCGCAAAGATCAATTCAGGTTCATGCCCACTTTCAGATAAGTGGCCTTATAGCCCCCAAAGTAGTGTTCCAGCCTACGTGCCTCCTTCGCTTCCTGTCGTCGATCTAGAGGAGCATTATTTTCATCGCGATGTCGTCTACCTTCTTGGTACTGCCGACAACGATCCAAAATCCGATGGAAGCGATCTAACATGCGCCGGCGAAGCGGAAGGGGCAACGCGACTGACGCGCGGGCTTGCCTATAACGCCTACATACACATGCTTGACCCCAGTACAAAACAGCATGTCGTAGAGGTTCCCGACGTTGGGCATAAGAGCTACGCGATGTATGCGTCTGCATGCGGACTATCAGTGCTATTCGATAAGTCAGGCTGCGACTCAAAATCTTCTGCCCCGCGGAAATAGGGCAAGTTGACCCCCAATGGTCAGAAGCTATTATGAAATGATTAGGCAAGATTTTGGAGATTTGCGGGATGAAGGATCCGCGCAAATCTTTTTCGTCGGATGTTTCCGATGAAGAGTGGGCGCTAGTAGCGCCCTATGAGCCTTCTGCCGGAAGAGAGTGGGCCTTTCCAAGTGAGTTCATAAGACTGCCCAACGCCCCTGGCTCTGCTCAAAATGAAAAAGGGAGCGCCCCAAGTCTGCGCGAGCCATGCACCGCAGAAGACTATCGCCTCCGCGAAACATGAAGGCCATTGCTTGCGCGCCGCTTCGGCCGCGTTCGCTGACGTGTCGGCCCGCTTTATGGCGCCTGCGCAGCCCAAGCCGGCCCCTCGCCATTCTGCAGAGCAAGAAAGCGATTTCTCCCGCTGGGTTATAACGATCCGGTCGGCGCCCTCTGAGCCGACCGCTGGATCAACTCGGCCGGATCAATATGGAGCGCTTCTGCAATCCGTCCCAGCACCGACACGCTGGCCGACACGTCGGCACGCTCGATCGCGCCGACATACCGGGCGCTCAATCCTGCGCTTTCGGCCAACTCCTCCTGCGTTATGTTTTTCGCATGACGGATCCGACGCAGGTTGATCGCCATGACCTCCTTGAGATCCATGGCGTCAGATGAGCCAGTATCGGAACTATCGTTCCAGGAACGATAGTTCCGATTCGTCCAAGGTCATGATACAGATGACCCTTGCTGGATGTCGGCTTGTAGCTGTCGACGGCATACGCGATGCACGCCGCGCATCAGCAGACCGCATGGAACCGGCCAAAATATTGCGGTAAATCTGTATTAAACGCTTTCGTTAAGCTTGGTGAGGGCCAAGATGACCATGCCCGCCTTCGAGGACCGCCCGCCGCTGACCGAGCGGGTCAACGCCTATGACGAGCGTCACCTGGCGACCTATATTCGCCTCCTGATGGCCGAGGAAGAGGGCGCGGACTGGCGCGAAGTCGTCTCGGTCATCTTCGGACTCGATCCGGCGCGCGAGCCGGACCGCGCCAAAACCATTTATGAGAGTCATCTGGCCCGCGCCCGCTGGATGACCGAGATGGGCTACCGCCATCTCCTCGAACCGCGGATGCATTAACCACCGAGAGACCCGTGCCGTCTCGAAACGGTGCAACCTGTCGCACGGGTGGCTGTCGCGCGCGATGCAACCTTAGGGTCTAGGCGCAACCGTGGGATTAACGAATCGTGGGTGCTTCCCCCTGCCGAATGAGGGGACCAGCCCAGGGAGGCACCCATGCCCATTGCCGACTGGCGGTCGCCGGAGACGATCGAGCAACTGAACCGTCTCGACCGTCCTGGCTTCGCCGCCGAACTCCTTCGCCGAAATCCTGCCTACCGCCGCGACTATGCTCGCACCGTGCGCGAGATCGCCCGTGGCGGCATCGATCCGGACGAAGCCCGGTCGAACCTCGCCCAGCGCTGGGGGTTGCGGTTTCGTCTACGATCCTGACATCCCCGCCGCTCACGAACCGATCTTCTGGCTCCCCCAGCATTCGCCGGGCACGCTGATCCTGACGTCAGCCCCGCCGGGCTTCGATCTGGGCGTCGCCTTCGATCCCAAGGCCCTCGGCACGGTCTTGGCCGAGCGTGCGGATCGGCACGGCCGTGAACTGGTGATCCGTGACATCTCCGGCGAGGTGCACGTCTGGCTTCTCGACGACGACGCTACCCGTCGTCCGGCCGTGATCGTGCCGCGCGACGGAGCTTCCATGCTGCGCCTCGACCTTGCCTCGCGATTTTTCCGTCGCTTTTTCGACAGCCGGGTTGGCCTTTTGCCTCCGAAGCTGCGGCTCACAGACTACCAGAGGCGGCGTTACATCCAGCTGCTGCAGACTGCCGATCTGGCCGAGGAAGGTGGCGAGCCGCGCGATGTTGCCGCCCAAATCCTCAGGTCGCCCCAGGCCGCGCTGCCAGCGATTGAATTCAAGGACTCGGCCGCCCGCAAACAAGCCGATCGCCTGATCAAGCAATCCCGCGCACTGGTAAGCAGCGGATATTTGACACTTCTCCGCGGCGGTTGAGCCTTATCGCTTTCCAGCCCGCGCGTTGGTTTCCTGCGCCTCGCTTCGCCGACCTCTTCCAGCACGCGCCCATCCACGTCGGAACGCGCCATGCGGTGGACACCCGTCGCCGAAAATCTTCGTCCACCCGCAACGCCTGCTTTCTCCGCCACCGTGACCCTGACACGCCGCGCTTTCCCCAGCGGCGCCCTCGACAGGCACGGAGGCTACCATGCGCGACAGACTGGCGGAGCTCGCGGCTCGCTATCTCAGAACCCATGAGGCGGCGCGTCTTCTCGGCATCTCGCCGCGCACGCTCGAAAAATATCGCTGCCACGGTAGCGGCCCGACCTTCCGTAAGCTCGGCGGCCGCGTCGTCTATGCCATCGACGATCTCGAAGCCTGGGCGGATCAGGCCGCTTGCCGTTCGACCTCCGATCCTCGCTACGACGAGGCGCGTGCTGCCGGACGTGCCGACGCGAGTGGCCGTGTCGCCACCGCCCATACCCATCGTTGAGGCGGCGCCCGCCCATGTCGCGTCGTCTCATCACCCCCAGCGAGCGCAGCAAGCTCGATCCCTTCATCGTTGCGACCGGTGACGCGTCTCCCCGCGACCAGCGCGATCTCATGGAACGGCCGTTCTTCTCGCTCGCCAAGACCAAGCGCATCACGCCGATCCTCTACGAGGCCGGCGGCACGCGAGTCGAGGTCTTCGCCGTGCCTGAGCACGGCATGGCGACGATCTGGGACGCCGACGTCCTGATCTGGGCCGCGAGCCAGATTGTCGAGGCCGAAAACCTTGGCCTGAGAACATCCCGCTTCCTGCGTTTCACGCCGTACCAACTCCTGATGGCGGTCGGCCGGCAAACCGGCGCGCGCGACTACAAACTCTTGAAGGGCGCTCTCACGCGCCTGCAATCGACCGTCATCCGCACCAATATTCGGCACGGCGAGCATTGGCGCCGGCACCAATTCTCCTGGATCAATGAATGGGAGGAATGCACGACGCTGGACGGCCGCGTCGAGGGCATGGAGTTCGTGCTGCCCGACTGGTTCTACCGCGGCGTCATCGACCGCTCGCTGGTCCTGACCATCGACCCTGCCTATTTCGGGCTGACCGGCGGGATCGAGCGCTGGCTCTACCGCGTCGCCCGCAAACATGCCGGCCGCCAGAGACACGGCTGGCTCTTCGACATCCCGCATCTGCACGAGAAGTCCGGCAGCCTGGTCCGCATTTCGGATTTCGCACTCCAGATCAGGCGCATTGCCGCCCATCAGCCGCTGCCGGGGTATCGCCTGCGCATCGAGCGTGACGGCCGGCGCGAGCTACTGCGCATCCTGCCGGACCGGCTATCCACAGGGCCTGTGGATAAGGCTGTGGAAGCACTCGGGACTTCGCACGCAGACGGTATCGGGATTTCGCACGCAGCCCTATCGGGACTTCGCACGCACGGATCGCAGTTAACTCTTTGGCCCGAAACGACGATCCCGGGCCTTAACTTAGAGTCTAACAGAGAATCTAACTCTTCTTTGTTGTTGCGCGATGTGGAAAACGTCTCCCACAGGCTTCAAGAGGAGCCGAGCACCGCCTCGGAAAACACTACATCCGCTACGTCTTTCCGTAAATCCGGCTTTACGACTGACAATACTTCCAGCGCACCGCATCTGCCCTTTGACCAAAAGTCGGGAGAGGCGAAGTGATCGTCGCGCTCCTCAATCAAAAAGGTGGTGTCGGCAAGACGACGCTGGCGCTGCATCTCGCCGGTGAATGGGCGGGGCAGGGATACCGCATCTCCCTGATCGACGCGGACCCGCAAGGCTCGGCACTCGATTGGTCGCAGCAGCGCGCCCGGGAGGGGCTGCCAAGGCGCTTCGGTGTCATCGGCCTGGCGCGCGACACGTTGCACCGTGAGGCCCCGGAGTTGGCCCGCGATCTCGATCATGTCGTCATCGACGGGCCGCCGCGCGTCGCAGGCCTGATGCGCTCGGCGCTACTGGCCGCGGACCTCGTGTTGATCCCGGCCCAGCCATCGCCGTTCGACGGTTGGGCTTCGGCCGAGATGCTGTCGCTGCTCGGCGAGGCGCGCATCTATCGCCCCCAGCTTGTCGCCCGCTTCGTGTTGAATCGCTGCGCCGCGCGCACCGTCATTGCTCGCGAAACGGCTAAGACACTCGCTGATCACGATCCCCCTTTGCTCGATACCACCATCGGCCAGCGCGTCGCTTTCGCCGACGCCGCGCAATCCGGCCGCCTGGTTTCCGAACTCGACGAGGACAGTCCCGCTGCCCGTGAGATCACCGCGCTCTGCGCCGAGGTCGGGAGGATCGCGCCATGAGCAAGCGTGGTTTCGCCTCGCGCCCCACCGGCCCTGAAAGCTGGATCAAGGCGCCGGATAAGCGGCCCGGGGCCGCAACGGATGCCGTGGCCTTCACCGCCCGGTTGACCATCGACATCACGCCGGAGCTGCGCGGCCGCATCAAGATCATCGCCTTCCGGCGCGGCGTCACCGTCGCCGACATGCTGCGCGACCTCCTCACCCGCGAATTCCCCGCCGATTCTGGAGACGCGTCATGAACGATAACGAGCCGCACGCCACGCGCGTCGTGCCGCCGACGCATCGGCGCACCATCCCTTTGACCCATGTCGAACTGACCTGGATCGAGAAGAAGATCGAGTTCTGGCTGCGCTTCGGCCGCCGCGCCGAAGAGAAGATCCTCGACCGCCGTCGCAGCATCTCCAGCTTCGCGCCGAACAGCATCTTCGCCTTCGTGCGCTGGGCGTCGAACGACTTCGGCACAGTGATTTCGCGCATGGACATCGTGCGCGCCGTCGCTCCCGGCGAACGCTATCAGACGCTGCCCTTCGTGCGCCCGGGGGGCGAAATCCTGCTGCGGGTCGACGGCTGGCCCAAGGTCGAACGGGTGCTGCAGTTCATCGATGCGATCGAAGCCCTCGGCGTCGATCCCGCCGACGCCGCGCCCGAATATTGGCGTCACCTCCACAACCGTCTTGCTGCCGGCCATGAGCCGCGGGCCTATACGCGCGAGCAGCATGATGCCTGGCTGAAGCGCCGGAGGATCGCGTTATGACCCGCTTCGGCTATGTCATGACGACGTACTTCGCGATGCTCGGCATCGGCGGCTTGGCCTTCGTCCATCCAGCACCGCGGCTGATCTGGAACGCCACCGCCAGCACACCAACCGGGCTCTATGCGCTGCGTCCGACCGGCCCACTCCGTGCGATGGAGCTGGTCGCGGTCAAGCCGCCGGAGCCGGTCGCGAGTTTTCTGGCTGACGGCGGATTCCTGCCCAGGGACGTGCCGCTATTGAAGCACGTGATGGCGCTACCCGGGCAGACCGTCTGCCGGACCGGCGACACCGTCACCGTCGATGGCATCACGGTCGGCGAGGCGCGCGACCGCGACCATCTCGGCCGTCCGCTGCCGAGCTGGAGCGGCTGCCGCATGCTCCGCCCGACCGAAATCTTCCTGATGAACCCGAGCGTGCCGGACAGTCTCGATGGCCGTTATTTCGGCCCGCTTCCGACCAGCTCGATCCTCGCCCGCGCCATCCCGCTCCTCACTGATGAGGACGGCGACGGGCGCTTCACCTGGCGCGCCCGAACGCGATGACGGACGCGACCTGCGGCGTGCCGAACGCACGTCGTCCCCATCCATCGCATCACATGAGGAGCCTTCATCATGGCCCAGATCGGTCAGTTCACGCGCAACAAGTCCGGCTATTCCGGCCGCATCCAGACGCTCTCGTTCGACGCCGAGTTGGTGCTCGTCCCCGCCGAACACAGCGACGCCGAGAACGCGCCGGACTATCGCATTCATCTCGGTGACGGTGACGGGCCGGAGATTGGTGCGGGCTGGAAACGCACCGGCGAGAAAGCCGGCGACTATGTCTCCCTCCAGCTCGATGACCCGGCGTTGACGCAGCCGATCCGCGCCAATCTGTTCCAGTCCGGTGACGACAAATCCGCCTGGGTGTTGAACTGGAACCGGCCGCAAAAGCGCGGCGAGCGGGACTGATGCGATGCGGGGTCCCGTCACGCGCGCCGGCGACAAGGCGGACAAAAGCTCCATCCCTTTGTTCGCGAGAAAGCCGTCTCATCCCTTCGTCCAGCGCGGACATCAGTCGGCCGTCGCGCACAGCGGCGGTCAAGGGCGGCCGCAGGCCGGCGCTTGCGCCTTGCCCTTGACGGACGCGAGCACGATGGCTCGCTCGCGTCCTGGCGGAGACTTGGCGGGCTCCCGTTTCGTCCCTCTTCTGCTCGCTGGCCTGCTCGCGATCGGCACGCCGTCGCTAGCGATGTCTGCACAGGCGGTGTCGGCGCAACGTCAGCCAGTGAGCGATCCCTATGCCGCTCACGTTGCGGACGCAGCGCGGCGTTTCGGTATTCCGGCGGCATGGATTCGTGCGGTCATGCGTGCCGAAAGCCGGGGCGAGCGGCGCGCTGTTTCGCCGAAAGGCGCGATGGGCCTGATGCAACTCATGCCCCAGACCTGGGCGAACATGCGCGCCCGCTATGGCCTCGGCCGCGATCCGTTCGACCCGCGTGACAACATCCTCGCTGGCGCCGCCTTCCTGCGTGAGCTGCACGACCGTTACGGCTCGCCCGGCTTCCTCGCGGCCTACAATGCCGGTCCCGGCCGCTATGAGGATTACCGCGATCGGCATCGTCCGCTGCCGGCGGAGACTATCTCCTATGTCGCGGCCATCGTCCCTTTTGCCGATGCCGAGAGGACGACAGCGCCTCTCCTCTTGGCATCTTCAGATCCTTCATCCTGGGTGCAGGCGCCGCTCTTCGTCGTGCGCGCTGACGGTCCGCCGGCTGCCGCGCCCGGGACATCCACGCGACCGCCGCATGACATGCCGGCTGCCGTTCCGGTGCGCGATCTCTCCGCCATCGCGCCGCAATCGGACGGCCTGTTCGTCGCACTCTCGCCATCGGGACGATCGCAATGACGGATCGTCTGCGATGCTGCCAAACGTTCGATTGCTGCGCTGGTCTCGGCATCGCTGCTGCCGAAATCTCGACCGTCGTCGCGCCACGGTGGCTCGCCAACGTCATCCGGCGCGAATTCGTGCTCGGGCGTATGGCAGCGCAGGTCAGCGAAGCAGAGATAGCGGGCAGGGGAAACGAGCAGGCAACGACCGAAGGAGGGCCAGATAAAAGGCCGCACTGTGCGGCTCGGTTGGGCGGTTGCCTTTCTTGGGTTTTTTCGCCGTTCCGGCAATGTGCGCTCTTTGCGCGCAATGTGCGCGTCCGCTTCAAGTCTTTGTCAGGTCTGCGAATTTTAAACATTGCCGGAGCCGGCGATGGCGCGTGACGACGATTTCCAAGTCCGGCCTGGCCGCATCCGCTCCTCGCGTGCGCAGCGCGCGAAGCCCTTCATCGCCCAGGCGCTCGCCGCCGCCCAGCGCGCCGGGGGCGGCATCTCGCGACAGGGCATGCTCAGAAGCGGCAAGCGCTCGACCTTCGGGCGCGGCCGGGTCGCCAGCGTGCGGGCGAACCGTCTGCTCACCGGCCGCTCGCGTCTCGTCACGATCAAGACCCGCGTCGTCCGGCATACGGTACGCTCGCCGCCGCTTGCCGCCCATCTCGGTTATCTCCGCCGCGAGGGTGTCACAAGGGATGGGGAGAAGGCGCGGCTGTTTGGCCCCGAGACCGAGGACGCCGATCCGAAGGCCTTCGCCGAGCGGTGCCAGGATGACCGGCATCATTTCCGCTTCATCGTCTCTCCTGAGGATGCCGCCGAGCTGTCCGACCTCAAAGGCTACGCCCGCGAGGTGGTCGGGCAGATGGAGAAAGACCTCGGGACGAGACTCGACTGGGTCGCCGTCGATCATTGGAATACCCAGCACCCCCATGTTCATCTCATCGTCCGCGGCGTCGCCGAGGACGGCCAGGACCTCGTCATCGCGCGCGATTATATCAAGGAAGGCATGCGGGCCCGCGCCCAGGACCTGGTTACGCAGGAGTTGGGACCGCGCACCGATCTCGACATCCGCCACGCCCTCGAACGTCAGGTCGAGCAGGAACGCTGGACCCAGCTCGATCGACAGCTTGTCCGCGACGCGGATAGACATGGCGTCATCGATTTGGCGCCCGGTGTCGATCGGCAACCCGATGAATTTCACGCGCTGAAGGTCGGCCGGCTGCGCCGTCTGGAATCGCTCGGTCTCGCGCATCAGCTCGGGCCCGGCCAATGGGCGATGGACGAGGCCGCCGAGACGACACTGCGCGAACTTGGCGAGCGCGGCGACATCATCAAACGCATGCACCGCGCCTTGACCGAACGCGGCATCGAACGGGGCGCGGCGAGCTATGTCTTGGCCGGCGAGAGCCTCGACGATCCTGTTATCGGCCGTCTGGTCGATCGCGGCCTCGACGACGAGCTGAAGGGCACCGCCTATGCCGTAGTCGACGGCGTCGATGGTCGCACGCATCATATCAAGCTGCCCGATCTCGATGCCGCCGGTGACAGCGCGCCGGGCTCGATCGTCGAACTGCGCAAGTTCGACGACGCGCGGGGCCAACGTCGCGTCGCGATGGCAGTGCGGTCCGATCTCGACATCTCTGCCCAGGTCACGGCGACGGGCGCCACCTGGTTGGACCGGCAGGCGATCGCACGGGAACCGGTAGCGCTCGGCCAGGGCGGCTTCGGCGCGGAGGTGCGCGAGGCGATGGATCGACGCGGCGAAGAGCTCGTTCGTCAGGGTCTCGCCGAGCAGCATCCCCGTGGCGTCACCTTCGCGCGGAATCTCATTTCAACGTTGCGTGACCGTGAGGTGGGGGCGCTCGGCGAGAAGCTTGCGGCCGAGACCGGGCGTCCGTTTATTCGCTCCGCCTCCGGCGAATATGTCGTCGGCACCTACCAGCGCCGCATGACGCTCGCGTCTGGCCGCTTTGCGATGATTGACGACGGGATGGGCTTTCAGCTCGTGCCCTGGTCGCCATCGCTGGAAAAGCAGCTCGGCCGTCATGTCTCCGGTGTCGCTCGCGACGACGGCGGCATCGACTGGAGCTTTGGCCGCAAGCGAGGACTGGGCATGTGAACTCCGTCCAAAACACCTCATTCCGATTCCAAAGATCGCGGTCTCGAGCGAGCCAAAACGTAAACGGCCACGGCAGCCGCGGCGAAGCCTGAAGCCGCGCCGACGCCAAGCGCCCAACGCGGCCCGCAATGGTTGGCCAGCCAGCCAACAATCGGCGCACCGATCGGCGTGCCCCCAAGCGCGATGCCCACGCGTAGCGCCATAACCCGCCCCCGCATGGCGGGCTCGGTGGAAAGCTGCATCAAGCTGTTCGTCGTGTTGGTAAAGGTCAGGGCGGCAACACCGATAACAACAAGCGCAATGGCGAATAACCAATAGCTCGGGGCGACCGCGGCGAAGGTGCAGCCGAGCCCGAACACCCCGGCGCCAACCAGCAGCAAGCCGAACCGTGGCCTGTCACGGCCGGCACCCAGCAGTGCGCCCGCCATCGTCCCGATCGCCATGATCGATGACAGTAGACCATATTCGCGCGCGTCGGCCTGGAAGACGCCGACCGCCATGGTCGATATGAATATTGGGAAGTTCAGGCCGAACGTCCCGATCAGGAACAGCATTACCAGGATTGCCTTGAGGTCTGGACGGCCCCACGCGTAGCGCAGCCCTTCGACAAAGCTCCCCTTGGTGCGCAGCGCCCGGGCGTTCGGACGAAGGTCGGAGATGCGAAGGAACGCGAGCGAGATCAGCACCGCGATGAAGGAGAGGCCGTTGAGCAGGAAGGCCCAACCGGTCCCGGTGGCGGCGATGATGATGCCGGATACGCCAGGCCCGATCATGCGCGCCGCATTGAACGATGTCGAATTGAGCGCCACGGCATTGTGGAGATCCTCATCCCCGACCAGTTCCGCGACGAAGGTCTGGCGAACGGGTGCATCGAAAGCCGCAGCGCTGCCGAACAGGAAGGCGAAGATATAGACGTGCCAGAGCTGCACGACGCCGGCGACGGTCAGAATCCCCAGCGCCAGCGAGAGGCCGCCCATCGTTGCCTGTGTCGCGATCAGCAGCTTGCGCTGGTTGAAACGATCGGCTGCGGCGCCCGTCCAGGGCAGCAGAAGTAATTGCGGCGCGAACTGCAGCGCCATGACCACACCAACGGCGGAAGCGTCGTGGTGGGTGAGTTGGGTGAACACCAGCCAGTCCTGCGCCGTCCGCTGGACCCAGGTGCCGACATTGGAGACGAAGGCGCCGCCCGCCCAGACCCGATAATTAAAGCCTCGTAGCGATCGAAAGACGCCCGCAAACGGTGTCTTCATGGTTGCTCCGGCTGATTGCCCCCATGGAAGCGGCCGAAGTGCCGGGCACAGAAAAGCGCGAGCAGGAGGGCACCGGCGCCACATGCCAGGACGTCGGTCGTGTCCCTCAATCCGAAATCGCCGACGCGGCAGACAAGGAGATAGCCGACGACGATGTTGAAAAAGCCCCAGAGCACGTTGACGGTCGATGAGGAGAGACCCTCCCCCCGCGGCTTTGCGAAAGGACTCTGGAACGGCCTGCCCATCATGCCGCTGACGAAATGGGGGACCGCGTTCGCCAAAAAGGCACCGCCGAAGAAGTAGGAAAGGAGAGAAAGCCACGGCATGTCAGGCGCTCCTTGCCGGCAGGAGATCGATAATGTCCTGGCTCGTGCCGGTCTCGCCGAGCCGTGGGAAGACGTTGCTGATGCTGTAGGCATGCGCCTCCGGACGCGTGTCGGTCATGGCGTCCGTGGCGAGAGCGACGTTGAAACCTTGCTCATAGGCTTGGCGCGCCGTCGCCTCGACGCCGGTTCCCGTCGCAACGCCCGCGATCACCACCTGGGTGACGCCTAGCACTTTCAAACGGGCTTCGAGATCCGTGGTCGCGAACGCGCCCCAGCTCCGCTTCGTCACCATGATGTCGTCGGGTTGGCGGTCCAGCTCGGGGATGAGGTCGGTCCAGCCTTCCGGAAAACCGCCGGTTTGACGCGGCGGCTGTTCCGTCCGGCCTGGCGCGGTGCCGGCGACGTTGACGAGCACCACCGGCAGGCCGCGGGCGCGAAAGGCACCCGCGAGAGCGCGTGCGTTCTCTATGACATCGCCGATCGCCGGGAGGCCCGGCAAGCCGACGATCCCCTTCTGCAGATCGACGACGATCAGGGCGGTGTTCGGGTCGAGCGTGGTCAGCGCCATGGATTCTCCTATCAAATTGGGGATGGGTTCGATCGGGCGTGCGCGCCACGAACGTCGGTCACTCATCGACGAGCCGCCTGAGCAGTTCGACGGCCTCCGCAACCTTGTCCTGTTCCTCTGCCGATAGGCGGGTTTGGAGATTGCGGGTCAGCCAGTCCTGGCGCGCCGCGCGCCCTTCCTCGACCCATTTGCGACAGGCTTGCGTGAGCGAGAGCAGAGTCTGCCGTCCGTCTGCCGGGTCTGGCGCCCCGCTCACCAAACCAGCGTTCTCCAGCGCGGCGATGACCGGCGCTATCGACTGCGGCCGCATGCCCTCGGCTCGGGCAAGGCGCGACGTCGTGGCGGGGCCGTCCTTCTCCAGATGAAGCAGCACAGACACCTGCGAAGGCGTCAGGTCACCAATGTGCGCCTGGTCGCGCAGCCGACGCTTCAACTTGCCCATCAGGGCGCGGAGGTCTTGGGCTAGGACCGAGGTGCGTACCGCTTGGTGATCGTCTGGCTGGCTATTCATGTGGATGGTCTATCATATAAACAGGTAAACTGTAAAGGCTATCTGTTCAGATAGTCTGATCATATCGAACGACGGATGACGCTGTTGCCGGGCGTCTCCGCCGGCGAACCTCGCCGCGGTGACGCATCCGCCAACAGGTGACCTACGCCCCTTCAAGTATTTTTTCGCGCCGGCCCGACCGGCTACGACGGGGCGTCCAATCAGCTTGCAATTGGCGAGTTTCGACACCGACCTCTCCTTGAGAAAGGAGAAATTCCGTGTCCGCCACCAAAATCCTCTGGGGCCAGGTCATCACCGTCTTCCTGATCGTGCTCATGACCATGTGGGCTGCGACCGAATGGACGGCCTGGCGTCTCGGTTTCCAGCCTCAGCTTGGGCATCCCTGGTTCGAGATCTTCCATTTCCCAATCTATCTACCGCCGGCTTTCTTTGCCTGGTGGTACGCCTATGACGCCTATGCCCCGCACATCTTCGTCGAAGGCAGTTACATCGCTGCCTCTGGCGGCCTGATCTCCGTCGTCGTCGCGATCGGCATGTCGGTCTGGCGGGCGCGCGAGGCGAAGAATGTCGAAACCTACGGGTCGGCGCGCTGGGCACAGCCGCAGGAGATCAGGGCGGCCGGCCTGCTCGGCCCCGATGGCGTGGTGCTCGGCCGGCTCGAACGCGACTATCTGCGCCATGACGGCCCGGAGCATGTGCTGTGCTTCGCCCCGACACGTTCGGGCAAAGGCGTCGGCCTCGTCGTGCCGTCACTGCTGACATGGCCGGGTTCGGCCATCGTGCATGATATCAAGGGAGAGAACTGGACGCTCACCGCCGGCTTCCGCGCAAGGCACGGCCGCGTGCTGCTGTTCGATCCGACCAACGCGAAATCATCCGCCTACAATCCGCTGCTCGAAGTCCGCCGCGGTGAATGGGAGGTTCGCGACGTCCAGAACATCGCCGACATTCTCGTCGATCCCGAAGGAAGTCTGGACAAGCGCAACCACTGGGAAAAAACCAGTCACGCGCTGCTGGTCGGCGCCATCCTCCATGTCCTCTATGCCGAGGCGGACAAGACGCTCGCCGGCGTCGCCGCTTTCCTCTCCGATCCGAAGCGGCCGATCGAATCCACGCTGGCCGCCATGATGAAGACGGCGCATCTCGGCGAGGCCGGCGTTCATCCCGTTGTCGCCAGCGCCGCCCGCGAACTGCTCAATAAATCCGACAACGAGCGATCCGGCGTGCTCTCCACCGCCATGTCGTTTCTCGGTCTCTATCGTGATCCGGTGGTGGCGGAAGTCACCCGGCGCTGCGACTGGCGCATCGGCGATATCGTTGGCGGCAAGCAGCCGGCGACGCTCTACCTCGTGGTGCCGCCCTCGGACATCAATCGGACCAAGCCGCTGATCCGGCTGATCCTCAACCAGATCGGCCGGCGCCTCACCGAGGATCTGCAGGCGAGGGGCGGGCGCCATCGGCTGCTCCTGATGCTGGACGAATTTCCGGCGCTCGGGAGATTGGATTTCTTCGAGAGCGCGCTCGCCTTCATGGCTGGTTATGGGCTGAAGGCCTTTCTGATCGCCCAGTCCCTGAACCAGATCGAGAAGGCCTATGGCCCCAACAACTCGATCCTCGACAACTGCCATGTGCGCGTCAGTTTCGCGACCAATGACGAGCGCACCGCCAAGCGCGTGTCCGATGCACTCGGCACCGCGACGGAGATGAAGGCGATGAAGAACTATGCCGGGCACCGGCTCTCGCCCTGGCTCGGCCATCTGATGGTCTCGCGCTCGGAAACGGCGCGAGCGCTGCTCACCCCCGGCGAGATTATGCAGCTCCCGCCTGCGGACGAAATCGTCATGGTTGCGGGCACGCCGCCGATCCGGGCGAAGAAGGCGCGTTATTATGAGGACGGGCGCTTTCAGGAGCGGGTGTTGCAGCCGCCGGCGCTGATCAGGCCCGAGATCGGCCGACCCGACGACTGGAGCGCTCGGCCGCTGCCAGCACGGCCCCAGATCGCCGAAGCGCCACCGAGCGAACAGGCGGAAGATGACGATCCAACCGACTCCGAACGCCGTCGGCAGCCGGAACTCAGCCGGGCGAAGCCGATCGAAAAGAAGGAGCCGATCGACAATGAATTCGCGCCCGATCCCGGCGATGACGCGGAGGACGACGCTGTTCGCAACAGCCGGATGAACCGCCTCATGCAGGGCGTCGCACGACAGGTCTCGCTCGACCCCGGCGATGGCATGGAGCTGTAGGACGATGACCACATCGAAGAAGAAGGCGGCCGTCTCGGTTTATCTCGATCCCGATGTCATGAAGCGGCTGTCCGCCTACGCCGCTCGGCGCGAGCAATCGATGTCGCTGATCGCGGAAGCCGCCATCGCTTCCTTTCTGTCGCCCGACGCCGATGAGCGGCGCGAGGCCGCCATCGCCAAGCGGCTCGATCAGCAGGATCGGCGTCTGGCGCGCCTCGAGCGCGATGTCGGTATCGCCGTCGAGACGCTGGCACTGTTCATCCGCTTCTGGCTGACGACCACGCCGCCGTTGCCGGAGCCTGCCGCCCAGGCCGCGCGAGCCAAGGCAGGAGCGCGGTACGACAATTTCGTTACGGCGCTTGGTCGACGCCTCAGCGAAGGCCCGAAGCTCAGACAGGAAATTCCAGAGGACGTGTCCGAGGCGACGACTCGCTCTGGCGACCACAGCTGATCTTCCAGAAGTCCGCGAAAAAACAAAAAGACGATGGCAAGCGCAGGCATCAATTCCGCACCAAGCAAGTCTTTTTTCTCTGCTCTACGCTGCCCTCCTACGATACCTAAAACCTTGTTGATCTGCCCGATTTATTGCCTTTTCTAATCATCCCTGTCGCCAATCGCATGCCGCGATTGGCCGTTGACGGGGACGATCGTGGCGGCTGCTCCACTCCATTCCGAGGCCTTTTCCCGCGGCGCGCGCATGCTGCGCACCGCGCTCGGGTCGGCGATTGCGACCTTCCTCGAAGACCCTTCGATCGTCGAGGTGATGCTCAATCCCGACGGCCGACTTTGGATCGATCGGCTGTCGGGCGGTCTGGAGGATAGCGGGCGCGTCATGTCCGCCGCCGACGGCGAGCGGATCGTGCGGCTCGTCGCGCACCATGTCGGCGCCGAGGTCCATGCCGGCGCGCCGCGTGTCTCGGCTGAACTACCCGAGACCGGTGAGCGCTTCGAGGGGCTGTTGCCGCCGGTGGTCGCGGCCCCGGCTTTTGCGATCCGCAAGCCTGCCGTCGCGGTGTTCACGCTCGACGACTATGTCGCCGCCGGCATCATGACCGCCCGCCAGGCGGCCGTACTGCGGGGTGCCGTTGCCGCGCGGAAAAACATCCTGGTCGCCGGCGGCACCTCGACGGGCAAGACGACGCTGACCAACGCGCTGCTCGCCGAAATCGCTGGCACCACCGACCGTGTGGTGCTGATCGAGGATACACGCGAGCTGCAATGCAAGGCGCCGAACCTGGTGGCGCTGCGCACGAAGGATGGCGTCGCCTCGCTGTCCGACCTGGTCCGCTCGTCGCTCCGCTTCCGTCCTGATCGCATTCCGATCGGCGAGGTGCGGGGCGCCGAGGCGCTCGATCTCCTCAAAGCCTGGGGCACCGGCCATCCCGGCGGCATCGGCACCATCCATGCCGGAACCGCGCTTGGGGCCATCCGCCGGCTCGAGCAGCTTATCCAGGAGGCGGTCATCACCGTTCCGCGCGCGCTGATCGCCGAGACCATCGATTGCATCGCCGTGCTCTCCGGCCGCGGTTCGGAGCGGCGCCTTGCCGAACTCGCCCTTGTCGCCGGGCTTGATCCCGCAACCGGCGACTACCGCGTCATCCCGGCCGCGGCGGGCGGCGAGACCCATCCCTAAAGGAGATAGAGCATGACCCGGTTCGCGCTGCGCATCCGTCGCCACATCGCGACGCTTTCCACCATCACCTTCGTCAGTATGGCACTGGCCCCGGCGGCTTACGCCTCGGGCTCGTCGATGCCTTGGGAGACGCCGCTCAACACCATCCTGGAATCGGTGCAGGGGCCAGTCGCCAAGATCATCTCGGTGATCATCATCACCGTGACTGGCCTGTCGCTCGCCTTCGGCGATACGTCGGGCGGTTTTCGCCGCCTGATCCAGATCGTCTTCGGTCTTTCGATCGCCTTTGCCGCATCGAGCTTCTTCCTGTCCTTTTTCAGCTTTTCGGGCGGGGCGTTGGTCTGATGGCGGGGATCATCGATCCAGATGTCCCGGGCTTTTTCGCGCCGGTCCACCGCGCGCTGACCGACCCGATCCTGATGGGCGGCGCACCGCGGGCGGTCGCGATCGCGAATGGCACGCTCGCCGCCGCCATCGCGCTCGGCCTGCGCCTCTGGATTCCCGGCGCGCTGATCTGGGCGGTGGGACATGCCGCCGCCGTTTGGGCGGCGAAGCGCGACCCGCAATTCGTCGACGTCGTGCGCCGGCATCTACGCTACCCATCCTATCTCGGCGCGTGAGGCTTCCATGCTGAACCTCACTGAGTATCGCAACCGCCCCGCCGGCCTTGCCGATTTCTTGCCCTGGGCGGCCCTGGTTGAGCGGGGCGTCGTTCTCAACAAAGATGGGTCTTTCCAGCGGACAGCCCGCTTTCGCGGCCCGGACCTCGACAGCGCCACACCGGCCGAGCTGGTCGGCGTTACCGCGCGTCTTAACAACGCCCTGCGCCGTCTCGGCTCCGGCTGGGCGATCTTCGTCGAAGCCGTTCGGCTGGCGGCGCAGGATTATCCGCATAGTGTGTTTCCGGACGCGGCATCGGCACTGGTTGACCTCGAACGCCAAGATGCGTTCGAAGAAGCGGGCGCGCATTTCGAGAGCCGCTATTTCCTGACCTTCGTCTGGCTGCCGCCAGCCGAGGACGCCTCGCGCATCGAGAGTTGGCTCTATGAGGGCCGCGCCCAGACCGGCGTCGATCCGTGGGAGTTGCTGCGCGGTTTCATCGATCGCACCGATCGCGTGTTGCAGCTCATCGAAGGCTTCATGCCCGAAGTCGGATGGCTCGAGGACGGCGAAACGCTGACCTATCTCCATTCGACGATTTCAACGCGCCGGCAGCGTGTCCGCGTTCCCGAGACGCCGATGCATCTCGACGTCCTGCTTGTCGATGAGCCGCTGACCGGAGGGCTGGAGCCGCGGTTGGGACGGTCCCATCTGCGCACGCTCAGCGTGGTTGGCTTTCCGACCACGACCCATCCCGGCATCCTCGACGAACTGAACCGGCTGGCGTTCCCCTATCGCTGGTCAACCCGCGCCATCCTGCTCGACAAGACCGAAGCCGTGAAGCTGCTCACCAAAATCCGGCGGCAGTGGTTCGCCAAGCGCAAGTCGATCGCCGCCATCGTCAAGGAGGTCATGACCAACGAGGCCTCGACATTGGTCGATAGCGATGCCGCCAACAAGGCAGTCGATGCCGATATGGCGCTGCAGGAGCTAGGTTCCGACGACGTCGGCCAGGCCTATGTCACCGCCACCATCACGGTGTGGGACGAGGATGCGGGCATCGCGGCCGAGAAGCTGCGCCTGGTCGAGAAGGTCATCCAGGGCCGCGACTTCACCTGCATGCCGGAAGGGGTCAATGCCCTCGAAGCATGGCTCGGCTCGCTGCCGGGGCACGCCTATGCCAACGTCCGTCAGCCGCCGCTGTCGACACTGAATCTCGCCCACATGATCCCGCTCTCGGCGGTCTGGGCCGGCCCGGCGCGCGACGAGCATTTTCAGGCGCCGCCGCTGTTCTACGGCAAGACTGAAGGCTCGACGCCGTTCCGCTTCTCGCTCCATGTCGGCGATGTCGGCCACACACTGATCGTCGGCCCGACCGGCGCCGGCAAGTCGGTGCTGATCTCACTGATGGCGATGCAGTTCCGCCGCTATCGGAACAGTCAGATCTTCGCCTTCGATTTCGGCGGCTCGATCCGGACCGCAGCTCTCGCGATGGGAGGAGACTGGCATGATCTTGGCGGCAGCCTGTCGGCGGGATCGGACCATTCCGTCTCGCTTCAGCCGCTAGAGGGTGTTATGTACTTTTGCGTGGGTAGGTCTTAATGGAGACGGATGTCTCCTGCCGCACCGCGCAAGCCGTATCCGTCTGACGTCAGCGACGAGGAATGGTCGCTGGTTGTGCCATA
>Ga0080006_1240169_pt1 | contig 19015 bp, 15 predicted proteins | sample RS3BMetagenome_FD_69209 | JGI IMG/M metagenome (GOLD analysis project Ga0080006, IMG submission 69209) | Ferric oxide microbial mat and aquatic microbial communities from Rainbow Spring, Yellowstone National Park, USA - RS3B (SPADES... ... | reverse complement strand
GGCTTAGGCGATCGACTATCTCTCTGGTTCCCAAAAGTATGACCTGGTAATGATTCTCGAAGTTATAAAGCATGTCGCAAGGCAGAACTGTCTTCTGCAGATTGTTCAACGTGCCATGAACGAAGAGGGCACGCTTCTCTTGTCGATACTCAACCATTACTACGCCCCCTTTTACGTTTGCAATCCTTACCACGTCTACGAATTCTTTTCAGGAGAACCGTTGAATTTCATTGAGAAGTACTTTACTGTGGAGCATTTTTATGTTCAAGTTGCCGGTAGGCTGGTTCTGGTTCCGCTACCATTGTTTTTGCTTATGCGCGTAGTCGAACTTCTGCTCAACGCACACAAGTTTATTGATATAAACAGAAGATCCGAGATTTGCAGAACGATGATTATAGATGCCAAAGATAACAGTCACCATGCTTAAATCATTCAAGCTAGCGTTGCGTGAGGTTATTTGAGTAAAGTGCGAAACATAATGACCATAATACGGAATGACTCGATTAAATGGTCTTTCCTACTTTTTTTCTTTGTCTTCTTCTTCTTGGTTGTAAGTTCTCCAACGAATTTGCTGGCTTATTCAGACCCATCGGGCATTCAGTCAGTGAATTCGCTAAACATTACAAGTTTTGTTCCATTCTACTCGATGTTTTTTGCGACCGGGCTTCTTGTAGTCTTGGCATTCGATACCTTGCTGGTGAATGTGCTTGTTCTATGCATACTTTCCACTGTTATGCTAGGATTTTGGCCAATACATTCTCCACTTGGGATGTACGAGTCTGTGACAAAACTAGTGAATGTACAAGTTGTCAACATATACGGTCACATTGTACCGTCAATTGGTAACTATTTTGATTGGCCGTCGCTGTTCTTGACCTCAGTCACATTTTACAAGTTAACGGGAATTAGTATGATACATCAATTTCAAACTCTATTTGATATCATCTATTCTTGGATCATCGCAGTTCTGGCGTATGTGGTTGCCAGACGATTGCTTGGCCACGGCTTCGCGTCTTTTCTCGCCGCAATAATCGCAATAGAAGGGAACATATCACTAACCACATACTTTTTCCACCCTGACCTTCTTGGTGTCACCCTAGTTATAACTATGGTTGTCACTAGTTATCTCAAGCAAAACTGGAAAAGTCTTCTGCTTTCAATTCCGGTCGGGTTGTCCTTGATATCGGAAGATTTTACAGGAGCCTTGATAATAGCCGTATACCTTATATTAATCGGGCTTTATCCTGCCAATCCTTGGAAGAGGTACAGATCTTATTTCATAGGATATTGGCTTCTTTTAGCAGGGTGGAGTGCCTACTGGACGGTGACCGCATCTCATGACATTTTGAGCGCCTTGGTTTTCTTTGTAAGGAATCCGTTTGGAGGATTTTTCCATGTGGAAAATCTGTACCATGCTAATATTGTCGAACCAGTCTGGGCGAATGCGGCCAAGTTTTCTTGGTTAGGAGTTGATATCTTCATTCCTGTCTTTCTTGCATTGCTATATGCATTTAGGGGCAGAAAGGCGATGAAGATACCGACCTTTCTGCTCTTCTCATCCATGATCGTCTTGGGGTTATCAGTCATGATCAACGGCACGAACTTTTTTGCATTATTATTGTATGGCCCTTTCGCAGGATCTATTCTGTTAGTAAATACTCTTAAGGGGCGGAGAATAACATTGGTAGTGCTTGTGGCCTTTATCATCGTTGCTTCTGCTCCCTCCTTCCTTTCTTTTAACATCAAAGTTGAGGGTTCTCACATATCTGCCGATGAATTCTATTCCTCATACTTTCTAGTCAGTTACGATTATGGATACGAGATATTCAATCCTTCCTCCTACATTTCATTCTTGAACCTTAATGCTCCGACTGCAGGAACACCTCAGTTATTTACAGGAACGCCCGGATCAGATATTCCTGCAAACCAAGTCTCTACGGTACTATTAGAGTATTATAACTCCTATATCCCAGCGGGAGGCTTGTTACAGTTCGCCCCTCAGACATTGGACATTGTTTTTCATCTTTACGGTTACGCAATAGGGTCAGAATTGCTTCAAAACGTCCTTCACCAGGGTAGAAGCGAAAATCTGGTGTACATGAACAACCAATATTCGATCTACTCTTCCACTTCCAGTTAGTTTATAATAGAGAGCCTATAGCTGCTTGTATTTCAATTCTTATGATTCGTGCTTGGCTATACATATTTCAAATTCGGCACTGAACGCTCATCCATTTGAATAGTAGAAACTGCTAAATTTGATCCATTCGCGACACTGTGGTTGTGAATACTGCATAACGAGTCACAATAAGAAAATTTTTCCTTGAACCAGTCTATAGGCTTCCTTTAATTAACATGGTGCTGCAAGTAGACTCGTCAACTAAATACGATTTTCTAACTAGCTAAGGATGGAGCATATAACAGCTCGGTCAGATTTGATTTCAAACAACAGTTGAAAGAAGCTTTGAGGAAGCTTCTTTCTTCACTGCTCTTGCTTTCCTCACCCAGGTCTTGCGGAAAAACAAATCATATTACCTATTTCAATGACACGCGTCGTTTCCGATAAAAGAGACCATATTTTCAGCACGATAGTTGAACTATTATCTGGCGATAATCCCCTGCTTTCGATCGAAACTATGATCGAAAATGAATTCACAATCTTCAGTTTTGTTGGGGAATTATTGACAGAGAAAATCTATACGACTCATTGAACTGGGCAATGCTAATCTGGTAATCTCGATTTGCTATTCAGGTATCTTTACCAAACGCACCTTTGAGGAATTAATACGGACAACGAACTCTAGCGACTTATGAACATACCTCTTCCTAAACGATCGCAGATAATTTTGCGGCATACAGGCACTTACCGCATTCTACAGAGGGCGAACGAATTCAGGTATCTAAAACGAAGGATAGAGTTCTATAAGACCTTCCTTGCTCAGAGAGAGATGGCATTTGATATAGGGGCTACATGGGCAACAGAACTAATGTATGTGCAAGGCTGGGTTACAAAGTGATGGCATTTGAGCCACAGAAGAATGTATTTGAATACTTGCAAAGACGTTTCAAAGACAAACCGCAGATCATCCGCCTGAATAAAGCAGTTGACGAAAAAGCGGGCTGGGCTGAAATAATTATCCCGGAAGCTGACGGGCTCTCCACCATGTCAAGAGAATGGATTGACAGGGCGAAGGAGAGTGGGTGCTTTACTGAAATACATTGAAAATGCATAGAGAGTGTCAGGCTAACCACATTAGACAAGTTGTTCTCGGCCTATGACGAACCATCATTTTGTAAAATAGATGTTGAAGGGTACGAACTACATGTGCTAAAGGGTTTATCACAACCGATCAAGGCATTATCGTTTGAATTCCAAACACCCGCATCAAATAAAATAACTGTTGCAGCAATTGCATATATGGATACTTTAGGCAACTATGAATTCAATCTGAGTTTAGGCGAATTTATGAGATTAGGGTACAAATCATGGCTTTCCTCCTCAGAATTGATATCAAAATTTTGCAAGATTAAAACCATGACCTTCGGAGGCGTATATGCACGTCTGTTGAGGTGGATACTACACCTGAAATCTGGTCAAATACCAAATAATTTGGGCGTATATGCACGTCTGTTGAGGTGGATATGACAAATCATTCTCTGCGTGGAACATGAGGAAATGCGTCGAGTACTGGCAGAAAGCCATTTCCTGGACCTTCAGGAGCAAGGAATTAGCGTACAAACAAAAGCGAAGAATGAGTTACTTGTTTCAAGACTGTATGATTCAGGCAATCGGCTTTGAGTGCTACCGAAGACTTGTTGCGGAATTAGGACATAGCCGGGATAGACTCTGTGGAGTTCGAAAGGAGCAGTGTATTTTTTCTATTTTGTGAATTCCGATCCGCTTAATGCAGTTTCCAGCAATTCACGGTCTTATGGCTCCTCCAGCTTCTCTCTTCTTTCGAACGCTCCCTTGATGAATCTTGATTGACCGAGGGAATCGCCCCAGAGAGCGTTTCAGAGGGGTATGCTAGCCATTAAGTATCTAAATTCTTCGTATAATTGGGCTTATTAGCGAATTCAAGGTTGAGGTAGTTTTTGAGCAAAACGCATATCAAAAGCTGATACGAATGACTAGATACATGAACTCTTCATCAAATGGGAAGAAAGTGCTGATAGTGTGTCCTGGCTATACCACGGGAGCCATTGGACCGGAATACGACCATGTTAGAAGGGTAGCCGAACTGTTGAAGTCGTTCGGCATATCAGCATCGTTGCTCGATTTTGGGAAAAAGCCCAAGAATGTGAATCTATACACTATTTACTTGAAATACATATTAGGGAATAGATTGAAACTTTGGAGATCCCTTCTATCGTTCGATGATGGCATTGTCTACGGCTTATCTGTACCAGTAGTTTTTGCTATGTCTATGGTAAGAAAAGTATTGGGACTAAGGTTCAAGCTGGTTGTATTCATGGCAAGTGCGCCCCTCAGCTCCCCTTGGTTTGTCCGCGTATTGTACCTACTCATGGCTATTCTGACTGTACGGACATGTGATGGTATGGTTTTCGATAGAGAGAGTTTCGCAACTCGTTTTTCAAATTTCTCTAAGAAGTCGATACAGCTTGGTGGGCTACTCATAGATGAATCAATGCCTCTTTACAGCGAACTCGAGAAACAGAATCGTAAGAAAGAGATGGGTCTAAAGGACAAAGTGCTTGTTGGCGTAATCGGTCCATTTAATGGCATAAATTTACCGGCTTTGCGATATGTTCTAGAGAATCTGGATAAATTCAGTGAGAAAATTGTTTTTGTCTTCATAGGCGATATAAACGAAGAGCAGCGCATCAATAACCCAAGACTCATTTTTACAGGCATAGTAGACAACCTTATGTACACACTTAGCATGATGGATTGCGCACTCATACCGAGATTTTACAAAATTGGTGCACCGATGTCTAAAATGATCTACGCTATGGCGGCTGGACTAGCCGTCGTGACCAATGATCCTGAAGGCATGCGTGTGAGAAACGGCGTTGAAGCAATGGTGGGTTCCCTAGCAGAGTTACCCAATCTCTTAAACAGTCTTGCTGACAACGGCTATCTTAGGCGTGAAATAGGTAAGAATGCAAGGAATTACATCGTTAAGTATTACAACAAAAGACTCGAAGGAGAAAGACTCGTCAGGTTTTTCAAATCAGTGCAGCTAAGCAGATAGGAAAGCTATCAAGTAAAGTTTTTCTAGTCTTGGATGCCTTTTCAACAGTCAGTAAATGGTGATAAAAATAACCGCACGCTCGCATAACCAAACTATTGCAGGACTTATTGTCACTTACAACCCCGAACCCAAAGGGCTCACCCAAGTGCTACACGTTTCACTGCCTAGGCTAATCGTTCGATAACCTTAGATAATCATTTAGTCAACCAACCAAGACCCTGAGATACATCAATTCAGCCGGCTAACATAAGGAATTGCCTTAGCTCACAACTTGAAATTTCTGTCTAACTACTATATCTTCAGTTCTTCTACTTGAAAAAACAATATTCTGTTGTATAGCGATATGCCGACACTTCGCGGTGAATTCATGGTTCTTAAGTACAGGCGTAGACGTTGTTTTTGGCAATGAGCATTCGAGGTTGTCAGTAGCATGAGTAATAGAACAACTGCTCATTGGAAATCTGGCAAACTCTCCGTTTAGAGTCATGCTTGTTGCCCCTGTGTGGAGATTGGAAATCTTCCTATGAGCAGTAGTTGGCGTCGTATCTTGTCGCTCCGAGCCAAGATTTTACCTTCAAATTTTCTAATTCTAATAATTTCTATCAAAATTGTTTCCGGTTTTTTGTTCTCACTCACAGCTCTTCTAGTCGGTAAGCCGGAAATGGAAACGGAATTCCAAGCTGCTGATTTGGGCAAAGAAATCGTCCCAGGGCAGGCAGTCTAAGCAGTTCTTGTGTAATTGTATCAAGCACTGCACCTGCTGCTCGTGGAATCGATTTCCCTACATACTTCCCTTAAGTGGATTCCACCAGGGTGCGCGCTGGGACTGGAGGGCACCTAGTTTTCAGGATTTGCGCTAGTCAGGTATAGGAGTCGTCTCGGCATCAACATGCTAGATATATTTTCATATCCGCTACTCTTATCCCGTTACTGCACAAGCCAATGATCCGGTTATGATTCACAGACACCTTTATGTATCGAAAGTTCTGATTAAGAAGTTCAGAAAATTCCGTTGGCGTGTATTCTCTCAAGTGGAACGAAGAATGCATTTTGCCCGGATGCTCGCTAGCGTCGGGTGTTGTTATATACAACACTCCTTTTGACTTTAGAACGCGGCGGAACTCGCGAAGTGCTTTGTCTGGATCTGGAACATGTTCTATCGTTTCGATCGAAGTTATCGCGGAAACCGAGTCAGACTTCACTTCATCTAAATTCATGACATTGGCACAGATGTAGGTTAGATCTGGACACAATCGTGAATACCTTCTTGACGCATATTCTACGGTACCTGCGTCAACATCAATCCCCATGACTGGTCTCCTTAGCTTTGTAGCAAGAAAATACGAACCGTACCCACTTCCACATGCACAGTCTATGATTAGCGAATGACCATGCGCCAACTCTTTGCCAACCAAAGGGTAAACATAATTCACAAAATTGGAATAGCAACCTATGTGGGCAGTTCCATCCAAGTCTTCATATCCGCGTTCTTCTGTGAGATGGATTCTTGATATTTCACCATTTGGAAAAATAACTTCTACCCAGAAGTCTGGGGGTCTTCTGACCCTGAGCGGAAATCTTCCCTCAATCGGCCTGTATATTATCCCGAATCGAGCATGCGCCCTTTTGACATTCACTCTCATTTTGACACCCAAATATGGTTCCGATATTATAGACTTCAATCTATCAGGGAACCTGTTGAAAGCCCTCTCTATATAGATGAGCAAGCGGAACTTATTAGTGTTCATTGTCGGTACACCCTTTCGGATTAACGCTTGCACGTGCGAGTATCCTTGGCACAGGCATGTCTATCTGAACTCACCCCTAAAAACACTATAGGTCAGTTAGGCGTATTCTTATATCTTACTTTGTCGTATGTGAGCAAAAAGAAACCTATTAGCAATCCAGGCGATACCAGATGTATGTTCTTCGTCGGATTGGATCTACACAAGAATTATTCAGAATTTGCCATCATGGATAATGATGGAAGGCTGATAAAGCATGGTAGAGTTGAAAACAGCTTAGAGGATATGAGCAGATTCTCCAATAGCTTACCATTATCTACCCCGATAGCGATGGAGTCTTCATCCACATGGTACTGGTCGTATAAGTTGCTCTCCGAGAGGCATGTGGTATCGCTCTCCAACCCTGTCAAGAATAAAGCCATAGCTTCTGCAAAGGTGAAGACAGACAAGGTAGATTCCATTATGCTTGCAACGCTTCTCAGGGGAGGATTTCTAGCAGAATCGTACGTGCCTCCAAGGGAGATAATTGAGCTAAGGGAGTTAGTCAGGCATAGAGCTAATCTGGTAAGAGAAAGGACCAGGATAAAGAACCTTATCCATTCATACCTTTTGATGAACAACATTCACATAGATGCACGTCCTTTTACAAAGGAGTTCATGAGGGAATTCATCAAGATAGAGGATGTAAGAATCAAAAGCTACCTCAGGCTGATAGACGCTCTCAATGCAGAGATACATGATGCTTCAGATATTATAGTGCAGAGGGCAAAGGATAATCAGGAATTAAGGCTTCTCATGACTATACCTGGTATCTCTTATTACTCTGCGCTGCTAATAGCCAGCGAGATAGGGGAGATAGATAGATTCAAAGATTCGTCAAGCCTTGTTGCCTATGCAGGTTTAGCCCCTTCAAGCTATTCGTCAGGAGGCAGGACGTGCCATGGAGCAATAACAAAGCAGGGTTCGAGGATGCATAGCTGGATAATAGTCGAATCGGCAAGGGTAGCTTCTACTCACGATCCAAGGCTTAGGCTATTCTACGAAAGGGTCAGAAGCAGAAGATGAGACCAGAAGGCTATCATCGCTACAGCCAACAAGATGCTGAAGATAATATGGTTCATGCTGACAAGAAAAGAAGCATACGAATCAGCCAACAGAAAGAGGTACATCAAAAAGCTTAACAGGATGGATGGCTAAGATAGCAGGTGCTGGCAAAAGGTAGATTCAAGGAGCCCAGCCTACAGGGTGTCTATCATGAGTGATCATACGAGGCATTGGCTTTGTGTAACGATCCCCCATAATTGGAAAATAGTTAGAGAACGTTCTTTGTGGGGAGCTGATGACAGATACGAATTCACCCTAAAAAATAATGTATCAGTTGGCGACATCTTCGTTTTTTATGTGGCAAAGAATGGTTTCGGCGGCATATACAAAGTAATATCAGACTATTTCTATGATAACACCCCTGTTGGTTGGGTTAATAAAAGGGGTCAACCATATCCCTATCCGCATAGAGTAAACATAGAAAAGATTATTTTGAAAGAAAATCCCTTGCCGATGAATGCAGAAATAAGAAAGGAACTAGTTTTTATAACTGATAAAAGCAAATCTTGGATGGTTTTTGTATTCCCATCTATGGTCCTAATTCCCGAAGAGGATTTTGAAAAAATCAAGTCATTGCTACAAAACAGTCAGGCTGGGTCGAGGACCGAAAGGACAATGAGCTAGCCAAACTGACTCCAGCACTTTAAAATGGAGAATTTATAAGCGTACGACATAAAATTGGAGATGATGACTAAGGAAGGGCACAGCGGACTTTCAAATAAGAAGGTCGATGAAACTAGCAGCGGGGAATTCTTTGGAGCCCTCTCGTACCTAACCGTGAACCAGAAGACAGCCTACTTCGTCATTCATGTTTACTCAAACGCATTTGATCATTCGCCTTACCTGCAACGCTCCAATATAGGGGAAGTATCCGGATTTAGACCCCCGAGTCAGCGCCGAAACATCCTTGAGAGGCTGGGATTCATTTATTCCGATTCATGTAATGTTTTGCGCGATGGTAGGTGTTATTATCGAGTCCTCGAAGAGGTAGACAGAGAAAAGTACCTGGAAGATCCGTCGGTGCACGAGCAACGGGTAACGATAGCCCATGAGAGATTTAGGAAGTTTATGTCAAACCTGAAGCAGATTTATGACAAGATGGTTGAAGTGGACAGGATGCTTTTGGAAGCAGGCTTCGAATTGCCTTGGCAAGATTTGAAGCTCGAATCAGTATTTTACAAAGCTGGAGAGAAAGTATACCAGAAAGGTGAGGTCTACGACTTTTACAAAGACATAAGGGAAATAACTGAGCAAGCCAAGAGTGAGGTGTTTCTCGTTGATTCTTATCCGGATGAAGAAGTGCTGAACTTATACCTCGAAAAGATTCCTGCGGGGGTAAAGATTCGCGTATTGATTAAGGAACCAAAGCGTAACTTCCTAACGGTTGCGCAGAAGTTCAAGTTGAAGCCCGGAGTGAACTTTGAAGTGCGAACCAGTAGAGACTGCCACGATAGGTTGTTCTTCATAGACAATGCATGTTATGTGATCGGCCAGTCACTGAAAGACGCGGCGAGGAAGCCAACATATCTGATTAAGGTTGAGAGCTACGACTTGTTCAGAAAAGTGTTCGAGGGCCTGTGGTCGGATGCGCAAACTCTAGTATAGCTCGGTTGTTAGTCAGCGAAATTGGTGATGTGCTACTCACCCTTGAGTTTGTGGTAGAAGCCTCCCAAAACTTTCGTTTATGAGTTTTTCAGACTTGATGAGCGGTATATTCCAAGAATTGGCTATTCTCGAACCTACGCCTCTTTTTCAGCACAGTTACGACACGTCATAGCGTGTATAAAGAGATTTCAGGGCCAGAGATTAGTTACTTGGCGAAACATGGAAGAAGTTTGCACAACACTTTTCGGAAATCCCAGATGGTTCATTTGCTAATCGATGATATGAATTAGGTCGCCAACGAAGGAATACCGATAGTAATTTAGCCTAAAGACAATAATATTTAGGGATTATTGTGATAGAGGGTGACCGGTGGTAAGACTGTGAATGAAGCCAAAACGGAGGATCCTGAGCAGAAAGCAAAACTTGACGCACTAATTGACAATACCGCTCAAGGAATATTCAACTAGAAAGAAGTTCAGAACAAACGTGAAGTCTACCAAATGCGCTGGGTGTGGGAACTTCTCCAAAATGCTCTGGACGCAGCACCTCAAGATCGGAAAGTAGACGTTAAAATTATCAAAGAGAATCACAAGCTACTTTTCCGACATAACGGAAGACCTTTTAGACCTGAGGAGGTTGCACACCTCATATACCATGGCTCTACTAAGATGGAATCTGACTTGGGCAAATTCGGAACAGGCTTTCTTGTCACTCACCTCTTGTCAAAAACTGTAACCGTTCAAGGTATCAGGGAGGATGGGAAGGTATTTCATTTTCCACTGAATCGCGATGGCATGTCTGCTGAGGACATTAAGAATCTCATGGAGGACACTTGGCTAAAATATCAGAAGTCACTTGGACAAACTACCGGCGACCAATCTAGCACAGCGGAATACCAATACGAACTAGACAATGTTTCGTTGGGGACAGCAACAGAGGGAATTGAAACTTTGATCAGAATAGCTCCATACGTTTTGGCTTTCAATGATAAGTTGGGTGTTATTGAGGTTTCGAACGACGGGCACATTATCAAATACGCGCTGATTGAAGCTACCGATAAAGGTTCTTATGTGAGGAAAATTGTAAAGAAAGAGGAAGAAGGAAAACAGCCAGTTCTTCATGAAATCCTAATAGTTGAAGACACTGACATACAAGCAGCGTTAAAGTTGGAAAATCAAGGCGACGGACAGGCCAAGGTCGAGAGCTTGAATGACATCCCGAAGTTGTTTGTTGGATTTCCACTTTTCGGCACTCAGGATCTGCCATATCCACTCATCCTTAACAGTAGAAGATTTGAGCCCACAGAAAGAAGAGACGGCATCTTTCTGGGTAAAGAAAACACAGAGTATATTCTACGCAACAAAAAGCTGATGGAAAGAGCTAAAGACCTTGTTGTCAGATTAATTTCAAACGCTGAGGCGGAGAAATGGGAGAATGTTCACGCTCTACTGAACTTGGGCCCGCCACCCCAAAAAGACTGGCTCGACTTGGAATGGTATACGCATCTCCTCGTGGAACTTCTCAGCGCCATCATGAAGCTGAGAGTAGTCCGAACCGAAAGTGGGAATTTCATAACTTTTAGCGAAAGCTTGATCCCCACAATGGATAATTCGGAGGCGGACAAGATAGAGAGCCTATGGAACGTTCTCCACCGAGTTGCGGCCTGCAGGGACAGGTTGCCTGCGAAAGTGTTGACAACCGCGTGGGCAGGCGCTCTCGACAAATGGAAGTCCTTAGGCATCAATTTGTCGCAGAGAGAAGTTACGCTTCAAAAATTTGCAGAGGAAATCGAAAGCTCCGGGGACATTAGTGGTTTCAAGAGAAAACTAATCAAGGCAGCAGACGAATTCGAGACGTTAAACGACTTCTACAAGCTCTTACTCGAGGTGAAGCGACAAGTGTTTGACAGCAGGAACATTCTTCCCAACCAAAATGGGGCCTTCACAAGAAAACCCGCATTACTTAGAGATACTGGAATAGATGAAAAGCTAAAGGACATAGCGCTACAATTGGGTAAAGACATACGTAGTCAGCTGGTTCACACACAAATAGTCGCAAGTGTTCAAGACTTGCTGCCGAAGAAAGAAGAGAGTGAAGTCCTGAATGAGGTTCTTGCTCTAAAGAATACCAGCCTGAAAGATAAAAAGTATTCCAACGCTAATGCTGAACTTCTCAGTTGGGTGATTAAGCGTGGCGAGCTGGACAGGCTAGAGGGATATCCAGTTCAATCACAGAAAGAGGACACTTTTATTCTACTGAGTAGGAGGAGTAAAGAAAAACCACTTGCACCGAAGGAGATATGGGATGAAAGAGCAAGAAACTATGCTGAAATCTTCCCCGCGGACTTCGTAATATCTTCATTCTACGTTGAGAAGCTGTCGGAGAATGAATGGAAGAGGCTTCAGAGTGATGGATACATCCTAACTGAGCCTTTGTACCTTGAGCCAGAAAGGTTGTCTGAGGACGATTTGGAGTCACTTCTAGTTTCTAATGAAAAATTGAATGAGGAAAAAGATCATGAAACTTTGAACGAGGTCACTTTGAGCAAGTTAGCTTTCTTAGAGATGAAGGATAGGGGTGTTATTGACACGGTTAGAAAAGTCAAGGACAAGGCTCGAAGCTTCCTAAACTTCCTCTTTAGGTACGTGGTCGAGAAAGACAGTCAATGGAGCACTCCGATAGAAGTTGATTGTGAATGTGGAGCGCGTCATAGAATTTACCCTGCTCGCTGGATACCTGTACTCAAGAGTCGTCAATGGGTTCCAAAACGTAAGGATGGTGAAAAGCCTAGTGCTCAGTACTTGGCACCTCTTGTTGCAGATGATCCTGGATTACTGCAAATCTGTCGACAGGACAAACCCTCTAGGTTGCTGAACGTTCTTAACGTAAGTATCAGCGAGCTAATGATACATGTTGCGGCCAAAGATGAAAAGACCAAATTGGAACTTGACAAAGCAATGGGGTCACTCTACAGCGTTTTCATGGAGAATCCGAGTGAACTGAGCAAACTTGCCAACTTGGCGGAAATAGACCCACTACTGTTCGTGCAGGAGATTGAGGAAAGGCTATCGATCCGAAAACAAATTCGAAGGAACCAAGACATTGGTGCCCTTGTTGAGGCGTTACTTAAAGAAGCGCTTGAGGAGGAGGGATTCAAAGTAGATGTTACAGGTGTAGGAAGCGATTTTGTCTTAGAGCACGATTACGTCAAGGATGACAAAGAGGCGATAGTCGAGGTCAAACGGGAAGACAAGACGATTTTGCTCATTGAAGTTAAATCGACGTTGCAAGATTTCGTAAGGATGACATTAACTCAGGCTAGGGAGGCACGGGAAAGGCGAGACAGATACGCCCTCTGCGTTGTCATATTGAAGGATGCCGAAATAACCGAACAAGGAGTGAGAGATGGAGCTAGATTTGTTATAGATATTGGGTCGAGAGTTCAGGGCAAGGTACAGGACGCAGAGAATCTCCTGATGCAACAAGGAAAGGCGGCCACGACGGGAGATATCGAGTTAGAAGTAGAAGAAGGACCGGTTCGTCTGAAAATTAAGAAACCCATTTGGGAAACAGGAAAGACCTTCGAGGAGTTCGTTGCATCGTTGAGACAGTAGAGTACCGCTGAGGGCTTCTTTTCTATCGGAGGGCCATTCTACGGCAGAGGAGAACCGGAGCTAAAACAGATGTTTGCTGTTAAGCTTGATAGCGATGATTATCAGATCGGTGTTCTTCATGGGTATCCCGAATGATGTGTTTCATATTACGTAGGACAAATGGCGCCATGTCGAGAATAGCTTGAATGGCTGTGTAGAGCAATTGGTAAGAAGTCCAGAGTGAACAGATTCGCACGCGAGTTGCATGTATGATAGTTTTTCAGTTTTGAAACAATGCTGGGAGAATTTTACCTTCCTCAAGGTATTTCATGGACAATGAGGAGGTCGAACGCAGAACGAAGACTTGTAAGAATCAGATTCCATAATTAAAGAGATGTTGACAATGCGTGAGCACGACTTTTTATCGTTTCCCATTATCACGATGAATGAAGGTGATTTGCTTGCTAGAATTCAGGAAGCGCTCACCGAATATCCCATATTGAAGGAAATATATGACGGTGATTAGGCCATTGAACTTGTTCGCTGGAAGCATGACATCAGTAACTGGCTGGTATGGGCTCTTTGCTCAAAGGGTCCGGTCACAGGCGCTTTTGGGAGAAGAATTTCAACGGACCTAGAATTCCTGAGACCTGAGGGTTCGATAGATAGGTTCAGACACAAGTTTAGGGAAACCAAGTTCTCTCGCCTCGGCTCGTTCGACAAAGTCTTTCGGCTTCCTCATAACAGGTATTGTAATAGGGTCTGCTCAAGTCTAAGTATCTAGAAAAGTTGGACTTTGCAAAAGTTAGAAAAAAGCATTCAGTAGGCTTATAATTATACATAGCCAACATTAAGCCACTTCCTGTTTTGTTATACGTATTGCTAAGCAATCTTTGAGGACTGCTTGATAAACTTAGCAACCTTTAAATAGCCAATTTTCCAATGTATTTACAGAAGAAACGTGGAAAGCGAGAAGTTAGGTGATCTGTTAAGAAGGAGAAGGGAAGAGTCACGGCTTAGCTTGAGAGAGGTCGAAGAAAGAACTCGGATTTCGAATGCATACTTGAGTCAGATAGAGAATCACAAAATTGGTCAACCTTCCCCCTCGGTCCTGAGGAAACTGGCCGATCTATACGGACTATCATATGCGCGACTGATGCAATTGGCTGGTCATCCTCCTGTGACAGGTAGAAGTAGGAAGACAATCTTCTTCCGCACATCCTCTCGATTAGAGGAGATCACACTAGAAGAAGAGAAAGAGCTTCTTGAGTATTTGACATTCCTCCGGATGCGAAGGGTGGGAAAGTGAAATGGTCTGTTAGTACATCCAGAATATTCTACCAATGCGCCAGAAAGTGGTATTACGAAACCGTATTTGCTGACTCGAGATCGAAGCACCCGGAGAGACAGGAAGCTTATGTGCTAAAGCGTCTCCAAAGCGTCCACTCCTGGCGAGGCAAAGTTGTTGACCATGTAATAAGTCGCTTCATTGTCCCCCGTCTAAACAAACACGAATCTTTCGAGTCAGATGAGGTCTTTTCATATGCAAATCGATTGATGGAAGCTCAACTCAAGTTCGCAATTGAAGGGCGTTATAGAAATGGGGCGAAATCTGACAACGAGGATTTCTGTGCTCTCTTTGAACTAGAGTATAATGGGTCGATTGAAGATAAAGCCATAGAGAACGCAAAAAAAGAAGTAGAAATTTCACTAACTAATCTTCTAGCTTCATCTCTAATGAGAGAGTTAGCTGAAGAAGGTCAGTATCTAATTGCCCAGAGAACACTTCAATTCCAATTTTCTGAAGTTAATGTAAAGTGCACACCGGACCTAATCGTTTTCTTCAAAAGCAAATCGCCAGTCATCATCGACTGGAAGGTACAGGTCCCGTGGCATAGGGACCATTGGTTACAGCTCGGTGTATATGGTTTAGCTTTGTCCCGAGTTATGCCCCATAAGGATTTCCCGCACAAGTGGTATGATGTCCTGACCGATCCTAGCAAGATTCGCCTTATTGAATTCCAACTTCTGAGAAACCAACAAATCCAATACATCCTTTCGCAAGAGGACGTAATCAACATTGAGGATTACATTTACACTTCATCTAATCGCATGTTGCAGGTTATTAATGGTAGAGAGAAACCGCCCGAACTTGTAGTCGAACTTCTTCCAACCGCAAGGTCACCTGATATCTGTCTGAAATGCAAGTTCAAGAAGATTTGTTGGAAGGGGAATTTTTCATGACAGTAGTAAATATATTTGTAATCGAGAATCAGGATAAAATCAAAATCAGATACAGACTGTACAAGATACAAGGTTTAGTTCCTGATAGCGAGGATCACGATAAGAACACTCAGCTCTTGCGCGATAGAGTCAGCCGGATGACCAAATCCCCTTGTGTGATATTAAGGGAAGGCGATACGTCACTCATTGCACAACCAATTGGATATCCGGACCTACCCAATAAGGTATCGCTTGTACGGGCAAACGTAATTATTGAGCCTACTGGGATAGAGAAAGAGCTTGATTATGGCAAGTTAACAGCAAGTGACGAGCCTCTAGCAGTTAGGTTCCTCCAGTTTTATCTAGACGGACAACTAGGCGATATTGTAGGTTTATGGCGACCCTCGGCCGGTCAGCCTTTCTTTCAGAAGGATCCTGACCCAAAGTTCAGGTCTTATGAGGTAGTAATGTATAGAGGCTTCAAAATGAGACTCGTCCTGTTACCTGACAACAGGATTGGCGTCTGCGTTGACACTGCGAGAAAATATGCTTCAAAATACTACCTACCTCCAAAGATAACACCAGCAGAATTTAACCGAAAGTACAAAGAGAGGAATTGCATTTATGAATATGGTCATCGCTGGTATGAAATTCGTCTGGAAGGCATCAGCGGTTTGGACGTTAGCAAAGAGCCCATGCCTGATGGCACATCACTCTACGATCATCTTCAGAGTCGGGTAAAAGGCTACAAACCGAGAGCCCTCTTCACGTTACCTAAAGATTGTACAGTACTGACTTATCAGACCGGGTTAGGAGAGACTCGGCGTGTAGCATCTGCATTATGCAGACTGACTTTTGGCACGAAACATCCTGAGGTAAGTGAACATCACTGGAAGGCAATAATGCCACCACATATCGGAAGGCAAGAAATCCAGTTTGTAGTACAAAAGTATCTTAACGGGTGGAAGTTTCAGGGCATTCCAATTCAACTCTCCGATAAAATGGTTGAAATTGAATGTGGCGTGATGGACCCTCCTGGACTCGAATTCGGTGGTGGAAAAGTGCTCTCAGTCAGAGGGAATAGCAGTGAAATCCGTACGACACTTGAAGAGTTAGGATCATCGAAACGGCGTCTACTGCATTCTACAGACGCAGGATTCTTTGTGAAAAAGCAATTAGATCGTCAGTATCTGATACTGCCAAAGTCCATGTATGAGACGTTCGGGAAAAAATATGTTGAAGACCTAAAATCGAATTTTAGAGCTCTATATTCACCGGATGGTAAGGTCGAATATGACCCCATAATTATAACTTATAACGACTCTGCAGGACAGTCTATCTATACCCTGGGGAATGAAATAATCGAGTCTGCGGTTAAATCCATTAGCGGTCTATTCTATTCGGGATATGGTATGGTTGTTATTCCCAGAATCAATCCAGGGAGGCCGGGTAAGGAGGATGAGCTCGCAAACCTTGTAATGCGGGAATTCCGCAAGCGTGGCATCTACGTTTCTATAGCTCACACCGACGTACCTTCGAAAAGTTATGTCTTGGTCGAAAGTGGAGAGGGCAAAGGTAGCTGGCAAATAACGAACGATGAAAAACAAGCGAAGAAGTTCAAAGGATATTTAGAGAACGTGGTTCTGAACAAGATTCTGTTATTAAATGGTTGTTGGCCGTTTGTGTTGGCCAGGCCACTGAACACAGATCTCGTGGTTGGGCTTGATGTTAAGAATAACACGGCGGGGTTCATGTTGGTATTTAAGGACGGGAAGACATTCAGTTTCACTACAAGCGATTCTGATGAGAAGGAATGTCTAAGCAGGGGGCATGTGGCGACAAAACTCTACAAGATTTTGAAAGCAGAATTGGAAAACGAACCAAGAGATATCCGCGATATAACGATACATCGGGATGGCATATTGTACGAGGGGGAAAGAAGGGGAATAAGGGAGGCCCTGGATAAACTGGCAAATGAAGGTCTGATTAGGGAAGACCATAGCTGCAACTTTGTTGAGATTAAGAAAAGTTCGCGCGTTCCGGTTCGGCTATTTGATACAGTTACCCCCCAGGGGTCTATGCAAGAGTTGACACAGAATCCCAGGTTCGGAACATATCTTATACTGCATAACGTCGCGTTCCTATGCACAACAGGGAGACCTTTCAAGTATCATGGCACTACTAAACCCTTGCAAGTCAGAAAGGTTGAAGGGTCTATGGACATTAAACTCATCCTTGAAGATATATTCGCACTCGCAAACCTAACTTGGACCAAGCCTAATTATTGCTCCAGACTACCTATTACCATCAAGATGACCGACATTCGATTAAGAGAATTCGGTGCTGAATATGATGAGGAGAAATTAAAATTCTTGGAAGAGGAGGCGGAAGAATGAGCGATTTCGGACTCTTTACGTCTAAATTCCGGCAAAGCACAAATCTGCTCAGAGATTTTGATAGAGCGCTGAGGTATTTGAAACACAGTGAATCCCATGGTGATTCTCAGGACGCCATTCCTGTCGGGGCAATTTTGACGGTTCTTAAACCGATTTCTAAAATGCTAGAAGGAAATCTTTCAGAGAGCAATAGCTTCGACGAAGAGAGCGTTATAGAAATCTTGTATCGTAAACATGGCAAGTTTTGGCAGGCCTATAAAGAGAGAGTTATCAAACTCACAAATGAATTAGAGTCTGGAAAAACAAAGGTGAGTGAGGACGAATTCAGCACACTCAACGATATCGCAGACGCTATTAGCATAGAGTGCGCGACTCTTTTCAAAAGAATCGGTAGACATCCATGAGAGCTTACCTTGAATCAATCATACTAGAGCAGATAAATCGAGCTGAAGAGCTTAAGAAAAAAATCCACTATCCCCTTAAATATCCAGAACTGAGTGGATTGGCAGAAAGGTGTACCCTTATTCTTGATGAACAAATAAACATTTTGAGAGAACTCAAAAGAGAACTCCAAAGCAGAGAGAATTGTGACATTAGGGACATTTTCAGGGAAGTGCGCTTATGTATTTGGGAAATTTCATTATTGGAGTATTACGGAATTCCACCGCTCTACCTACAGACACCTGACATAGGGTTTCTGAACAAGCTAATGTTCAAGATTCATCAAGAGATTAAATTACCATTCCCGCCGCCGACAGTCTCCTGCACTTCCGGTGAATATTACTATTCGCACCCATTTACAAATGTCATCTTCGTCCCCTTAGCCGAACCGGAGTTCTTGCTTCACATGCCCGATCTGTACCACGAGGTCGGTCATCACGTCATAGAGAATATGAAGTCTGAATTGAGGTTGCAACCCATCAAACAGAATTATCTTCTCGCGTTTTCGAAGGTCACAGAATATTATTCCAGAATTCTGGTTAACAAACGAAGAGATTATGCGCCGCCCGACATTCTGATGGCTATTCAAAGAATACACTCTCAGTGGAAGGACTGGATTGAGGAATTCTTCTGTGACTTATTCGCGCTCTATACTTTGGGACCAGCATATGCTTGGTCGCATCTCCACCTGA